>JACCDG010861481.1_pt1 | contig 36695 bp, 52 predicted proteins | sample 7442471 | NCBI WGS metagenome assembly JACCDG01 (sample SAMN15323444, study PRJNA562643) | freshwater metagenome | isolation source: river surface water | place: USA:Blue River Watershed | collected 2017-08-17 | reverse complement strand
GTTTTGTGAAGAATTGAAAATCCGCGCGGAATTAAAGATTGAAAAACGATCTGAATTTAGAACCACCATAAGCATCTTCGGTAAGAGACACAATCTGTCGAATCGTAATTAGTTCAGGGAAGGTCTTGCCTGACATCCATTGCCGAATTCCTTCTCGACAAGCTCTAGTCACAGTTCTGTAGATGTTAATAGCTTCTGCATGAGACATAGGTTTATCTAAATCCAGGTCTTTCAGAAACTCTGGATCAAATTCCATAAGTTTGCAATGATAGTCTTGTGTGGCTTCTTGGATAGTGTCTCCATGTGCCCAAGTAGAATCTTTGCCGACAATATAATCAAAGTGAGTTTTGATAATAGTCAGATCGTTTAAGGTCTTTTTAGACACAATTTCTCTAACAATTCCATCAATAAAACACCAATCATCTTCAATGGTCTGAGTCATAGTGGGGATTGTTGGTGAAGAATTGAGTTGGTTGTTGTTTAGATGCAAATACCCACGAATCTTAAGATTCCCAAAAGACTTAGGCAAAGAACTGAGTTGGTTGGAGTAGAGGTCTAAATTCCCACCAATCTTAAGATTCCCAAAAGACTCTGGAAGAGAATTGAGTTGGTTGTCGGATAGATACAAGCTCCCACCAATCTTCAGATTCCCAAAAGACTCTGGAAGAGAATTGAGTTGGTTGTCGGATAGATACAAGCTCCCACCAATCTTCAGATCCCCAAAGGACTCAGGCAAAGAATTGAGTTGGTTGTAGTAGAGGTATAAACCCCCACCAATCTTCAGATTTCCAAAAGATTCTGGCAAAGAATTGAGTTGGTTGTCGTTTAGGTATAAACTTAAACAAACCTTAAGATTCCCAAAAGACTCAGGTAAAGAATTGAGCTGGTTGGAGGAGAGAATCAAACCCCCACCAATCTTAAGATTCCCAAAAGATTCAGGCAAAGATTTGAGTTGGTTGGAGTAGAGGTCTAAATTCCCACCGATCTTTAGATTTCCAAAAGACTCAGGTAAAGAATTGAGCTGATTGTCGTATAGAATCAAGCTCCCGCCAACCTTCAGATTCCCAAAGGATTCAGGAAGAGTTTCAAGTGAGTTGTTTTGTAGATACAAATGCCCACCAATCTTAAGATTCCCAAAAGACTCTGGCAAAGATTTGAGTTGGTTGCGAGAGAGGTCTAAATGTCCCTCCACTTCCACACAATCTGTATGTAGAATGTATTCTACTTCGTGTTGATCTAGGAAATCGGTCAGATCTTTGAAGTTATTCATAGTATATTATATGTTAGGTTTTGTGAAGAATTGAAAATCCGCGCGGAAATTCGCGCGGATTAAGTAGGGTGCTCCAATTCACCTCCTTTGAACACCCAATTTTTAATTGACTCTTAAAACATTTTCAAAGCTCTTGAACTCTTTTGCCTCGACAAAAGTGCCACAGCTAGCTTTAACATCAAAACCAACTCGCGGAATGATCTTAGTCTTGCCGTCTAAAGCAGATCGAATAATCTGAATGTTTCTCTCAATCACTTCATCTGACGATTCTGAGCCTTGAACTACCGAATATGGATTATAGCGAACTAAGTTAAACTCAATGTCCAGATTGTGTTTGAAGATTAATTCTAGCATCTTTTCTACATCATCAACGCTATCATTTTCACCGGCAATAAAACAATGATGAAACTTTAATGTCTTTTTGGAAAATCTCTGGTAATCCGCTAGTAGTTCTAAAGCTTTTTCCACAGGCATTGCCATAGGCATCCATTTCTTGCGAAAAGACTCTTTCGCTGAATAAAATGAATAATAAATCGTTGGATGAATAACTTTAAACACCTCAGGTAAAGAACTAGTGAAAGTCTTAGGGAGGATTGTTGAAATGTTGAACTTCACACCAAGATCAGGTTGAAACGAAACAGCCAGTTTACCTAATTCAAACAAGATATTGTCGGCGTTATTGACAACGTTGGGATTAGCCAATACCTCTCCTCGCGCCATGAAATTATAATGCATATATTTGGCTTTTTCCAGATCTTGTTTGTAGTGTTTTAGAACTTTGCTTGCTTGAGCTAGATAATCCACTTGGAGCGCATTGTCGAATTTTGTCTGCTTTGTGGCAGTGAGGTGACACATGCGGCACCCGAGATTGCACCCTGACTGAGATGAAAGATAACAAATGAAATAGTCTGGAGTTTTCCGCACATAGCGTGACTCAAGAAATCCTGTCAGTGATTCTTCTACGAAATTAATTGAACGATCTTCTTTGCTGATAAGCTTTGTCATAATATTCACTACGAAAAAACCACCCGTTTTTCGGGTGGTTCCACCCGCTTTTCGGGTGGTTTCAATCTATATCTTCACCTGGTCTGAATTCAGTTGCTTTACAGAAACGACAAATTTTCTTCCAATCACCAAGGAATCTTTCTTCATTTGACGGATTGGTTCTTCTCCATTCTGAGAAGTCATGAAAACCTAATAGACATTTAATTTTTCGCTTCATGTTTTTAAATTGGTGGGGGTTCCCGGACTCGAACCGAGACGGAGGGGCTACCTCCTGAAGATTTTGAGTCTTCCGCGTACTACCAATTTCGCCAAACCCCCATTTCTATCCGCTACACAATCTTAAAGATAGCAACCGTGTTCTTTATCGAGTAGCCAAGTCTTTTCATCCTCGTATGCATTGATTTGTGCATTTGGGTATAGTTGAGACAGATAGCCTTCGACATAATTATGGTCTGCGCCTTCGGGCATGTTATCAATTTCGTACACCATGCTATTTGGATTCAGTGAATAATTTTCAGTTCTTTCAAAGACCCAAACACTCTTATCATCGCTAGGAAAGAAATTAATTTCTTCCTCTGGAAGATTAAACTTAGTGTTTTCGAATGGTGTGATATCTTGTTCTCGATTGTAATTCATGTCTTATTATACGTCAGATTGTGTGAAAAGTTGAAATTCCGCGCGGATTTAATTCTTCGAAATAACTGAAATCTCTGACGGAGACACAAAACTAACTTTGCCTTGAAGAATCAAAGAAAGAAGCATTGGGTCAATGTGCTTAATGTTGATTTTGCGCACCACCTTGTTCTCAGTCTTAACTTGAGAAAACGATGTAGCAGCCATTAAAAGTACGAATAAAATTAGAAAATGTTTCATGATATTTTTTTCACGTATCAGATTGTGTCAGCCTTTAATCTGTCTCATAATATTATCCGACAGATTGTGTGAAGAGTTGAAAATTGCGATCAAAAGTAATGCCCATAATGAAAACCAAAACTTTGTTTAGGTGAACGTATATCATACGGCTCGACTGAAAATTGACTTGCAACGTGTTTTGGTGCAAATTTCACGCCGCGATTTTCTAATGTTTCTCTCATGTCCACACAAATAAAATAATCCTCAAAAAAATAATAGGGTACCTTAAAGTTTTTTCTGAATTCCGTTTCGCTCCCTGATATATCATATGGAAAATCTAGAATTTTTTTGCTTCTGAAACTGAATCCACCGTTGCCGACAATAGGTGGATCAATACCTGCTAAATAGCCTACAGCGCCAATATAGTCATATTGCAAAAATTCATCACTCCACATTTCGGGGTTAATAACAAAACCATCCGCTTGAATGACAAGACAATATTTTGTATCAACAAACTTATGCAATTCGAAAATACAAACTTCACTATAAGTGCGATAATCAATTAGTCTCGGCTCTTGAATAGTCTCAAAACGATCATGCCTGAAATCAACTCCATTAGTGATGAACTTAGCCGCGCCGAATTCAACTAAATTCAGACTGTGTTCCATTGCAACAATTGTTTTTTCAATATTAACATTCGTGCAAGTGATAAGAGTGACATCAGGCAATGAAAGCATAAACTAATATTCTAACTCAATTCAATGCTGTCTTCCTTTATTGTCAGGTTGTGTTTTATTTATCATTTTTTACCCAAGAAGTCGTGCCATCCAGTCCATGCGTCTTTGTAAGTTTGGTCTGGATGGCACGGCATTCGATCTGAAAATTCTCCAGATTTACGCATCTGATAGAATTGTTTTTGGTTCTGGCACCCCTTAGAAATAACTTTTTTAGAAGCTTCTTCTAGGGTTTCGTAGAAGTCTTTCGGAGCTTGCATTGCCCAATCCGGTCTGATACTTAAAATTGTGTTTCTGAAGATTTCGTCGGATTTCATGTAGTATGCAAACCTACTATACTTTTGTTTATCCACTCTTTCATTGGGCCTATCCATTCCTGCTTTTGCATCTTTTATGAATTCATTTTTTATTTGATTAGTTGAAGAAGAACGACACACAATCTTCCAATCTGGTCTGATGCTTAAAATTGTTTTTTTGAAGGATTGATCTGCGATCATGTAGCTCTGAAACTTCATGTATCTACGTCCGTCAATCTTCGTAGATGGCTTCGGCAATCCTGCCTCAGCCTCCTTGATAAATTCAGCCTTTAGTTTGTCAACATCAGTTGTAAACACTTCTCTCACAAAACTAAGGTCGTCTGGACTTAGGTCTGCGAAGAAAAAGAGGTCGCCGCCATCTTGAAGGAAGTCAATTCCGTCTTGGGTTCTAAGATTCTTGATATCAAACTTTGGATACAAACTGAAGTCTTGTTTCTTCTTGTTTGTAACCGCAATAGACGCTTTGATTCCTTCTGCAATGTTGCCATCTTCGTCTTCGATGTCATTCTCTAGAAGATAGTCCGCAATAATTTCATCTGCGATTTCTTCGAAAGTTCTATCTGTGGTTCTAATAGCTTTGATCTGGAATTCCTTATTGATATCTTGGATGGCTTTGATGTAATCCAGAGATGGATCGAAGGAATTCGGGAACATAGCTTCAGCCAGTGGTTGATATTCTTCTTCAGATGTTGTATCTATTGGACCAAAGCCTTCAGATTGATTCTTTTGCTTTTTCTTCTTAGGAACTTTGATCGGACAGATAAGTTCCATAAATGAGAGAGTATGCAGGACCACAGAATTTAGGTGGTCTGAAAGCTTATCTCTGAGTGTTTCATTAATGTTTAGGGCTTCGTTGAAATACACTACATTTACACGATTTTTCCCTTCCCATTCGCGGAATGTTCGTCCAATGATCTGAGTGTTAAGTGGTCCAGATTTTGTTGGTTTAAGGAACATAACCGTGTCGCAAGGACACCAGTCTGCGCCTTCTAGACCCATCGCACAGGTTGTAACGACATCGAACTTAACAGGATTCGTTTTAGCTTCTTCTGCGCTTTTGGGTTCAGATAGCCAGATTGTTTTATTTTCATCTTGTGTTGCTTTGTCAACTAGGTCGAGGTTGTTGGCATTCGGGAGAAGGTTTCTCATGGTGACATAGTAGTCATTCATGAAATTTGCTCCTCGCTCGATAATGTTTGGCACACGAACGAAGATTCGCTTTGATTCGTTAGAGTCGAGTTTGTTTTTGATTTCTTCAACTGCTCGTTGAGCGTATTCATCCTTTTGATAATTGATATAGGAAACAGAAATATCTGTGATTCCGATATGCCGCAAATGATCTTCGGTATTGCGCCGATAGATGACAAACTGGTCTTGAAATTCTTTAGCGACAATCGGTTTGTTGTCAGCCCTAGAAGGTGTTGCCGTTGAATACACAATCTTAGTATTGACACCTGGGTTCTTCATGATGTGGTCAACGATAGAACCTAGAACATTGTCATTGACTACAAATTCATCAGAATCGGAATCACTATTGCCAGTTCCGACATGATGGGCTTCATCGATTCTCAGAGTCAGGTTGTTCTTAGCGACATTGATTTGTTCTTGTGTGAGCCTTTGAATCGCCAAGTTGAAAGCTTGGTGGGTGCAAACCATAGCGATATCTACGACGTTGTTATCGAACAAACAGACACAGTCTGAAAGAAGGTAATCAATAATTTGTTGGATTTTGCCTTCTGAGTCGTCACAAACAGAGCCAGCTTTCCAGAAGTAGGTTTTGCCGTCAACATTGTATGCATTGGTTTCTGCAAATCCTGCTCCAATAATGCTTTGTGGCACGATGAAGAGTTGTTTTTGATTTGGGTTTGCAAGAACATCTTTGATCGCAAGGATGTTTTGTGTTGTGGTCTTACCTGCACCTGGAGGAGCGATAATTAGACCGAAGTTGTGACCGTTGATTTTGTTGATGGCTTCTTTTTGCCATTCGAATGGTGTTTTGAGCTTAAGAACCATAATTAATTATACGTCAGATTGTGTGAAAGGTTGAAAATATTTCCTGAAGCATTCGGTCATATGGAACCAGATTTCATCCTTTAAAACTTCAGACTCAGGTAATTCTTCAAAAGGGATCAAGCAAGGATGAGTTTTATTCTCCCTGTCATATGGTCCTTGGGACCAACCGTCATTCACCAGTGGCTTCATCCACAGATTGTGCAAATCCTCTGGTGAATGCGAAGAAGAGTTCATAATTTGAATGACAGCGTTTTCGGCATTCTTTTTAAATGTGTCGGGCAAATCCTGCCAAGAACCAACTTCTGATCCATCTGGGCGAGGAATCAGTGAACTAACTGAATGAATAATTTCCGCAATCTGTAAAGCTGTGAATTTCACATTCCCTCCCACACATCAAACACACAAACACGGTCTGAAAAATTCGGAATAAGCTCTTCACTTTCTTTATAGTTCGGCAACGAATTAGAGACAAAAACCTTAGAATATGAGTCGCAGACCTTTTCCAAACCATTGTTGCTAAAAACGCCATGAAAGACAAACAGATGCCGATCCACGTTATCGGGCAAGCTCCGCGCCAAGGATATAAATGTAAAACCTCCATCACAAAGATCATCAATTACAATAACCTTCTTTACATGGTCTGGAAGAGCAGGGATATTATGCGAGATGATTTTGCCGGTTTCTTGATCACGTTCCTTTTGGCAGATCAAAAATGAAGAACCCCCAATCTGCGAACTATATCTTCGATACGCCGATTCATCTGGAAAAACAACCAAATCGTAATCGCTTAAATCAACACAATCAGGTAAATCAAAATTAGTCTGTAAAAATGATTGCTTTCCGATGATATCGTCGCAATGAGGAGCGAGTATGTCCACATTGACTCCGCTATTGTGATCCAGAAGACGATTCAGAATTCTATGAGGGATTTTAGATACGTAATAATCACCTGCGGTGTCCTTATCAGATCGTGCCCCGTAAAGATAATTTACAGTTACATGAGGCACATCAAAATCTGCCATAAACTGATCAAAAAGGTCTAAGATCAAAGTATTGGGTAGACTCACTTTGACAGAATATGATTCATTGTTGGAAATCAATGATCTAAGAATTTTCAATTGTACTTGACCGTCAGGAAAAAGATTGTAATCCCAAGGGATTACATTTCCAGAGCTGTCTGTAATTTTCATCAAGGAAAGGATGTTTTCTTTATTTGTTGAGTTCATGGTTTATTATACTTTGGGTTTTGTGAAGAGTGGAAAAAATCCGCGCGGAATTTAAAACACGGAACTCACAATCTGCAAGTTCCGTGCTAGTCTGATATTAGAACTTCTTGAGTTCATTTCTGACATCAGCAAAAGACTGATGCCTGTACATCACGCTGTTTTCATAAACAAGCTCTAGTGCGCCTTCGTTTTCTTCCTCATGTGAGACGTTTTGTGTTAGCTTGTACTCGCCATCCACAAAATCTAATCGGAGGAAGCCTTTCGCTGACTTTTTGCCTGAATTGTCAGTCTTTGGGTCTTTAAAAGTTGCGCGCCAGTGCTTTTCATCACCTGAACCTGAAGCCACAGCAGTGCATTTAATCGCGATACCGTGTGTGTCTCTGGTAACATATTCATAAGTAAATGATCCTATGCCAAGGACGATATTATCCGACGAAAAGCCCATACTTTCAAGGCTTGAAAGGATTTTTTCGGCATATTCAAGAGTAATAGAATCACCATAGATTGCACCAATGTGAGAATCTAGAACCTTGTAACCTTTCGAGTTGATAGTGCCACCAAAAATTTCATACAAGCATTGAACCAAACCCTTGTTTTCAGGTGTTCCCAAAGGAGCGTCAGGATCGCCAACAATAATCTCAACTGGGGTCTTAGGAGATGAATCTGGGCGAATGACCAGCTTACCATCTCTTGACATAATCTGATCTTTGAACTTTGGAAGAATTTCTGTTACAAGCCGCCAAAAGTCATAAGTATCGCAAACAACCGACACAATCCCTGTTGGGTATACATCTAGGATTTTTTGAATATAGGCATAATCTGACTCATCCGTGTCATTGGTGGATTCTGGAAGATACGCTGTAGCCACAGCGTGTTCGCTTGCAGGAACCGAAGTGCCAACTAGTCCATTGTCACCAGGGTAATACTTCTTAATCCAGTCAATCGCTGGCAGTGTATCGGTGCCCTTGAAGCTCAAAAGGTGACCCGCACCCGAAGAGACAGCATCAGTAATTCCAGACATGCCACGCATACTAAAATCATGACCTTGAAAATCTGGCAACCATTCAACATCAGATGTCAGCGAGTTGTACTTGTCAAAAATCTTTCGATAATAATATGCGGTAGTTGCAGAAGTGGAAGGCTTCCAAATTGAAGTGGACATCCACGTTTCAATCCATTGAGTGAACCAGAAAAGAGTATCATCTGTAGATCGCAGAGTGATAACTGGCACATTGTGGTTAACAACGCTACCCTCTGGGAGAGCCTTGATACGCACTGGTAGATAACCTAGTTGATGAAGCTTGCGAACCTGACTGTTATTGAATTCATTTGGCGCTCCAAAAAAGTCTGCATGGAATGCGTCATATCGTTGAACCGCTTCATCTTCTGTGAGATTAAAGAAATTAACACGGAACTGATCATCGAGGTCTTTGAGAAAAGCTTGTAGCCCGAAGAAAACAAACTTCTCAATCCCTGGACGCCTTGATTTTCGAGGCGTGAAATTAGAGTAAATACCTGTAGTTCCTTCTGGATATTGAACCCAGTGCGAAAGCTTATAGGCATCAGTGATAGCGAGTGGTGTGGAAATAAATTCGTTCATATTTAATTATACGTCAGATTATGTGAAAGATTGAAAAACCTAATAACAATGTTTTAGTCACTGTTTTAAAAATGCTTCAACTCGCTCCACTCCACTACTTTGCCGTTCTTAGTGAAAACACCACCAGGGTTAGTCATCGCAAGAGCAAGAGCTTTTTTTGCCTCTTCTGAATCAAAAATATTACAATCCTTTGTGACTTTGCCGCATTCTAAAGTATAAACAACACCGGGGTTTTTTGCCAAAACAGCTTCAATGTGCTCTTGTTCTTTCTTTGCCTGAGCGTGACGTTCTGCATTCTCCATTTGAATACGACTTTCTTGTTCGCTTTCAGTCTCTTCTCTCACGCCAAAAATGCAATCATTTTCACATTCGAAATTTTCATAGCCCTCGCACGTACTCAAACGTTCGGCTAATTCTACCAAAGACTCTGGCGTGATATTACAAGGGATGTTGCAAATGTAATGTTTAATTTTCATATATTACTCTCCTATAGGCTCACTTGAATTCGAGCCACTCTTTGTTATACAACAGATTGTGTAAAAAGTTAAGAAATTCCGCGCATCAATTAACCCAATCCTTCACAGATCCTGTCAATTGATTTTCAGTCAGCGATTCACTACGCCAAGAATCAGAAGCATTTTGCTTCCAAGTTGATTGGCTCACTACATTCCAGACTTGGAAAAAATGGACTTTAGTTCCATCTTCTTTGATTAAGTACCCGTGATAAAGTGCTGGAACACACTTATCACCTTGCATGGAATCCCTAAACGAATACAAATTATCAGTGGTTAGTTTCATTCTTCAAAGTCTCCTCTTTTCGCGCGTTTTTCTTCCTGCTTGCGTTTACGTCGCTCAGATTTTTTGTTCTTATCCTCGTGATATCCAAAGCCAGAATAATCAATATGACCCGAACCACCAAAAACATCAATAGAAATGCTTTTGGTGGAATCTCCAAGCTTGATTTTTTTATCAAAAGTCTTTTTGGGCATATTAACTCGAAATAAACTTTAAAATGTTACCAAGAACAGCTAATGCATTCTCGTTATGAAAAACCAAACCCGAGCAAACCAAAATTAACGGCATTAAAAACATAATTTCCTCCTATTTACATCCCTTAGAAGATTGAAATCCTTCAGGTGGTGTGATAACACACCAAAAATCAAAACTGTCAACAATCTGTGCGTAACCCCATTCATGGTCATATCCATAGACCCAACCATGCTTATCATCATCTTCATCCATATCACTTAGACGATCCCACTGAACGGCTTTAACACAATAATTACACCATTCAGAGTGATTTTTCCATGCATTGTCAACAACCAAAATCGTTGTTCCGTCTTTTGGAGCATTTTCCACATCAGTTCGCCAAATTATTCCATTTAACATAATTCCACCGACCATTTAAAACCGCTATATTCGTTAATAAAGTTTTCTTTTGTCTGATCAATAAAATTACCGTCAGGGTCTGACCCCCAAACTTCATTATCATAACAAGCAAGAACATATGTTCTTTGGCTTCGGCTCCCAAGAAGCATGACACAATCTTGTGTATCATGCTTTCCTTCGATAAGATTTAACATTTCCGACGTTGAACAAGTTTTCATAATTTATTATACCTTAGATTGTGTGAAAGATTGAAAAATCCGCGCGGATTAGAGTTCTTCGATAACTTCGAATCGTGTGCAACGAAGTTTGTTGCCTTCGTGAACCAAAGCCGCAACATCGTCTAAATGAATTCGAACCTTGATCAGCTTCTCATCACAATAACGTCTTGCACCATCTTCGGTCCATACAGAAAGACCAAACGAATTTTCATGATCCAGGTTATAATCTGCATGAGCCTCATACACTCCACCCAATTCGTATTTATATTGGAAGTTGTATTTTGAGTAATTATCTGACCTGATCCCTTTGTAAGCAATTACATAATCTGACTCAATCTGATAAAGATTAGTACTTTCAATTGCCTTACGTTTAGTTTCTTTGTCTACATACATCCAAGAATTGGGTGAAATTTTCAGATTGTGTTTAGTTCTAAATTCTTCAGATAGTTTTTGGTACGCACTGACGCCAACCCAATTCACACGATCTGCATACTTTTCAATGAATTCTTCAGATAGTTTTTGGAACGTACTGACGCCAGTCCAATCCACACGATCTGCATACTTTTCAATGAATTCTTCAGATAGTTTTTGGCAACAACTAACAAAAACCCACCACACAAGATCTGAATATTTTTCAATAAATTGTTCGGATAGTTTTTGGTGTTGACTGACAGCTAACCAATCCACACGATCTGCATACTTTTCGATGAATTGTTCAGACAGGTTTTGGAACGTACTGACGCCAGTCCAATCTATACTATCTGCATACTTTTCGATGAATTCTTCAGACAGGTTTTGGTATACGCTAATATAGCCCCACCTCACACTATCTGCATACTTTTCGATGAATTCTTCAGATAGTTTTTGGAATTGGCTGACATAAAGCCAACTCACCCGATCCACGTTTTGTTCGATAAATTCTTCAGACAGGTTTTGAGCCATACTAATATAGGCCCAATCCACACGATCTGCATACTTTTCGATGAATTCTTCAGACAGGTTTCGGAACGTACTGACGCCAGTCCAATCTACACGATCTGAGTGTTTTTCAATAAATGGCACCGATAGTTTTTGGTACGCACTGATACAGTCCCAATCCACACGATCTGCATACTTTTCAATGAATTGTTCAGACAGTTTTTGAACCATACTAATATAGGTCCAATCCACACGATCTGCATACTTTTCGATGAATTCTTCAGACAGGTTTTGATAAATGCTGATTTGAGACCACCTCACACGATCTGCATACTTTTCGATGAATTCTTCAGATAGTTTTTGGAATTGACTGATATAGTGCCAATTCACACGATCTGCATTTTGTTCAATGAATTCTTCAGATAGTGGTTGTTGATATGATTTACAGTCGTTAAAATCAAAGTTCATGTTTTATTATACCTTAGATTGTGTGAAAGATTGAAAATCCGCGCGGATTTTAAACACAATCTGTCTTTAAAATGTTCACAAACCAGTCAGGGAAACTCTCACCATACCAATCTTCACCATTAGTCTTTCTAGTTTCATAATTGTTGCAATAAAGATAGGGTAGCTCACCGGCAAAAAATTCAATTTCCAAATGGTGTGTTTGCTTATGCCAGTATATAATGACATGGTCTTCTTCATTCAACATAAACTGAATATCTTCAAACACATAATCTGAAATTGATTCAAGAACATTGATAGCATTCATAACCCCACTATAAAGTTCTTGACTGAATTGTGATCTTTGCTGGTTAATTTTATTTAGAAATTTTTCCTTAGACATTGCGCACCTCCTTAAGTGGCTCAAAGCCACAATTATCCACGACATAAAATTGTTGATCTTTTTCCATCACATCTCCGACACTGGTTGACCTAGCAAACGTTTCTGGTTGCCAAGGCTCATCTGTGTTCTGTGTGGCAATATATGCATCCTCAAGGCTTGAGACATCCAGAGTTGCGACATGAATCAATTGGTTCATGTCAATTGATGACTTACTAGAGGAGTAATTCAAAAATTCGGGATTGTGATAAACTTTAATCATTGTTTTTTGTGAACATGCTTGACATAGATATAATTTATGTCTCACATAATACTTCAAGATATTTAATTTCCTGCATCTGTCGCAGGGGCTTTTGAAAGTCATGTTTTATTATACGTCAGATTGTGTGAAGAGTTTAAAAAACCGCGCGGAATTGTACAAAAAAAATATGGAAATTAACGAAACTTATAAAACGATTGAATTCCTAGATGAAAAAAGCTATCGGTCTGCTGTTCAACAAGCAAAAACACAGAGCAATTTGCATTATTTAGCAATAGACGATCTGACATTATCGGAAAGCACAATTTTTCCAGACCTGTCAAAAATGATAACGTGGCATAAAAAAAATCGACCAAAAACTAATAAGCAATAAGCAGTTAGCCTTTGGTCGAAAGCAATCAGGAGATCAATTAATTCCGCTGTCTCTCACCAACCATGATCACCTCAAAATATCTAGGACCGTTGTGATATTTGTGGTAATCGTTGATCTGAAATTCGATGCCAGGGATATTGTTTAACAACAATCTCCCTGGCATCGAGAACATCAATTTCAGGTTTTTCGATTTTAAAAGTTGTTTTTCCGTCTGAAAGTGATCTTCTTAAAGACATGTCAAACATGAAAATGAAACCTGTGATTTGTTGCATTTTTGCTTTTTCAATTAATTGTGCTGCTTCTTTATATGTCATATTTTCCTCAATCAAGCCAATCCAATTCTTTCTTGGCACCTTCTATTCGCTTTTTGTGTTTCATTAAAAAATCGACTGATAATTCTTGTGCATCTAAACAAGACCATCTGATTTTATCCGCGTGTTTTTCAATAAATTCTTCAGACAGTTTTTGGCGACAACTAACAAAAACCCAATCAACACGATCTGAATATTTTTCGATGAATTGTTCAGATAGCTTTTGTGACATGCTAATGCAGCCCCAATCCACACGATCTGCGTTTTGTTCAATAAATTCTTCTGATAATTTGCAAAAACAGGATATTGTGAACCAACTCACATTATCTGCATCAATATTGTTGACATCTATTTCACGAGATTTATTGATATATTCCGTGAACCAATCTGGAGAATTGTTTTTCATTCAATCCTCGTCTCCGTCTAAATCTTCTCCAAGGTGAAATTCAACCAATTTTTCTTGCCCATTTTTAATTCGCTCTAAAGTAGCATACATTTCATCTTTGGCTTTAATTTTGTCACTCGGGCTTCCGTGGTAAGATAACTCCCATATAATACCTTGAAGGATTTGGAGTAGGCTAAACTTTAGTTGACAAGTGGTTCCGTTGATCTCCAGTATGTTATTGAATTTCAACGGAACATTCATTAAATCGGAAGGTTGTGAAAATGATAATGAGTATTGTACTATAGTGTCATTTTCTATTCCGACTCCGTGAAATGCAGGAAATTCTAAACCTTGAAGAATCCCATCTTCACATTCTGCTCTCCAATACAATTCTAGATAAAAATCGTCAGTTCGTTTAGGATTTGTTTCTGAGAAAGCTTGCTCTACAAACTCGCGGCACCAATTACCCAAAACTAAATCATAGAGTCCCAGGTCGCGATTCAAGATGGTGAAAATTTCTTTAAGTGTTACACCATCTTCAATATCACATTGATTGTGCAAAAATCGGTATGCAAAATCTGTGACATTTTTTTGACCTTGATATTCATTTAGAATAACTTCTGCATTTTTGTTAATAAATAAATATGCCATAAAATTCCTTGGTCGGCACCGGAGGAATTGAACCTCATTGGTTTCCCAAACGATTATAAGTCGTTCCGCAGTAGCCATCTGCAACGATGCCGATGTTTTATTATACGATAGATTGTGTGAAAGATTGAAAAATTCCGCGCGGATCAGAGAAAAACCCACTCAATGCTCTTAGGCGCGTCATATTGGTTGATGTACTTGCGGTAATCTTCTTTCTTGTATTGATCGTAATAAACGTCGTCAAAATTCAACTTAAGAATGTCGCCTGAATATGAAGTGTAATAAACCTTCTTAATCCCAGCATCATAAAGAGCCTTTGCACAAGCTTCACAAGGCTTTGCGCTTTTGATCCTGTTCTTGCGATCAAGCCGAACAACAAGGAGAGAGCATCGCTCAATAACATCCCTGGGGATACCGTGAATTGCATTCATCTCAGCATGTCGAGAAGGCTCCTTATGAGAGAAATACTTCTTGCGGTACTGCATGGTTTTAATGTTATTGGTGGCAATTCGTATTACTGCACCACCCTTGTAGAGAACGGCGGCAAGCTGATGCTCACACTCACTCTTCCTGCAAGCGTTAAAGGCGTGTCTAATGATCTTTTTATTCGGCATATTATATTATACGACAGATTGTGTGAAAGATTGAAATTCAGGGCGACGTGAATTCCGCGCAAAAATTTTCCATGTCATAGTATAAATCGCGTTTGCGTTCCCTGATGCGAATGATGTTAGGAATCAAATTATACCAAAACATGAACTTTTGTTCGTCAAGACAAATTTCAGAAAGCTTTTCTGGATAATAGAATAAATCATCCAGATGACGATCATAGATGGGGAAACTAGGGAAATCTGGTAGATGCAACACAACATGATCATCGTGAACATCTACCATTAAATCAAGATTAATATCCTGAGACATAAGCACCCCCAGTATTCGCTTTGTCAATCATTGAACGAGCTTCAGATGTGTCAACACCCAGATGCAAACACAGTCCGTACAATTCCTGCTCAAGTTGAATTAATGAACCCCAATACCCAGACTTAATCTGGTTGCCGCGCACAATAACAGGCGGCACAACAGGAGTGACCTTTCGTTCAGAAAGAGGCACACTCATCAGTGATTCGAATAAAGCCACCATACGTGGACTTCCTAGTTTTGTGTAATCGGTTCTGTAAATTTCCATTAACTTCATAACTCATTATACTCCATATTGTGTGAAAGATAGAAATCCCACGGAGTTCCGTGGGATTTCTATTAGGCAAAACACTTCTTCATTGCATTGATATAATTAATATAATCCTGCGCATCTGAAGAATATGAACGTGACAATAGAGGGTATTTGTCCACAATCGAATTGTAAGCAGAGCGAGATTCTTCAACCTTATTCTTAGCATCAATTGCAAGCGCTGTGACCATCGAAGATACTGCCTGTGAATAACACCCAGCGATACTGACAATCTTTGTTTTTGTGGCAAATTGACCTTCTGTTTCTTTATTGTCAAACTTTAAATACTTCTTGACCATATCACACGAAACTAAATCGGCATGTTTTTCACGAAGAACCGAGATATGTTGTCGATTATTTTTCAAGGCATCAGCCATGTAATCTTGCTGGTACTTAGTGTCATTAAGAATATCCAAAGCAACTTTCTCAAGATATTGACTCCATTCAATCCAAGTATTGTCTAGCTGATATCCTTCACGAACTCCATACAGAACAATATCTCGCCCAATGAACTTCATATTAGCTAGGAAATTATGTAATGTACTAAAGCCAACTCGCTGTGGCAGGTAGGACTCAATATGTACATAAACCTTCTCGTCTGATGGCACAGATTCAACAACATCCCAACTTCGTGAATAAGGATAGCCTGTTTCGCCGTTCCAAGTGAAAATGTCGAACTTGTTTTTATTAACGACCTTCAGTCGTTGGTTTTTGTCATTAGAAGCAACATCAGATAACTTGACAACGGTAGCACCCACAAGCTCATTTGCTTCCAAGAAAGCCTTAGAATCAGCCACTGTTCCACGCGCATACAACACAACATCACAAGTAGACTCAAGTTTAGACTTTGCGATCTCTAATCTGCCGCGAGTTTGCGATGTGGGGTAGCCACCATCATTAACAATAATGCCAAGCTTGTTATCCTTCCTATAAATGTTATATGTGGACCTGTTCCATTGCTTTTTATATGACTGATATGAGGCAAAACACATAGCATTATGAAACTGAGGATTCAGATTTTGTCCGCGCCAAGTGAAACCTTGGCTGGAAATATTCTGGACCAATTGTGGAAGATTGTAGTTGTATTGAAGAGCTTCCCATGGAGTTTCGCACTTGTCAAGCTCAAATTGAAACTTCTTTTTAATTTCTTCAATAATCTCCGCGATACGTCGCTTCAAAGTGTTAACTGTCTTAGGAGTCATTTCCAGGCTTTCGCGACTTGTAGTGAAAGTCACAGAACCCATTTCAACGTCCAAGATAATGTTAGCATTTCTAAGCCATTCAAAGTCCGCGCAAGATAAATCAGTCACAGGATATACAATGTTACCCATCCGAACAGAAACGCTTTTATTATATTGATATGTTCTAGTAAAGATGTGGAATGTGCTAGACTTGAAGACGGTAGTAAATGAGTCGAGATCTTTCTTGATAGACTCTTTTAGGCTGTAGCCGAAGAACGTAGGCATCGGATTAAACCAAGTGTAAAAAACACGAGCTTTGTTGATGAAATCATTGATGTCGTCTTTCCTTACTGCAATAGTGATTTCAAGTCCGGTGGGTTCATCAGAAGCCTCTTCATGGATCTTAGCAATGGTGCCAATTTGGGTTTCATCAATATAAGCTTCGTAGATTTTCTTAAATCCACCGTTCCAAGAAGTTACAGTGAATGAGTCACCGTAACCGAAGCCAGACTTACTACCCATACCGAGGGTGCCAATAAGCTTGTTAGTGTTTCGCTTGGTTGATGCGCCGTAGCTGGAAAAGACATTGAAAACATCTTCTTCAGAAAGCCCAAGGCCATTGTCTCTAACCTTAAAAACAGGATCGTAAATATTAGGGAGAGTCACAATGATTGGCGTGTCAGGCTTGTTGTTTTCTACATTTGCGTCATAAGCGTTACAAGAATATTCGCGAATTACTGCGAGAACCTTATCAGAATAAAGGTTGCTCCGAAGAATGTTGAAAACGTGAGCAAGATTTTCCTCTTTGAGGTTGAACTTGCAGGAAGGCATAGAATCGTCGGTGATGATAGTAAAGTTCGATTGTTCTTGAATCATGTCTTATTATACTTCAGATTGTGTGAAAAATTGAAATTTTAGACATGAAAATCCCGCGCGGATTTTTTTATGCGTCTTCAAAAACTAGCTTTTGAAGACCATCATCTGTGTAAGTGCCAACCTGAACTGCACCAGCCGCATTGATTAGCTGATCGGCACCACCCGATGACCCAACAATTTTAGAACCATAACAGGATATATATGGCAAATCAGGCATCCCTTTAGAACGCAACCATTCCTTGAATTCCTCAGAGCTACCTGATTGTAAATTACCAGCATCACCAAAAACTAACTGACCATCTGGTGTGCCATGCAATATGTATATAGATTTTAAAGCGCCAGTACTAGTTTTGATTTGAATTTGTTTCGGAGGATCATTTGGACCCATGTTGAACTGACCGCCAACCAATTCAACTTCTAATCTTCCACCTGAAGGAATTGGTTGGCGAAAACGATCTGGATTTAATTCCTGCACATTATCTTGGCTAAATCTGTACCACACAATATTAAATTAGATAGTGGAGGCTCGAAAACCTCCACTATTGTTTAACCCCGAGTGAACTTGTTTTTGATGTTTCGATGATAATATTGACCGGCTGAATTACCCGATACAACATGATCTTCATAAGCCAAATACTCTTCGTATGGGACATCGAGGAATCGCATAACGTCACCATCCAAAGTATAGATGTCCAAGATTTCACGATCACTGAAATACTCAACCCTTCCAATCCATGAAGAGCCAGGAGTTGAGAAGTTTTCATCTGCATCAAAAACTTCCACATCGCATTCGCAATCAAAACACATTCCGTCACAATCATCATCATATTCAACCCAGCGGCTTTCATACAGAGGCTGGCTTAGAGGCTGATGATAATTATCAACAACCTTGTATGCACATGTGCGTAGCTTCTGGCAATTGCAGTCGGAAGGAATAGACACAACATCCTTGGGGTTAATTTCAACAATAACACATGCGCCCCTTGCGAAACTTGTAGCATAGCTGACACTTCCTGCGTGTACACCGGTTCCACAAGCAATCTCCTTATCATCGCAGACATCTCTTCGCTCCATGATGATTTCTTCACCGACACCGTTGTAAATTTGACCCATGCTGTTTGTCTTGCCTTTGATAAGCTTCTGAGTGCCAGCATGAATGGAATAGTAATCAGCTTGAAGCCCCTTGTACGCCAGAAAATTACCATTGTCAGTGATAGGGAGATTCTTGTGCTCAAGAAAATTATAAAGTTCTTCCACTGCACGTCGAGATGGATTCTGCATCAATTTGCTGAGAAAATGACAAAGAGGCTTATAGTCAAGGTTTAAATTCGCGAATTCTTGGATTCGTGTAGCTACAGCGTTATGAAGAGGACGCCCCTCAAAATACACACCGCTTTTATCCACAGTAATGTTGTCAATTTGTGCGGCAAATGCCTTAACAGGTCGCATGGCACGATAAAGTCCTTCCCAATCCTCTTTTTGAAGCGCTGAAAGAGCTTTTGCAAATGCGTTAGAGTCTTCAGACTCTCGAAGTGTGAGAGACTCGCCCATGATATTTACTGTGATAGAGGCATTGTCGCCAAGTCGAACGACCTTACCTAGTGGCTTATATTGATTTGAATTATTTTCGTTCATATTTTATTATACTCCAGATTGTGTGAAAAGTTGAAAATTAAACAGAATTCTTCTTAGGGCGACCACGTTTCTTCTTTTCTGTTGCCGCCACTGGTTCAGGCTTTGTTTTGGTCCTACCGCGTTTCTTGCCTGTAATTTGCATCTTCTTATTAACTTTAGGCTTGTTGAGCTTTTCCATGACCTTTTCGCGAATATCTGGATTAAGTTCAATATATTTGCTGGCAATCATAGTTTCGACATAGCCGTTGTCTCTATACTCAATGTTTTGTGCAGTCTCAAGGATGTTCTTATAAGACTTATTGACAACTGTGTTGGCAATATCAACAAGGTCTGAAGTGCTAGGGTCTTTGACACAAGCACCCACAATAAACTGCTCAGACCTTGTGTCAAAAAGACACAATACACCGTCTTGATTTTCTTTTAAAATAATCTTTTCTAATTTCATAGTTTATTCCAACGATCAGGGAAACCGCACCATGTATGATAGGTCGAGTTCTCTTTGCCTAATTTAATAACCTTATCTACGGATAAATACCCGCGATTGTGCCAATTTTTTATAGTTTTTTCATCTACGGCGATTTCTTCAACCTTAAGAACCACATTTGGGTTTGTCTTTAGTTGTAGAAGCTCCCCAAGTGAAAGCGAAGACCATTCCTCGTTATTCATAATTAAAATTCATCTGCCCAAAAGACTCAAGCTCTGCATAACTGTAATCAACATAAAGACCTTTTTTAATATCTGTTTTGATTTCTTCAACCTCTAACTGCAGTTTACGCATGAAATTTTCTTTATCTTCAATGATATCTTCGATTTTGCAACGTTCGACTTCTAGGTCATGCATTTCAATTTCTATGTCTTCAAGGCGAACGTTAAGTTGATCAATTTCGGCATAATATTTTTTTAAAACAGACTTCTTTTGTTCAAGAAGTTCACAAATCTCAGCTTTTGACATTAATCCCATAATAACCTCTCTTCGTGTGTGCAGAGAACCTGCACACACGAAACCAACAACTAGGCGTTCTTTGAGCGAGTGTTGTAGATGGTGCGATATGACTCGCGACCACGAAGCAATTGATTATAGATTTGGCCGAGAGACTCTCCGTTTTGAAGAGCATTCTTGACCTTCTGCATATCCTTGCTGGATGGCTTGTAGCCATACACGGTATTGGGATACTTTTCAATCACAACTTCCACAACATCACCCTTAATCTTCATATCCTTGATAAATGATGACTTAGTGGTCTTAGCCGACGACACAATGTTTGAATTTGACATGGAGACAAATCGTCCTGATGCATCTCGCTTTGGCATCGCTGTAGCCGTCTTTGATGACTTGCTTGTCACCGTCTTGTTGTTGCTTGTAAATCGCCCCTTGGCGTCTCGTGTATAATTTTGCATATGTTTTTCTCCTTTATATTAGTCGTGGAAAACGATCTGCATCTTCTTGTTGGATGCGTGACCATTTTCATTAATGTCCAAATAGTTTTTGTTCCCTCTGTCTGTGTCGTTTGACAGACGATACTGAACAAGATCAACTCCTTCAATATTAAGTGTTGATAAAAAATCTACAATTTTTTTAGAAAGATCGACAGATAGTTCAAGATCTTTATTCAATGGAATGTCTATGTGCAGTCTATGCATTTTTTGTTCCTTGGTCGGCACCGGAGGAATTGAACCTCATTGGTTTCCCAAGCGATTATAAGTCGCTCCGCAGTAGCCATCTGCAACGATGCCGATGTTTTATTATACGATAGATTGTGTGAAAGATTGAAAAATTCCGCGCGGATTCTTAAAACCAAAATTAACACAGAAGGTTTATAACGACTATCTCAGAATTTTTAAAATAAATGACTGAGCTAACAATACCTAAAAACCTTCCAAAAAACAAGCTTGAAACTGTTGGTATTAGCAAAAAAACTAACCAGGAACATCTCAAGTTGTGGCAAGGCTACGCCGAGAAAAATAATCAAATCACAAAAGAACTTGCTAAGAAAAAAGATTTGTCAAAAACAAACTCAACATTTTCTGAAGTGAGAAGCCTTAAAATGGCTCAAACTTTTGCTTACGGTGGTTTTTTGAATCATCAAATATTTTTTAACCACTTAAACGGTGACGGTAAACCCACGAAAGAATTTTTAGCCTTAATACAAGAACCATTCGGTAGCTTTAAAAATTTCATTGAAGACTTTAAAGCTACCGCCTTATCTGGAAGAGGATGGGCATTTTGTGCATATTGCTACCAACATGAAATGATCGTCAATGTTATCGGTGACGCACAAAATACTTTCCCACTCTGGGGATGTGATTTAATCGCGGCGATTGACATGTACGAACATGCGTACTTTCCAGATTTCGGAACTGACAAGGAAAAATATATTGATTCTATCTTGTCAATAATTGACTGGGATCAAGTGGTCAGGAATATTAGAGATTAGGATTTGCTCCAAAACATTGGACAAGATCTGACTTCATCTTTAATGCGTTTTTAGAAACCTTCATTTCCTTGTCATAAGCTGAATCAGTAATATTCACAGGCCAAATATATTCTTTCTCAAAGAAATCTGGTGCCAACATTTCAGACCAATTCTGGCTATTGTAATGGCTAATAGTTTCATCGGCATTTTTCTGGCCTTTGATCTTTTCTTCCCAGCCTTTTTGCAACAATCTAACACGATGCGAAGAGTGAATTTCTTCATCTCCGAGCCAGACTGGTTTTTTTAGAGATGTTGTGAACTTCTTATATTCATTCAGTTTTGCAGAATAATAGTCAGTTTTATATCCTCGTTTATCACATTCAATTAATGCATACATCGTATATTCAATAAGTGCGCCTGGAGTTTGTGACCAAGCAGTTAAACAAGGATGATTAAGCCATCCAGTTCTTGGTTTGCCGCTCTTAGTAGGCAAACCAAACATAATGTCGAGTAGTTGAGTCGCTTCAAGCAACTGCTTTCTAAGCCGTCGAGAATCTAAACTCTCGACGCTCTTTTGAAAATCCGAGAATGGAACAAAAACTTGCATAATTAACGGTTGTTGTATGCACTCCAGATTCGCATTCTATCGGCGCGGGGCAAATTTGCAATGGCACGAGAAAGCGCAGTTTTCCGGCCAAACTCTTTATTAAAATTATCCAGAGGATGGCAAAAGGACTTGCCGCTTGCTACCACAGACTTACTTCCATCCGTGTAATGTACAATCTCGCATGTAGTAGTGCGAGGTTGGTTGAAGCCAAGATCATGATTATGATCGAAGCGAGAGTGACGAAAATCAATTGCTAGGTTCTTGTCGATAAAAATCATATTCTATTATACCTCAGATTGTGTGAAAAGTTGAAATTAGCGAACTGCGCCCATTTCTTTTTCATAATTCATTTTAACAGTCAATAAACGGTCTTTGTAGCCATAAAGTTCTTTGTATGCGGCAATAGATTCTTCATTCCATCCTTTTTCAGAATATTCATCAATAAAATCTAAAACCTTCTTTTTAAAAACATTCACGGTATGGTAGTTTAAAACACCAGCCTTAGACATTTCATGCGTGTAATCACGAAGATAATAAGCAAGCCTAAAAGTGAATTCATTAACCTTTCTTATTTCTGAAAAAGATCTATCAGTGATGAATAAATTCCCTCCATTTGAGTCGGTTAACACATAAGACTTAATATGACTATAATCATCGTTTTCAGTGTCATTAGTTTCTTTTTCACTGAGCCAATATAGTTCTGAACCATAAAAAACTAAACTATTATTCTGATGCATAGACCTCTCCAAACCTTTTATTAATTTCATCCACAAGAAACCGATAAGTTTTAGGTCCAGTTTGTGGCAACATAGCCAATCCTGTTCCCAGCCCATCTTCAGGAAAAACCAGATACTCGAAATCTTGAGGAATTGAGTCTAATGACGCTAAAATATGCATACAATTCTCTTCATAATCTTCATCATAGAAAAAAGCGTCTTCATCCATAGATGGAGTTCTTTTGGTAGGCACTCCATGGGCGTTAAATTCATCTCGAATTATTGCCTGACCTCCCTTACCTATGCCAATTAGATTATCACCGAAAATGAAACAGTGGTCTGGGTTAGACCTGACAAGGTCTACGGTGTACCATTTAATTTTTTTAATTTTCATAATTTATTATGTCTCGAATTATGTGAAAGATGGAAAATTATTTTTTAACGGCGAGTCGCAAAATAGCTTTCGTTTGAAATTCAGAAATATTAAAGCAACCGGAGTAAGTAAGTGCAGACTTAATGCCTGACAAAAATTCATCCAAGAAATCAGCCGTTTCTCCAGCGTAATGCAATCTTTCAGTTTTTCCTTCCGCCGCAACATGCCGCTTTGAGACGCCAAAAAAAGTATTGATAGCTTGCTTAGAAGACATACCATAGTGAATTTTGAACATAGAGCCATCACTGTCAGTGATTAACTCAGATGGTGATTCAGATGTGGGGGCTAAAAGACTGCCGATACAAACAAAATCTGCTCCTGCGGCAAGGCATTTTACTGCATCTCCACTCGACGCAATGCCCCCATCTGCGATAATAGTTGAATTTAGTTTATAAGAGTCTCGAAATTCAGCACATTCAATTACCGATTGTAATGTAGGGACATGATGCCCAGTTACGTGTTTAGTTGTGCAAACACGTCCACCAGCGACACCGACACGAACTGAATCTGCTCCGTAGCTAGACAGATAAGAGTATCCATCTGCTGTCGCAATATTTCCAGAAATGACAGTTTTATATCCGATGTTTTTGATTTTTTCTGTCATAGCGCCCATTCGCTTTGTGTGACCGTGTGCAATGTCAATCAAGATTACAGCTTTATCTCCGACAATATCATACACAGAACTAGCAATATCATAATCTTCATCTTTTATTCCGACACTAAAAGCGAATAATTTACCATTAGTGTCTATAAAATTCCGCGCGGAATTTTCCAACTCAGCCTTCGTCATAAAACGATGACGAATGGCAATTGAGCCGGTGCGATCAAAAAGACTTGCCATATTCTCACCAACAACAGAAGCCATGTTTGTCGCAATAACAGGATGTGATAGCTCATGATAAGCTGAAAGTTTAGAACTCAAAACAGGGTCTCTCCTGCTTTCAACTTCAGAATATTGAGGAACAAGCCAAACATCATCAAAACTAATTTGATTGGATTTTACTACTGGCATTACTCCTTATCCTTCCTTGTGATAATGTCCGAAATTTCACTCCAAATAGGAGAGTTGGCTTCTTCTGGAGTGAGTTCATTAGCATCAAACAACACACCACCATCTGAATCAACACCAGTAATTGACAACTCTCCTTTGACCACCATAGATAAAATCAAAGCGTTAATGACAGTGTCATTAACCCATGCTAGTACATCTGAGACTCTAGGGTCGTCTGGAGAGAAACCTGCGTTTAAGCATTGAACTGCAACAATCTCTGCTAGTTCAGATTCTGTAAGTTTTAAAAAATTATTCATTGTTTCTTAGGGCTAACAGTGATAGATAAAGTCTTATTATTTAAGATGGGCGCGCCTTCGTAGGTGCAGTGAGCTGATAAAGCATTAAGCATGATGTTAATCTTTTCTAAACCAAGGTCAGTATGCTCGATTTCTCTAGCCTTAAAAACACATGTAATCTTTACTTTATCTCCGTGTTCAAGGAACTTGACAGCTCTCTTTGTGAAAACATCTAGATCGTGTTGTTGGATTCTACTAGAGATTTTAATCTCTTTGGTGTCCTGTTTGTGCTTCGGTTTTCCTCTCTCTTTCTTATCTTGCTCGTACTTCATTTGTCCATAGTCAAGAATTTTAGCAGTAGGAGGGTTGGAATTAGCTGTAACGACAAACAAGTCTAATCCAGCATCTTTAGCAATGCTCAAAGCGTTCCTTGAACTCATAACACCAAGTGACTTTTTATCATCACCAATAACATGAAGCTCTTTGAACTTAAGAGCGCGTTCATTTAGAAAAATAGGTTGTTGTTTCATTTGTGAATGTTTAAAAATTTGGTGCCCCGTACCCGATTCGAACGAGTGACCCTTTGCTTAGAAGGCAAATGCTCTATCCACTGAGCTAACGAGGCATATTTTATTATACGTCAGATTGTGTGAAAAGTTGAAATCAATCTTCAATAAATAGAGATGTAATGAGCAAACCTAATGTAGCGCAGCCACAGCCGCCACAACAATTCCAAAACTCACTACCTTTCTTGAAATGATCTGCAATCACTGAACCGACGAAAAGAGCGCAAATTAAGAAAATAACTAAAACAACTAACATGGGTCATAGCCTCCTTTGGACAACGGGTTACACCTAATGATTCTCCAAAAACCTTTGATGATGCCAACGAACAATCCCTTCTTGATGATAGATTGCTTCATATATTCTGAGCAAGATGGTGTATACTTGCAACATGGCGGTTTTTTTGGTGAAATGTGTTTTTGATAATAATCAATCTTCTTGATCATTCTTTCTTTTAATGTCATGCTTATTATCCCTCGAATTGTGTGAAAGATTGAAATTCCGCACAATTTCTGCGATTTTAGATTGAATATGCATCAAGAAATCATGTTTGCCAGCTTCAATTAACCGTTGTCGCTCTTTGATTAAATTTTTTAATTCATTCATGGTGTACCACCAGCTAATTGCCTAAGAATTGTCGCTAAATCCTCTGCGTTAGCGTTTTTAATATTTTGTATGAAGACAGAATCTCTTGATTCAACTTTAACATCCAAGACTTTTACCAAAGTCTTCAACTCATCAACACGGTCTGAAGGTGAATAGACTATCAAAGAATTCGTAGAATAGTCTTCTATTAGAGACGAAGGATCATAATTTTTGTCCAGCTTCGATAAAACATTCGACAAAATCTTACTAACGTCAGACGTTGAGGCGTAGTTTAACTTAAACACCGTAGATGTATATTTTGGTTTTATATCTAAATCAATTTTCTTTAAAATTTCAGAAATTTGAATATGTTTTTCTTCATTAGCGTTGACAATTAAAACATTAGAATAATGTTCATATGATGCTCGAAAATTAACATTTTGATAAAGACTATTCAGCGCGATAGACAGACTCTGAGAATTTAAATAATTTAACTTATAGCCTTTGACCAGCAATTCTGGATTTATTGATGTGTCTAAGACCTTGGTTTGTTTTTGTGTTAAAATTAAAAAACCAGATTCCATGTGCCAATCTATATTTGATGCTCTCAAGGCTGAAAAAAGCGCGGAAAATGCATCTTTGTGACTCAAAGGCTTGTCTGACATAATTGTCAGTTTCGTCTTAAGAGAGGGTTCTTTAATAATAATCACTCCTGTTTCTTTTGTGAAACGATAAATAACATCATCTATAGGAGCACTGCGATAATCTAGCCGCATTTGTGGTGCAGATTGCGTCAAAAATAAGAAAGGCAAAATGAAAATTGGTGTCATAGAGAATCCACCGACCCATTTATATAACAGCGACATCCATTGTCACACTTGTAGATTCGATCTCCTCCAGTGTCTTCAGAGACAAAAATCCATTTTAAACTGTGCGCTCGACAAACTCCATTGTTCCATTCTTTATTCTCAAGAAACATGGCGCACAGACCAGCTACAAAATAAAGAATTACTACGAAAACTATTAAATATATCATTTTTTTTCAAAACTGTGATTTAGTTCATCCACTTCGATAAAAACTTATCATACAATCCTGTCGTCATTTGATGAATCTTGTCTTTAGGAATTAAAGAATAAGATTTTTGACCAAAATGAACTACGAGTGACGAAGTTACTGTAGCATGTTTATAATTCATGCTGATCAGCTGATTGCACATATGGTTATCAACAAACCAAAATGACAAATCTTCTGGTTGAGGCAATAGTGATTCAAGAACAGGTCTTCTCATGACCCAGCCCCAACCAGCAAAATGTTTCAAGACCTCATGTCCCCTGACAACAGAGTGCGGAGGATATTTCAATATCATTTCTTGTACTTGTGGATTCACGCCATTTTGCGGCAAAGGGCACCAAGGTGAAGCTGAATCCAGATTAAAAAGATCCATGTAATATCTAAGTTGGCTGTACCAATCTTCGGTAAATATGACATCATTGTTAAAAACACCGACAATATCTGACTCTAAGTATTGTGTCGCCATATTAATAGCCTTATTATAATTGAAATCAACATCCAGAAACGGGAGTGTCAAACTTGCGTTCTCATAAAAGAATAAGTTTTGCTTTCCCGACTCCACGACAATTACTCGAAAATTATTATGCGGTTCTGACTCAATCAAGCTATTAATAGCAGTATTTGTCATCTTATAAACATCTTCATTCTCTGTTTTAGTGAGAAAAATAATGTCGGCGGTTTCATTTTTTGGCAATATGTGGATCATATTAATTTTCTTCTTTAAACTTCAATGTGCATTTAACTGCATAACCGATGTAGTAATTATAATCCGGTGGCAACTCAATAATTGCCACAGCATGATCACCTCTTGGATGTATTATGGTCTTAGTTTCATAAGAGTCCGCCATCAACTTCTCTCTTAGTGGAATAACACCAAAAAGATCCAAATCCCTAATGCATAAATCCTGCCATCTATCGTATTCAAGCCTCACGGAGAGGCACTCGCCGTTAATGACAAAACAGTCATTCTTGGGATACATATGCTTGCCGATTTTAATTATGGTCGCTTGACTAAGCGGACACTCAATATATTCACTATTCTGTTCCATTTTCTTTCACCTCGACTACAGGAATTTTAACCCACGGATATCTATCCTCTATTATCATGCTACACTTCGAGCATATCACTGCCGAGAATCGCAAGTTTCCTTTTACATTCTCGTCACATTTATCACAAAAATATACATCTTTCATTCTAAAATAACTTCAAATCTTTTGTCACGGGATCAATTTTACTTTTATAATGCGGTCCAATCGCAAGACAGGTCACAGTTGGGTTGCCGTTAAATTCAGTGTGACCTGCATCAGTGATTAAATACACAGTCAGCCCTTCATTTTTCGCGCGATTATAAACATCCATTAATTGATTTTCATCTTCGACATACAAACAAACCTTGGTAAATGATTCGTTAATCCAAATTTGCTCTTCTTCGGATAAAGCCTCGGGCACTTTGACAATCTTAGTGTCATAACCGAAAGGGCTAATATAAGACACACTATATTCAATAGAGTTTCGAATCTTATTGGTTAAAAAGGCAATACTAGCATGAGAACCTTGTGCAATATATTTGCCAATTCTAAGTTTTTTTACTCCACCATTCCCGTCTGGAAACTTAGAAATCATCACGATAGTTTGAATTACTTTGTCCAATTTTTATTCTCCATTATCTTTTTTACACCCGAATATGAAATAGGCTTGTAATCATGACAGTCAACACCTACATCGAACGACAAAGAACAAGGATCATCTGGAAGGTTCCCATGCGAATGACCGTACAAATGGTAAGAACCATAATGCGATCTATTCCACACTCGAAAAGCGTAATGACACAAAACTATTTGTTGCCACCCACTTGAATGTTCTGAATCACGTACATTGATCTCAAGATAGTTTTCTACACCCTTGAAAAGATGCTTTATCTGACCGTCTTGGACCCTGTCATGATTTCCCCTGATGAGAAAAATATCACCGTTAAGTCTATTTCTATAGTTCTCCCATGCGCTAACCCCACCAAAAGTGAAATCACCGAGATGGAAAACAAAATCATCAGGCGAAACTAGCGAGTTCCAATTATCAACAAGCTTGCAGTCCATCTCATCTACATTTTTGAAAGGGCGGTCACTGTATTGGATAATACGACTGTGCCCAAAATGATGGTCTGATGTGAACCATATTTTTTGATTATCTTGGATCTTCATAGCTTATTATACGACAGATTGTGTGAAAGATTGAAATTATCTACGACCACTGAGAAAGGCATTCTCGGTGGCATTTGCCATTTTAGCAACATCAGATATAGTTAAACCATGTAGTTCAGCCAACTGACGAACCACCAAATAAACATCAGACAGTTCGCACATAGCCATAATTGTATTATTTTGTCTGCAAGCATCAAGATATTCGCGCGCCTCTTCTAAAAGCTTCTCTGCAGTCTGTGTGGGATATTTTGGAATAGGCACGTTGTGATAACCTGGCTTAAAAACAAACCTGCTAAATCTTGGCTCTGCCACACCTGTGCCATATATCCAAGAAATATCACGATCTTCTGTGCAATAATGTCTCAGACCATAAGAGCCTAATTCTATTAAACGATCACGATGACAGATCGTAATATCTGATGTGTCGATGCCATCATCGGTAAGATGAATTGATATTCCTTTGCTATAAAGACTCATAAACTCAAAAGCACAATTTTTGACATACGCCAAGCCTTGTTCAATTTCTTTAAATGTTGGATCATCAGGCAAATATTCAATCAATTCTACTTTTAAAAAAGTTTCAAGCGTACAATCATCTAAATTCATCTCATCGCGAAAACATGGACCACAACTGACATATTTACCTGGATTTAAATCACCGTTAATAATTAAGTCAAGGAAACCTTGTTCTGCTGAACCTACTAAGATTCCATCTTTGAGTGCAAACTTTTCTCCTGTTCTCACAGGAGAAGTGATCTTGGAAACTTCATCTGGAACAATCCAAGGCGTTTCGATATATTTAAACCCATTTTGTGTGTAAAAATCTATTGCTTCGCTAATAATTGAATAATTAATCATAATCAAAACTCATTATCTGGATGGTTGACTGAAAACACATTTAGACCCAATTCGAACCATGTTCGGACAACTTTCGGTCTGTCGTCAACAACACATTCAACATAATATTTATCTTTAACATTTGCCTCGAAAAGCTCACGCTTTACAATATCATCACTGCGATCATCCTCTTCAGCTCTCATGTATAAAGCGTCGTAAGGGATATCATATTTTTCCAAGCACTCGATTGTGCCCTTTCGAGCTTGTTCTTTTCTTCCTGAAAGTAACACAATCTGGAATCCTGAATTTTTATAAAGCCTGAGAATATTCACGACATAATCTTTAGGAGTGTCCAAGTTGACTTTACTCCAATCATAATAACCTCTTTCTGGTGATTTATTGAACAAAGTGCCATCCAAGTCAAACAAGCAAGCTTTTGGTAAAGTTGAGTCTTGAGCCATTGGAATAGGTTCTTTTCGCAACCATTGATTGTAATGTTGCCTGATGACTTTTTCACCGACAGATTTTGCTCGGTTTTTATCCCTCGAAATACACTCCTGAAGGGGAACATCTGTGAAGTCCACGATCTGAACTGTATCAGCTAAAGCGTTAGCTCTTGCTTCATGGATTGGGTTAAGATTTGTATCAGACCAAATAACATCATATCCATCTTCAAAAGCTACTTGCGTGATAGCTTCTTGAACTTTTATGATAAATGCTTCTCTGCGTTTAGAATTGGCGTATGCATGAAGCATAGCCCGTAAATCATCTTTGTTGATGTTCACGATTCTACCTTTGCTGTCAGTGACCTTTTTATTCGCCCACGTTGTTTTCCCTGACGCTGGCAATCCTTTGGTTAGATAAATCTTCATAACTCATTATACGACAGATTGTGTGAAAGATTGAAAATCACGAAAAGGTTTTTGTGTGAGTGTAATTAATTTAATAATATGAGTTTGTTTTTGAAATATTCGCAAGAATTTGAAGATAAAAAACTATACAAAATAGCTGATTTGTATACTGAGGCAGCTAAAAAAGATCCATCAAAAAGTGGATATGAAAGAAATGCTGAACTTCTATCTTTATTTTTTATCCAAAAGGGCGAGTATGATTTTGCTTCATATTTAGCTAAAAAAGCTTGTCAAAATTTAAATTATAATTTTAGATACGCAAACAATTCAAAAAAAACAAACTTATTATTTAAAATATCTCAGTTAAATCATGCCAATAAAAACAATCTTGTGACTGCACAAGCTCATCTTATTAAAACAAATCCAGCACTTGTTAGCCAATCTTTGAGCAGCTTAGGTCTACTAGACAGCAACATTGAGCAAATTATTGAATATATCCACAATCCAAAAATTGGCCGGTCACCTGATTTAGATCGCTTAAGGAGTATTTTCCCTAAAGATATTTCAAAAGCACAGTCAAGAATGGATCTTTTAAGAAATAATCTAAAAAATTTAATTAAAACAGAACAAATAGCTCAGTCTAAAATATTTTCACCCGAAACTTATAAATCAATCATAAGACAAAATAATTTTCGACTTCTTAGTGATGAACAAAAATTAAAATTTTTTGAAAAAATCTATCAACAAAATCCCGACACCGCTAGAGAAATTGCAAGAGAATTAATCAAGACGAGACAAATGTCTGAAGGAATCGCCAGCAGACTAATAAATGAAGGCAAGATGTCTCAAGGGTTTTTCAATGACATTGTTCAATCAATTAAGCCACGAGCAGGGCTAGTAGATGATGCCGCGAAAGCAGTTACAAAAACAACAGGGCTAGCGGATGACGCCGCAAAAGGAGCCTTGAAAGCAACTGATGTGATAAATAATGCCACAAAATTTACACGGGAAGAGCTAAGGGTATTAAATCATTGGGGGTCAAAGGGGTATTTGAAAGATTTTGAAGGAATCAAACACATCTTGAAAAAGAACCCCGGACAAGAAAGAATAGTTTTGGATATTCTTAAAAAAGCAAAAAACGTAGACCCAGCATTAGTTGACCAAGCGATAACATATCAAAGAAATCTAATTTCAGCGGGAGAAACTGCGGCTAAAGCTACAGGAGTCGCAGGAGAGACTGCTGGTACTGCCAAAAATGTTGCAAAAGCTGAAGGTATAATGGCTCAAGCCATAAAAAATCCGACGTTCAGAAAAATAGTAGGTCTTTTCCAAAAAGCCGCACCAGCTATGAAATACCTTCCTGCTGTAGGGGTCGCTATGGAGCTTTCTGTAAAATTCTTAAATGGTGAAGAACTAGATGGATTTGATTTTGCAAAAATGGTTGCGGGTATGATGTTACTTCCGCAAATTGCCGGTCCATTGGCTGCTATTCCTGTCATTGGTCCACTCCTTCCTGGGCTTGCAGGTTTTGTAGCATTTGGTGGTGCTGACGCAGCAAGGTTCCTCGGGAATCCTGAAAAAGGCATGGATTTAATGGGTGCAAATGTTTTTATTAAAGATGAAAATTATGACAAGCAACTAGATAAAGCAATTCAAAACGCTCTTGCTAAATTAAATCTGGAAAATAAAATGACAAAAACTGCATCCAGCTTCACAAATACGAATCAAAAAGTAATTTTTCTTTCCATGTTATTACAAAAAATAGCCATACAAGAGACTTTAAATAAAGCAATTAAGACAGCTTGTGATGTTGAAACATTGAGAATTTTCAGATCGGCTCAAACTGGAGGCAGCCCAACGCAATTTAGTCAGATTTTAGAAGCAAACTCAAAAATAGACAATTCGAGTTTAGCGCAAATGGCATCAACTATTAAATTTAACACAGACACAGTGATGAATTATGTCAACGGGAGAGGTTATAAGCCATCACTAGGGGACCAACAAGCTTTAGATGACTGGGTGAGGCAAATGACTCAGGGTGCCACAAGATACAAAAACGAATCATACACTACATTTTCTGGATTTGGTGTCGGAGAGGCAAGGAAAAATGAAGTTCAAACTTTAATAAAAGCTATGGCAGATGTGGCGGCAATTAAAGCCAAATTTAAAAGCACTCTACAATAAAGGTGTTTCTTTTATAATCAAGAATATATAATATAGCCAAGTGCTATAGTAAGGGTAAAAAATGCACAAAAATGACATTCTGAAAAAACTCTCTCAAATTGCAGATGATTTAGATAACCAAGGTCTTAAAAAAGAAGCCAATGTTGTCACTGATGTAATGCTTAAAGTGGCGCAGGTCCCTGCGTCAAGAGGAAATCAATATAAGTTAGGGACTGGCACATTCGATGACATTAATAAAATAGTGCAAGCAAATCCAGGGCTAAGCAAAGAAAACTTAAGATTTTTAATCCTTGGTAAATATGGAGAGAGAGTAGCCAATGACTACTTCGCGACATCTGGGGGGGCATTTGGAGCGACACCTGGAACGACACCTGGAACGACACCTGGAACAACACCTGGAACAACACCTGGAACAACACCTGGAACAACACCTGGAACAACACCTGGAGCAACGCCTGAAGCAACAACTGGAGCAACAACTGGAACACAACCAGAGCAATCCCCACCTTACGCGGGGACAAGTATATTTAGTGACCTTCCAGAAATAACAGCATCAAGCGAATTTAAACAATTTTTTAAAACTTCGCAATCAGAAATCAGAAACACAACTCAACCACAAGCAAATTTAGGAATACAGGTTCCAGCCCGTCAGGGGCAGGGGACTGCAGTGCTTAAGCGCCAATTAAATGACTTCATGAACAACGCAATTGCAACTTACCAAAATGCTAGAACACCCTTTAATGATTTCATAAAAAATGAAAATCCTTCAGATCGAGAAGACGGCTCATTAGATGCTTTGAGGTACCTAGATGTACTGGAGCCTTGGCTGAGAACCACGTCTACAAATTTAAATAAATTAATCAGCAATCTGCCACCCAGCGACAAAAGGGTAATAATCGACAAACTTTACAAAGTGCCCCAGGAACAAGCCAGCAAAGCGTTGACGAAAGCAAAATTATGGTTGCAGGAATTACCTTCAATTGGTTTCGGAGTGGAAACCATGAAGAAAAATCTAAGAAATATTATAAGCCGACTGAAAGATGTGCGACAACAATTTGATACTCTATATTAAATGTTGAAATACCTAAATATATCCGCGCGAGAATTAATCTTGCGCGGATATCAAAAATGGTTTGACTATTTCTTTAGGTCTAACCATTTTCCAGATTAGTTCCGTGTAGTCTTGTTCGTCTAGCATTTTAAATACCAAAGAAGAATAATAATTATGATTCTTTATTATTTCAAGTGCTTTGTCTTTTCTACTAGGAATACAACTCACAGAATCTAAAATAGCTTTTGCATGTGATTCGATGACTCGAAATTCATTTTCTAAACTTAATTTAGTCTCCTTGATAAAATTGTAAAATTCATCAGGAACTCCATCAAGCCACTCATCAAAGTTGGTTTGGTTTAATAAACACTCCCACACAGAAATATTTGTGCAGTTGGTCAAAATCCTATGTAGCCTACAATAATCTGAGAACTTAATCTTACATCGCCAGTCGGGATAATTACCTTCTGAAATAGCCCTGATAACAAATCCTTCTTCATTGTTCAAGTTCAGAGATTTAAGTTTTTCATATAAATCATGGCTAAATAAGCCGTGTTCGACTTCGTGCGTTTCCACGCACTGAAAGCGATTATCTCTCGGAAGATCATATCCAGTGTGCGTATCTAAGAGTGCCAAATGCACAAGATTGGGTTGATCGTATTTAACAACGATTCTGTTTTCTGGTGCAATATATTCAAATAAATAAGTTTTTCCTTCTTCAATTAAATCTTCCGAATACATTGCCCTGAAAAGCTTTGAAGCAGCAATAGCTTGATCGGAATAGAAGGAACCCCTAGTGCAATAAACTACACTTTCACCGAATCTGAACACAATCAATAATGAGCCATCCATCTTTTGTGTAATTTCGATTTTTTGTCCTAGAGGCAATTCACTTTCCTGATGTTCTTCATAGTTAAAAAACTTCTGAAAAGGGCGCGCGTAAACTTTGCCGTCATCGCCGACAACCAGTCCTCTACACGATCTGAGCAATGGAAACTCTGCCCACTTTCGCTCATATTGTGTAGAGGCTGTATAATTAAAAACCGTTATCGGGAATTCTTTGTGGCGAACACCTCGCACATAGCCATCTTGTTCTAATTTTTTTAACTCTTCAAGCATAATTCTATTATACGTCAGACTGTGTGAAAAATTGAAATCCTACGGAGAAAAGTCAAACTCAATCAAGACATTGTTTATTTTTTCTTTAATGAATTTCTTCATTTGATCCATATTTTCAAAAGATATTAATTTATAATTGTAATACAATTTGAAAATATTAGCTTGTTCTAGAATGTCGCCTTTATTAAGATAAAGAGTTTCCGCGCCGCTAAAATTCAAAGCATATTCGAGCCTATCTAAACTCAACCACTTGACTTGCCTTGCGCGACCTGTAGTTGATCCAAACTCATTGCCTAATTTTGCAACTAATCTAGTTTCATCATCGTCTAAGTCAAAATATGGATCTACTCCAGATCGTGTATCGTACATTTTTGCAACTGCGATAATGTTATTGATTTTCTTTGGAGAAAAACCTAAAGAGCAAGCCGCATAAGGTAAGCATTCTGAGCTAGTTACATGAGGATAATTGCCTTGATTAATATCTAACCAAAATGATTGTGCCCCTTCACAAAGAACTTTTCCTGAAAGCTCTTCATTCCACAGGTATTGTGATGGCAAAACTTCTCCAGCTCTTAGACCAACTCTTAAAGCCTTATCTGAATAACAAGGGCCAATGCCTTGTGCTGTTGTGCCTAATTTTGAGGTATAATGCTCAATATCTTGATCTTTGTGTTTCCTGAGAACGATATGTGCTTTTGGGCTAACTTTAATTAAAGAAGTATCAAAACCCATTTTCCCGAGATAAGAGACTTCACTAAAGAAATCTTCGACACTCAAAACACAATTAGGTCCAATGATTGATTTTTTACCAAATGCTATGCCTGATGGTACGATATGGGTGACAACTTTTTCGCCATCAACGTAAAATGTGTGACCTGCGTTAGACCCGCCATTAAATCTGCAAACATAATCATAACCTGGGCATAATCTAGCGGAGATTTTTCCTTTACCTTCATCGCCCCATGAAGCGCCATAAATAATATCAACATATTCAATCATATATTTTTAAAATGCAAAAAATGAGAGATTCAAATCGGGCTAATGATTTTTGAATTTTAAATCTTGAATTTTAAATCCATTATTTTTGACCATTTCATTAAACATGAAACTTGACCCTATCTTTATCATTGTCTTAAAGGATCTTTAATCCCTATGTTGTGCCCTCAAGCAATGGAAACTTTGTTTACACTGCTTGTATTTGAATCTCTCGCCCCTGTTGCCAGGGGAAACTTTAAAGAAGATCTTCTGGAACCTCGATGCGGTGAGAAGCGTTGAATTCGTCAAGCTCGTCTTGTAGTTCTTCGCACTGAAGAATTAGTTTCTTCACCAGGTTTTCCTTTTCACTAAGCTTAATCTGGCATCGTTTAACATTGTTTGTGTCTCTAGTATAATAGTTATCTACTCTACCCTCGTCACAATCCATTCCTTCATAAAAGACTATCATGCCTTTAACTTCAGCTAGCCGATAAATTTTATCAGCCACATTGACATTCG
>JACCDG010075528.1_pt1 | contig 36711 bp, 33 predicted proteins | sample 7442471 | NCBI WGS metagenome assembly JACCDG01 (sample SAMN15323444, study PRJNA562643) | freshwater metagenome | isolation source: river surface water | place: USA:Blue River Watershed | collected 2017-08-17 | reverse complement strand
TCCTCTGGGAGTGCTAGTTGGAATGGCGTTTCAATATTAGGTCAACGTGCTGAGGATTTAGCACGCTCTGGAATTATGCATGTCTCTGATGGTAAATCTGTAATTGCTGAGTTAAGTGTGAAAGATAATTTAGCCTTAACTGGGCTTTGGCAAAAAGATAAAAAAGCAGTGACAGCTGCTACAAATGAGGTTATTGAACTTTTTCCAATTTTAGGCCAAAGAATGTCGCAATCTGCTGGTTCACTCTCTGGCGGTGAGCGCCAGATGCTTGCCATCGGCAGAGCATTAATTGCCAGGCCAAAGTTACTTTTACTAGATGAACCATCCCTTGGACTTGCACCCCTTATTGTTGAACAGATCTTTCAAACCATTAAATCATTTGTAAAGAAGATGGATTTAACTGTGGTTTTAGTAGAACAAAATGCAATGGGTGCATTAAAGATTGCCGATGAAGGAATTGTTTTGAATTTAGGTTCTGTGGTTGCTGTTGATTCAGCAGAAAAACTACTAAATGATCCGGCAGTTCGCTCTGCCTACTTGGGGTTCTAAATATGACTCAATTTATTACTACAGTACTTACCTCATTATCATCAGGAGCTATTTATGCATTAATGGCCCTGGCACTAGTTTTAGTCTGGCGCTCTACCCGCGTAATTAATTTTGCCCAAGCCGGCCAAGCTGTATTAACAACCTATATTGGTTACACAGTTATCCAACGAACCGGTTCTTACTGGCTTGCTTTAGTGGTTGCAGTTATAAGTGGGGCAATTATTGGCGCGGTAATTGATAGATTCTTCATGAGGCCAATATTTAAACGGATTAAATCTGGACCGATTGTGATGATCGCACCAGTTGTTGCCACTCTAGGACTACTTGGAATTATTCAAGCAATTATTGGATTTATTTGGGGCCTAACCAACCAATCAATTGAAGCGCCGGTTTCAACTGGTGGATACAAGGTGATGGGAACTGTTATTGCATTTAGTAGCTACAACTTATTAGTTCTAGTTTTCGTTGCAATTGCAATGTTATTGCTGACTATATTGTTTCAGCGCACCAATATTGGCCTAGCACTGCGGGCATCTGCTTACTCACCTGAGATCGCAAGATTATCTGGAATTAAAGTTGATGCAGTTAGAACTTTAGGTTGGGCAATTGCTGGAGCATCCGGTGGTTTAGCTGGCATGCTTTATATTCCAGGTTACTTCTTATATCCAAATGCAATGGATCTACTACTTGTCTTTGGATTTGTTGCCGCAGTCATTGGAGGTTTAGAAAGTCTATTTGGCGCAGTAGCAGGTGCCATGCTTTTAGGCTTTGCAATTAATTTTTCTACAACCTATATCAGTCCTAAATTATTTTTCCCAACCGCTTTTATAGTTCTAGTGCTGGTCTTGTTAATAAAACCATCTGGACTTTTTGCTGCAAAGAAAAGTCGGGGTGCTTAAATGAGCAAACAGATAAGTACTAAAAAACGAACACTTTTATTTGTTGCTTTTGGCTGGGTGTTGTTAATCCTTGGTGATCGAGTGGGAGATCTTGAGTTATATCAAGGATCCTTTGTTGCAACCTATGCCTTAGCAATTACCTCAATTATTTTGTTAACAGGCTACAGCGGACAACTATCTCTGGGACAAAGTGCACTCATGGCAGTTGGTGCCTACGCAGGTGCGCTAACAATCTTTAATGCTGGCCTTCATCCAGTTATTGGTTTATTTATGGCAGCTCTTGTGGCTGGAATATTTGGTTTGATTTTAGGCTTAATTGCAGCCCGATTAACTGGTCCCTATCTAGCTGGAACCACATTAGCGTTAGCAATTTCACTGCCAACTCTTGCAAATCAGTTTCCAATCTTGGGAGCCGAAGAGGGAATTGTCTTTGATGTTGGACTTCCACCAGCAAGATTTGGCGAGGATTTTTCACAATACAAATGGTTCTTCTGGATTAGTTGTCTTGCATCATTAATTATGGTTTGGTTTATTGCAAATTTACTTTCAACAAAGTACGGCAGAACATTCAGAGCACTTCGCGATAATCCAATTGCAGCAGAGCTATCAGGAATTAATGTTGGTCGATTAAAGGTGACCGCTTTTGCGATTAGCTCAGGGGTGGCCGGATTATCTGGGGGTTTGCTGGTAATGCTGATTAGCGGGGTCTCACCCAGCGCATTTCCGCTCAGCCTCTCCTTTGCCCTGCTCGGCGGGGCGGTTGTTACTGGCCTGTACAACCTAAAGGGTGTCATCCTTGGCGGGTTGGTGCTGGTTGCTATACCGGAAATCGCCGATTCGTTAGTATCCCGTATTGGAGGTTCGGAAGGATTTATAACAATCTTGCCTGGCTTCTTGGTGAGTGCTCTGCTGATCTTGGCAGTTGTCTTCACACCAAATGGTCCAGGGCACTTAATAAAGAGGCACCATAAGAAATAAGAAGTTTTAACGTATAAACCTAGGGAAGGAAATAAATGATCAGAAACAAAAACATGAAGCGAGCTAGCCTCGTTTCAGCGGTGATTGCAACTGGCGCAATGGTGCTAAGCACCCTGCCAGCACAGGCTGCAACTCCGGGAGTTACTGCAAGCGAGATCAAGTTAGGTATCTCATCCCCTCTAACTGGCTCAGCTGGACTTTCATACGGAAAGGTTCCAGGCGCGATGAAGGCGTACTTCAACTACATCAATGCAAATGGTGGAGTTTACGGCCGAAAGATCAACTTAATCAGCCGTGATGACAAGTACTTACCTACACTTGCTGCAACGCAAACTACCAACTTAGTTTTGAAGGACAATGTATTTGCTCTAGTCGGAGCTCTTGGAACTGCTACTCACTCAAAGGCTTACAAAGCAGCAGCATTAGCTAAGAACAATGTTCCTGATCTATTTATCAACACTGGTTTCAGTGGATTCACCGATAAGACCAAGTACCCAACGACATTCATGGTTCTTCCAACTTATGCAATGGAAGCTAAGGTAATTGCCAAGGCAATTAAAGATAACTTCCCAGGTCAAGCAACCTTCTTAGTGGCACAAGATGATGAGTTTGGTTCAGATGGTGTTGCTGGATTTACTACAGCAGGACACAAGTTCTCAGCCGCTCCAATTCTTTACCCACAAGGCTCAATGACCGCAGCTCGTGCAGAGAGCGCATTAACTGCATTGGGTGCAACTCCTGGCAAGCCAGTAGTTGTTCTATTTGGAACAACCGATGTAACTGCAACAATCCTGAAGGCGGCTGAAAAATTAGCCCTAACTACCAAGTTCACTTGGTATGCCGGATCTGTTGGTGCAGATGCAAATACATTACTTGCTCTCGGTGTTAAGCCAGCCACTATTGATGGCGTAATTTCTGCAAGCTTTATGCCAGATGCTAAAGACATGACAGATCCTTATGTTAAGCAATTTGCAGATATCAACGCTAAGTACAACAAGGGAGTTACCTTTGATAACTACGTACTTGCAGCGATGAACTCAGCGATGTTAACTGTGCAAGCACTACGTGCTGCCGGCAAGAATTTAACTCGCGCAGGTGTTATCTCTGCGATTGAGAACAAGGGAGCTAAGTTTGCTAGCGCAGGTTTAGTGCCACTTGGTTACTCACCAACTAGCCGAATCGGTTACAACGGTTACTGGGTAAGCCAGTTAAATGCTAAGGGCGAAGGAAAGCCTTATGGCGGCAAACTAGTTATTTACTCAACTGATTCAGGTGCTGGAGCAGTTGAAGTATCAAACTTTGTTCGTCCAACAATGCCTAAGAATGGGATACCAACAAACTCATGAAAAATCTAAAACTAACTAAGGGTCTAGTTGCCCTTTCCACAGCTGCATTAATCGCAGCATTCACAGTAGCTGTTCCAACAGTTGCTCGTGCTGCTGATGATTGCCAAGAGACAACCATTCTTTCTGGCATCAAAGTTGTTGATATTGAAAAGTGCACCGGCACGGATATGAACAAGTCCAAGTATGAAATCATCATGCCAGCAAAATTCAATGGCACATTGATGGTTTACTCACATGGAATTCGTTATAACGTTAACCTGCCAGCAATTCCAGTAGTTGCTCCTAAGGGTTCACTAATTGATTACTCACCAGCAGTTTCTCCATCTGAAGAGGTTACTGCGGCACTTCTAGCGCAAGGTTTTGCGGTAGCTGGTGCTGGTGTCCAAACGCAGGGTTGGAACTTAGAAGAGGGCGTAGAAGCAGCTCTTCAGGTGATAACAATTGCCCGTGATAAGTATTCAAAGATCAGCAAGGTTGTGACCTGGGGTAACTCACTTGGTGGCTTAACTTCACAAGCACTTGCTGAACAGTATTCAGGCGCAGTTGATGCAGCGGCCCCAATGTGTATTGCCGATTCAGCTCAAGCTGAAATCACAATGGCAGGAGATTTCCTATGGGGCATGAAGCAATTCTTTAATCCTGCAATTAAGGGAACTAATTACTCCGCAGGTCAAGCAGGTTATGTTGAAATGCTTACTGACCTTGGAACTGTACTTACTACTTTGCAGGCACTTCAGGCTGCGATTGCCGCCAATCCAACTGCACCAGCATGGCCAGCAACATCAACTGTGCCAGCTGCATTAAAAGCAATCCCAGTACGAAGTGCAATTTTGTTACTTGGATTAATATCTGGAATTCCAACTCAATCAAATACTTATGATGCATCAAGTGGACCAGTTGGCCCTCTTGAGACTTCATTTGGTTTGGTAATTAGCCCAGCACTTGCAGTTCTTGAGAATGGTGCACAAGCTGCCATCCTTGCAGTGATTGCTAATTACGATATGGAAGTTCGTTACGGTGGAGTTGTATTTGATAACTCAAAGACTGATTATGCAAAACGTCTTGGTGATGATGCAGATGTTTATGCAGCTGGCTTAACGGGAAAGACGGGAATTGCTGGAATGCTTGGTTATCTAAGCCCACTAAATCCTGCTGCTCCTAGAGTTACAGCAAATGCAGCAGCTGTTGCCAAGATGAATAGTGTTTATCAACTACAGGGCAAGATTGAGGTTCCAACAATCGCAATTTCAGCTACTGCAGATCACATTACTCCAGCTGGCGCGCTTCAATATTTGAAAAATCAATATGAAGCATCGGTTGATAATAAAACTTCAAAGTCAGGCAAACTTCTAACTATTTGGAATAAGCCTGCTGATGAATACACAACCTTCTCAGCTGCTGGTTCACCAGTGACTCCAACATCAGTCACAAACGGAACAGGTCACTGCAACTACACAACTAGCCAAATCCTGGCTATTGCAAAACTTGCAGCAGCTGCAGCCAAGAGTGGCAAGCTTCCTTCTAATACAGCTGTAAAGGCTGCAATTAAGAATGAGCCAAACTTGTTTGTTGATCCAAACTTCGCACCAGCATTACTGAAGTTTCGTCAATAAGTAAGTAAGAAATTAAGCGGGCCTCTAGGAAACTAGGGGCCCGTTTTCATTCTCTATAAACTATCCCCCTGATGAAAATTCAAGTCGATTCACCCCAACAGATGTTTGCGTTGGGTGAAAAAATCGGCCGGCAACTAAAGCCTTCAGATGTGGTGGTATTAAATGGTGAACTTGGTGCAGGCAAGACGGTATTAACCCAAGGAATTGCATCAGCATTTAAAATATTAGGGGTTACCTCACCAACATTTGTGATCAGTCGAATTCATAAAGGCAATCCAAATTTTATTCACATTGATGCTTATCGATTATTAGACTCTGATCCAAGTAATTTTACCGATTTAGATTTTGAAAGTTATCTAGCAAGCAGTGTATTTGTGATTGAGTGGGGTAAGGATTTTGTCTCTACCCTTACCGATCAATACTTAGAGATAAACATAGTACGTGGACAAAAAGAGGATCAACGCCAGGTGGAGTTTGTAATGATTGGAAATCGTTGGGAAAGCTTTAAGTTATGAGTAATGTATTAGCGATTGATACCTCGACTTCAAAAACTTCGGTTGCACTAATTTGTGATGGCCAAGTTCTATTTAATCAATCACATATTGACCCGCTTGCTCACGGTGAAGTTCTGCCAAAGCTTGTTTCCCAAGCGATTGCGCTAAATAACAAAATAGATTTAGTCGTTGTTGGCATGGGCCCTGGACCATTTACTGGGTTGAGAGTTGGAATAGCCTTTGCACAAAGTTTTGCACTAGCTGCTGAAATAGATTGGATTGGGGTTTGTTCACTTGATGCGATGGCTGCTGGGATTAACAAAAGTGAATTTATCATTTCAACTGATGCCAGGCGCAAAGAGAGATTTTGGGCTAGATACAAAGATGGTCTTCGAATAACGCAGCCAGCAGTTAGTAATGCAAGTGTATTAGAAAAGTTTGGTATTCCAGTATTAAATGAGGGTGAGTACTTTCCGGATCCAGTGGCGTTAGCCAGCCTTGCGCAAACAAGTAAATCTGTTGAGCAACCAATTTACATAAGAAAACCAGATGCTTATCCACTTCCAATCGGAGTGAAGTTTCGCCCAATGACAGCTTTGGATTTAGTAAGTGCAACTGCTATTGAAAAAGAGGTTTATGGCAAGGCGGCTTGGAGTGCTGGGCAATTTAAAGAGGAGTTTGCCAAGGCGCCAAAAACTGCGCATTACTTAGCTGCTGAATTTAATGGGCAATTAATTGCATATGCTGGAATTTTCTATGTGGCAGATGTAGCCGATATTCACACAGTAACTGTGACAGCAGATCATCGACGTAAAGGTATTGGTCGAGAGTTATTAAGGCGGTTAATTGATTGGGCTAGGGTTAAAAAAGCGCAAGCAATCATGCTTGAGATGCGATTGGGAAATGATCAGGCCCGCCCTCTTTATGAGTCATTTGGCTTTGTTGAAATTTCTAGAAGAGATAATTACTACGGCCCAGGATTAACTGCTGTTGTAATGCGCAAGGAGCTTAAGTAATGGCGCTAGTACTTGGCATTGAAACCTCCTGTGATGAAACTGCAGTAGGTATTGTGGATGGGCGAAAATTACTAGCAAATGTAATCTCATCAAGTGTTGAACAACATGTCAGATTTGGTGGAGTAGTACCTGAGGTCGCAAGCCGAGCTCACTTAGAAGCGATGCAGCAGGTGATTAAACAAGCGCTTTCAGATGCTGGTGTTTCAATCAAAGATATTGAAGCAATAGCAGTAACTGCAGGTCCAGGTTTAATTGGTGCTTTACTGGTTGGAGTAAGTAGCGCATCTGCTTTATCACTTGCACTTAATAAACCTTTATATGGAGTAAATCATCTATCAGCTCATATTGCAGTTGATCAATTAGATTCTGATAAGAAAATCACACCAACAATTGCCCTGTTAGTCAGTGGTGGTCACTCCTCAATTTTGAAGGTTAATAACTTAGCTAAAGATGTAAAGGTTATGGGCGCAACTATTGATGACGCAGCAGGTGAAGCCTTTGACAAGATTGCCAGAATAATGGTGTTAGGTTTTCCTGGAGGGCCTTTAATTGACAAGCAATCTAAAGAAGGTGATTTAAGCCAAGTTAATTTCCCACGGGGGTTAACTAGTGCTACTGATCTAGAAAAACACAAATATGATTTTTCATTTTCTGGGCTTAAAACTGCCGTTGCTAGGTATCTAAACCAAACACCAAATTACAAAAAAGCTGATGTGGCAGCATCTTTTCAAGAGGCGGTGGTTGATGTATTACTTAGTAAATCTCTAGCTGCTTGCAAGGAAAGTGGTATTGATAATTTAGTTATTGCTGGGGGCGTAGCAGCCAACAGCAGATTACGGGAGGTGGCTAAACAAAGGTGTGAAGTAAATAAGATCAACCTTTCTATTCCACCTATTGGGCTATGTACCGATAACGGTGCGATGGTTGCAGCACTCGGTAGCCTTGCGATAAATGAGGGTGTTAAGCCCTCCCAAATAGGCATAGGGGCTGATTCAGCCGCCTCTATAGCCCAGGTGATCTGGTAGATCAGCGCCTAATTTGCACTGCTAAGCACCGCCCTTTAAAGTTGGCTTTAGCACTCTAAGCCCCCGTGTGCTAATTAATATATGGGGTACTTCAGAGGGTAATACCGAATCTAAGAAGGAGAAATCAGGATGGCAATTTCAATTAAGCCACTAGAAGATCGCATTGTTGTTAAGGCTAATGAGGCAGAGCAGAAGACTGCATCTGGATTAGTAATTCCAGATACTGCAAAAGAAAAGCCACAAGAGGGAACTGTGATGGCAGTAGGACCTGGCCGTTTTGAAAACGGTGTTCGACTTCCATTGGATATTAAAGAGGGCGATGTCGTGCTTTATTCAAAGTATGGCGGCACTGAGGTTAAGTACAACAATGAGGAGTACTTAGTACTTTCATCTCGTGATGTACTAGCAATTATTGCGAAGAAGTAATCATGGGTAAATCACTTCAATTTGATGAAGCAGCACGTCGTGCGATGGAGCGCGGTGTAAATATTCTTGCCGATACCGTCAAGGTAACACTTGGACCTAAGGGTCGAAATGTTGTAATTGCAAAAAGTTACGGCGCACCATTGATTACAAATGATGGCGTGACAATTGCTAAAGAGATTGAGTTGTCAGATCCAGCAGAAAATATGGGCGCCCAACTTGTTAAGCAGGTTGCGGAAAAAACCAATGATGTCGCAGGTGACGGCACAACTACTGCAACTGTATTAGCTCAAGCAATGGTGAAAGAGGGCCTACGCAATCTTGCAGCAGGTGCTCAACCAATGGAGCTTAAATACGGAATTGAACAAGCAGTATCTGCAGTTACTGAAGCGTTGCGCAAGAATTCAACTGCCGTAAGTGGAAAATCTCAGATTGCAGATGTTGCAACCATTTCAGCCCAAGACAAAGCTATTGGCGATTTAATCGCTGAAGCAATGGATAAGGTTGGCAAAGATGGTGTGATCACTGTTGAGGAGTCATCAACTACTGGACTTGAGCTTGAGTTCACTGAGGGTATGCAATTTGATAAGGGTTATATCTCTCCTTACTTTGTTACCGATTCAGATCGCATGGAAACTGTTCTAGAGGATGCATACATCCTTATCTCTGGTCAGAAAATCTCTGCATTAAGCGAGATCTTGCCAGTGCTAGAAAAGGTTGCCCAAGCAAGCAAACCACTTTTGATAATTGCCGAGGATGTTGAAGGTGAAGCACTTTCAACTTTGGTAGTAAACCGCATGAGAGGCACATTCGCTTCAGCTGCAGTTAAAGCTCCTGGCTTTGGTGACCGCCGTAAGGCAATGTTGCAAGATATTGCAATCCTTACAGGTGGGCAGGTTATCTCTGCTGAGGTTGGCCTAAAGCTTGAGCAAATCGATATTGAAATGCTCGGCAAAGCACGTCGAATTGTTATTAGTAAGGACAACACCACAATTGTGGATGGTGCTGGTAACAAAAATGATGTTGCAGCCCGGGTTACTGAGATTCGCCGCGAGATTGAAAACACCGACTCTGATTGGGATCGCGAAAAACTACAGGAGCGAGTTGCAAAACTTGCTGGTGGAGTTTGTGTTATCAAAGTTGGTGCTCACACTGAGGTTGAGTTAAAAGAGAAGAAGCACCGTCTTGAAGATGCTATCTCTGCAACAAGGGCCGCAGTTGAAGAAGGAATTGTTGTTGGTGGTGGCGCAGCATTAGTACATGCAGCAGCAGCCCTTGACAATGATTTGGGCTTTGAAGGAGATCGCGCAGTTGGTGTGCGTTTAGTTCGTAAAGCATGTGATGAACCACTTCGTTGGATTGCAGAAAACGCAGGCCAAGAAGGTTATGTTGTAGTTTCAAAGGTTCGCGCTATGAAGCCAAATGAAGGTTTCAATGCTTACTCAGAGACTTACACTGATCTTGTAAAAGAGGGTGTAATTGATCCAGTTAAGGTAACTAGATCAGCACTAGCTAATGCTGCATCTATTGCCGCAATGTTCATTACAACCGAAGCCTTAGTCTTTGAAACTCCAGAGGAGAAAAAGGAAGAGGCAGCAGGTCATGGTCACTCACATGGAGCAGGTGGACACTCTCACTAAGTAAATTAAACAGCAGGCCTTGTTCTCAAAGTAGCTGCAATCGATTAACATCAATCGGTGAAAGTTACAACGCTAACCGTTGATTGCGGTGGCACTGGGATCAAGGCCTCTGTGCTTGATAAGGGTGGAAAAGTTTTAATTGATTTTCCTTATCTTAAAACTCCATATCCACTCTCTCCTTCAAAGTTAATCTCAATAATTGATGATTTTGTAAAAGCAGATAACCGAATTAAGCGAGTAACAGTTGGCTTGCCAGGCATGATCAGAGGCGGGAAAGTGATTGTTATTCCACATTATGTAAATGCAAGTGGACCACGTGGGGTAGTAGACCCACACCTAAAAAAAGCTTGGTATGGCTTTGATATGCAAAGTATGTTGAAAAAGAAATTAAAGTTACCTACTTTAGTTTTAAATGATGCTGAGGTGCACGCATCTGCTGTTATTACCGGAAAAGGGCTAGAGACAGTTTTAACCTTTGGCACCGGCCTTGGGAGTGCGATATTTAGTGATGGAGTTATTGCACCTCATTTAGAGATCTCACACGCAACTATTCGCTATGGAAAATCAATTGACTCCTGGATTGGCGAACAAGCTCGAAGGCGTTTGGGGAATCAATTATGGTCAAGGCGAGTAAAGAGTTTGATTCAAGAGCTATACCCAATGATTATTTGGGATAAGTTATATATTGGCGGAGGAAATGCGCAACGAATAAGTAAATCTGCACTAAAAAGTTTTGACTATAAAGTAAAGATAATTCCTAACTCAGCTGGTGTGACTGGCGGGGTTAAAGCCTGGGACTTATTAGCCTAGATTTCATTAGATAACTCATCAACAGATACGATTGGTCATATGTCCGATATTGAATTAGGCCCAGGTAAACGCGCGCGGGCAGCATACTCTTTTGATGAAATTGCAATCGTTCCATCCCGTAGAACTCGAGACCCAGAAGAGGTTTCTATCTCTTGGCAGATTGATGCTTACAAATTTGATTTACCTTTTATTGCAGCGCCAATGGATTCAGTAGTTTCACCAGCTACTGCAATAGCAATTGGTAAAGCCGGTGGCCTTGGCGTTTTAAATTTAGAGGGTATCTGGACAAGGTATGAGGATGCTGAAAAACAATTAGCTGATATGGCTAAGTTAAGTGAAGACAAAGCAATTAAAAAAATGCAAGAGATTTATGCTGCCCCTATTCAACCAACTTTAATTAAAGAAAGACTTGCTCAGATTAGAGCAGCAGGAGTTACTGTGGCAGGAGCGCTCTCCCCACAACGAACCGCTGAATTTCACAAAGCTGTTCTTGATGCTGGTGTTGACATATTTGTTATTCGTGGCACAACAGTTTCAGCAGAGCATGTTTCAGAGAAAACTGCGCCATTAAACTTAAAGAAATTCATTTATGAGCTAGATGTGCCTGTAATTGTAGGCGGCTGCGCCACCGCGCAAGGGGCATTGCATCTAATGCGCTCTGGAGCGGCTGGTGTGTTAGTTGGCTTTGGTGGCGGTTCTGCTCACACAACAAAAACTGTTTTAGGAATATCAGTTCCAATGGCATCAGCGGTGGCTGAAGTGGCATCGGCTCGACGAGATTATCTTGAAGAGTCTGGTGGAAGATATGTGCATGTAATTGCTGATGGTTCAGTAGGTTCAAGTGGTGAAATTGCAAAAGCTGTTGCATGTGGTGCAGATGCAGTAATGATGGGTTCACCTCTTGCAAAAGCTAGTGAAGCACCTGGAAAAGGATGGCACTGGGGACTTGAAGCACACCATGGACAACTACCACGAGGCAATCGTGTGCAGGTAGACAGCGTTGGAACATTAGTTGAGGTTTTAACTGGACCATCTAATACTTCAGATGGCTCAATGAATCTTTTTGGTGCACTTCGCAGATCAATGGCAACCTGCGGTTATTCAGATTTGAAGGAGTTCCAGCGGGTTGAAGTAGTTGTACAGCCATAAATTTCTGCTGTGAAAGTGCTTAAAGTTCGTCAGTAAACTGCTTTAACTAAGGTTTTTTGTTTGTGATCTTTAGAATGTTGATTAAACTCTCCCTGTGCGAAAAATAATAAAAGTAATCACGCTTACAACTTTTGTTACCATCTTTTCCATAAATCTTTCACCTGTCTCTAATGCAGCACAATCAAAGAAATCTTCTGAAGTTGTATGTAAGAAAACAAATGCAAAAGCTCATTCAGTAAAAAACATAACCCCACCTGAGGTCAAACCCCCATTCAAGAATAAAACTTTTACCTTAACGACAAATTGCGGCGATATTGTGATTGAAGCTAACGCAAAGAGTGCACCAATTACCGTTGTTGCTCTAGCGGCACTAGCGAAAGGTGGATTTTTCAACAAAACTTTCTGTCATCGATTAACAACAAACAACATCTATGTTTTACAGTGTGGAGATCCGACCGGTACCGGTCTGGGTGGACCTAATTTTAGTTATCGTGATGAGAATTTACCGCAAGCAGTTGAGTCAAATTATCCAGCAGGTGTAGTGGCAATGGCTAACTCAGGGGCTAATACAAATGGCAGTCAGTTCTTTATTGTTTATGAAAATACCTCAATGCGACCGGAATACACTATTTGGGGCAAGGTAACAAAGGGATTAGAGATTGTTAAAGCAATTGCAAAAGAGGGCGTTGCTGATGGCACAAATGATGGCTTGCCGAAGCAAACAATTGCAATTGAGCGAGTAAAAGTTCGTTAATTTGTATTTACTATTTTAAATACTTCAGCAACACTTCCAGCCGGCAAATTATTCGCCTGAGCGTTTCGCTCTCCCCATTCACGGACCATATTTTCAAGATTTTCATTGTGTGCTGTTTGGCTAACATGAGCATGTAATGCTTTCATTTTCTTATCAAAGGTAGTTGTAATATCAACATAATGATCAGGATTATTTGTGGAGGTAACCCAAACTTCCTTAACCCGCCAAGGTTGTAATCCCTCTACTTTTAATAAATCCTCAAAAGCAAAAGCATTTCGCGAATCCGGATAGACCGCCTGAATTGCAGCCTCACCAGCTGCCATGTGGTCTGGGTGGGATGAAAATAATCGATCCCAGTTTCGTTCAGGGGATTGAATAACCATTCGGTCTGGTTTTGAAATTCTTATTTGTCTAACAATATCTTTTCGAAGTTCAATTGTTGGCACTAGCCAACCATCACGGTAATTAAGGAAAGTTATGTCAGTTACGCCAACTGCAACACCAGCTTCCCGTTGTTCACGTTGGCGAATTTTTGGCATTTCATCTCGTGGCACATTTGGATCTTCACCGCCCTGATCGCCATTTGTGCAGATGCAGTAGGAAACTTTAATTCCCTTAGCAGTCCAAAGCGCAATAGTGCCGGCTGCTCCGAAATCACAATCATCAGGGTGTGCGGTAACTACAAGTACTCGCTCGATTTCACTGTCATCTAAAGGCTGCATAATTGGCAAGATTACCGCAGCAATTACCCAGTCATTACCCACCGATAGACTTGCCAATATGTCCGCATTAACTCAAGGTTTGAATTCACAACAATTAGCGGCAGTTAAACATGAGGGCTCTCCATTATTAGTAGTTGCTGGCGCTGGCTCTGGTAAAACTCGAGTTCTAACTAGGAGGATTGCATACCTACTAGCTGAGCGAAATGTTGCTCCTTTTGAAGTTCTAGCGATTACCTTCACTAATAAGGCAGCTGGTGAAATGAAAGAGCGAGTTGCGCAACTAGTAGGAGATCGAGCAAAGGTTATGTGGGTGTCAACATTTCACTCCGCTTGCGTTCGAATCCTTAGAAAAGAAGCTTCATTACTTGGATATACCAACTCATTCACCATTTATGATCAGAGTGATTCTCTACGTTTAATAACTTTAGTAATGAAAGACTTGAATCTAGATGCGAAAAAGTATGCCCCAAGGGCGGTAGCTGCATTAATTTCACAGGCGAAAAATGAATTACTAGGACCAGCCGATTATCTAAACCAAAGTAAAGATCACTTCCAGGAGATTGTCGCTCAAGTATTTGCTATCTACCAAAAGCGATTAAGTGGTGCCAACTCTATGGATTTTGATGACTTAATAGCCAAGACAGTCGAGGTTATGCAAAGACATCCAGAAGTTAGAGCTAAGTATCGCTCCAGATTTAAACATATTTTAGTTGATGAATATCAGGATACAAATCATGCGCAGTATGTTCTAATCAAAGAATTAGTTGGCAATGAACGAGATGGAATTGCACCTGCTGAACTATGTGTTGTAGGAGATGCCGATCAATCAATTTATGCCTTTCGTGGGGCAAACATAAGAAATATTTTGCAATTTGAAGCAGATTATCCAAATGCAAAGACCATATTGCTGGAACAAAATTATCGCTCTACCCAAAACATATTAAGTGCTGCCAATGCGGTAATTGCAAATAATGATGGCAGAAAAGAAAAAAACCTCTGGTCAGAGGCTGGTGCTGGAGCAATGATCACCGGATATGTTGCTGAAAGTGAGCATGATGAAGCAGATTTTGTAGTACGTGAGATTGGCAGATTACGAGATCTTGGAAAATCTAATCCTGGAGACACCGCAATTTTCTATCGGACAAATGCACAATCTCGAGTTTTTGAAGAGGTATTTATGCGCATTGGAATTCCTTATAAAGTTGTTGGCGGAGTTAGATTCTATGAACGAAAAGAGATTAAAGATTTCCTTGCTTATTTAAGAGTGGTTGTAAATCCAGAGGATGAGGTCTCACTTCGACGGATTATTAATACACCAAAGCGAGGTATTGGAGATAGGGCTCTAGATTTGCTTGATCTTTATGCGAAAGATAACAACTTAACATTTTGGCAATCTCTCTGTGAGGTTGAGAAAAATCAAGAGATAGCTCAACGTTCTTCCCTTTCACTTATTGAATTTGTTAAATTAATTCAATCCCTGCAAACTTTAGTGGAGGCCAAAACTAGGCCATCAGTCATTGCTCAAGCAGTTTTAGAACAATCTGGATTACTTGCTGAATTGTCTGAGAGTAAAGATCCACAGGATGAAGTTCGAGTAGAAAATTTAGAGGAGTTAGTAGCCGTTGCAACTGAGTATGAAGAGGGTGAAGTTGATGACGGTGAGGAGATCTCACTTGTTGGCTTCTTAGAAGATGTTTCATTGGTTGCAGATGCTGATCAAATTCCAGAAGGTGAAGATCATGGCGGTGTTGTAACAATGATGACTTTACATACTGCTAAAGGACTTGAGTTTCCAACAGTCTTTTTAACTGGAATGGAAGAGGGAATATTTCCACACTCTCGAACTCTTGGTGATCCAGATGAGTTACAAGAAGAGCGCCGGCTTGCCTACGTAGGTTTAACTCGTGCTAGAGAGAATCTCTTTATTACAAGAGCTGAATACCGTTCATCATGGGGTGCACCTAACTACAACGCAGCTTCTAGATTCTTAAGTGAAATTCCAGATTCAGTAATTGAGTGGAATCAAGCACAAGAAAAAGCATCATCGATAAAGAGTTCAATTAAACGTTCTTTCACAGCACCAAAGCCAACTGGCAAGGTGAGCAACACAATGAAGCTTGAGGTTGGCGAACGCGTCTCACATGACACCTTTGGCATGGGAACTGTAGTTGCAGTTACAGGTGATGGTGATCGGGCTGAGGCCACCATAAATTTCGGCTCATTTGGTGAAAAACGTCTACTACTCCGCTATGCCCCAGTTGAGAAATTATAAATTTAGAGCCAATCTCATTACTATTACCACCTTACCGAAGATAAAAATTGATCGGGGATAATTAAGTGGATCTTTTTGAGTATCAAGCGCGCGATCTTTTTGAATCACATCAAATTCCAGTATTAGCTGGCGCGGTAGCAACTACTCCAGAACAAGCCCATGCAGCTGCTACAAAAATTGGCGGCAAAGTTGTAGTAAAAGCCCAAGTAAAAGTTGGCGGTCGTGGAAAAGCTGGCGGTGTAAAAGTGGCCGAGAATGCTGATGATGCCAAAACAAAAGCAGCAGCGATTTTAGGAATGGATATAAAGGGACATACCGTAAATAAGGTAATGATTGCTCAAGCTGCACCAATTGATTCTGAGTACTACCTAGCAATTTTATTAGATCGAGCAAATCGAAATTTTCTAGTTATGGCATCGGTTGCAGGCGGAATGGAGATCGAAGAGGTTGCGCATAAAACCCCAGAAAAACTTGCCAAGGTTGGAATTAATCCAAACGTAGGAATTGATAAAGCAAAGGCAATTGAGATTGCAAAAGGTGGTCAATTCCCAGCTGATGTGATTGATCAAGTCGCAGAAGTATTGGTTAAGTTGTGGCAGGCATTTATTAAAGAAGATGCAACCTTGATGGAGATTAATCCCTTAGTTAAAACCTCTGACGGCAAGGTAATTGCCTTAGATGGCAAGGTTACTTTGGATGATAACTCTGGCTTTAGACACCCAGAGCATGAAGTTTTAGTAGACCATGAGTCAACAAATCCGCTGGAGAAATTGGCTAAGGAGAAGGATTTAAACTACGTAAAACTAGATGGTCAGGTTGGAATTATTGGAAATGGCGCCGGCCTTGTGATGAGCACATTAGATGTGGTGGCTTATGCAGGTGAAAAATATGGGGTCAAACCTGCAAACTTCTTAGATATTGGTGGTGGCGCATCTGCTGAAGTAATGGCAAATGGTTTATCCATTATTTTGGGAGATAGTGATGTACGAAGTGTGTTTGTTAATGTTTTTGGTGGAATCACCGCATGTGATGCGGTAGCAAATGGCATTGTGCAGGCACTGGATATGTTGGGCTCAAAAGCTACAAAACCAATTGTGGTCCGATTAGATGGCAATAATGTTGAGTTGGGTCGCAAAATATTAAATGATGCAAATCATCCACTGGTTGAACAACTTGAAACTATGGATGGTGCAGCAGCAAAAGCTGCAGAGTTGGCGGCAAAATAATGGCAATTTTTGTAAATGAAAATACCAAAGTGATTGTTCAAGGTATGACAGGATCTGAGGGAACCAAACATACAAAGCGCATGCTTAAAGCCGGTACCAAGATTGTTGGCGGCGTAACTCCTGGTAAAGGAGGCCAAAGTGTTGACATGGATGGAAAGTTAATTCCAGTTTTTAACTCAGTTGCCGAAGCAATGAGTGCAACAGGAGCAAATGCCTCGGTAGTTTTTGTACCGCCAAAATTTGCTAAGGCTGCAGTAATCGACGCTATTGATGCTGCTATGCCATTAGTAGTTGTTATCACCGAAGGTATTCCAGTTCACGATGTGGCAGCTTTTTATGCTTATTCAGTAAGCAAAGGCAAAACTCAAATTCTTGGCCCAAACTGTCCTGGAATCATCAGCCCAGGAAAAACTAACTTAGGAATTATTCCAGCAGACATTACTGGACCAGGAAAAATTGGTTTGGTTTCAAAATCAGGCACTTTGACTTACCAGATGATGTTTGAGTTAAGAGATTTTGGTTTTACAACGGCGGTAGGAATTGGTGGAGATCCAATAATTGGAACAACCCATATCGACTGCTTGCGCGCATTCCAAGATGATCCTGAAACTAAAGCGATTGTCATGATCGGGGAAATTGGTGGCGATGCAGAAGAGAGAGCAGCACAATTTATTAAAGAGTATGTGACTAAACCTGTTGTTGGTTACGTTGCCGGATTTACAGCACCTGAGGGCAAAACTATGGGTCACGCTGGTGCAATTGTCTCTGGATCTTCAGGAACTGCAGCAGCTAAAAAAGAAGCTTTGGAAGCTGTCGGTGTTGCGGTTGGTAAAACACCAAGTGAAACCGCTAACTTGATGCGCAAGATATTGAATGGGTAAATCGCAGATAGGAAAATAATGGTTGCGCGTAGGTTCTTGATCACGCTGCAACAAGTAATCAGATCAATACTGATAATACTTTTTCCACTTGCTTTTATTACCTTATTTGCTTGGGCAACTGCAGGAAGTACATACGGCACAACATCTGATCCAATGCGGGCTGCACTTTGGCTTTGGCTGGGATCACATTTAACACCATTTCATATCACTAGCAATGAGATAACTGGATATCTTTCCTATCTGCCAATAGGCGCAGTAATTCTTCCTTGGCTGAGTATGCGAGTGGGGTATAGAAGAGTTGTTGCAGTAATTGAAAACAAAAAAATTAGTCGGGCATATTTTATATTGACCTACTTAATTACTTACTCACTTCTTGCACTCATAGCATCAAACAGCCAAGTTTCAGTTGATTATCCAAGAGGGATTGCAATCTTAATATTTATACTATTTCTAGCCACAACCACGGTAAATTTTGAAACACTAGTTAAATTACCAACTCAGATATTTCTAATAATGCTTGGTCTGTCTGGGTTAGTTTTCTCATTGAACTTACTGCTGAACTTTAGTATTGCTAAAAATCTAACCATAGTTCTTCATCCGGGAATTATTGGTGGAATATTGCTACTACTTCTACAAATACTTTATTTACCTAATCTATTTTTTGCCACCTTTAGCTACATCTTAGGTTCTGGATTTTCTCTAGGAAGTGCAACTGATATCACGCCATTTATCTTTAATCTACGTGAGATTCCTGCAATTCCAGCACTTGCAGCACTACCGGCCGGAAAGTTTCCATGGATGATTACTTTTTCAATCATGCTTTTTGGATACGCACTGATAAACCTAAATAAAATTAAAGGCCTAAGTATTGACAAAAAAAGTAAGAAACAATTAAATCTGCGGTTCTTACTTCTATCTGTCATTGGCTCAGCGATATTGGCATTTATTTCATCTGGATCATTAATTTCAGCAAATATGAATCCGGTTGGCGTGAATCCGCTACGTATTGGTGCAATTGTTTTTGTCCATATTTTTTTAGCATTTCTAGTCATTCAATACTTGCCAAAATTGTTTAAGAAAAAAGATAAGCAGAGTAGGCTTGCTACATGAGTGCGATGATCTTGGATGGCAAAGCTTTAGCCCAGAGGATTAAGGCGGATATCGCTGCCGCTATTGGCAAACTCGATAAGTCAGTTGGCTTGGGCACAATTTTGGTCGGTAATGATCCTGGATCAGTTGCTTATGTTGAAGGAAAGCACCGGGATTGTGCAGAGGTAGGAATTAAATCAATTAAAGTGAATCTGCCTGCTACCTCAACTACAGATGAGGTCATTGCCGCTGTTAATGCACTAAATACAGATCCAAGTTGTACAGGATTTATTGTTCAACTTCCATTGCCAGCTGGAGTTGATACACAAAAAGTTTTATCTGCAATTAATCCAGCAAAGGATGCAGATGGACTTACTCCAAATAACTTAGGTAATCTTGTTTTAGGTTTTAACTCAGTAGTTGCCTGTACACCAAAGGCGATAGTGGCTTTGTTAACTGAGTATAAAATCAATTTATCGGGCGTGAAGGTGTTAGTCATTGGCCGAGGCATGACAGTCGGAAGACCATTATCAATTTTGCTCTCTCAAAAACCAATTAATTCCACCGTAACCCTGGCTCACTCAGCTTCGAAGAATTTAACAGAGCTAATTAAGGATGCTGATGTAGTAATTGCCGCTATGGGAAGTGCGCAATTTATTAAGGCTGAGATGGTAAAAAAAGGATCTGTTCTAGTTGATGTTGGCATTACTCGTGATGGCAATCAACTTGTTGGGGATTTTGATCCTAAAGTCATTGAGGTCGCCTCAGCTTTTGCACCAATGCCAGGTGGAGTGGGTCCCATGACCAGAGTTATGCTGCTAAAGAATGTCATTGAATTGGCTAGAAATGAAAAATAGTTTTCGACTTGATCAAATAAGAAGAGTTTCACTGATTACTGTTGCGATCGGGTTAGTAATTGGAATTAGTGGCGCAGTACGCAGCGGTTCAATTATTTTATCGATTGGCGCAGCTGCATTTACATTGGCTAGGTATTATCAATTAAAGATAAAACGAAATATTGAATTAATTCTGCCAATTATGATCTGCATCATGTTATTTGGATTGGCTATTTCACTTCCCAACGCTAGATAACCTCACCGATTTAGTTGATTTGCCCGAAATCAGTAATATTGGCCATAAGCACCGAGAGGATTAAATGAGCAGATCTGGGAAAGTAACAGTTGTAGGAGCTGGATTTTATGGTTCAACTACCGCACTACGACTTGCAGAATATGATGTTTTTGAAACTGTTGTATTGACCGATATTTTAGAAGGTAAATCAGAAGGTTTAGCATTAGATATTAATCAATCAAGATCAATTGAAAATTTTGAAACTAAAGTGATTGGCGCTACCACAACTGCAGATGGTGGCGGATATGAGAAGACTGCAAACTCTGATGTAGTTGTTATTACTGCGGGATTACCTCGCAAGCCTGGAATGAGTCGAATGGATTTAATTGGCGTAAATGCTGGGATTGTCCGAGGCGTTGCTGAGAACATAGCTAAGCATTCACCTAACGCAGTAATCATCGTAGTTTCAAATCCATTGGATGAAATGACTGCATTGGCTCAAATTGCAACAAAATTTCCATACAACAAAGTTATGGGTCAGGCAGGCATGTTAGATACAGCAAGATTTACAAACTTTGTTGCTGAAAAATGTGGTGTACCAACAGCTTCTGTTAAGACTTTAACTCTTGGCTCACATGGTGAAACGATGGTGCCAGTTCCAAGTCGTTGCACAGTAAATGGCAAACCACTTTCAGAGGTTTTATCTGCTGATGAAATAAAGGATTTAGTTGACCGAACTAGAAATGGTGGTGCTGAGATTGTGGCATTGCTTAAAACAGGATCTGCTTACTATGCACCATCAGCAGCAGCAGCTCGAATGGCAAAGGCTGTGATTACCGATTCAAATGAGGTAATGCCAGTATGCGCTTGGGTAAATGGTGAGTATTCAATTACCGGTGTTTATCTTGGCGTTGAAGCACAGATTGGTAAGAATGGCATCAACAAAGTTGTTGAAACAAAATTAACTGATGATGAACTCGCTTCGCTAAAAGTGGCCGCTGAAGCGGTTCGCACAAAACAAGCAGATGTTAAAGATCTATAGGCCGAGGAGATAAATAATGAATAAGATCAAAGTAGAGGGCACCGTAGTTGAATTAGATGGCGATGAAATGACCAGAATTATCTGGCAGTTCATAAAGGACTCTTTGATCTTGCCTTATCTTGATATAAATCTTGAGTATTACGATCTTGGTATTGAATACCGAGATAAAACTGACGATCAGGTAACTATAGATTCAGCTCATGCCATTCAAAAGCATGGCGTTGGCGTTAAGTGCGCAACTATCACGCCAGATGAGGCCCGCGTTGAAGAGTTTAAGTTGAAGAAAATGTGGAAATCTCCAAATGGAACTATCCGAAATATTTTAGGCGGCGTAATTTTTCGCGAACCAATCATCATTAAGAATGTTCCGCGCTTAATTCCGCATTGGACCAAGCCAATTGTGATTGGCCGTCATGCATTTGGTGATCAATATCGGGCAACAGATTTTAAAGTACCTGGCCCAGGAAAGTTAACTGTAACTTTTACGCCAACTGATGGTTCAAAGCCAATGGAGTTTAATGTTTTTGATTTTCCTTCATCTGGCGTAGCAATGGCTATGTATAACTTGGATGATTCAATTAGAGATTTTGCACGAGCATCATTTAACTACGGCCTAATCCGTAAGTACCCAGTATTCCTTTCGACGAAAAATACAATTCTCAAGGCATACGATGGTCGATTCAAAGATATTTTTGCGGAAGTTTTCGAGAAAGAGTTTAAGGCAGAGTTTGCTAAGAATAATCTTGAGTACGACCACCGTTTGATTGATGACATGGTTGCCACCTCACTTCGCTGGGAAGGCGGATATATCTGGGCGTGTAAGAATTATGACGGTGATGTTCAGTCCGACACTGTTGCACAAGGTTATGGATCACTTGGCTTAATGACTTCAGTGCTAATGACTCCAGATGGCAAAACAGTTGAAGCCGAAGCTGCGCATGGAACTGTTACTCGTCATTACCGGGACCATCAAGCGGGTAAAGCAACCTCCACAAATCCAATTGCATCTATCTTTGCTTGGACGCAAGGATTAGCTCATCGTGCCAAACTAGATAACACTCCTAAGGTTGCTGAGTTTGCTAAAACTTTAGAGCGAGTGTGTATCGAAACCGTTGAAAGCGGCAAGATGACAAAGGATTTGGCATTACTAATTAGCAAAGATGCGCCCTGGCTTAATACCCAAGAGTTTTTAGCTGCAATTGATGATAACTTGAAGAAAGCAATGGCTTAAAGCTTTAATAAAAAAAGCCCCACTCTTAGTGAGTGGGGCTTTTTAATTTACTTATTTAATTAATGCGCTTGCCATTTGTTGCATCAAATAGATGAACAACATCAGGGTTAACTCCCACGGTTACGGTTTGACCAGGCTTTGGTGGGTTCTTTGGATCCCAACGAATAATTACCTGACCTAACTCTTCGCTGGTGTTAGCGAATTTAAGTGATTTATCAACTGGTTTGCCATAAACAAATGCGTCAGCGCCCAGCTCTTCAACTACCTCAACTGCTACTTCAAATCCAGTACTTGCTGGCACAAAGCCCTCTGGCCTAATACCAACTGTGACTGATGAGCCGCCAGCAGATGGAATTGTGATACCTAAATTACCAAGCATGGCTTTGCCACCAGATACGGGGGCGGTAAGTAGGTTCATGGCAGGTGAGCCAATAAATCCAGCAACAAATACATTTTGTGGTTTTTCATAAAGATTTCTTGGGGTGTCAACCTGTTGCAATAAGCCATCCTTTAATACTGCAACTCGATCACCCATCGTCATCGCCTCAACCTGATCATGGGTCACATAAACTGTAGTGATTCCTAATCTGCGTTGTAGCGCTGCAATTTGAGTACGGGTAGCAACACGAAGTTTCGCATCCAGATTTGATAACGGCTCATCCATTAAGAAGACCTGTGGCTCGCGCACAATCGCTCTACCCATTGCAACTCGCTGACGTTGTCCACCTGATAGTGCCTTAGGTTTGCGGTCTAAGTAATCTTCTAAATCTAATAATTTTGCAGCCTCTAAAACTCTGCGATCGCGTTCCTCTTTTGCAACGCCAGCAATCTTTAATGCAAAACCCATATTTTCAGCTACTGACATATGTGGGTAGAGCGCGTATGACTGAAATACCATTGCGATATCGCGATCTTTAGGTGCAACATTTGTTACATCCTTGTCGCCAATTCGAATTGATCCAGTATCAATCTCCTCTAATCCAGCTAACATTCGAAGTGAGGTTGATTTACCGCAACCAGATGGTCCGACTAATACTAAAAACTCACCATCATTAACAGTTAGATCTAATTTATCTACCGCAGGTTTTGTAGTTCCAGGATAAATTCTTGATGCTTGGGAAAAAACAACTGATGCCATGATTGTTTACTCCTTCTCCGGGCAGGTACGTGCCCGACGATCCGTTGGATGAAGGTCTCACGGTTGTGAGAGTTGGCAAAGGCTACGACAGATTGGCTAAAAAGGGGAAGAGAGGCAGTTTTTGCGCTCACTGGGCGGGCCGTGTGCGCAGTTAGATACCATTGGAGATATGGCTGAAGGCGCACTACCAAGTATTGCAATTGTTTTAGGCCTAATTGCGGTGGGCGGAATCTTTGTGGCCGCTGAGATCGCACTTATCTCCCTGCGTGACTCCCAGGTAAAGCAGATATCCAGTAAGGGCAAACGTGGGGCACGGGTAGCAAAGCTTGCTAGTAATCCAAACCGTTTCTTAGCTGCAGTGCAGGTAGGAATTACCTTATGTGGATTTTTATCAGCTGCCCTAGGCGCTGAACAACTTGGTGTATTTGTTATTCCAAGATTAGAGGAGTTGGGCTTATCTGCTGGTAGCAGTCAGATAGTTTCAATTGTGGCGATCACATTAGTGATTGTTTATATCTCACTAGTCTTTGGCGAATTAGTGCCTAAGCGATTGGCACTTTATAAGAGCGAGAGTATTGCGCTCGCAACTGCAGCTGCTGTTGATCGTGTAGCGATAATTTTCAAGCCAATTATTTGGCTCTTGTCTAAATCAACTGATTTAATCGTAAAGATTTTTGGCATTACCTCAAAGAGTGAGCGTAATCAAATTTCTGATGTTGAGTTAATGGATTTAGTGAGTGGTCATGCTGATTTAACAAAAGAAGAGCGGGATATTGTTGAAGAGGTATTTAACACGAGCGATCGTTTAATTCACGAAGTTATGGTGCCAAGAACTGAGGTTGATTTCTTAGATGCATCCTTGAGTATTTCACAAGCTAGAAAGATTGCCGTTGAACTTGCTCATTCCAGATACCCGGTAGTTAGAGGCAGCAGCGATGAGGTAATTGGGTTTTTGCATGTTCGAGATTTGCTAAATCCAAAATTAGATGATGCCCAGATTACTATTATGGAAATTGTCAGAAATGTAATCTTCTTGCCTGGTACAAAAGGAGTTTTGCCTGCATTAACTGAGATGCGAAGCAAGCGTCAGCACATTGCAATCGTGCTTGATGAGTACGGCGGTACTGATGGAATCATCACCTTAGAAAACTTAGTTGAATGCTTAATTGGTGAGATTCATGATGAGTATGACGGTCATGAAGCACAGCCAAAACTCGAGCAACGCACAGGTGATATCGAAATTGATGGGTTAATCTCACTTGAAGATTTACATGATCTAACTGGAATTTCATTGCCAGATGGACCATATGAAACTGTGAGTGGTTTTGTGATGCATTATTTAGGCAGAATTGCGCAGGTAAATGATGTGGTTCGAATCAATGGTGCACGCTTTACAATTATCAGTATGAGTGGCAAACGGGTTGGTCAATTATTACTTGCCAGAGATGATGTGAAATCATGAGTAAAAAACGGGTACTTTCTGGCATTCAACCAACCCATGATTCATTTCACCTTGGTAACTACTTAGGCGCAATCAAACAATGGGTTGATTTACAAAAAGAGCATGATGCTTTTTATTGTGTAGTTGATCTTCATGCACTCACTGTCGAAACTGATCCAAAGTTATTGGAAAAGCGAACATTGCTTTCGGCTGCGCAATTAATTGCGATTGGCGTAGATCCAAAGCTGTGCACATTATTTATTCAATCCCACGTGCCTGCTCATAACCAATTAGCTTGGGTATTGGAGTGCATTACTGGATTCGGCGAAGCTGGACGCATGACGCAATTTAAAGATAAATCGCAAAAAGGTGGAGCTGATCGAACTAATGTTGGATTGTTTACCTATCCAATTTTGCAAGCCGCTGACATATTGCTCTATCAAGCAGATTTTGTGCCAGTAGGTGAAGACCAAAGACAACACATTGAATTAACTAGAGATCTAGGTCAGCGATTTAATACCAAATACAAAGAAGTATTTAACATTCCACAGGCGCAGATAATTAAGTCCTTAGCCAAAATAAATGATTTACAAGATCCAAATTCAAAGATGAGTAAATCTGCTGCCTCTATGGCCGGGGTAATTGAGTTATTAGATTCACCAGAGGCCACGATTAAGAAGTTTAAGTCGAGCGTTACCGATGCCGGCAAAGAGATTAAATTTGATGAAAAAGAAAAGCCTGGAATCTCTAACCTACTAACTATCCACTCTGCCTTCTCTGGAAAAGCCATCAAAGAGATTGAAAATGAATTTGCTGGCAAAGGTTATGGTGATTTCAAATTACAGGTTGCCGAAGTTGTGGTTGAGGCATTAAACCCAATCCGAATTAAAACCCAAGAGTTAATGGATGATAAGGGTGAGCTACTTAAGATTTTAAAATCTGGTGCAGAAAAAGCTAACCAAGTTGCTGGCAAGACATTATCTGATGTTTATGCCGCACTGGGTCTGATCAATAATGGCTAAACGTTTTGCGTTTTTTTCACTAGCTCTTTCTTTAATTACTGCGCTTGCGCTGCCAAATGCAATCGCTGTAGAACCTAAGAAAATTGCAATTGCTTATGATGTTGGCGGCCGGGGAGATAATGGCCTAAATGATCTAGCAGCACTGGGACTAGAGCGGGCGATAAAAAAACTTAATATTTCAAGACTTGATGTACGGGAGCAGATTACTGATGGCAACCTGGGGGATCGAATCACCAGAGTTCGATTCTTAGCAAAAAATAGATACCAGTTAATTATTTGTGTTGGCTCAGGATATGCCGATACGGTGCGCCGAATCTCTAATGAGTACCCAAACACTCAATTTGCCATAATTGATGATGAATCTGTTGCGATGACAAATGTTTCCAACCTTTCATTTGCAACCTCTGAGGCAATTTACTTAGCAGCAGCAGCCATGGCAGTAAAGAGTAAGAGTGGAAAAATTGGATTCATTGCACCTAAAGCAGATCCAATCTCCACAAAATATGCCTCTGTTTTTGCAAAAGGTGCGGTGGCAGGAAACTCAAAAATTAAAGTTTTCAGTAAATTAGTCGATTCAAATATAGACGCGGAGGTGGAAAGCCAAGTTGATTCAGGAGTTGATCAGCTTTTTTCAACCTGGTCCAAGTCAGATGAAGTAATTTCTACTGTTGCTAGAATAAATAGTGCAAATACACCAATTCTTATATCTGGCATACTGCCTGATCAATACTTTTTGAATTTTTCAGCTGGAAAAAAGAACCAATACATAACAGTTTTAAAGCGTTATGATTTAGCGGTAGAGCAGATTATTACCGCTGAGTTATCGGATAAAAATATTTTAAATATTCTAGATTCTAAAAAGGGAATCTACGGAAATCGCTACAATTTAAAGGATGGTGGACTTTCTGTGAAGGTAGTTGCAGGATCGGCATTCCCAGCAAAAATCCAAGGAATATTGGCTAATTTAAAGGCCGGTCGGGTTAAAAATCTTATTTAGTGAGAAAAACTTGCCAGAAACTTTAAACTCTCTATTTAGAGTTTAAGGAAATCTAAAGAAATCGTAATCAACCTAACTTGGGCGCCTGACTTAAAGCCCGATGGCTCACCGATAAGGTCAGCACACAACTAACCCCATCGTTTTTGGGTCTAAGTCCTAGGGAGGGATTTTGAAAAAAGTAAATAAAGTCGTTGTGGCTATTGCGGCTGCATCACTAATTTCATCAGTAGCAATTTCACCAGCTGCTAATGCTGCAACCAAGCAAAAGGTTTGTGTAGCACTAGATACCGCTGGAATTAATGACAAGTCTTTCAACCAAACTTCATATGAAGGCGCAAAGCTTGCTCAAAAAGCTGGCTACACATCATCAATTGAATACTTACCAGCAAAGTCAAATGCTGACTACGCTCCAAATATCAAAAAGTTTTTAGATAAGAAGTGCACCTTGATCGTCGGTGTTGGCTATCTGCTTGGCGATGCTTTTGCAGCGGCTGCACCTGCTAATCCCTCAGTTAACTTCGCATTAGTTGATGGCTGGTCATCAGGTAAAAACCAAAAGGGAATTACCTACAAGACTGACGAAAACTCATTCCTAGTTGGCTACCTAGCTGCTGGCATGAGCAAGACTGGCAAGGTTGCAACTTATGGTGGAATTCAGATTCCAACCGTAACAATCTTCATGGAAGGTTATGCAAAGGGAGTCCAGTACTACAACGAAGTAAAGAACAAGAAGGTTGAAGTACTTGGTTGGAATACAAAGACTAAGACTGGAACTTTCCTTGGTAGCTTTGATGACACAACCAAAGCACTACAAACCTCAATCTCATTTGAGCAACAGGGTGCAGATGTAATTTTCCCAGTTGCCGGTGGAATGCAAGCCACAACTGCTGCAAATAGCTTAAAGACAAAGAAATCAAATGTTATTTGGGTAGATGCAAAGGTTATGGATACAGGTAAGCAATACGCAAGCGTTACTCCAGTTTCAGCTCTTAAGGGCTTAGCTGAAGGTGTATTGGCTGTAACTAAAGAAGCATATGAAGGCAAATTCTCAAGCAAAGAGTATGTAGGTTCACTCTCAAACAAGGGTGTTAGCTATGCAATTACTCCAGCTTGGGCAAAGAAGATTCCTGCCTCATTGCAAAATGAAGTAAAAGATCTAGCTGCAAATATTGCTGCTGGATATATTGATGTAAACAATGCGTAATCGACTATAAATTTAGTCGAGCACTATTGCTGGGTGAGTTAGATTTCTAACTCACCCAGTTACATTAAGGAGTAGTTGATGCCCTTAGAGTTAAGGGGAGTATCTAAAAGTTTTGGCAATTTAATTGCAAATGACCAAATAAATTTAAAGGTCGGTAAAGGTGAAATTCACGCCATCCTTGGCGAAAACGGTGCTGGCAAATCAACCTTAATGAATATTGTTTACGGCCTTCTGCAGCCAGATTCTGGCGAGATTCTTGTTGATGATCAAACAGTAAAAATCTACGAACCATCAGATGCAATTAAGCATGGCATAGGTATGGTGCACCAACATTTCATGTTAATTCCAGTTTTCACAGTGGCGGAAAATATTGCCCTCGGACGCGAAAAATCCAAGTTTGGCATTATGAGTTTGGCAGAGATTAAGACAAAAATTAAGAAATTATCCGATGAGTTTAAATTTGAAATAAACCCTGATGCAATTATTGAAGATTTACCTGTTGGTGTGCAGCAGCGGGTTGAGATTGTTAAAGCCCTTATGTATGACGCTAAAGTTTTAATCTTGGATGAGCCAACTGCGGTACTAACTCCCCAGGAAACAGATGAGTTGCTAAATGTAATGAAGGTCTTAAAATCTAAGGGAACATCAATTATTTTTATCACTCATAAACTTCGGGAAGTTAAAGAAGTCGCCGACAAGATAACAATTATTAGGTTGGGTAAGGTAGTTGGAACGCAACTGCCAACTGCTACCCAGGAAGAATTAGCTAATTTGATGGTAGGACGCCAAGTTGATTTGGCACCAAATAAAACAGTTCTTAACCCTGGATCTAATGTCTTAGAGATCAATAACTTAAATATATTTAATGATGCTGGCCGTAAAGTTGTTAACAATCTGACTTTAAATATTCGTGCCGGAGAGATTGTTGCAATAGCTGGCGTTCAAGGTAATGGTCAATCTGAATTAGCTCGGGCTTTGCTTAACCTGGAGAAGCATTCATCTGGCTCCATAAAATTAGATGGGCGAGAAATCCAAGGAGCTACCGTTAGGGATTCATTACGTGCTGGAATTGCCTATATTCCAGAGTCTCGAGAATTAGATGGATTAATTTCTACTTTCACAATTAAAGAAAACTTGATTCTTGATATTCATGACTTAGAACCTGTTGCAAGCAGCGGGCAGTTAAATAGGGCTTATATTGAAAATAATGCCACAACTTTGGTAAAAGAGTTTGATGTTAGAACGCAAAGTATTGAAGATCCTTCCTCTTCTCTCTCTGGCGGAAATAAGCAAAAAGTTGTACTTGCAAGGGAATTATCACGTGAGGTTAAGTTGGTGGTTGCCGCACAACCTACAAGAGGCTTAGATGTTGGTTCAATTGAATTTGTCTATGAAAAATTGCTTGCTGAGCGAGCTAATAAGAAAGCCATATTGCTAATTAGTAGTGAATTAGATGAAGTAATGGAGCTAGCTGACCGAATTGCAGTAATTTACAAAGGTGAAATTGTTGGAATTGTAGATTCTGATGTTTCAAGAGAAAAACTAGGTCTAATGATGGCAGGCATCAAATGATGACCCGATTCTTCGTGGCGTTTAAAAAGAATGCGTTATTACCATTCTTATCCTTTGTTTTTGCATTCTTTATTGGCGGAATAATAATTGTAATTTCAGATCCTGTGATTATGGGACAACTAAGTTCACCAGGAAAATTCTTAACCTCAGCAGGATCAAGAATTGGAAATTCATATTTAGCAATATTTCAAGGTTCGATTTATGACATCAATCTGGCGAGGGAGTCTGGATTTTTCCGTGGGTTCTATCCACTTTCAGAAACAATTGTTACTGCAGTCCCACTTTTGTTTGCGGGATTGGCAGTGGCTCTAGCATTTAGATCTGGGCTGTTTAATATCGGAGCTCAGGGACAATTTATCTTTGGAGCGATTGGTGCTTCTTATGTTGGTTTTGCTTATGAATTGCCACCACTAATTCATGTTCCACTTGTTTTAATTGTTGGAATTGTTCTAGGTGGTTTATTTGGCGGTTTTGTAGGTTTGCTTAAAGCAAAAACTGGAGCGCATGAAGTAATTGTTACTATTATGCTCAATTACATTGCTTCTTTATTTGTTCTCTGGCTGTTAAAGACTCAAGCATTTTTACGTGCTGAACGTCAAGATCCGATTGCACCTGAGGTTAATAGCAGTGCTCAGTTGCCGAAGATATTTGGTGGAGATTTAAGGTTACATTTTGGAATCTTTATAGCGCTAGCAACCACCTGGTTCGTTTGGTGGTTATTAACTAGAAGCACAATTGGCTTTAAATTTAGAGCAGTCGGTGCTAACTCAAATGCAGCTCGCACTGCTGGAATTTCAGTTCCATTCGTAACTACTGCAACTATGTTTATCAGTGGCGGTTTGGCGGGATTAGGTGGGGCAGTGCATTTAATTGGTACTGAGTACTCTCTGACTGCAGGTATTGCCGGCAGCATTGGTTTCGATGCGATTACGGTAGCTCTACTTGGACAAGCAACCCCAATTGGAACTTTACTGGGAGCCTTACTCTTCGGAGCACTACAAACTGGTAGCAGAACTTTGCTTTCAAATACTGGCACACCATCAGAAATTGTTCAGGTAATCCAAGCATTGATTGTTTTGTTTATAGCAACTCCGATGTTGCTAAAGCGAGTTTTTAGATTGAAAAATACTGTTGAATCTAAGACTTTAACTGCTAAAGGCTGGAACGGCTAATGGCAGAGTTGAATTTAGTACAAAAACGTAAGCAAAAAAGTGTTTATACGATGTTGGCCCTTTTTGGAGTTTTTACAACTATTTTCTATCTAACTTCAAATAAAACTGAACCAATAACCTTTGGATTTATTCTCGGCGATGAATTTAAGCTCTTAAGTGAGTGGAGTATTAGTTCAAAAGTTGGCTCCGGCATTTTTATGATCTTGGCACTTTTAGGAATTGGGATTTCTTATTTAAGATTCAAGGCAGATAAATCTCTATCCCTTGGTAGTTTTGTATTCGGCTTAGGAAGCATCATGTCATTCTTATGCTGGGCGGCAGCTGGAAAGTTCATCCCATTTACCGGACTACTTCAAGCGGCTCTTTTGCTATCAGTTCCGTTGATTTTCGGATCGATGTCCGGGTTACTTTGCGAAAAGTCTGGAGTTATTAACATTGCTATTGAAGGTCAATTGTTATTCGCAGCCTTCATCTCTGCAATTGTTGCAAGTCTTACGCAGAATTTACTTTGGGGTTTAATCTCGGCGCCAATAGCCGGTGCGTTGGTTTCACTTATTTTGGCTTACTTTGCAATTAACTTTAAAGTTGACCAAGTTATTGTTGGCTTTGTAATAAATGTTTTGGTTTTAGGGCTAACTAATTTCTTTTACTCAACCTTGCTTGTGCCGTATGACAGTACTTGGAATGCTGCGGGAAGTTTTTCAGCAATTCCTATTCCTATTCTCTCTAAAATTCCAATTATTGGGCCAGTATTATTTAATCAAACAATAATTGTTTACTTAATGTATGCAATTGTGATTTTGATTCAAGTTGCCCTGCATAAATCACGTTGGGGCCTACGCACTCGAGCTGTTGGTGAACTTCCAATTGCGGCTGATTCAGTCGGAATTGATGTTAATAAATTAAGGTTTAAAAATGTAATGTTAGCTGGATTGGTAGCTGGAATCGGTGGGGCAGTATTTACAATTGGCGCAGTTGGAATTTTCTCTCAATCTATGACGGCAGGGGCTGGATTCATTGCCCTGGCATGTTTAGTGTTTGGTAAGTGGACGCCACGAGGTGCACTTGTTGCGGCGCTATTTTTTGGCTTTGCTAACAGCTTGCAAAGTAATCTTTCAATCTCCGGCGTAGCCCTACCTTCAGAACTCATGTTGATGATTCCTTACGTTGCCACCATCATTGCAGTCTCTGGCTTGGTGGGACGCGTTCGAGCGCCTGCAGCAGATGGAATCCCATACTCTCGCGGTAATAAATAGTTTATTTTCGTAGGAGAATTAGCCCATGGATATTAATTGGGAGCAACTGCATTTAGCTGCAAAAGATGTAATGCAAAAAGCTTATGCCCCTTACTCAAATTTTAAAGTTGGAGTGGCTGGATTAGTTTCAGATGGGCGAATTGTTGTTGGTTGTAACAGTGAGAATGCAAGTTATGGCGTTGGCCTTTGCGCAGAGTGTGGGCTTATTTCTTCATTAACCGCGACAGGTGGCGGCAGATTAATTGCCGTTGTTTGTGTTGATGGAAAAGGTGAGTATCTATCGCCATGTGGCCGTTGTCGACAATTGTTATTTGAACATGGCGGTAATGAAATGTTGTTTATGACTCCTGATGGCGCTAAACCATTGTCATATCTATTGCCTTGGGGGTTTGGTCCAGAGGACCTTAAATGAGTGAAAAATTTGCTGCAGTTGAAATAATCTCAGCAAAGCGCGACAGACTTGAATTAAGTAACGAACAAATCGACTGGACTATCGATTCGTACACTCGAGGAGTTATAGCTGACGAACAAATGTCTGCACTGCTGATGGCAATTTTGCTTAACGGAATGAATAATCGAGAAATTTCTAGATGGACTGAAGCCATGATTGCAAGTGGTGAAAAAATGAATTGGTCAATGCTTGACCGCCCAACAGTTGATAAGCATTCAACTGGTGGTGTTGGCGACAAAATAACTTTACCGCTGGCGCCTTTAGTAGCAGCATGTGGTGCTGCAGTGCCACAATTATCTGGTCGAGGATTGGGTCATACCGGTGGAACTCTAGACAAGCTCGAATCTATTAAAGGCTGGAAAGCAAATCTTTCCAATGCAGAGATGTTAAAAGTAATTCAAGAGTGTGGCGCGGTTATCTGCGCGGCAGGCGCCGGATTAGCACCAGCTGATAAGAAACTTTATGCCCTGCGTGATGTGACAGGAACTGTGCAAGCAATTCCATTAATTGCATCCTCAATTATGAGTAAGAAAATTGCAGAAGGAACAAGTGCGTTAGTACTAGATGTTAAAACTGGTTCTGGTGCCTTTATGAGCGATCCAAAGGATGCAGCATTACTAGCCAGAACAATGGTTGATTTAGGAAAAAATGCCGGCGTGAAAACCCGAGCCCTTGTTACTGCTATGGATGTGCCACTTGGCTTAACTGCCGGAAATGCCCTTGAGATCAGGGAGACACTTGAGGTGTTAGCTGGCGGTGGCCCAAGTGATGTCATCGAATTAACTCTTTTGTTGGCAAATGAGATGCTGGATGCGGTGGGTATAAAACCTAAAGTCCCGCCAGAAGAAGCTCTTAAAAATGGCATGGCAATGGATGTTTGGCGAAAAATGATTGCTGCGCAAGGCGGAGATAATGATGCGCCATTGCCAGTTGCGAAAGAAACAATGGAAATTAAGGCAACTTCATCTGGAAAGCTTTTAACTTTAGATGCAATGAAAGTTGGCATTGCAGCATGGCGATTAGGTGCAGGTAGACAAAAACAAGGTGAAGTTTTACAACTTGGATCGGGAATTGAAATTCATGCTAAACCAGGGGATTTAGTTACAAAGGATCAAACGATTTTAACTCTACATACAGATGATGTGGCAAGATTTGAACGCGCCATAGATGCGTTAACTGGTGGATTTTCAATTGGTGGTAAAGATGATGAAGTTAAGCGATTACCATTGGTTGTTGAAAGAATTGAGGGGTAAGTGTCTTTAGATAGAACACCAACAAGTGATCAAATAAAACGTGTACCAAAAGCGTTATTACACGATCATTTAGATGGTGGATTGCGCCCTGAAACTATTATTGAGATTGCTCAGCAAATTGGTTACAAGAAGTTACCAACTAATGATCCAAAACAACTTGGAGATTGGTTTGAAGAATCCTGTAATTCGCACTCTCTAGTACGCTATCTTGAAACTTTTTCCCACACAATTGCAGTTATGCAGAGCAAAGAAGCGATCATTAGAGTTTCAAGAGAGTGTGCAATTGATCTTGCAAGAGATGGTGTTGTCTATGCAGAGGTGCGAGGCGCCCCTGAGTTGTTTACCGAACAAGGTTTAACACTTGATCAAGTTGTTGAAGCCACGCTTGAAGGTTATAAACAAGGAATGGCAGAGGCAGCTCGTGAAGGTAACAAAATAAGGGTTGAATCATTACTTTGCGGTATGCGACAAAATGATCGCTCGCAAGAGGCAGCTGCGGCTGTTGTTAAGTATCGAAATAAAGGTGTGGTTGGATTTGATATTGCAGGACCAGAAGATGGCTTTCCGCCAACAAACCAGTTAGAAACCTTTGAGTATTTGCGTAAAGAGAATGCTCATTTCACAATCCACGCTGGTGAGGCTTATGGATTGCCATCAATCTGGGAGGCTATTCAAATCTGTGGCGCAGAACGTCTTGGACATGGCGTAAGAATTATTGATGACATTGATTTTAGCGGGGATAAGCCAAGGCTTGGCCCGCTTGCATCATATGTGAGGGATCGCAGAATTCCACTTGAGCTTTGCCCAACCTCAAATCTTCAAACTGGTGCTGCTAAAACCTACTCTGATCATCCAATCGGCATGCTTGCCAAATTACGTTTTCGGGTAACTCTAAATACTGATAATCGATTAATGAGCAGGACTTCAATGAGTAATGAGATGTCTGAATGTGTTAAATCATTTGGCTGGAAGTTTGCCGATTTACAGCGAGTAACTGTAAATGCACTTAAAAGCTCATTTATCCCATTTGAGGAAAGACTTGAAATTATAGAAAAGGTAGTAAAGCCTGCTTACGCAGCAATATCAGCTGAGTAGTTAAATACCGATCGGGTGCCAAATAGTTTTATGCTCCATGAAGCTCAAAATTCTCTCTGGATGATTACCTGGCGCAAATCTAGAGATACGTTTTAAGTTATCGGCCCCAACTAACTTAATCTCATCTTCCTGCTTCTTGTTTAAGCCAGCCACATCTACGCCATCAATTTCCATATGAGAACCAATCCAAGGCAAAAGTTCAGAAGCTTTACCAGTAAGAATATTTACCACGCCACCTGGAACATCACTTGTTGCAATTACTTCACCCAAAGTAATTGCTGGTAGAGGAAATGACTCACTAGCAATTAAAATCGCTGAATTTCCACCAGCAAGAGCTGGGGCAAGTGTGCGCACTGCACCAAGGAGAGAAGGTTTGCCATCGGCAAATAATGCAATAACTCCTAAGGCTTCTGGAGTTGTAAAGTTATAAAACGGTCCAGAAACTTGATTCTGTGATCCAGAAACTGAAGATAACTTGTCACACCAACCGGAGTACCAAACCCAAGTATCAATCGCTTCTACTACTTGAAGTTTCGCCGCCTTTGTCGTTATACCCTCAAGGGCGCAGATCTCTTCAACAAACTGTTCACTTCTGCCCTGCATAATCTCTGCAATTCGATAAAGAATTTGGCCACGATTAAAGGCGGTTGCATTTGCCCAACCTGATTGGGCAGATTTAGCAGCAACGACTGCATCCCTTAAATCTTTTCTAGATGCCAGGGCAGGATTAGCCAAGAATTTTTTATTCGCACCTTTAATTTCATAGACTCGACCGGACTCACTACGTGGAAAAGCTCCACCAATAAATAATTTATAAGTTTTGTTTACATCTAGTGAGCTCATTTATTCACCTTCGCATCAGAGGCTAAATAACCTGCTAAACCATGACGTCCACCTTCACGACCCCAACCCGACTCTTTGTATCCGCCAAATGGGCTGGCAGGATCAAATTTATTAAATGTGTTACTCCAAATTACGCCAGCCTTTAATTGCTTAGCAGCCCATAAAACCTTTGCACCCTTATCGCTCCAGATTCCCGCCGATAATCCGTACATTGTGTTGTTGGCTTTCTCGATTGCCTCAGACGGTGTTCTAAATGTAAGCACTGATAAAACTGGACCAAATATCTCTTCCCTAGCAATTCGATGTGATTGCGTAACACCTGTGAAAATAGTTGGTGGGTACCAGAATCCTTTTGTTGGAAGTTTTACATCCGGTGACCATCTATTGGCACCCTCAGCATCACCAGTTTTAGAGATCTCCTCAATCTTATTTAGCTGTTCTTTGGAGTTAATTGCACCCAAGTCTGTGTTCTTATCCATCGGATCGCCAACTCGAATCAGGCTCATGCGTTTTTTGAGTTTTTCCAATACTTCATCAGCAACATTTTCTTGAATGATTAAACGCGAACCAGCGCAGCAAACATGGCCCTGATTAAAGAAAATACCATTAATAATTCCTTCAACCGCTTCATCAATTGCAGCATCTTCAAATACTAAGTTGGCAGCCTTACCACCAAGTTCTAATGTTGCACTCTTCTTAGTTGCCGATATTGATCTAGCGATTGCCTTGCCAACCTCTGTCGAGCCAGTAAATGCAACCTTATTTATATCTGGGTGGTTAACTAAAGCAGCTCCAGTAATTCCATCACCTGTAACAATATTTACTACACCATCAGGAAGTCCTGCTTGTTGGCAAACTTCTGCAAATAAAAGTGCGGTAAGTGGTGTCGTTTCAGCTGGCTTTAAAACAACTGTATTTCCAGCAGCAAGTGCTGGCGCAATTTTCCAAGCGAGCATTAATAACGGGAAGTTCCATGGAATTATCTGACCAACTACGCCAAGTGGTTTTGGCTTACTTCCAAAACCGGCATATTCCAG
>JACCDG011616939.1_pt1 | contig 36724 bp, 64 predicted proteins | sample 7442471 | NCBI WGS metagenome assembly JACCDG01 (sample SAMN15323444, study PRJNA562643) | freshwater metagenome | isolation source: river surface water | place: USA:Blue River Watershed | collected 2017-08-17 | reverse complement strand
TAAACTTGAACCAGTTCCGCGAGCAATGATTTGGAGTTGAGCTATAGCTTCGTCGTCATATCCTTTAGCTACCAAGTACAGTTCGTCTTTATTAATATCTGAGCTACCAGTTTTCACTTTTGAAGGTGCAGGTTGGTTTTCCTTTTGGCTTTTGTAGGCTATTGCTTGCCTTTTTAGCTTAGTGTATTCGGATTTGGACAGGGTGATTGTATCGTCTTGCGTTGATTCAGTCTCTTGTTCCTGGTCGTTAGATTCGGTTTCAACATTGGATATCTCCTCTGTTTGCAATACCTCTTCTTGTAAGTTCTCTTGTTCATTTGTCATAAAATGATAATAGTTTAGCGTTTTTTCATCTGGACGATACCAGCTTTAATTAGTTTTTGGTCGGAACTATAACCGTTGGTTTATTCACTTATGTTTATGGCTTTAGTTTGCTCTTGAGTACCATATGTATCTTCTAGTTGTTTAAATGCATTAGAGAGGGTGTTTTTAGCCTCTAGGATACCTTCTGTTGATTCACCTGCAAACGCTTTCTTTATGGTTATTTCTTTTAGATGGTCAAAGAAGAACTTCTTAACCTCATTATAGATTTCTTGTTGAACGTAAAAGTGGTTTAGTGGTTTCATATTATTGTTGAGCTTGAGGAAGAACGGCCTGAGCATTTTGCATTGCTGCAGTTGCTGTAGCTTGTTGAGGAATTGAGCCACCTTGGGTACCCGTTTGTGCCATAGCTGATAAGTCACCTGGGGAAAGAATACCTGAGAGTTCTGCCATTCTACCTATAATCTTAGCCATTACCGGGTCTTGCATGGCTTGAGGGTTACGAGCAATTATCATTGAGATATATTCTAGGTTTTTCTTTTCTACATCTATGTCTTTTAACTCTTTAGTTACGATAACAGATACTTTAGGTTCGAAGTTTTTAAAGTAACCAGTAGGTACTTCTAGGAAACGTCGGTTACCACGTTGAGCTAATTTATTTTTAGTGAAATCAATCCCGGCTTTGTACTCTTCCGGAGACACAATCATTCCTGAAAGAATTTTAGTTTTAACTTCTTGGTTAACTAGATGTGTTGCAAATGATTCATCTATTTTCGTTAGTTCATCACCTGAGAACTCTGAGTTTAAGATATGTTCCTTGTTAATTCTCTTAGCTAGAAAAGGTAATATCCAGTCATTGAATAGTTCTGTAATAAAAATACCTGCTTCTTCTCTTTTATAGTCAAAGTAAGAACTTGCTTGTTGAGCTTGGATTGCTAATGAACCAAGTGGAGTACCTGACGGCATAGTTTCCCCGGTTACAGCGTCGAAAGTATTTGTACTTCTTTGTACTTGGGTGTCCCATGAAGTCTTAAGGTTATTGTATTCTGGGAAAGAACTAGGTAGAAGAGAAAGAGACTGTACGGTTTCCCCACGTTTAACCTTTACTACTGAACCATTTACTAGGTCTGTAATAGCGTTGTTTCCCACATCTTCTGAGTCAGTTACCACAATGACTTTACCTGAAAGAGTCATTGCGTTAGTCTCTCCAATTACTGCGTCATTTGTCCATCTCTGTGCCTCAAATCCTTCTTCAACTACCCCACGCCCTAGTCCTCTACCTGGTACATTTTCCCATGAAAGGTATTTATACGGAGTTTCTTCTAAATCTTCCTTGTACAAAAGTACTTTATCTTTATCCCCTGCAACTATAAAGTTCATTAGTTTAAATACAGTCTCATCTCCGTCATCTCCTATTTCTGGGTCAAAGGTTTCAGGAAATACTCCAGTTACTTCATAGATTGGGATACGAGTAGTCTCTGCCTCAGCGTACCCACCTTGCATATTTTTTTGTTGTTTAGTCCCAAGCTTAAGAGCTTTCTTAACGTTATCCCATACTCCCTCTTTTTCTGCTAACTCATTAGGTAGCATATAATGTTTCTCGATGATTAAACCTCGAGAGATATTAATTGGGTCAGTAATTACATTCTTCCAAGGTACTACTTCAATTTCCAGTTCTTCTTGTTCACCTGGCTCCTTATATTGGCATTTCTTTACTAACAGTCCACCGTATCTTGCTCTGGTCTGTCCCATGATATTTAGGAATAAAGAAAAATCAGATTGTTTCATCCATTCATAAGCTTCGTGGTTATATAGAAAAGCATACTCTTGAAACTCTGGGTTATCAGATACTATCTTGATGTCTTTAACATCTATGTCTGTAGCTCTTACTGCTACGTTTACACGATAGTTCACTATGTTATAAAAAGGTTTGTCTCTTCCAAGTTCGTCTTTGTTCCCTGTAAGGTATTGAGAGTTAGAGTAGAACTCTATTTTCTTAAGAGTCTGCCATTGAGAAAAAGTAAGCCCATCAATTAAAGTAATATAGCCATTGTTATAGTTTTCATTTTGCTTACTTATTTCAGCAAAAATTGGTAAATCTTGATTCATGATTAAAGATTGTACCGCAAGTTAAAGTAAGTATATATATTAAATGATTTGGTGTCAATTATTTGACAAGAATTTTTGTTTCGTCTATAATTAAAACATAAAGAAATACCTGTGAGGCAGGTAGTTTGTTTACAAAGAACGCCACTAGCCTCACGAGTGGCTTTTTTTGTACAAGCTATCATAGGGTAGAAATAGTCTACGATAGGACTTCGCTAGTGTTGTGTTGGGGGAGTGCAAATCAATACGCTTACTGCTATGTGAGACTTATACATGTTATTGTCTTAGGGTATAGGGAATCACTAAAAGGTAGGATAAAAAAGACAACTTCCCCAATACTACATTAGAAAGAAGGTAACTACAACAGATACTGTGAATGTGCTTTGAAATCGGAAAACAATGTTTTTAAATTGCGGTTGAAGATATTAGTTTTCTTGTTTCTTATGATTATTTCTTCTGGGACTTGTTTTAAACTTTCTTTTTTCTTTTAACAAAGAGTTATATATTGAATGCTTTCATGTTAGTCATCCTGTTTTGGAAGAGTTGTCTTTCTCTAATTGCACGGTCTTGCATAGAAGTATTATTAACAATTGAGTTAATTGCATACCTGGTGGCGTCAAGAATATGGTCTAGTCCTCCTTCTGGCTCATTTAAAACTTTACCGTCTTTGTTTATCTTCCAAAGATAGTTACGATATTCTTTGATTAAGTTAACACTTCTCTTGGTCATGCTTATTCTTTGGTTCTGTACAAACTGAATACCTTGTCTGATTGAGTCAGCACCTTTCTTGGCTGGTAAAACATTTACTCCATAAGAAATAAGTTCATCGATACTTTTAGGCTCTGCGGAGTCTGCTATACACAGTATCTTTTCCTGGTTATTAATTACATCTGCTATTTGTTTGTTGCTCATTCCTTTCTGGTAGCATACTTCATCCAAGATATACCCACCATTGTAGTAATATACATCGACGATTGCTGTTGGGTCATTAGTGTACCCAAAGTCTATACCACGGCGTTCCAGTCTAGCTTGGTGAGGTATTTCATCTATTATGTCCCAGCCCTTATAAATCTTTCCTTCCACTTCTCCTAGTTGGCCTTCTCCATATACTTTCCACCAACCAGCTCTACCTTTACGTTGTTCAATAGCCTCAATAATCTCAGGGGCAAGAGCTTCGTTGTCTTTATAGGTTAGGATTATAAAATCATAATCGTTTCGTTTATTAAGTATTTCTAATTGTACCCAAAATTCATTAGTGGGGTTATAGTCTAAGATAACAAATTCTTTGGTACGTACCTCTAGTTGTTCAAAGGATTCAAAGTCTACATTGTTACATTCGTTTATAAACAATCTATCACGTCTAGCACCTCTTAGCTTGTCTGGTTGGTCTGCTGAGAAGAACTCTATTTGACTTCCTGTTTCAAATGTGTAGGTATGGTTAGACATATTCCAGCGAGCGTCCTGGTAGTAGCCTTGAGTTTTCATTATCATTAGAAAATCACGAATAGCCCCACGTTTGAGGTGAGGTATTGATTCAGATACTACACTAGTTAGAGTTGGTGTTTTGTCCGTCTGGGCTTTGGCTATCAAGTAGATTAGATTTGAGACTGTCTTCGAAGCTGAAGTTCCCCCCTGTACTATTCGTATTCTCTTCTGTAGGTTTAGTATCTTCTTGTACGCTGTTGTTAGTGAGTATTTCATTTAATGGTTTAGTTGGTGCTATTGGCTCTGGCATTATAACTGTAGTTTCTTGTTTGGTTTCAGGATTTCCTTCTGCTAACTTCCATATATCTACTTTGTCCAACCCCTCCAGAAATTTTAGCTTTTCTTCTTCTGATAGCTCTCTTAAATATTTCTTTGCATACTCTTTGAGAGATATTGTTCCTTTGGGTCTCCCCCCTGGGTTTCCTGACTGCCCTGGTTTAAATTGCCATGGCTTTAAATGACTGTTTTTTAACTGTTCCTCTGTGGTTTCATTCATATAGTTTTAAGTAATTTAAATAGGTCATCTTTAGGGATTTTGTGCCACTCGCCTCTTGTCCAGTATTTAAGTAATTTCCTATGTATTTCCCTTTCTTTGTTGTGGTCTCCTAAAACAAACCACTCTAGTTGTAGTTCGTATGGATTCCCTACTTGGAGGTCTGCTATTCTTCTTACAAGCCCACCTTTAGTTGTACCTATTTTTACATAGTCATTACATCTAATAAAATAAACCAAATCTATTGGGCTTGAAAGAATATGTTCTGTTATTTTTGTTAGAAATTCTAGTTTATCAGATTTTTCTTCCATAGTTCCTATAGTATACAATGTGTATTAGTTTTGTCTAGTTACAGGGTTTCCACTTTGTTTTGGTCTATACCATTCCATGGGAATATGTCCTGTTGCTATCCAGCCGTCGTTTCTTATTTCTAGTGTATCAAAGTATTGACCACATTTAAGAATAAGTTCTTCTAGACTTTCTTCTATAACTTCTTGGTCTATACCATTCCAAGGGTGTTTTAATATTAGCATATTAATCAATTTCTTTAGCTTTTTTATATTTTCTATATGCATGCCAGGTAATTACATACCACAAATGATTCCACCCCCATTTTTGACAGTATTTATACCAACCATATGGGGATAGATATTGTCCTGACATGTTTCTCACTTTGTACCATTTCATATTATCTTCTTACTATTACCATGAAGTCTATTTCCTTTTCTATTATCTCTGCGTTAGGGAACATCTCTAGTATGTCTGCTTTGTAGTAGTTAGCGTAGTGATAGTCATGGTCGTGTATACCTACGTTTGTTAGTAGTCCTGCGTCGTTTTTTGCTGTCATTTCGGAAAACTCTCCTTTAGGAAAACAGAATATAGCTACTGGGGCATGTTTTAACATGTTCTCTACAAAAGCTTTAGGGTCTTCTAGGTGTTCAAAGATTTCAAATCCTACAGCATAATCAAACTGTTTACCAGCGTCATAGGTCATAACATCTGCTACTACAAACTCTTTACCTGGGTTCATCTCTTTAGCTTTCTTTATTCCTTCTGGTGACCAGTCTAATCCTAGGTAGTCTCCGGTTACGTACTTTGAAAAGTATCCATGCCCACACCCAAAGTCTATTACTGAACCATTTCCTATAGTTGCTTGAGCGTCTAGGTGGTTAGATTGTTCTGTACCTGACTCTAGGTGAGTGTGTGAGGTATATAGTTTATCCCACCAGTTAGAGTCGTATTTGTGAAAGTCTGTTGTTATTATTTTCATATTATTTTTCTAATCCTTGTATGTACCCCGATAACCAAAGCAAGTCCCCGTCAATAGCATTCATAATTTCTTTCTTGACTTCTGGTGTGGAAGTTTCTAATTCTTCTAAAAGTTTTCTAATATGTGTTATTGTTTCCATATTTGTTTTATTAATTCTTGGTGATTTTTTACAGCTTCCACATTCCTGCCACCTGCATGTATTCTGTAGTTTAATAATGGTTTGCGTACTGAAGAGATTGTAGCTCCTAATTTTAGACAATCTATCCAGAATTTCCAATCTTCGTAACCTTTAATGTTTTCGTCAAACCCTCCTACTTTTTTCCATATTTCTTTAGAAAAAGGGGAGGATACTGGCATTACATTACTTTGTTTAAGTAGTTCTAGTGAGATATTGTCTGGTGGAAGTTGTATATCATTTCTTGCTTCAAAGTGTTGTACACCTATTGCTACTATGTCTGTGGTAGGTTCAATATCTTTAATCTCTGGGTTTAGAATATCATCAGCGTCTAAACAGATTATGTACTCATACTTAGCTTTTTTAATTCCAAAGTTTCTGGAGCGTGCTACACCTACGTTGTTATCGTTCTTGTACAGACTAATTCTACCATAATATTCCTTTACTATTTCTGCTGGGAAAACGTTAGAGTCATCGTCTACTACAATGACGTCATCAGATACCAAAAGTGCTGATTTAACAGCTTCTTTAAGGTAGTCATTATAATTAAAATTAGTGACAATCACACTATATTTCATATTATTTTCTTTTCTTTTCTACACCTTTAATAGTTCCTTTTTTGTTAATAGGCATGTTATTCTTTTGGCGTTTCTAGTTTAGTTATTTCTTCATTAACTTTGGTTAGAAGTTGGAGTAGTACATTTGATTCTTGAGCTGAGATTGTCCATTTGCCAGTCTGTAGTAGAACTGATAGATTTTTTAAATCGTTTATTTCAAACATATATTTAGTTTACCACTTATTTACTTAAACTGTCAATTATTTTATCTAATTCATCATAGATTTTCTGCTTATCTCCATCATCTGCCTGTATTACAAAGTCTGGTGTAATTAAGTCTATTTCACTTTCTGATAGTTTAAGTATATTACTTTGGGTTAATTTGTCAATTTTTCTTTAAGATTTAGCACAGTTTCTTTTAACTTATCATCAAAATGACTTGAGGGTTTCCAACCTGCTTCAGCAAGTTTAGTCCCGTCTAACCCGTATCTTGCGTCATGACCCGGTCTACTGCTATGGAAATCTACAAGTTGGTATTTAATTTCCTTTCCTAGAATTTCTCCAATAGTTTTAGCTAAGGTTAAATTGTCTACCTCTTTATCCCCTACTATGTTAAATCTGTCTGGTCTGTCAAATTCAGGGTACATTGCAACAGGTCTACTTATAATATAGTTAACTGCTTCGGCTACTGAGTCAGCGTGAATATAAAATCGAGAACCTGCTTTAGTAGCACCAGGGTAACTATGAATAGTAATTTCTTCATTGTTTAATATTTTTTTAACACAGAGGGGAATAAACTTTTCCCAGTCTTGGATTTCAGAGAAGATGTTCATAGTGTTAGTTATAACTACGGGTACTCCATAAGTTCTCCAATAAGAAACCGCAATGTCTTCTTGGCATGCTTTACTAGCTGAATATGGATTACTTGGAATATGAGAATACCACTCAGGGTGGTTAAATCCTTCTGGGGCTACACCATAGACTTCATCAGTTGAAAATTGTAGAAAAAGTTTAGGTTTAATTTCTCTGGCAAATTCTAACATATTTAATACTAGGTTTACATTGTTTTTTATAAAAGGAACTGGGTCAGTAATGCTTCGGTCGACATGAGAGTCAGAAGCTACGTTTAGGATTATGTCGATATGACCAATTTCTTTTTTCTGTCTATCTGTAAAGGGGGCATTTAAATCATGTGTGATTATTTCAATTCTATTTTCATACCCAGAAATACTTCTTAGCATGTTTTCTGGTTGGCCTTTGTGTTCCCAGGAAGCCACGCACACAAAATTAGCTTTTGTATTTTTTAATAAAAATCTTAATAAATGAGAACCTACAAGCCCGCTTCCACCTGTTAAAAGTATTTTCATAGTTTAATTATACATAAATTCTGTTACATACTCCACCTGGAGTAAGAAAGAACCAATTTTGCACGTTAGTAATGTAAAAACGATGTATTACATATCCACAGTAGATTACAAGTATTAGGGTTATGTAAAACAGTAAATCCCACCTCCACCTAGTTTTTGTTACCCGCATATAATGTTACTGTTAGATATACCTTAGGTGCTTTTTCACATACTGCTACACCTATTCTTTGGTATCTTTTAGCTGTTAATATCTCTTTGTGGCCTGGTGACTTTAACCATGCTTTTACCGTAGAGGTAGCGTCTTTGAATCCTACTGCTAGATTTTCCCCTGTGTACTTATATTTCTTTTCTATTTCTTTAGAGTAGATGTTGTAGTAGTCTGTGTGTGAGAAGTCTTTCATTGTTGTACAGCGTTGTTCTGCTAGCTTTGTTAAGTAAACGTCGCTTCTGAGGGGTAAATTTGGTTTTCTAGCGGTGTTTATTAGAACCAAGAGTGTTGTAGTAGCTATGAGCATAATTTTTCAATAATTACATTCTTAGTATTTTCAAATAAGTCATCTTGTATTTGTTGTTGTTCTCTTGATATCCAACTTACAGGCTCTAAGTGAATCTCTGATATTTTTGTTTTTATGAGAGTAAGTATCTGGTCTGCTGTAGAAGGTTCTTTATTTATCCAACCACCTTCTAACCTGTCTAATAATATTGTGTTTATTTCGTTTTTCATATTTATTTTATTTTGTTAAGTTCTAATTTACATGCCCCACAAATATCCCAATCTATCTCTTCCACTATTCGTTTTCTTTCTTCTGCTTTTGCTAGGGTTATTTGTAATTCTATAAACTTTTCTATTACTGTTCCTCGTAAAGAAAATTCTTTTTCTCCAGTTATTAAGTTCTCCATATAAACTATGTGGCTGTTTACAGGAAGTTCAAACATTAACTTTCTATATTCCTCACGCCAATTATCTATTTGTGTCATATCTTTTATTCCATTGTTTTAGTAAATGCTCAATACTTTGGTCAGGTGTTGTGCTGTTAATTATACAACCCATATTCATACACTCTACACGCCAACCAAACGGACAACTTTCCCCATATCTTGTCTCTGGCTCTTGAAATACATTCACTTTCTCTCCACAAAAAGGACATGGTTTAAATTTTTTATTAATAAGTTCCCAACCTATTGTTTTTGGTTTTTTCATATTGTTTATTTAATTACTGGTTAATTCCTCTTCCAGTCTTTGAATTTGTAATTTAAGAGATTTAATTTTTGCCTCTTTTTTAAGTTGTTCTAATTCTTGTTTAGGAGTTGTTCTTAATACCTCAAAAGTTTCAAAATCCATCCCCCATGCTTTTTGACTTATATAATCTTCTAGTGGGTAAATGTTGGTGCTATCAGAAACTATGATATATTGTTTTTCTTTCACCTCGTAAAAAATGCAAACATTACCCAACTTTTCGCAATACGCTTTTATTTTTAGTCTGTTTTTCATATTGTTTATAGGTTATTTAGTTTCCTGGATTTAACTGTTCTGGGTGTAAAAACCCTGTTAATCTGGTCAAAACATCTTTGGCAGTATGCCCGTCCCACTTTTTAGCAGTTTCCCTTTCTTCACACTGAAAGTCGTTCCAGTATTTATTCTCATAATGATTTGATATGTCGCCAGTTGGAAGAGTTGCTACTACAATAAACCAACCTCCTCCAAAACAATCCTGCCCGTCGCTGTGCTTATAACTTTTGTGTACCTGACATCTTCCTTGTTTTGACCACTCATTGAATAGATGAGCATTGTAGACCCTTCTAAAATCATACAGTTCCTTGAATGTATGGTAGCCATCACTTGTATTCTCTGTAATTTCACCAATATTTTCTTTCAACCCACAATCATTACAATAATAAATATAATCAAAACCACTTCCTACACTTGGTTTATTTTTTGCGTGTAGATATTGTCTATTTACTCCTGTAATGTGTCCACAGAAAGCACATTTGTTATTTTCACTGTTCATATTGTTTATAGGTTATTTAATTTGTTTAGTAATTCTAGGAATTGCCTTTGACAATCATCATAACCTTTAGAGAATTTACTCCAGTTTGGGTCAAGATAGCTAGCATCTGGCTCTCTGGTTTGTTTATCTGTAAGGGCGTAAGAGTCTGGGTCTTCCCACATATCTTTAATAAGTTTTATAGTTTCCTTTCTCTCCTCCTTTCTTATCTTCTCCTCTTGTGTGGAGAGTAACTTTTCAATACATTCACCGCACATAATACATCTTTGTGAAGCGTGTCCACACCCTTTTCTCCAATCTTCTTTTTCGAATGGACATTCACCTAGGTGGTCTACGTTTAACTTTTCGCATCTTGCACACCAGTCTTGTTTCTTTGTTGGTCCTTCAATGGGACCTTTTGAACCTACATAATTTCTGTTTGTTTCCATATATTATTTGTTTTTAATTAATATTTCATGACTTTCCTAATAATATGTGCAAGTATCTGACTTTTGCTCCAATCAGCGTAACTGTTTCCTGCCATATCTTCCCCATCAACCAAAATTGCCTGTAAATCTGCACAGTCAAAACATCCTCCAAATCTTAGTTCTAGCGGCTTATACTGTTGTCTCCCACAAAACATACATTGTGGATTTTGATATATTATTGGTTTTTCCATATTATTCTCTTAATTTATTTTTTATTTCTTCTAATTGGTCTATACATATTAGTAATCTTTTTTATTTATAATGTTTTTAATTGATTGGGCGTGTCTATACCCTGTTTGTTTCCCTATTTCTCTTAAAGATAATCCTTGGGAATATAGTTTTTTAACCTTTAATATTGTTTTGAGTGGTATTTTAATAGGTTTTACTCTGATTATATAACCTTTGCCATTACAACAAATGCAAGTTTCCTTCATATTTGTTTATTTAATTACTGGTTAATTCCTCTTCCAGTCTTCTTTGTTTGTTTCCATATTATTCTCTTAATTTATTTTTTATTTCTTCTAATTGGTCTATACATTCATTCCAACCATCCATCCTATAACTATGCCCAACACCGAAAGATTTTTCTTTCTCTATAACTATCTTAGAGAGAATTAGGTCTAGTATTTGGTCGGCTGCTTTTTCTGTATCTACACTATCATAAATAATGTTTTTTTGTATTATTTCTTTTATTTTTTCTTTCATATTTGATTCCTTCCCACAAGTATGAGTTAACTCTTCAAATTGCATTTCTTTTGGGTAAGGAGATTTTATCTGCCTTCCTTCTAACTCACACTTTACACAGTAGTTTGTTGCCCCTTCTTTTGTTTCTTTGAACATATATTTATTTATTTCCATATATTTATTTGTTTTTGTTTAATTTCTATCCATTGTCATACGGTCTGTATGAACTCCGTCCATAAACAACAAATATTTCCAAAATGGTTGTTCGTTTGGACAGTGAACCCAAGTTACTATATTTCTTTCTCCAGTTTTTGAATTAAACTCTTTACCACCCAAGAATTTCATGTACCAAGGGATATAAGTAAGTTCTTCTTCAATAACTTCTGCCCCACAAGTTTTGCAATATTCTTTCATACTAACTTCTTAATTTATTTTTTATTTGTCTAATTGTCCACTCTTGACCTTCTGTAAAGTCTTTACTTTCACCTTCTAAGTAGAGTGGTTTGCAGTCTTCTATCTTATCGAGAATTAGGTCTAGTATTTGGTCAGCTTGATTTTTAGTTAAATTATCTAATTCATCAATGAGGTTTATTTCTAATGTCTTTAATCTGTATTTTGCTAATATGTCCACTAATTCTTGTTTCATATTAATTCTTATTTATGAGATGTACGTGATAAAGCTTTACCGTTCTTTTGTGTGGGGCTTTAATCTTCCATTCTCTGTTCTTATAATGTTCTAGGTCTGGTAAGTTTTCAAAGAAAGACTCTAGTGATTTTCTTTTCTTTTTGTCTATGTAGAAGGCTGTGTAGTCATTTGGGTCTTTAACGTTTTTAATTACAAGCCACCTAGTTAGTTCTTCTATGACGGTGTTATTGTCTCTTAGGAATTGGATAAACTTATCTGAGAAGTGATTAGTTGGGGCTGTTTTTAAGAAGTTTAGATATTCTGTCTCTTTCATAGATTATTTAAGTTTATTACTAATGTACATGTTACTAGTGCAAGAGTTATCAAACATACACAAAATCTCACAATAAATTCGTCTTCTAGGTATTTCATGTGTTATTTATATTCTATTAATGAGAGCTTTATGTACCACCAATACAATTCCATTGAGAGAAAATTAAAGTTTGGTGTGTTTAATAATGTTAATTTCATATATTAGTTATTATTTAGTTTGTTTACAGCTTTTATTAGTTGGTTAATGATGTCTTTAAGAGCGCTCCCGTATAGTTGATTAGCATCGTAGCCCACCCCCCCTACTCTTTCTGGTTCTGCCCTTCTGGTAGCTGTACAGTAAATGCATAAATCAAAGGGTATAAGACATGTTTCTTTATCGTATTTTATCCAGCCATGTTCACATTCTTCCTCTTCTGGTTTATCTGAGCTGTTTTTACATACACTTTCTGGTATACAGCTATGAGTCCAACAAGGTATTTTTGGCAAACACTGTGGACATTTTTCCTCTTGTCTTTCTTGAGCTGAATATTGTCTCTGTTCTAGTGTTTTTTCTTCTAGTCGTTCTATTTGTTTTATCCACCATTCTGCATGGTCAGATAAACTAGTTAGTGAAAACTGCTTATAATAGTTTTTCTCTAGTTCTTCTTTTTGTTCTTTTGTAAGTTTAATCATATTATTATCTGTACTTATTAGTACTAACTTAGTTTACCATATAGTTTGCGTAAAGCAAGTAATTCTTCTCTCCTTTTCTTTCTGTATGCTCTGTGATAGAGTTTCTGGTATTCTCGCCTCTTCTTTAGTTTTTCTTTGTCTGTTTTTTTCATGTTATTTATTTATATCTTTAAGTACAAACTGACGTAATTTTTCCATTTGTTCATTGTAATAAGTTTGGAATGTTCCTACTACGTTTTTTTCTTTATACCTTACATAGAGAGCGTCTCTTAGTAATTCACTTGGACTTTTAAGGTCTAGGTTAGCTTCTTCTTCTGGTACTTTAAACTCGTTATTTTGAGAGAAAAGTAGCCAGCCTTCACTATTTCTAAACCCCAATAGTTGCATTATTTCTTCTCCATTCAGTTCTCTAGTCTCGAAAGAGAGTTTTACACTTCCGTCTTTTCTGTGGGCTAGATTATCAAATTGTGCTGGTAATGTGATTTGATTCATATTATTTTATTAATTCTGGATTTTCGTATATGTTGCCGATGATTTCAAGACTACCACCACATTCTTTTGTGTGAGCATTTATTGTTACCAAATGACCATGATATCCGTGTGTTTTTGTATATCTACAAAGCCACATTGCTGGTTCAGTATAGATTTCTACAAATGACTCTTTCCATTCTGACCATTTATCCTCACCCTCAAATGGTTTGACCCCCATTCCAACAGCAATTCTTCTATCTCTATATGAAACTTTTAGTATATCCCCCTCATATATCTCTTTTCCATTTTTGTCTTTTAGACCTGTGTATTGCATTATTTGTAAGTTTCTTTCAATTGCTTTTTGCAAAAACAAACCTTCTGCACCTTCTCCATACTGCATTAGTCCTAATTTTTTATTCCAAGCCCTAAATTTTATTTCTCGCATATTAAAAGTCTCCTTCGTAGCTTGATAATGGGATACCATCTATTTCTGGTTCTTGTAGCGGGTGTCCTTTTGTAAACTTATCATAGTCACCATTCTTTTCTAGGTGGAATGTACCTGTTTTTTCTAATACTATATCTGCTTTTAACTTAGCCATGAATTCTTCCATTCTTCTGTCAAAAGAGAGTTCTAGAGTAGTTACACGATTTGTTAGCTTACGAAACTCATCGTGGTCAACACTTTCGTCCTTTTTAGGGAAAGAGAAGTTTTTGTTAGTGTAAGTCTTGCCATCCTTTTCTGAGGTAGTCACTTCTAGTGTACCGTTGATTTTATCTCCCGGTTTATGTGTATGTGCTGTTTTAGAAAACCATGTTACATTTCCTTCTTCCACTGTATCTGCCTTTACTAAGTAGTAAGCTCCAAACTTTCCTACTAATGGGGTTCCATCCTTCTTTGTATTTGTACTTGTAATTGTTTTTATTGTTAGTTCTTTTTGCATATATTAATTGTACCTTATATCCACTTCCTTGTTAATTCTATCTTCTCCTGCTTCACGTTTAGCTTTAGCTAGGAGACTTTCTAATATCTTATGTATGTCTTTTTGGGAATATACTTTATCTGTCCCTAGACTCTCTACTTCTTCTAATTGAAGCCCCTGGTTGCATAATCTCTTATACAGTAGTCTTTGTAGGTCTTTTAGATTTAAACCAGATGTAGGGGTATTTTTAGGCTCCTGGAAGGCTGTTTTTACCTCATCATATAGTTCTTTTGCGTTCTCTGCACTTATAGCGTCTACTTCGACAAACTCGAATTGACCTATAGCTAGATGAACTTTGTATGGTGTTTTCATGTTCTATTTAATTGTTTGTTAATAATTATTTATAATTGCCAAAACTTTTTAGTCTTCTTGCACTCTGTACATCTGCATCGTAGAAGATTGAGATGCCACACCAATGCTAAGATTAGCATTGTTATTAGTATTATTTCTTTCATATTTTTAATTGTTTAGATAATGTGCATGTGGGGAGAAGGTTCACCTCGCACCCCTACCGTAAGTATCGCTTTTGGTCACTATTTTTATTGTTGGCTATCTTTTATTTTCGTGTGTCTCCGCCTATAGGTCTAGGTCTTTTTTGAGACAAGTCTTTACTTATCGTTCCCCCACCTGCACACTATGTAAACTTTTATAATTGATAATGTGCATGAGCCAACCCAACCCAGAATCGAACTGGGGTTAGAGGCGCGACCTTTGTCCTACCACTAGACGATTGAGCTGGCTACTGCACACTATCTTGTTAATAATTAATTTAATTCATCATCACAGTCTTCACAGAGGGTAGCAGATTCATCACCTGCTCTAACTGTTACTTCTGTACCTTCTTCTAATTCTTCTCCACAGTGTTGGCATTTCATACTAGTTAAATCTGTTGCCCAAAATTGATTTCATCTCTTCTGAGACATAATCAGAGTAGGGGTCTTCATTATCTTCTGGTAATGTTAGTTCTGTAAGTTCTGTTTCTACACCATCAGGTTCTGTTGTAGTCTTAGTAGTTTTCTTAATTGCTTCTTTCATTGATTCCCAATCCTTGTCCATTTTATCGAATATATTCATATTATTTTTCATATTTATTATCTGACCTATTTGGCCATAAGTATATGATAGCATATTTGCGTAAACATTACAAGTTAGTCAATGTGGAAAACTTTTAATCTAGGTAATTATCTAATAATAATTTCTCTAAAGCTTCTTGTCTTCTGAACTCTACTGGGTAATCAGCAGAAGGACGCCCAGTTTTGACTATACCTTTTAACAACGTACGTGCTTCATATTTTGTAAATTTAAATTCTTTTTCTTTGTAAGTTTTAATTTTAACCTCTGTGGGTTTTCTATAACCTACCCACCTGTTGTTTACTAGTCTTTTACCTTGTGTATATTGAGGGTAACATAGATGACATATTTTTTTACATCTGTAATTTTTCCTAAATTCTATTCTGAACATCAATTCTGCTCTTCTTTCTTTCTTACAATAGGGACATATAGTTTTAGAGTTCTGCATACACTTCCCCGTACTTAATCTGTGAATAAAGTCTTTCCATTTCTGTTACTATTTCAGCTCTCTCTTCTTCTGTGATATCATGCTCTAGTTGGTTTCCTAAAGTGTTCATCATTTCTTTTTTATCTTCTAACCTTTGTCTTCTTTCCTTCTCTATGTTTTCCATGTGTTTTTCGTTTCTTCTACTGGAACATTCGTTACAAATGTTTCCTCTTAGTAAGTATTGAGCATCTGTCATTTTTAATTTGTTTTTCTCACAGAATCCACAAGTATCTTTTTTAATCCAGCCTGAGTTAAAGTATTCTCGGTCAATTATTAGTTCGCTTAAACCTAGATTTTCCATTTTATTGTTTATTTTTTGTTCTTACCTCGCGAATAAGGTTCCAAATTCTGGCACCTACATTTATTTTAAATTTTATTGAATCGTTCTTGGCGTCTGTTAGAATTCCTTTTAGTTGAGCTTCTGTAAATCCTTTAGTCTGGTTACAGATTTGCAATATAGGCTTACTCACTAGTATTGCAATTTCTTTTCTAAGCTCGTATGTTGGGTTTAGTTTCTTTGGTTTCTTTAGTTCATACCTTGAGAAGTCAAGTACTGTATTTGGGTTTTCTCTTGCTTCTCTTTCCCTAGTGTTTTTGTAGTTCCAGTCCATACTTTGAAGGTTTACCTACTACTTGATAATAATAATTATTCCAGTGTTCTTTTTTAAATCCTTTTTGTTTACCTGTGAAAGTTATAAATGACCAACCTTCTTTTTGGAGGTCTAAAATCAGAGCTGAGAGTCTACTGATGTAGTTCCTCAAGCAATAATTTCTGCTTATCACTCCATGTTTAAGTAAATTATCTATAACAAAGTCTTTTTGTGTTTTTCTCTTCATATTATTTTATATAACTTAAGTATTTTCCGTCATTGAATGTTGACCAGGCTTTGAAAGATTGTTTGTCATAAACGTTTCTAGCTTCTTTAAAATTCTCTTCCAAATTATGCATGCGGTGAATAAATTGTTCTGTTGTTTCCCCTTTTCTTTTATGTATTGTGTTTACCTGAAAGAAACCAGAATCTATTGAGCCATTTTTATTTGCTTTATTAATAGCTGTTTGTTTACCTTTAGACTCTGCAAGTGATATAGCTCGCATTATTCTAGCTTCTTCTTGGTCCGGGAAATACTTTTTGAAGAGGTAAGCCACTTGTGGGTTAGGTGATAGCTTTGCATAGAAGTCATCATAAGCATTGTCTGTACCTTCTGTAAGCCCTTGAAAGTGTCCTATCTCAAACCCTGTAGTAAATATCTGCTGGTCTCTTGCCTCTATATACTTTACTGCTCTATACAAAGTGTAGTAGAAACATAGAGTTAAGAATATTGGTAGTAGGATTAGTAGTCCTATTATCTTTGCCTTATTCCTTTTAATATATCTTTTAAGAGAAGAATACATATACGATAATAAATGAGATTGCTGCACAACTTAGAACATAAGCACATGTGTCTAATAATTTTAACCAAGGGAATTTTTTACATGGTTTATAGTTTTCAATCATTAAAGATAAAGTAAATGGTTCTAGTTCTTTTCTGGTTGCCCCAAATCTTTTCTTTTCTGAGCGTTCAATTTTATTAAGTTCTTTTTTAGTAAGAATGTCTTTTATTTTTTTCATATTTTTATCTGTAATAACTTTAATCTTATTACGTCTTTAGGTATAACATAGATATTTGTTTACGCAATGTTGAGGTATGTGGAAAACTTTTTACACTAAATAACACCTTATTTCTAAAGTGTTATTTATTACATTTATAAAACTCTTGTGCAAACTTTTGAGAGCATAAGCTTCTAAATTCCATATCACTTGTTGGCTCTGGTAAATGTTGAAATTCCGGGATTACTCTGTAATGGGATTTGTGCATAAAAGCTAGACTTGGTTTACCTCTTCCTGGTCTTTGATATAGACCTTCTAGTTTTGGTACATCGTTCCAATTTGAGTACAGTTTTTGAGGGATATTAAATTCACCCCACAAAGCTGTTTTCTTAGTCCAAGGGCTTCCATACTCCCAAGGTTGATAGATTAGTTTGGGTTCTCCTAAATATTTCTTCAAATCTCCTGTAGCTGGATTTTCTATTACCCAAAAGGTTGGATTACAAGCTTTTATTATTCTTAAACATTCATTTACTAAAAACATTCCTTCTTCTGGATTGCGTGCTTTGCCATCGCTTCTTGCTGTTGAGAATTCAGTACACACTGGATTAGAAAAGATTCCATAAACATTTTGAGGAGGGTGGTAGTTTTCTACTCCAATATCACTTCCTATTCTTATAACTTCATAATTAGAATCTTGAGAATAAGGATAGCTATCACTTCCGGTATCTGCGCACAAATGAAGGATTATTTTTTTCATAGACTATCTGATATTCTTTTAAACTCTTGATTTAGTTTAGTTGTTAGTTCTATTTTAAATAGTTCTATTATCTTATCTATACATTCATTTGTATTATGGTCATAGGTTATTAGTATGTTATGTAATTTATCTTTCATATTATTTAAATCCTTTAACCTTTCCATAAGAAGGGTTTGCTGGGTGGTTAGTTTGTTTATGTACTACTGTTACTAAAATATATAGAGAACTTGTAGTGTTTATAATACAATAACAAATACACTACGGATTAGTATTACTACTGTCCTTTTCTAAGTAAGGTTTGTTAAGTGGTTATTTGCCAGCTCATTTCCTTAGATTAGATTATTGTTATTGTCCTTGTGCGTATACACACTTGGATTCTTTCCACGCGAATGGGAAGTGAATGGTTATGATTCTCTCACGCATTTATAGCCCCTGAGTCTCTTCATAGAGAGTTTGTTTGGCTTGTAATGTGTATGTGGGGAAGTTGTCTTTTTTAATTTATCTTTCCGCAATCACCTATACCCTAAGACAAAAACATGTATAAATGTCGCACAGTAATAAATATATTGATTTGCACTCCCCCAGCTACACACTACTCATTTTAAATACTGTTCCTTACATCTCCCACTCCTCAATTACGAGTAGAAGTAGGTGTAAAGACGTAATTTTTAAAGATGGTCTTTCGACATTAGTGAGTATATTAAATTATAAATTCTTGTCAAGTTTTTTAAACAAAAATACCCCGTTAGGGATAGATTTGTTTTCTTATTAAATGTTTGTACAGATAAGAAACATGAAGCTAGAGTGGGGACACCCCTTTCTAGCAAGAGTACTGTAACATAGAGAAAAAGAAAAAGCAATTTCTTGCTTTAACCCAAATCGTAGTTATTTGTACTGTGATATCATATTTGATATATACGCAAAGCACATTGTTTCGTGACGTTGTCAATAGAAAATATTACACTTTACCCATCATTTTCATTAAATCATAGATACTTTGAGAGGTAGATATATAACTATATTTCATGTTCCTTAGCTTCTCATGTTCCTCTTCTCCGTGTTTAGCTATTTTCCAATCTCTGTATTCAAACATCTTTCTATCTTCAAAATAAGCGTGGCATGAAAAACATAGACAGTCACAATTTAATTCTAGGTATCTAGTAGCATATTGAGAACGCCCTATGTAATGTGAGTTAGTTAATCCTTCTGTGGTGCCACACTTTTCACATTTACCGATTTTATTTCTTAACCACTTTGAAAACTCAATGTCTGCCTTTTTTATACTCCATAATTTAACACCCCACCTCTTTACCTGCTTCTTACCCTTTGCTTGCCTATAAGAGGGCTTTTTAGGCTTCACAGAGCGTGTTTTAGCCTTCTGTTTAGCTAACCAGTCTGCATATATTGGCTGTTTAAATTTTCCTTTTTTCATTAGTCTTCTAAAGTTAATAACCACTTTAATTCTTTAATTATAAACGTAGCACGGCAATCACTACAGGTAAGTTCAAAATCAGCACATTCATTTATTGCAAAGTTTTGTTCTAATTTATTTATTAGTTGTTTTATTTCTTTTCTCATTTAGTTTTCTTAAAACAGCTTTATCTATTATTTCATTATATTCCTTCAATGTCATGATAATCTTCTATTACTTTAATAAGGATTAACGAGATAGCTACCATTAATGCAATTATAATTAAAATTCCCATATTAATCTGTGTCTACATCACTTGCTAAACCTAGTATGTACATAAAAGTTATTATGGAAGCATATAGGCTTAATATTACTAATATAATTTTCATTTTCTTAATTTTTTAAAGGAGTAAATATCCATAGGTGTTATATCTTTCTCGTAGCACTCTTGTTTATAATCCATGTAAGTAAACATCTTCTTTTGAGTAAATTTGTATTTTAGAAATAGATAACATTCAGATATTTCAAAGAAGTTGTCGTTAATGTAAATTACTCCTGTTGGGTCATCACCTATGTACCAAAGTTCTCGTTCCTTACCAAAGTATTTATCTGCAAATTCTTTTGCTAATTTTCTACAAGCTATCTCGTATTCTTTCATATGTTTTTATTACGTAGTAAGAGGCGTAGCTTATTGGGCATACGCCTCCCCTCTCTCTTCACTTGGGGACATTGTCGTCGTTCGTAGCAAGCTTGGGCAGTGGGTAGTAGTCGGCAAACGTAAGGTTCGGGTTGAACCTCTGTTCGTCGCTTACCTTCCACGGCCGGCGTTGCTTCGGCGGATAGACAACATGTTTCGAAAAACGTGCCACTAGGCATCTCCATGTTTAGAGGTCTGGTAATTTAAGTTTACGTATTATTTTAAATTGTGTCAAATAAATACAAAAATCCCGCCCAAGCGAGGGAAACGGGATTAATGCTAGGAATTAGAAATTAATGCATCAAAAGTATATTAATAGTGGAGTAGGTGAGAGTAAAACCTTGCTCCACCACATCAAGTATAGACCTTTTTATAAAAACTTGTCAAGAATTTAAAAGACGAGAGCCAACCAGTAAAGATTGGCTCCGCCATGTCTTGTGACTAAAGAGGGAGCTCTAACTGCTTCGGTTCGGTAGGTTCAGGTGGGACTTCTGGTGGAAGTCCTCTGCAACTACGGCACCGACAGGCATCGAGCTCGTCATCTTTCATGGCACACCCCATGGCTGTGTTGAGGCTTTTTAAAGGTAGCCTATGACCATGCTTGGAGTGTATTACTTTATGAAAATGTTGTCAAAAAAAAAGGAAAAGTTTACCTTCCAGTTTCTACCACTTGAATATACCAAGATAGCGTTGCCATTCTGCGACCTTCTTCCGAAAGTACGCGTCACACTGCAAACACCAACCTTGATGGTTCAGTTTGTAGCCACATGTTGGGCATATCTTTTTCAAGACACTTCTCCTCTGTTTGGTCTGGTTCTTTTAGTTTACGGACGCAAATCCGTCTCGCAGAGAACACAGTAAGAACTACGCATATTAAAGTTTACGTCTTGTAAGAAAGTTTGTCAATTTATTTTTAAAGTATAGTTGGGTGCTGTGAAAGTCTAATCTAACTTTATTTACAAAATCTGTTAAGATACTGCGATAAGTCTTCATAGGCAATTTGCAAATGCTTGAGAGATGCAGAATAGCTGAATAAAGAAACATAATATTATAGTTTTCATATTGTTACCACTATGAGCTAAGCTCTTGCACAGTGATAACCCTTAGTTAATCATTTATAGAGGTCTTTGACAACATTCGCAAACCTTTACAGGTTGAGTTGCTAGTGGTACTAAATACCTTAACTCATTAACTTTTAGTTTGTATCTGTTTTCTGTTTTAGGATTATGTCTACTTGCTGGGTCAATGATGTCTGTTGAGTTAGCCTCACAAATGAAGAAATGCGTTGGAAAACGTGGGTTGAACCAAGATGTCCTCATTATAGTTCTAAATGGTTTTAGGGGTAGAATTTGCCCTTCTACGAGGGGTTCTCTGACTAACTTATATCCATATTTAGCCAGGACTTGGTCTGTTTTAAGATTCCCGTCTGCTTGCCACCCGTTTGGGTTTTCAGCTATGAACTCTTCTGGTGTTTTATCAAGTAACATGCACAAACACGTAGCAAGACAACCATAAGTAGCCCATGAATAATTTGTTCCAGGGAATTTGAGATGTCCATAATCTAACTGGCTAAGAATTTTTTTCATTGTCAACGTCTGGTGAGGCTTGTAATTTGTCGACCATCATTTCTAGTCCGGCTTGCTTACTTACACTAACTGACTGATTAATATTGTTTTTTAAGTCTTCTGATTTAACTCCAAATACTTTACCTATTACTGAGGAGAAAAATACCCCAATACTTATTAAGAGAATCGAGTTTAGTATACCTACAAACTCACTAGCATAACTTGTGGTCTCTGCTGAGTGGTATACAATTTGATTCCAAGATAAAGAAAGAACTGTCCCAACTATTGCACAGAATGTCCCAACCAAAAGTAGTACAATTATGTTTATTACCCACTTATCTATTAAAGTTTCTTTATTCATATAGTTTACTTATATCAGTATCTAAATCATTTAATACTTTATTGACAATAGAACACATGTGTGCTTCAGAGTCTTCTTCTTTCCAACCACAAACAGTACATTCTTGGTTATCATCTAGCCTCCAGTAGATTTGTTTATCTTCTATTAAGTTTTGTATTTGTTCTTTCATCTTAGTGTTGTTATTAGTAATTTTATAAAACCGTAAATCCCAGTGATTATTCCTAAAGCCTTTATGTGTTCTTTTATTACTTTAATTTTGACCATGGAATACATCTCTAAAGAGGAGATATGTACCCCCCAGAAAAGCAATTAGAGAACCTGTGGAGATAAAGAATTTCTTCATAAAAGAAGCGTTACTTAGAAGTTCTGTGATGTATTTCACATCTTTCATCCCCTCCTTAAACTCAATTACGATTTGTTCTATTCTTTCTTCACTTTTTTTAGAGTGGTCTTTAAAAGACTCCATCATTTCTTCTAAAGTTTCTTCAATTTTGTTTAATCTAGCTAGAGTCTCTGGTGAAGGACTAGAATGTTTTGTACCTTCAAACACACCTCTCCTAAAGATTTCTTCTGTGAAGTCTAGGTTGTCTGCAATCTTCTCTTTAGTTTCTTTATTAAATTGTACCTTCCCTGTACTTACCATATATTATCTCTCTATAATGAGGTTTCCGTTATCTTCATAGCATTTAGTGATTTGTCCTTCTGTATCTTCTGTGTACTGCCCTTCTTCTAATAGTCCTGATTCTGTATCGACCTTAATAAATCCACCTACAGTGTATTGGTAGGTGTACCCTTCTAAAGTTGGTTTAGATTCTATTTTTTTAAAGTCTTCATTAGAGCAAGTTATATATTTAACTTCTTCTCCGTTTGAGAACTTGTGTACGTATTGTGTTCCTAGATAATTTACTTTCATATGTTTTACATTAGTGTTAGAAAACCAGCTCCATTGGCGACTGCTGTTGCAGGAGCCATAGTTATTAATTGTGACGACCTACCCGCACTGGTTCCAGTCATATTCAGGGTGTAAGAACCAGCTGGTGTAATTGCCCCATTGCTATCCCCTAGTCCGTTAAGACCAGAAGCATTTACTGTAGATTGTCTTACCACAGTATTTGCCCCAGCTGTAACTGTGCCTGAGTTAGTATTGTAGAATCCTCCCATCACGGCCCAGCAATTATCAGCAACGGAAGTAATTGCTTGGGAAATAGTTGTAGAGCCTGTTCCATTGTAAGCATTAATTACATTAGCGTCAGGGAATCCAGATTGTTTTACTCCTGTGTAAGAGGCAGATTGAGCAATGATATATCCTGACCCAGTTCTAGTAGCTACTATGTTACTAGTTACACCAGTATCAGGTGCAAGGATATAAAATGAAGCGTCTCCAAGACCTCCTGCGGCTGCACGGTTAATAAGGGTCATAGATGTAGCAGAACCGCCTTTAGTAGCAGTCACCGTTACGTTTCTGGCTCCGTTATCTGTAGCAAAAACAACCAAAGCTAGGTTAGAGCCTGTACATTGATTAGAAAAAGTTACTGATGTACCAGTTGTGATATTCCCAGAGCCTGAGTTGTCGTATGCTATTGCCATGTTAGTAGTTATTTAAATATTTAGTGTCCACCTCATCATCTACAATGTTTTCTGGTTCGACTGTACAAGAAAGTAACACGCCTTGAGTGTTTTTATACACTACCAAAGCTCCTTGTCCTTCTAGGATTACATATTCATTTTCTCCCAGTTCTCCCGTTGGAGAATCAACAAGTACTTCCCCTTGGGAAGATTGTTTCCAGATATACCCCTCTTTTAAAGGTTGTAGATTGTCTCTACCTAAAGAAAGGTATTCTTCATCAGAACATTCTATTTTAAGAAGTTCCTGAGTATCATTGTTTAGGAAATAATGATAGTTTATATTTCTAATAAAATTGCGTTTAGTTAATTTCATATTATACGTTTGCTATACACCTCCATTTAGAGGTAGATGGATTCCACTTAAAGCCTATGGTTCTAGGTAATGTCGTAGAGCCGTTACTTGTGGCTGGTACAGTTACATCAGAGTTTTCAGTATTTACCCATGTAATGGTTTGTGCTGCCGCTGAGAAGTCATACACTTGTACTAGTAGCATGTCTCCCCCTACTGCCCCAGTAGTAGAAAGGGTAATTGTCATTGTTGCCGCAGAAGTGTTTGTAAAAGTGTTATTTCTAAATGCTTTGGTTATAGTACCTGCGTTTGTGGTTACTGTAGCGGCTTGGTCTGCGTTGTAAATTTGAGGAGAAGCTACTGGTACGCTAGAGGTTATTAACCCTGTAGAGTGAGTTAGTGTAGCGTTACCATTGTTCCAGTTAATTACTCCACCAGAAGCTAGGAATAGGTCTGAGAAAGACCGTGCAGATGTTCCAAGAGCTATCCCATCGTTAGATGTTGGTTCAAAATAGGTACTAGTAAGTCTGGCTCTATTACCAAGACTTCCATTTAGCATTGTCTGAAATTGAAAGTATCCATCCTCACTTGCATTGGTTACATCTGATGCTACAACTATCAGTCTTGCATATTCTCTTTGTACTCCCGTTGATGAAGAAAGGAAGAAAGATTGGTAGATTGAATCATCATTTGCTGGTGTTGCTCTGTCTCCCTGTAAAACAAGAACTTGGTTAGAAGCAGCGTCTACAAAATTTGTTATTGTAGTTGTTCCGTTAGCACCTATTCTTACTTTTTCTGTGGCGGCTGCGTTGTTATCTGAAGTATAAAAAGCAAGCTCTGTGTCTGAACCTCCAGGGGCAACGGCGTGGATTTCTGCTCTACCTGTACTTATACTTGCCGCTCTTAAAGAAATAATGGTATTAGCTCCTATACCTGAAGATGTATTTTGAATTAGGAGTCCTGTATATGCTGTAGAGCTTCCTGGGGTACCAGTTATTGTGGTTGCACCTGTATTTAAAACTCCAAATCTTTCTACACTTCCAACCTGGAGAGATAGCAATGATTTTGTTCCATTTCCTAGAGTTATTTCTGTAGGGTTTACTAGTAGGGCTGTATAGCTTGCAGTTCCTGTTTGGGTAAAAGTTGGGTTGATTAAGACGGTGGTAGATTGACCACTAGAGGCACTGTTTGAGAGGTTTGTTGATATAAATGCCTGAGCTGAAGAAGTTGTATCATAAAAAGCAAATCGCCCCACCGTTGCTGACCCACCTCCAATACCTAAGTACCTTGAAGGTGTCGAACTCCCAGCTGTACCAGCTAATCCTATATTTAATTGTCTACTCGCAGCACTTCCACCGTACTGAGTTAGTATGTTAAAAATATTGGTAGACACACTTGTTACTAATCTTTCATAATTAGTAGTTTTGTCTGATGTATTGTATAGAGCTATACCTGTAGAGGTAGAGGCTAAAGTAAGTGAATGAGTTGGAGCTGATGTAAGTAATCCTAATCTATTATTTGTGTCATCGTAAAAGAAATTACTATTATCTTGAGCTAGTACTCCACTTGCTCCTGCAAAGAGAATAGAACCTGCTGTAGCAGAAGTTATAGAGTCTCCAATAGCTATACTTCCACCACTTCCTGTAGAAGAAATAACTGGATTACTTGGGTCAGTATTATCTACTGTTATGTTTGTACCGGCAACTATACTTCTTACACTACTTCTGTTAAGAAGAGTTGAAGTTTGGTGTTGTAGAGTTTTAACAGCATAATCTAGGTCTACTTTGGTGGAGTATAGGTCAAAGCCTTTTATAGAGGAAATATCTAGTTTATTATCCCCCTCGAGTGAAGCAAGTTTATCTTTAATTTCTTGAGCTGATACGGTTACTACAGTTGGGTCAATCTTAATTCTACTTATTACGTCTTCTACAATTTTTTCTTCATCTGCGTCTTTACCATCTTCTACACTAGAGGCTAAAATTTCTACATCAGAAATCATTTGTTTAACGTCTTTGAGTAATGCTTCAAGTTCATTAGAACGTTCGTCTACAATCAATTTTGAGCCTTCTAGAGCCTGTTTATTAGACTCGATTACTTGTTCAAGAAGAGTATTAACTACCTGTTTAGTTTCTGTGTTGATTTGTTCTGTTCCCTTTTTATATGTAGCCAAAATCTCCAGTATTCCTTTAAGAACTTGGTCTATTTCTTGAGTAGTTATGATATTCTCTGGTTGAAATATCTTAGCTATTTTTTGGAGATTTTGTAGGTTTTGGTTATCCATATAATTAGTATATTATTTTATGTGGTATTAGTCTATTTTTTACCATTTACTTGGTTGTATAGGTCTATTAGTTGTCGTTTGGTTTTGATATTAGATGGGTCAAATATTGTTATATTCTTACCATTTCCTGTAAATAACTCTACACCACCATAACCCTCTTTAATTAACTTTTGTGTATCAATTTTGTAAGCGTCAGAGTCGGAAACCTTTTTCAGTTTTAAGTCTTTGGGAATATATGCTTGAATTAAATTTTCTGGTTTTGTTGAATATGCCCCACTTTTCTTGTCAGCAAAATAAATACCATCACCAAACGCACTTGCCATATTTCTATCTTTTGCTGGCATAAGTTTAAACCCTTCTTTATTAATAACATCTGCTTTTGTAGAGCCATGATAGATTGGTTTTCCCTGTGCTTTTATGAAAGCATCTGCACTCTTATATTTCTTAGCTTCTTCTGCTAAAGGTTGTAGTTCTTTGGGAATTGTTTTCCCATTTGCTTTTTTTGTAGCCTGTGGTATAGTTCCAGACATGTTAACATTTTTAACTTTATTGGTTGCGATTTGGTTAGTTTGTGTATTTGTTGGTTGGTTAAGAACTTGATTCTTATTTAAGCCCAAAACCTCATCCAGTGTTTTAGCCCCTGCTTTTCCTATAAATTCTAAACCTTGGCCTAGTCTATAAATTACATTTCCTCCTACTGTACCTACTGGAGTTACAGCTCTTGAAGCAAGTTCTGAGATAAACCCTCCTGTACCACCTTTTAGCTTTTGTCCTGTCATTGCTGTTTGCCCCATTTTAGCTAATCCCATTAAATTCCCATAGTCAAAATACGCTTGTTTAACGTCATTACCCAAAGTATTGTAAATTGTTTGGCGTGCTTCATCTGCTAGCAATGCACTTACTTGTCTAGCGTTCCCCGCAATGTTCTGTCCTTTGTAAAACTTCTCTGGTACAAACTCCGCCCAACCTTCTTTTAGTTTTTGTAATCTATCTAAAGAAATGGTATTTACTCCAGAGTAATCATCCTTAAAAGAATTAAGTGCTTCAAGTAGGGCTTTTTGTCTAGTTAATTCTGGTGTGTCTTCAATTATTTTCTTTTCTACTGTTTTAAAATATTCTGGTAAGTCTATTTGAACCTTTGCCCCTTCTAATTGTGGTTTAATTACTTTGTTCCAAAGATTATCTTGTGCTCTTTTAGCTTGTACTCCTATCATTTTTTTAGTACCAAATAAAGATTGACCTACGGCTGTTGAGCCAGAAGTAACAAGGGCATTATCAGTGCCAGACAGAATTGACGTAACTCTTTCTAAAAAAGGTTTTTTGGCTATGTAAGATTGAATGATTCCAGCTTCTTGTTCCCCAATAGGTAAAACTGACCCAGCCATACCTTGTCCTGTTTTTTGAAGCGTTCTCCCCGCTACTTGTGCCCCAGCAAAACCTAGAGGTAGCCCGACTCCTATTGCTGTTCCTACTCCTGGCGTTAGAGCTTCCCCCACTGTTTGGTTTTCATCTTGCAAACCCATTCCCACATCCGCAGTATAACCTCCAGCAGTTCCTGCTGTTAATTGCCCTAGAAGTTTACTCCCAGTAGCCCCAGCAACTCCGCTAGCAACTTTACCATAAGGAATAAGGTAAGAGGCTGTTTGAGCAGTCTCTCCGACAATGTTTTTAACAGCTTGTGTACCTGTACCTGGTTGTGGCACTTCAATCCCAAAGACACCACTTTGTACTGGTTTATTTTCATCTGCATATGCTTCATAACCTTTTGCTTCCACACTGTCAGGGAATAGAGTTCTAGTTACTGCTTCTGTAGTCCTACTTACAGGACGTACCAATAAATCACTAGCTACTGTTTTTGCTACACCACCAATAACATTACCGGCTTTCTCTGCCAAAGAAACATCATTAAAACCTTCTATGGTGTAACCTTGTTTAGCTAAAGCGTTAAGAGCTTCATTAATAGGTACTCCAGCTGGTCTAGTATCTAGAATAGCTTGTGTTTTATCTTTGTTTAAAAATTTATCGTTTTGCATATATGTTATTGGTTATCAACGTAACCGTAGTTGTTATTATTGGCTGCGTTTAGAACCGCACCTAACCCAGAAGCCCAGCTTTCTACATTTATAGGGGCTGGTTTATAGTCTGGGGCAAACTTTTTAAAGATAGCTTCTGCTCTAGCTAATTCAGCTCTTAAGTCGGCTGGGTTTTGCAACTCTGTGTCTAGAGTTGTTGCTGCAGATTGCATGTTTTTAACATCGTCCTCAGTCATTTGAGGGCCAAAGAATTTCTTAATATTAGGGTCTGTAGCCAATGTCAAAAGATTAGTTTTTAAAGTTCTAACTTGAGACTCAAGGTTGGTATAATCTGTACTGCCAACTAACCACGATTCAGCGGTTCTTCTTCCTGCACTTCTTCCTGCAGCGTCTGCTTTAACTTTAGCTTTAGCTATTGTGTCTAACAGGAATTTAGCTTGGTCTGTAGCCCCTACAGTTGACCCAGTGCCAACTCCGGCGGTAGATATTTCTGAGGCTATTCTAGCATTTTCATTAAGAAGTTTAGAGTATTGTGCCATTTTTATTTTTGTCCCCCAATAATCTCCGGCATATGCACCAAGAATAGATACTGCTTCTGCAGGTGTTTTTGCCATTCTGGCCTTTTCTACTAAAGACTGTGGTGCACCTTGAGCTCCAGCCTGGATTACCATTTGAGTTACACTTTCTTCGTTCTTTTGCTTTTTGTCCACCTCTTTCATTGCCAGATTAGTTTTTATTTCTTGCTCTCTAGCTTGTTTCTTTTCATCTGAGTTTAGAAGTGGTTGTAGTGCTTCTAGTTGTAGCTTGTAAGTATCAAGTGCTTCCTTATAGGGTGCATATTTAGTTTCTACGGCTTGTTTAGCCGTTGCCTCTGCTAAAGCGATGTTTCCTTGCATGCCAAGTGCTGTAGCGTTTAAAACACCTATTTCTGAGGCCTTTAAGGCTCTAGCTATTTGGGCATTTCTTTGTACTGATTGTTGTTGACCAGTAATAAACTCCATAGCAATAGGTTTGTCTTCTATATTCTGTACTGATTGTGCTAGTCTTATTTCATCCTGATTTAATTCAGCTTGTTTAGTTAGAATTTGGTTATTTATATTCTGTAAATTCTGTCTCATTGCTGGAAGTCCGACTACTCTTTGTTGTGTAGCTAGTTCTTGAGTTTGACCCTGAAGAGAAGGAATAAGCTCTAGAATAGATTTAGATAAATTCTGAGAGGCTTTTTGGGCTTCTGTGTCGGCAACGGCTGTTTGTTGTAAAATTTGGTCGGCTTGATTTACTTGTGGAGTTGGTTGAGTAGGAGTTTGTGTAGGGAGGTTAATTGGTTGTGTACCAAAAGTAGTTATACTTTGAGAGTTAGGTATAGTAGCTGGTTGAATAGGTGCAACCATTGACTGATTAAAAGAGTTTAGAGTATTAGTAGATTGTGCTGGTGTAGAAGCTCCTGTATTTAAATTTACAGTTCCCATTGCAAATGGATTAGAGGTTGTTGTGTTGGTGTTGTTCATAAAGTAACAACTGTTCCGCAATCCAACAATTTTATTTAAGTATAAAGTTTATTTAATAAATAGTCAAATAATTTTAATTTGGAGTTATCAAGCCCATTGCTTCTAATTTTGCTTCTAGTTCTGCTATTCTAGTTAAAGCATTGTTAAGGGTTGCACTGTCAGAATTAGATAAGTTCCCTGCTCCACCAGAACTTAGTGTACCAGACGCTGCAGTCATTGCACTTTGTGGAGCATTTAAAGCACTAGTAATAGCTTGGGTTTCTAGTAAAGGTGAATCTGTACCATTATGAGTGTGTCTAAAGTAGTTTGAATTATTAGCGTTGGTTTCCATATTAATATATTAGGGTTCTGAGTAAGATTACATTATTACCAAACACAGCTGGGGTATAGTCTAGGGAGATTTCAAATTGGAGTATTTCTGCGTCTATAATTTCTGCTGGTGCAAAGTGAGAAATCACTCCTCCTAGCGTTGAATAATCCCAGGTATCAATTACAGTGAAAGAGTCGTATAGATTTTTTCTATAGGAAATTTTAATTCCTTGATTAGCTAGTAGTGGTTTAGAAAGTAAAAATTCTAGTTGTTCAAAAGATTTTTTGTCTCGAGCATTCCCCACTAGATAAGCTTCCGTTCTCCATCTCGCTTTGTAATCAGACCATAAAGCTGTAGCAGAGGTTGTAGAAAGTTCATAACTTGTACCGCTTTGTACTCCAAAAGATAAAGCGTCATCATCAAGCACTCTTACTGAACCAAACCTTACATTGGCAGTGTCTCCAAGGTTTCCATCTCTGGAGAAATAAGGCATGTGAGTTGGGTAGCCTTGAGATAATTGTATTTCCCAAATACCAGTTGTGGTTGGTGCATTGGCGTTATAATCAGCTGAGAGTCCAACAAGAAGATTACCTTTCTGGTTGATACACATTGCGTTAGGATATACCCATGACGTTGGATTGTACGTACTTCCAAGAGTAGTAAAGGGTAGCCTTTTAACAAATTGATAGTTAGTACCATCTGTTACATAAATCTTAGCGTCATCACCTGCAGAAATATACACTTGGTTACGATAAGATAACATTGCATTTATTCCGTTCTCATTTAAGTATACAGGAAGTCTAAAAGAAGAAGAGGTTCTATCCCAAGGATAAATTGCAGAAAAGTTAAAGTTTTGCCTTTGTTCGTATGAGATACCTTGTTGCGCTCCAATAAGTAAGTTGCTACCTAGTTCAGCCATAGTTACTGCAAATACCCCTTCTGGTAAATCTAGCACATTAGAAGAAGAGGTTACAGTTACAGCTCCTACAGAGTATGAAATTGCTGTTATACTTCCTATGTATCTACCATTAGTAAAGTAAATATTACCATCTTGGGCTTTTAATAACTTAATATAGTGAGTTCCATCAAGTGAGCCTATTTTAGCTGGAAACCAAGAAGCTGAATTACTTGTTGGGTCATGTCTAATGACTCCAATGTACCCTGTGCCACTTTGGGCATAGCTTACTACTGTAAACTCTGTATTCCATACACATAAATCCCACCCCTTAGAAAGGTTAGTTGCTACTGCTGAGTTAGCGTTAGTTACACTCATTAATTGCCCACCTTCGGTAAGAACTGTTCTTTGCACCGTTCCTAAAGAGTTATAGTTAGTAACGTCTGCTACTGGTACTCCAGTTAAAGTAACATATGCTGGATTGTTGGTGTTTGAACCATCTGCTTCTAAAGCACTAGCTATTTTAATTATTCCTGGCTCTTCAAATATTTCACAGCCAATAATAGCCTCATTTCCTAAAATAGCTGAGTTAGCAATTCCCTTTTGTGGGTTTGATATAGTAATGATTCCATTTTTATCCATATATTATGCGTATGCTTCCCACTGGATGTAACAGTCTGTAAGACCGTCCATTGTTGAAAAGTTAAGGGTTATGTTTGTAGCGTCTAAAGCAGAAACATCTGCTCTTACATAAGTTGTACCACCAGTAACTTCCCCCCTGATAATTGCGGCATTATCTTGGTCAGCTGCACCGGGGTTTCCTGATGTAGAGGTATATACACAAGTGTCAGTGGAAGTACTTTTAGCAGTTCCAAAACTAGCCATGGTTGTACCACCTGTTCTAAACATTGTGGCGTTTATTTTAATAAGTTTTGGTGTAATTCCTAGACCGTGAGCAATATTTTGTGTTCCAGTACCAGAAGCTCCGGCTCTACTAGTTTGCCCTGTAGCGTATACAGCTGGTTGAGAAGTTGGTGTTACCATTTGCATGTTTGTACCGTCATACACCACCTCAATTATCTGGTTAGCTAAAATATCCCCAGTTGCTGTATCTGAGTTGTAGTTTTTCTTGATAGTTTTTGCACCTAACCCATTTACATTAAGTGAACATGCGCCTGTGTTGGCTGTACCCGCTTTGAAAGTAAACCTCATTCCTGTTGTGTAAGCTGTGGGAGCTGGGGAACAAGTAATAGCATAAGAGTCTGTACCGACTGAATCTGCTTGGTAATCATATATCATTACTGAAGGCAAGTTGTCCGCTGTAGGTACCAATTTTGCCCCTGTACCACCTGTTGTAGTTCTAGCTATAGTCTCTGCATAAGTTGCTAGCTCTACTACTCCTTTCACTGTGGTTGAAGCGTCAGAAGCACTTGGGTTAGCGATGTATTCAGGAGTTGTTCCATTAGAAGAAAGGATTGTTCCTGAAGCTCCGATAGGAAGTCGAGTAAAAGCTCCGCCTGCGTTTCTGTAGTAAATGTCTCCTGTAGCGTCTGAGGTTACGTTAATTACCGGGCTTGTAAGAGTTTTATTGGTTAAAGTTTCTGTACCTGTCTTAGATACAGCTTTGTCGGTTCCTGTTACTCCACTTAGTTTGTAGTCGTGGGAAGTTGTAACAGCTGAACCATCTGCTCCTACCTTAGCTTCCAGAGCTTCTATTGCGTCGTTAGCGTTTGAGTGTTGTACATCATGGTCTAAACCAGCTGACGCATTTTCTAGAAGGTCAGTACTTGTTGGGTTTGAGAACGTATCTAAACTTGTTGGGTATGTAATTGCCATAAATTAATTTTTTGTTTGGTTTGTGTAATATGTGCCTAGCTTACCATTGTACATATAAGTTAACTGGTTATATGTTATCCCGGCTTCGTTATATGTTATGGAAGTTTGTCCTCCATATTTTGCTTCGTTTGTATATGTAGTTGTCATAATTATTGGCTTGGTGTATTACGTGCAATCATTCTTACTTTCTCGTCTTTTTTACGAGAAGAGTAAAAGTCTTTTATTTTTTGTTCCCACGCTTGAATTTGTATAGCTAGGGATTGTATTTTATTTGCAGCAAGTATTTTAGAGGTTGCAAAAGTATACTGACATTTAAGAGAAACTATTTTGTGTAAGTGTTTAGCGAATCCTGGTTGTTTAGTGGTGTCAGTTGAAACAAAGTAACTTGGCTTTCTTTGGAAATATACTTTTAACCCTCCTGTTGAGTTATATGAGGGTTTCGGGTAAAGAAAGATAGAAGTAGCTATCTTGTCATAGTAAATAGGAGTACCTGATGTAGACATAAAGTCGGTTAGAGAGTAGTCATTCCCTCCAAGAGTTGCGTTAGCCGTGAGTGTTCCTATTGAGGACGGATTGCCTAGTGGCGGTGTTAGGTCTCTTTGGTCAAATGGAACTAAGTATTGCCAATTACCATTTACATCTTTACATTCTACACGGGTTACGTCGATTTGTTCTGGGTCAAAGGAATAGTCTTGCTGGTTGGCTACTAGGTTTGTTGTACCAATTGGTAAGTCTGTGTAGTTTGTGTCGTCAAATTGCCAGCGTCCATCAGAAGCCAGGATAAGAGAAATTACTTCGTCCATAGCTCGGTTAGCATCATTAGCAATTCTAGTTAATGGATAAGTAGCACGTGTAGAATTAACTCCAAAATCTATATCCTGCACGATTCCGTCATTAGTTGTAGTGTTGTTGAAGTCCATATTTGTTATATGTTCTCCGCAATTAATTCAAGTATATAGATTAATTTAGATATAGTCAAATAATAAAGACCCCATTAGGAGTAAGTATGATTGCGGTAACTTTTTAAGTTAATACTTACCCCTAGTGAGGCCTCTATTACAAAGAGATTATTTAATCTTTCTTTCTCTCCATGCTTTCTTCCAGTCTTCTAGCATGTCAGCAAACTCTACGATTAGTTCTCCTTTATCGTTACACTCTACTTTTGTTACTACTTCAAATTCTCCTTCATCATTTTTAGTAAGTTTCTGTACTATTGGGTTTAGTTTATCTTTAACCTTTTGTCCCTTAATAGCAACCTTATTTCTTTCTTCTTCTAGTTTTGTTATCTGGTCGGTAAGGGTTTTAACTTCTGTTGAAAGTGTTTTAAATTCTTTGATTAATTCTACAGCTTTATCGTTCTTATAGTTTATTGTTTTATTCATATAGTTTTTTGTAGGCGTCTTTCCACTTGTATCCATTAATGTTTATATCGTACCAATTTTTTACGTACTCATGAGCTTTTTCTTTGAGTATATCAATTTCACCAGGATTGTCTAATAATTGCAATACTTTCTGTGTCCAGTCTTCCGGAGTAGAAGCAAGGATTAAGTAATCTTTGTCTTCTTGATTCACTTCATATGGTGAGTTTCCATCTGGGAATGATTGAGCTACAGTTGCCATCTTACACATCGAAGCTTCAAGAAATTTAAGATTAGATTTACATCGGTTAAAGTAATTATCATGTCGTGGGATAAGCATAATGTCGGCTTTTAGAGTTGGTAAGAATTCTAGGTATTCATTGAGTGACATAAATGGATACCACTCCACATTGTATTGCTTCCAGAAGTCTAACTCTGGTTTATATACTTCTCGTGTTTCTTTGAGTTCTGGTTTATCTGCTGGTAAGGCTTGGAGAATTAGTTGTACATCTTTTCTGTCTTTCAACTTTTCAAGTAAAGGAATTATATTTTCATAATCTTTATTAGAAGCAACTGAACCGGTAACAAGTAATCTTATCTTACCAGTATCATTTTTAAGTGGTTCATCCCAGTCAAAAGGGTCAACACAGTTAGGAAGTACTACCACATTTTTGTTCCATTGGCCATATTCTTTTTTAAGAAACTCTGTGGTTACAGTTACCATATCAGCAAGTTCTGCAAATTTCTTAAGTTGCTCGTTGATGTAACCGATTGCTGTGTCTAACTTCTCTCTATCTTTACCAAACATTTGTACTGGTACTCCTGAATTTGCTCGGTAAGTGTCGTCATTATCCATTACAATTTTCTTACCAGCTTCTTTAAGGAGTAGCGCTGCTTCGTACATTTCTTTTTGTATTGGTCTGTGAAAGACTACAATGTCAGCATTCATAGCCCCCTGTATCATTTTTTGAGGGTCTGGTTTAGGAGAATAACGGGTCACTCTATCTCCGTCCCAACCATTAGCTTGAAGGGGTTGTAAGCACCTTACGTAGCCACAGCTCTCGTAGGTTCCAGCTATGTAGTATACTTTCATTATTTAATTCTTTTTATTGGATTATAGCTAGCGTCACATTCCCAAATTTCCATTGAGCCGTCTGGGTGAAATATCTTACGTACCTTTTTACCTGTACGGTAATCTATTCCGTCACTTACTCTTGTTAGTTTGTTTGATATTACTACATTCATATATTGTTTAAGTTACTGCCTAATTGACTTGGGGAGATTGATTAGGTCGTCCCCCCAAGCAAGTAACTAATTAGTTATTAATTACGATTGAACACTAGTTAGCTGTTCGGATAAGGACACCAGCGTTATCACGGTTTTCTACTACTCCGTAAAGAATATCAGCTGTTGTTACAGTTGTAAGATATTCTGGGATATAGTGAGATTGAACACGGATACCTGATGAACCTACCATAGAACCTGCCATTGAACCTCCACCACCTAGAGCAGAAGTTGCAAAGTGGATTGCGTCTTTGTGTGCCAAAGCGTTGTTTCTACCAGTTGTAGAAGAAACGTATTGGATGTTTTGAGATACATACACTGGGATTCCGTAAAGCATAGCGTCTGGACGTTTTGCTGTTGGGTCGTTTACTGGTGAGTTAATTGCAAGTGAGAACTTGTCAATATTTTGAACTTGTTTCCAGAACACGTTAGGGTGTAGGAAGAAAGCAACTTCACCTGTATAAAGAGGAACACCAGTAGTTTCCAAAGCCGCGATTGCTGCACGAATTTCAGAGTCAGCAAGGTTAGTTGTTGAAGCTCCTACTACGTTAGAGAATGATGCGAACAATGTTGCCAAAGCTACTTCTAGTTTTTGAGCAATAGTATAAGCCGCGTCTTTAGCATATCTTTCCTGTACAGCATAAGATTGTTTAAATTGTGCTGCTACTGAGTCAGGTATACCGAAAGAAACTTCATACCATTGGTCTACTGTAAGGGTAACTTTAGTTTCTGTAGTGTTGTTAAGTGTTACCGCCGTTCCAACTGATACTGCGTTTGCAGACATTTCAGTAAGGTTAGGTGTATAAAGAACTGAACCACCTGCTGTTAATTCTGCACTTCTGTCTACGAAGAAAGAAGCTAGGTTAATGTTGTATTTAAAGAAGTCATTAATCTTCTCACCCCATACAGCTGGGATAAAGCTTGCAAGAGTTGTTGTTGTCTCTTGTCCGGAAGGAAAAGCCATATATAATATTTATTAGGTTAATATTTTGTTAAATGGGCAATTCCGCAACCTAAATCACTACTTCCCAGATATTATTTTAGACCAGCGGACATTTTAGCCCACACTGCTTTATGGTCATCTACGGACATATTAGGCTTAATAGCTGGGCCTCCTTGAGAGAAGCCAGAACCATTAGAAGCTCCGAGTTTAGCTTTAGCACGTCTTTCCTCTTCCCTTTGTTTTGCTTCGTAGTTTTTGAATAAAGGGTTCTCGAGAGCCTCCTTTAAACTTGAACCAGTTCCGCGAGCAATGATTTGGAGTTGAGCTATAGCTTCGTCGTCATATCCTTTAGCTACCAAGTACAGTTCGTCTTTATTAATATCTGAGCTACCAGTTTTCACTTTTGAAGGT
>JACCDG010370083.1_pt1 | contig 36735 bp, 34 predicted proteins | sample 7442471 | NCBI WGS metagenome assembly JACCDG01 (sample SAMN15323444, study PRJNA562643) | freshwater metagenome | isolation source: river surface water | place: USA:Blue River Watershed | collected 2017-08-17 | reverse complement strand
GCGAGTTCATTACGCGTGCCCGGTCCCAGGCAAAGGGTAGGGCGCTTATCCTCGTCACCCACCACGTGAACATTCGCGAGTATGTCGGCCTCGACGTGGGCGTGGGGGACATGGTGCTGGCGCGCGTCGATGCGCAGGGCCGGCTGGTGGATTACCGTCTGTATCCCAGCCCTTGAGGCATTGACGCCGAGACGCAGGTTCGACCAAGGAGGTTTTGATGGACGCTTTCAAGCGATGGGGATTGGCGTGGGCATGCGCCGTCCTGGCACTCCCACTCGCGGCCGAGCAAGCAGCCACGTCGGGCGCATTGCCGCCCCTGCAGGCGGTGCCCAGCCTGGACGTGCCGCGCTACATGGGCCGCTGGTACGAGATTGCCAAGTTTCCGAACCGCTTCCAGAAGCAGTGCGTGGCCGACACGACGGCGACGTACAGCCAGTTGGCCGATGGGACGCTTCAGGTGGTGAACGAGTGCCGTACCAAAACCGGCGAGATCGAGCGGGCTGTGGGCGTGGCCCGGCAAGTGGGCGGGATGACATCGGCCAAGCTCAAGGTGCGGTTCGCGCCGCAGTGGCTGTCGATGCTGCCGTTCGTGTGGGGAGACTACTGGGTGGTCGACCTGGACGAGCGGTATGAGCTCGTGGCGGTGAGTGAGCCCAAGAGGGAGTATTTGTGGATATTGACCAGGACGCCGGTGGTCGATGAGGGGCGGTATCGGGCGTTGGTGGGGAGGCTTAAGGCTATTGATTTCGACACTCAACGGTTAGTGGAGACGCCTCAGCGCGACCGTTGATTTGCCTTGGGCTTCGTTGGCGCCTGAAGAACTGGCCGCTATTCAGTGATGAGCCTCACGCCATCCGTTCAGGCCATTTTTCGATTCAGGGCGACGTTGCTAATTGCCGTCAAGTATTTTTGGATCACGATTGATTCATCGAATTCAAGCTCGACTTTAAGTCTGCCCCGCTGACCCATCACTTCGCGCTCTTCAAGGGAGAGTTTTGAAATTTTCTCCATTTTTTCCGCAAGGTCTAGGGCATCCCTAGGTCTGCAGAGAAAACCATTTACGCTGTCGTCCACCACTTCTCGGCAGCCCACCGCGTCGGTGGTGACTATAGGTCGCGCCATCGCTGCGGCTTCGAGCAGGGTACGTGGAGTTCCCTCTCGATAGGAGGGGAGCACCACGCAATCGGCGCGTGCGATTTCATTTCGGACATCCTCGCTGGTACCCATGTAGTGGATTGCGCCCTCGCCGACCCATTCATCCATTTGGGCTTGTGTGATGGCGGCTGGGTTCTCAACATCGAGGAAGCCGAGCAGGCAGAACTCGGCATTTACCTCCCTTCGTTGCAGGTTACGTGCGGCCTCAACGAACTCACCCACTCCTTTGTCCCACAGCATGCGCGCCACCAAAAGAAAGCGGACACGGGAATTCCTAGGCAAGGGTGAGGGCAGAAAGTGTGCGAGATTGATGCCAGAACCCGGCAGCAAATCTGCCTTATGTGCGGCAACTAGCCGCCCTGCAATGAAAAGCTGGCGGTCATCGTCGTTTTGGAAAAACACTCGTTCTGAACCCGCCAGGGCTAGTCGATAGAGTTGACGCACGACGCGGGTGACCCATCCCTCGGTGATGAATACCGCTCCGAGACCGGCAATGTTGTTGATGACCGGAACTCCCAAGATTCGCGCTGCCAATGACCCGTAGATATTTGGCTTGACCGTGTAGCCGAGGAATACATCAGGCCGTTCCCCGTACAGGATTCGAATGAATCTCCAAAGGAGCAGCGCATCCCGCAGGGGATGAGTGCCCTTGCTGTCCATTGGCAAAGGGATGTACCGGCAACCAAGGGCTTGCAGGCGCGATGCATAGTCGTCCTGCGGTGCGACCGCCACTACATCATGACCAGCGGCAACCATTGACCGGATCAGCCCAGCCCTGAAATTGACCAGGTTCCACGCGGAATTGACCGCGATCATCACCTTGGGCATCAGACGCCTTGTTCTTCGAGCCAGGCCTGGAACATCAGGACATCCCAAAGGAGGTACTGCCAGTTTCCCTTCCCTGCGAGATGGGCCTGCCATTTGGCGCGTATCGGTGCCGGGTTGAAGTAACCTTCTCGACGCAGCCGGGATTCGTCGAGCAGCGCTTCGGCCCAGTCCTTGAGTGGGCCTCGCAGCCAAGTGTCGATCGGAACTCCAAATCCCATTTTGGGGCGCTCGACCAGATCCTTGGGCACGTGTCGGTAGAGCACTTGCCTCAGTGCCCACTTCCCAACTCCGTCGCTCACCTTCATAGACTGTGGAATCCGCCAAGCGAACTCGACCACGCGATGGTCGAGGAACGGCACGCGTCCCTCCAGCGAAACACCCATGGCCGCACGATCGACCTTGGCCAGGATATCGTCTGGCAGGTATGTAATGGCATCCATCGCCATCATCCGCTGGATGTCGTCCAGCCCCGGCAGTGCCAAGGGCCTGCCCCGCAGGCAGGTGAGTGGCTCGTGTCCATCGACAACCAGTCCTGCCGGCTCCCAGTGCGTCACCAACTGAAGGTACAAATCGTCCAGGCTTTCGAGCGCCAGAACACCTGCACCTTTGTGCAATTTATCGCCAATATTGGCGTGCCGCAGTGACCGCGGCATCATGCCTTGGAAGGGCCGCATCAGCCGGCTCCAAGCTTGGGGCGGCAGCGCACGGATGCCCGTTGATGCCATTGATCGCAGACGCCGCGGAATGTGCGACATCTTGCCCCACAGTCCGCTTGCCAACAGGTAGCGGTTGTAGCCCCCGAACAGTTCGTCCCCAGCGTCACCTGACAGAGATACAGTCACCTTTTGCCGAGCCAACTGGGAGACGAGATAGGTTGGAATTTGCGAAGAATCGGCAAAAGGCTCGCAATAAAGCCCGGGAAGCTTGGGTATGACGTCGAGCGCCTGCTGCGGGGTGACATACAACTCGGTGTGATCCGTTCCCAGATGCCGTGCCACAGCCTTGGCATGCACTGCCTCGTTGTAACCTTCTTCGTCGAAGCCGATGGTGAAGGTCTTGACCGGGCGGTCGGACTGGGCCTGCATGAGGGCCACCACCGTGGAAGAGTCAATGCCGCCAGACAGGAAGGCTCCCAGCGGAACGTCTGCCACCATCTGCTGCCCTACCGCCGATTTGAGCAGGGACTCCAGTTGGTCGACCACCTCCTTCGGGGATTCCTGCAGCGGTGACCGACATCCGTTGACCGCTACGTCTGCCAGTGACCAGTATTCGTCTATCACCGGATCCCGGCGGGCAAGCGACACCGTAAGCAGGGTACCGGCAGGAAGTTTGGAAATGCCGCGGTAAATGGAATACGGAGCGGGGATGTAGTTGTGCCGCATCAACAGCGACAAGGCGTCACGGTCAATTTGCGAAGAAAACGCCGGATGCGCCTTCAGCGCCTTCAGCTCGGACCCAAAGAGAAAGTGGGCCTGATCCGCCGTGCCCTGCCAGCCGTAATAGAGCGGCTTTTCCCCAAGACGGTCTCGGCCTAGGGTCAGCGTTCGGGTTTTGCGGTCCCAAACGGCAAAAGCGAACATTCCGATGCATCGTTCTATCGTTGCCTTGATCCCCCAAGTGGCAAAGCCTGCCAACAGAGTTTCCGTATCCGAATGGCCGCGCCAAGGAGCGACTACCGCGCCGCCCGCCCCACGGCTGTCCAACTCAGCACGCAGGTCCAGATGGTTATAGATCTCGCCATTGAAGGCGATGACATATCGCCCGCTGGGGCAGGCCATCGGTTGATGCCCAGCGGGTGAGAGGTCGAGAATGGACAGGCGCCTATGGGCAAGGCCCACCTCGGCATCTTGGCACCAAAGGCCAAAGTCATCCGGGCCCCGCGAGGTAATCGTGTCCGCCATCCGGCGGAGCTGCTGTGGTACGACATCGCCACCTCGGTGGCGAGGTACGACGAGAAAGCCAGCAAATCCGCACATACTTCAGCTGCTCTCAGCCAGTGACTCGTAGAACGCTTCATAGCGGCGAGCGACATGGCTAATTTCGAAGCGCGATAGGATGCGGTTCCTGGCCAGCTGACCTAAATCGGCTTTTGCCTGCGGCGGCATCAGCAGCAGGTCGACGATTTGAGTGGCCAGGTCTCGCATGTCGCCAGGCATAACAACGCGACCGGTCGAGCCCACGATTTCTGCAGAGTCGCCCACGTCGGTTACCACGCAGGGTACGGCGCAAGCCATAGCCTCACCCAACACATTCGGGAAGGCTTCGCCGTACAACGACGACAAGGCGAGCACATCCAAGGATGCCATGATGCGGGGCACATCATCGCGCCTCCCCAGCAGATGCACTTGTCCGGCAAGACCTTTTTCTTGAATTGCAGCATTGAGAGTTGTGTTCTGGTAGTCAACGCCATCCCCTGCTAGCAGAAAATTCACCGTTGGCAACGCCCTGGAAATTTGCGCTGCGGCTTCGATAAAGCCTTGATGGTTTTTTTGGGGGTCATTGCGCGCGATCAGGCCGACTAGCAATGTGCTGAGGGGTAGATTAAGTTCGGCACGCACGCTCTGCTTGGCAAGCGGATCAGGCTTGTATTTGATGACATCGAATCCGTTTGGGATCACGGAGAACTTCTGGCATCTGTAACCCGCCGCCGCATGTATCTCGCGTGCGCGTTCGGAGCACGAAAGCACAGCTGTTGGCAGCCAGCGGGACATTGCGGCGCAAACCGAAACAACCCAGCGAGTTGTTCGCTTGGTGAACTGTGCGTCCAGATTACTGTTTCGAAGGCTCCACACCACTCTCAGGCAACCCGCCAACCTAGCGGCAAGACCTCCAAGAAGGTCAGCGTGGTACATCCAGGTTTGCACGAGTGCAGGGCGATTTTTGCGCAAGAAGAGTACGAGCCGGAGTAGCTTCAATGGATTTGGGAAGCCAGGGCGCAAGTTCAGTTCAAGGACCGGGATATTTAGTGCCTCCAGGCGAGGTCCGACGTCGCCTTTCGTCTTCAAGGAAACTACAGAAGGTTCGAAGCGGCTGCGATCCAGATGCTGGAGGAGTTTGAGCAGCATCAACTCGGCTCCCCCTGTGGATAGCGTCGTGGTAATGAAGACTGCGCGCAATGGGGCTTGGGGAGGGGGCCCCTGCTTGTGGTGGGCTATTGGATCGTATGTCATCGCCAAAAAAGCACCCATGGGTAGAACTGGTAGGGGAGCCAGGCATAGGCGTTGTGTGCGAAAAATAGCCATGTCATGAGGACGAGGCCACTGCCAAGTGTGATTGCCGCCAACCAGAAGCGAGCACCCTTCTGTGTGGCAGGCAAAATTTCGGGCGCTTGGGACCAGACGAACACTTGAAGCGGCAGCCAATACAGTGCGAAGCGGTCAACTGCCGTCGAGGAGGGTGAGACAAGCAGTAATGGGATGAACATTAGGCCGCTCCATGCGAGCGCAGTCCAAAATCTACGTGTGCAGGCATTGATATGAAGGCGATGGCGATAAACCAAAAGCACAGCTGCCGGTATCGCGATAGCAATGATCCGGATCGACGCGCCGTCTGATTGATACTCTGCCTCAAGGTAGCCGACGGCAAGGCTTTCGGCAAAGTCGGCAATCGGAAGGGCGAGGAATAGTGCGCCCGCAGTGATGAGCCCCAGGGCAATTTGTCGCCCATTCATAGGGCATGAGGCCACCACAAACGGCAAGAGAATGATTGCAGACTTGTGAAACAAGGCGGCCAGCGCGATCCATGCGACGAACTCAAATGGCTGCCTTTTGTCTAGGCCTTTCATTGCCAGCATGGCCAAGCCAATGGCTACCCCCTGTCGGGTGTAGCCCATCGCGACCACTGTAACCAAATAGGGCATCGACACGAGCAGCGCCAGCCAAGGACGTCGCTGGCTGCGGCAAAAAGTGAGCAAGCCCCAGGAGAAAATTACGGCACACGCCAGATTCACGAAGTAGACCCCGCCCCCGATGTTGGCTCCAATCCAGCATAGGAGTTGGAAGGCCGGGTCACTCCTGCTCCAGACCTCGTCAACAGATTCTCCTTGCATTGAGTCGACGTAGAGGATGTAGCTGTCCCAATCCCCCCCTACTTCGTGCCTTAACCCAATTAACAGACAGAGCAGCAAGAAGACAGCCGGCCATGCAATGCCAGTCCCGTGACCGGCAGTGGGCGAATGGGGTCGCCTGTGTGTAAGGGCCAACCAAGCCACTAGGGAGAAGGTCGTTAGATAGGGCCACATCAGCGGCATAACCTTAGTTTGGCCAGCCTGGGCATGCGGGCTATCACCGGATGTAGTTTTCGATACATGGCGCTCAAGTCTGCTATTGAGCATGCTGGGGAGGCAGTCCCAGCGCGTTCAGGTAGCCATCCACCGCCTTGTTTTGATCAAAGAACAGCGCGCGTTCACGCCCCGCGGGCAATTCAGACTGAGCGGTTGACAGCACCCCTTCAATCGCACGGGCTAAGGCCTGCGAGTCACCCGCGGGGACCAACGTACCCCATCGCCCATCCTCGAGAATTTCGCGCGGACCACTGGGGCAGTCTGTGCTCACCACGGGTGCCCCAGCGGCCAGGGCCTCAATGAGGACACCGGGGAGACCTTCCCAGCGTGACGAAAGGACGAAGACCGCACAGCCAGCCATGTAGGCGAATGGGTTTGCTACGAAACCCGGCATCTGAACTTCTTCGGCCGTTAGGCCCATCTTCACGATCTGGTCCTCAAGCTCGTCCCTCAACTCTCCCTCGCCCAAGATAAGAAGCCGTGCCTTGCGTGTCGAGCGCAGTTGGGCGAATGCCTTCAGGAGGCAAGAAAAGTCTTTCTGTTCACAAAGGCGGCCGATCGCGAGAATGAAGGGCGGCTGCCCTGGAGCAAGCCAGGGGTGCCCAGTGGGCTCCGCAGCCCGTGACCGAATCAGGGTCAAGTCAAACGGGTTGTAAATCACTTTGACGGCATTGGCAGGCAAACCAGCAAACCACACAAGATCGTTGGCGGCTGCCTGAGAGACGGCAATGATTGCGTCTGCACTAGGATAAAGCCTAGCAACCAGCGCATAAACGCCGCGCGCCACCCAGCCTCTTGCGCGTTGACACTCGACGCTGATCGTTGAACGCTCAGATACAACCAGCCGAACCGATGCACGTGCCAGCATCTTTGCAGACACTGCGATGATGTTGGCATGGGTCATCGCGACGAGCATGGAAGCAGGGCGTTCCTCGCGCATGTAGCGCGCCAGGGGCAGCAGCGCCTTGAGCACCCGCCCCGCCTTGAGGTCGACGATGCGCACCGAGGGTGATACATCGCTGAGATAGGGGCCCTGCACAGATGCCAGCACCAGATCGACCGCATAGCCACGCCTTGCGAACGCATTGGCCAAGCTGACCATGACACGCTCTGCCCCCCCTCCGTTGAGGGATGGGATAAAGATAGCAATTTGAGCCGCGCTCATAAATGCATGTTGTGCTGGCGGGCCCAATTCATGATCTTGTCGCGCGCGAAAACACAAACTCGTTGCAGCCCAGTCCGCCCGCGCAGGTCTTCAGTCTTTCAAGTTGAAAGCCTGCATCTCGGTACAGGTTGAAGATTTCATCAGGGGTCGCAACCTCGAATGGAAGCCCACCTACCCAATCCACGACATCCCTCCATGCCGACATGCCGCGCAGACTTTGCTGTGGGTACCTGTTCCATGTCGACAAAGGCCGACCGCGTGTCAGATCACGCAAAAACGTAGGGCCCCAAAGTCGAATGAATGATGGGTAGAGGACTATCCAGCGGAGGGGCGCTGGTAAAGCGTTATAGGCTCGCTTTACCGAAAGCCAGGACTTGCTGGGGCGCCCTTGATCGTTGTAGATCGCAATGAACAACTTGCCATTCTCGGCGACCAGCGAAGTGACGTTGGCGAGCGCTGCGCGCATAGCGCCGGTGTGGTGAAGGACACCCCAAGAATAAACCACGTCGAAGCTACCCAAACGACTCAGAAAGTACGGGTCTAAGACGGAGCCCGTTTCTATTGTCCATTGCTCATCACCTGGAAAATAGCGATTCTTAAGTTCGCTCGTGCAGGCGACTGACTGTGGGTCAAAGTCGAAGGAGTGCACTTGGGCGCCTAGACGCCGTGCCGCCAGACTGAAAAGGCCGCTGCCGGACCCTACGTCTAGAAATGTCTTACCTTTTAGGTCGGGGACTTCGAGCAGTTGACGCAGCGAGTTCTCAGCCAAAGAAATGCGCTCTTCACTAAGCACTGACAAAAAACGTGACCAGTTCGCGCCAAATTCGAAACGTTGGCCACTTCTCAATTCGAGGCTGTGGTCAAGGCTCGCATGGGCTTGTTCGTTCGTAGTATTCATACGGGGGCTTTTACCGGATCAAGTTGAGCCGTGTTTTAAGTTATACGACGAAAAAGGGGGGGGGGCTGGGACATTACCCATTTGCATTAAGGCAGGGTGGATGGACTGCGGAAATAGGCCGGGCATTTTGATAAACGATTACGTTAACGTTGATAAGGACAAGAGTTATACATAGCTTGCTTCTCTGATGCAGCTCCGCGACTCATGTAAACAGATGTTCTGTGCGCAGGCCGAACAGTGGCGAATTTTGAAAAATGCTTTTATTGCACTTTCTTCAGGATATAGACACGGGTAGACGAGCCAAAAATTTGCGCCAATTTATGCCGTACGTCTAGGGACATCAGCGGGAATATGGTGTATCCAGTATAAAATAGACCGCATGGCTTGCTTTCTTCTACGGAGAAGCCATATTTTGTAAATAATCTGCTCCAGCGCCTAGCACTGAAATACCAGAGCTCGGATATTGCAGATGGATATTCCCCATGTGGGCCGTCCATAAATGCACGGCAAAGTATTTTTCTTGTCAATGTGGACCTCACTCCGACTCCGACCGCATGCCGATCCTGCCGGTCTTTTGTCAATTTCGCACGGAGTCGGCGAAATATATGATAATAGTATGTAAGGCTAGTTCCGATCCGCCAACTAGGGGTTGGAAGGACATGTATCGCAATCCCAGTAGGTTTCATTGTACGACCAATTTCCTCAAGCATTTTAATTAGGTCAGGGACGTGTTCGAGAACGTTAGACGAGTACACGATGTCAAAATGGGCATCGGGGAAGGGTAATTCTTTTCCGTCATAAATTTGAACTTCAAAATATGCTCTACCGTCTCCCACTGGAGCGGCTACATCCAAGCTTTCGACCGATGCGCCTGCCGAGGAAATCAACTTTGCCTGGTAACCAGATCCACCACCGATCTCAAGCACCCGCATTTTCGGCTGAAAATATGCCGATACTTGAATGAACTCCCAGAGGCGGAAATCAAGAAGGCTTGCCATGTCGTTTACCCTGTTGTAAGAGCATAAAAATTGAGCTGGATGCAGGCGGGCGCTGCAGAAATGGGATCCGATAGTATTTTGGCAAATTTGAATGGAGGCACGAAAATACCTGTCGTGGAGGGCAGGTAAGTCTGGGGCAGAGTAATGTAGCCACAAGATTAACGGCCAGACCGGATTACGTTAAAAATGCCCGAAAATTGAGCAAATTTTCATCGATGCAGTAGAAAAATCGAAAATCAAGCAGTTGAATTCTCGGGCCACATGTTGTGCAAAAGCCGGTTTAGCTTCCCGTACTACCGAAATTCAGTTAAAAGAATGCGGGGCCTGCTCAATTCACGATGGCTTTCAATATATTTAAAAGTGGCATACGTTGGAGCGGCTCTGAAGTGTCCGGAATAAATTAAGAAAATACTGAGTGCGATAAAGGTGCATAAAACGGACGGGCAAAAAATCAAATTGATTTGGCTAATGAGGGGGCGGAAATAAAATATTTATTTTTGCGGCGAGCCCTTGCCTCGAGTGAAATGAGGGGGCGCCCGAGATGGCTAATGGCATCAAAACTATAGGTGGGGCCGTGAATCACATTTTGCGTGAATAGTCGTAATAGTGAGAGGCAAGGCTCGCGCTATTAGAATTATATCCTCGCTGGAACACGAATTTCGTGGCATTAGATTGCTGCCATGATGATGCCTCATATGATCTAGCCAGTATTATTTGTCGATCAGATCGAGGAGCATTGATTTTCCAAGTCCGTAGAGCATGATGCTATATGGATGGTGGTGCAGTGCGGCAATATTTAAGTAAATTAGAGAGGTGAGAATTCGAACCTTCTTGAGGTCATATCCCGAGGCAACAATCCATTCGTCTAGCCTATGTTCGCATTCGACCAATGATTCAAGTCTGGAGAAATTAAATTTAATTTCGGCTCGGTCCCAATTGGCGGAATATTGTTTTTTTGCAACTACACCATGATTAACTATAAGTCCATGTAATAATTTTGCGAGATCATAATATATGTCGCCGACCTCTAGATCGCCAGAGAAATCTTGACGCCAATCCAGGAAATGAAATCGGTCATTGGCTTTATTCCAGATGATATTTTCAAAGTGAAAGTCGCCGTGAAATCGTCCTGGCAGACCCGCGGACAACCACTTCCAATCAATATTTTCAAGTAATAAAGACAATTTAGGCATTGAGCGGCCGTTGATTGACTCGCATCCATCAGATTTATCTGAAAGCCTATAAAATAGATCTATGCGCTCAAAGGTTTTGTCGCGATAAAAATTGAGGCACCTCCTGTTAAACAAAGTTCGTTCTTCAGCAGTAATTTCTTTGGGGGTCCAAAAAGATTTACAATGATCAAGAAATTTTTCGAAAAGTATGGTGCTGACAACCTCCGATAAGACGGCCCCGTCAACTTTTTCATAGCTGTACATATTGGACCGAAAATCTTCGACCGGAGGGACAAAGCCCTTCAAATATGCCGCCCTCTCAACTCGGTTCTTGATAAATATCGAATCGTCAGAGAATTTGATGACGTGACTTCCGACAAACCAAATGGCTTCATTGGCTTTGTCGAGTATGTTGGGCTCATTCGGCTCCCGGTAACGTTCTCTTGCTTTTTCTAGAGCGCCTAAGCAGCCAGTATCGTGCCAAGTAAATTTGTGCCCGTAAATATTTCTTTTATTAATGATGTGACGTAATCCAAACGCCTCACCAACTTCTATGCTTTGCTCATCGCCGCCTTCCATGGCTTTCCAAAATTCTGCGTAATCATGAATTCCTGAAAGGCCTATGTATGGGTGGTGGATATCAGAGCACCCATCCCCCTTTTCTGATATCTCTTCAACAAGCTGGCCCGACAATCTAATGGTGCGGTATGAAGAAATATCAGAAGCCTCGGAAATATCTGAATACCCCATCCAATTGCAGTCGGGGGGAGGGATTTTTTCGTCGACTAATGTGTCGCAAGAAATGAAAATAAAAGGTTGCTGCAAATAGTCCTTGCATGATAGCAAGCTTAGCCCAAGACCTGAACCGGGTCCTTCGAAGGGCGTTACATAAGAGAAATAAAACTTGCGTTCCGGATAGGCTAATTCAAGAAACTGCTTAACAAGATTGCCTTTGTGGCCAAGCGCGATCACGAATTCAGTATCATCTGGAAAGCGCTCAACAATATGGGAGAGTGTTGGCCGATTGGCAATGCTGACTAGTGACTTGTTGAGAAATCTAGTCAAATCTCCAAGCCGTGTGCCGGATCCCGCGCAAGGAACAAATACTCGATAGCCCATATTAATCCCGCATGTAGTCGTCGCTTAGTCTTACAACATCATCCATTTCAGGAGTGGAGGCCTCGAGATAAATTGAGTCCTCGACGCCTTCCATTCGATGGATTAGGCCAGGTGGAATGGTTATCGTGTCTCCGGGAAAATAAATTTTTTCAATAAGTGAGTCTTGTAGTGGCCCTTGAATAATCTTTAAAATTCCTGTTAAGACATAAATCGTTTCAGTCTTTTTGTTATGATATTGCAAACTGCAACGATGGCCGGCCCACATCGTTAGCCTTTTCACCATGTACCTTTCATTTATTTCAATAACCTCTTCTTTGCCCCATGGCTTTTCAATTAATTTCATGTTTGACCTCAAATTTTGTAGATGGAGAATTCGGGATGAAATTCAAAAAACCTGTCATAGAACGATTTGACGTATTGCTGCATGAGCCACGGACTATTGAATCCATATTTTCTCCGTAGCCACTCCCGTCCTTCTTTAATGTACAATTCAATATTTTCCTCATATATTTCCGTCTTAATTAAGTCGGCTTTCTGGATTAGATGTGATTCGTTCTCGCTGGCCCAGACCTCTGTCGTAATTGCAGCTGCCCAGTCATTTGCATAGGCCTTTGCAATTATCTCATGTTCGCTTCCGTATCCGCGGAAGTTTGATCCATCTAATAAGAAGTTCATAAAGTCAGGTTGGTCCACGTTGAATATTGATTCAATGAATTCACGGCGTAACATATATGCGTTGTTGTGAATGAACCAGAAATATTTTGTCTTTTTATCGTTTAGTAATAGACGCTCCCCCCATCTTGGTGAGCAAGGGGAAAGAATGCCAAGGCGGGGATGCTTGCTGAACAAATCAAGCATAGGAGCAACAGTCTCATTGGGTTCAAACTCAGTGTCATTGGTGAGAAGAAAAAAGGTTTCATACTCGCTAAATTTTCCTGCCTTCCAAAGTTCGCTTAATCCGAAATTCATGCCCCTGGAATAGCGAAGACCATGTGACTTTGCATCTGACCAGTTTGCATGCCATGTGGTGTGCTCGGAAAGGCGGTCTTCGTCAGAGCCGGCTTCAACGACAAATACATCTGTGTGGTATCCGTCATATTTTTTAATATGGTTGCACAGCTTGTCAGTTACTTCGGGTAGATTTCTATTTAAAACAATTGCTGCGACTCTCTTCATGATGCGCTCACAAGTCGAAAATTACGAAGATATCTTTCTATGCTGGATTTGACACGTTTCTTTAAGTAGGAATTTAGGTCAATTCCTTTTTTGTCGAGCTCCCTAGCAGCAATCTCCTTTAGTTCAAGGCAATCTTCGGTCGAAAAAATGTAGTGTCCTGCAATAATGGCTCTCTCACGATCTGTGGCCTTTGTCGAAGGAAGCATCCATTTTTCCCATTTTTTCGATTCGTATGAAATTTTTAGAAAAACATCAACGAGTCTGCCAAGCTCATTGGCTTCGAGAATTTCAATTAGCGCCTTTGTCTCTGCAACACCGAATTCTGGGGCAACATTGGCGGCATGAATGCCTAGTCTTGGATGCCATTGCAGTGCTTCATCGGATAAGTAATCTGTATTATGCTCTTTCATTAGTATGCCATGACGATTGCAAATTTCAATCATCTTAGGGATCTGAATTTCTGCAGGAATTTCGTCTGCGACACGGATGGGCGAGTCGAATGAGCCAACGTTTCTCATTTCCATTACCCGTGTGCCACACTGAACCACAACGAACGTCGGTTTCGGAAGGCGGAAGCCATTGCAAAATCTTACGACTGCATTCAAAGTGTAGTCCAATTCCTCTTGGGAATTTGTACTACCACTCTGTTCCTCTGTTCCGATCTCAAATATTATCTCCCTTTTGTTGTTTTGAGCCTCTCTCCAGCAATATTCATATAACTCGAATACTCGTTCAAGTACTTCGTCGACGGTAGGCTTTCCGTGAATATCGATACTCGGATCAATGTGTATGATTTGAAAGCCAGCGCTTATGTCTGAAGCATATGACGCCTTGGCGGAGTCCATCGCTCGCCGTAATCCTAGGCCTTCTTCCTTTTCTTTACTATTTTGCCAAGGCCCGCCATGATCTCGAGCTAAAAGTATTTTTCCTTTCTTATCGCGATCCATGACGTAACGAGCAAATTCGTCGGTTGTCCAGTTGTTAACATACCCACCGTTAAATTCTTCCGAGTCTATCTGGCGTCTGCTTGCAATTAGCATCAACGGGATTTCATGATCATTCGCCAATTCAATTGCAGCATCAACGCAATTAATACTCATTGGGCCGACGCCTAGCAATGTGCATCGTCTCGCCCTCAAGAGTTTTTCGAGTCTCTGATGAATCATGAATTCCATTCTCCTGACATTTTTTCGTGGGTGGGGAGTTTGCCGTCCGGGTCAAAGGGAGTGAAGAATTTAGCTAATATATGTAAGCATGCTTCCGATACAGCCCGATCCCCGCCACTTCGTTCGGTTATATAATTAGCGAATTTTTTTGCATTCATGTCTGCATTTGCTGGGGCGATGCTATAGCCGACATTTTTCATTACATAGTGATCGAAAATTCCGTCCCCCATATATATTACTGACTCAAGTGCATACCGTTCTGCAATCCACTCAACTCTTTTGACGGTGCTTACAATATCGATTTCAAATCCCATGTCGTCTTGTATTCTTTTCTTGCTAATGGGAAAGCCTTTTTTGTCTCCCGTTACAAACCGAACGCCGATGTGTGGCTTCAGAAGTGAAAGTCCGTCGTTATCGTCGGGACCAAAAATCTTCATGGTCTTTCCGTCTTGCGTGTATAGGAAGTGCCCTGTTGTCATAACACCATCTACATCTAAAATGAAGATGGTTGGCTTGCGATTGCTATCGCAGGTCAAATTTTTCATTGTTTCCATTCCAGTCTGTTTAATTCGACTCAGTAGATCTCTTGACTCTGGAGAATCCGGCTGATCTGCCCGTGATCTAGTTCAATTATTTGGTCGCAATCCTTGAGGGTTGTCACTCGGTGGGCGACCATGATAATGGTGATAGTCTCGTTTATTAGCCCTAATGCTGACATAACATCTGATTCGGTCTGGCTATCTAGTGCGCTGGTGGCCTCGTCGAATATTATTACATCCGCCTCTTTGTAGAGTGCTCGTGCTATCCCGATCCTCTGCCTTTGTCCACCCGACAGACGAATCCCTCGTTCCCCGACATACGTATTGAATTTCTCTGGCCATGATTCAATAGTGTTTGCAATCTGTGCTTGTTGTGCTGCATTTTTCACTCTTGAATGGTCGATTTTGTCAAGTGGAACGCCAAAGGCAATATTTTCTGTAATTGTGGCGTCTGCTAGAAAGATTGATTGTGGGACGTGCGCAATATGCCGCTGCCATTCCCTATTATTCTCTTCTGTGATTTCGATTCCATCAATTGTGAGTGAGCCTTGGGTGGGTTGTAGTAGGCCCATTAAGATGTCAATAAGTGTACTCTTCCCACTTCCTGTCGGGCCTATAATTCCGATCCTCTTGCCTTTTTCTATGGTTAATGTGATATTTTTTAATATTTGAGAGGAGCCCAGGTTATAATTGAAGCTGATCTGGTTTAGTTGAATTTTTTCATCGAAGGGTATAAATTGATCTTTTTGGGTTTTGAGCTGATCTGATATCGTTTGATCAAGTAATTCCAATACGTCAAGCACTGATGAGTGGCTGCCTTTTATGGAGGCCCAATTAGAATAAACTTGCTGCATTAGCGGTAAAATTCGCTGTGCTCCTATCGCGAGGGCTCCAAGTACCGGAATTGCCGTATCTATTCCCGATTCGCTGCTCGCAAGTTTATAGGCAAGAATTGCAATCAACACCATGCCGATTGATTCGATTAGAAATCTTGGGGACCCACCAATAATTTGTATATTCGCTTGTGAATTTCGTAGTGCGTTGTCTGCATTTCGGTAGATTGTGCAGTATGTTTCTTGGGTTCCGTCCAACAAAACATCGCGTATGCCCCCCAGTCCCTCTTGTAAAGCCTTCGTTACTTGATTGGCTTCGTGGCTCACGCGTGCGCTGTCATGTGCAAGCTTTTTCTTTGTTGCCAACATGATTATGATATACAGAGAGCCAAATCCTCCAAATGCAATCATCGCGATGCTTGGATCGATGGCGATAAGTGCGGCCAAAATGAATGCCATCATTACAATTGAGCTGATAACGAAAATTAACGGGAGTAATGAATACTGGATCGCGGCGTTTGTCTTTGTCGAAATTGCCGTAATTACTTCGCTGCTATTTCTTGCGACATGAGTCGGATATGGCTGATACAGAGTTTTTTTGTATATTTCGATGCTTAAATCTGCTCCGATGCCATAGCCAATTCTGGTCTGTGACCAAAGCAATGTTAGGCGTGTTATTGCCGAAAGCAATGCGATCATGATAAATGCCGCTGTTGCTGCAAAAACTATTTGCTTTGTTGTATTTATTCCTAGTACTGAGATTATTGGCGACGCCATTGGGTGTTCAAATAGTCTCTCCGGCGCCATTAGCGCTCCCAAAAACGGTAGTACTGCACCGATGCTCGCTACCTCAGTGAGTGAAGCAAGTATCATTACTAAAGTGAGTGCTGCCAATTGCTTGCGGCGGCGCTGCGTGATGTGTTGCCAGATCCGAATAACTAATCTTGGTTTCAATGGATGCCTGCTGGATATTATTTTATATGACTCTATTAATTTGGCAGATTCTTTTCAATTCTTTTTGTTTATTTTTTCTTCAATGGATGTTTTTATGGAATTTTTTCATTGATGCGCTAGAGCCTAGTCACGGATAGTCCTGCTTTGCGAGTCTTAATATAGTGTAAATAATTCCCTGCCAGGCTTATTGCTGTTTTATATGGTTCAGCCTCACCATTTACAAAATTGCGGCATAAAATTGTCCCTGATTCAGCATTTCGCTTGTCTGGAACTTCTTTGGTCTGGCGTGGTATGAATATTTGCGTAATTGTTTTTAAGTTAAGTTTTGTCATCCGATAAATTTCCGCAAAAATATAATGTGCTGCTATTTTCCCGTGTATTCTCAGCTGTGGGTTTAGTATTAAATCTTTTGCGCCATGCCAGAACATTAAATTCGCCCGAATCAACTCTTTGAGTGTTCTCACCTCTAGCCATTGATTGATGTGGCCGAAAATGCAGTAAGACCGCATCATTTTTTTGTCCAATAAATGCCGCTCGAAGAAGTTTATAAAACTATTTTTCTTGCATTTTTTTAGAAAGACGTATGCGCAGTGAGCTCTGTGCATTTGAAAGTTGAATTGACAGTCTTCCATTGTTGTCGTATAGTTTTCTTCATAGAATCCTTCATATTTGTTGATGAAAAACGCGCGTGAATTTGCCGGCTTATAGTCATATCTTGTTATTCCCATGACTTTGGTCGAGAAGCCGTACCTAATTTCGCTATCCGCTTTTGCTTCTGCAAGCCTGTAATTAAAGTGTCTGTCCGGGAGTGTTGTTTGGTAAAATTTATCACTCCCTATCACCCGTTTTATAATATCCGTCTTGTACAGCGTGTAGTTGCTGTCTGTCAGGCAGTGAAACTCCATTAGCAGTAGAGTGCTACTGTCTATTTCGAATATTTCTTCTGATTCGTCAAATATTTTTTGCAGGCCTTGTTTGTTGAGTATGAGTGCTGAATAGGATATTACATCGAGATTGTGTTTTGACATGGTTTCAACGCATGTCGAGACAAATTCGCGCTTCAGCACGTTATCGTCATCTAGCCGAAAAAAGATATCTCCAGTTACTCGTGAAAATCCGGAGGACCAGTTATCTAGCATCGTTAGGTCGTTGTCTGATTTGTAATATTTTACTCGTTCATCCAATAACAGGTCTTCGATTTCTTGGCGGGTCCCATCCGTTGAGTTGTTGTCATTTACTATTATTTCTAAATTTTTATATGTCTGATTTACTGCGGACTCGAGCGCGTCACGCAACATTGCTTTTCTATTTCGAGTTGGAATTAATATAGATACTTTTTTGTTGTCTTTTTTTGAGTTCATCTTTTTTATTTTTGCGATATTTGGGCTGCTTTTTGATTCAGTTAATTTGTTGTTCGGGCCTGCTACAGCCTTATATCCGCCTCATCGCGCGGGAGTGCATATTTTATGTCGAAAACTATGCTCTTTTCCCGGCATAATTTTCTGATCGATTCCTTGCCCATATTTGAAAACTCGCGATGTTTGACTGCAATTACTATTGCGTCATAGACCCCTTGCTTTGGTTCTTTGATTGGGTTTATTTTGTATTCGCGTGATGCTTCTTTTGGATCGACCCATGGGTCGTAAATTTCGACTTCGCAGTTATATTCTCGAAGTTCGTTTATTATATCAACTACTCGTGTGTTTCTTATGTCTGGGCAATTTTCTTTGAATGTAAGTCCCATGATTAGAATTTTCGCCCCGCTGATTCTTATTTCCTTTTTGGCCATCCCTTTTATTAGCTGTGCGGCAATATATTCGCCCATGCTGTCGTTGATGCGGCGGCCTGCAAGAATTATTTCTGGGTGGTGTCCGACGGCTTGTGCTTTGTGTGTTAGATAGTAAGGATCCACCCCAATGCAATGTCCGCCGACGAGTCCTGGCTTAAAGGGGAGGAAGTTCCATTTGCTTCCTGCTGCTTCGAGTACCGCTTCTGTGTCTATATTTAGCTTGTTAAATATAATTGCGAGTTCGTTGATGAGCGCTATGTTTACGTCTCTTTGTGTGTTTTCGATCACTTTTGCGGCTTCGGCCACTTTAATGCTTTCCGCTCTATGGGTTCCCGCGCAAATTATTTCGCCATATAGCGAATCGATTATTTTTGCGACTTCTGGTGTTGAGCCTGCTGTCACCTTTTTTATGCTTGTTACGCGGTGTTCTTTGTCGCCGGGGTTGATTCTTTCTGGGCTGTAGCCGCAAAAAAAATCGAGATTATATTTTAATTTTGAATGCTTTTCCAAAATGGGTACGCATTCCTCTTCTGTGCACCCCGGATAAACGGTTGATTCGTAGATTACGATGTCTCCGTGTTTGAGTACTTTTGCGACTGTTTCGCTGGCTTTGAGTAGTGGGGTCAGATCAGGGCGCTTGTGTGTGTCGATTGGTGTTGGTACGGTTATTATGTAGCAATTACAATTGCTCAGGTCTTTTGGATTCGTCGAGAACTCAAGCTGTTTTGCGTATGCTAGTTCCTCTGATGTTGTCTCTAATGTAGTGTCCTCACCCCGCAGAAGGTTTGTAATTCGCTCTTCGTTAATATCAAACCCTAGAACTGCTCGCTTTCTTCCAAATTCGACAGCCAATGGCAATCCGACGTAACCGAGGCCAATTATGGCGAGCTTGATATCTTTCAGGCAAGTTGGCATGGATATTAAACCTTGTAGTAATCGCGGTACCAGGCAGTGAATCTGGCGATGCCGAGTTCAACGGGCGTGGCGGGCATGTAGTCAAACTGCTCAACGAGGTCTTGAACATCGGCGAATGTGTCCGGCACATCCCCGGGCTGCAGTGGCAGCAATTCCATCTCGGCCTTGCGGCCCAGCGCCTTCTCGATCGCTGCGATGTAATCCATCAATTCCACCGGGCTGTTGTTCCCGATGTTGAAGACTCGCCACGGGGCTGCGCTGCTACCAGGGTCGGGTCGAGCGCCACTCCATTCGGGATTGGGCGGGGCGGGGCGGTCGAGGATGCGGACCACCCCTTCGACGATATCGTCCACGTAGGTGAAATCTCGCCGGTGCCTCCCGTAGTTGAAGACCTGAATCTTCTCGCCCGCGAGGATGGCCTTGGTGAATTTGAACAGGGCCATGTCGGGCCGGCCCCAGGGTCCGTAAACCGTGAAAAAGCGAAGACCTGTCGTCGGCAGCCCATAAAGATGGCTGTAGGTGTGAGCCATCAGCTCATTGCTCTTCTTGCTGGCCGCATAGAGCGACAAGGGGTGGTCGACGTTGTGGTGCACCGAGAAGGGCATCGTCGTATTGGCGCCGTAGACGCTGGAACTGGAGGCATAGACCAGGTGTTCCACGTCATGGTGGCGGCAGCCCTCGAGGATGTGCGCAAAGCCAACAATATTGCTTTCGATATAGGCCATCGGGTTTTCGATTGAATATCGAACCCCCGCCTGCGCGGCCAAGTTCACGACCCGTTCGGGTCTGTGGGCGGCGAATGCGTCGTAGATGGCCCGCTTGTTGGCGAGATCGATCCGCAGGTGGGTGTAACTCGGGTGCGTTTCGAATCTGGCCAGGCGTGCTTCCTTGATGGCTGGGTCGTAGTAGTCGTTATGGTTGTCGATACCAATGACACTATCGCCTCTGTCTAGCAGACGCCGGGTGAGATGGGACCCAATGAAGCCGGCCGAACCGGTGACTAGAACTTTCATGGATTTAACGAATGCTTGGACGTGGAAGGTGCGACTTCAGACCGGAGCGCCTCTATCTCGGCTTTCAGTGCAGCGTATTCATCGAGCTTCCGTGCCAGGAAACTGGTCGTGAGGGCCGCTTTTTGCGCCATTCCTGCGGGAGTCAGTACGTAGACATACCCAAACTTGTTCTTGGAATGGGCAAAGTTCTGCATCTTGACCCATCCCTTCTTGATCAGGGCTTTGAGGCAGTAGTTGAGGCCCCCGACACTCACACCCAGCTTTTCAGCCAATTCGCGCTGGGTCAGATCCGGGTCGTCCTGCAGGAGGCGCATGACCCGGAAGTAGGTATCTTCTTGTAATCTGTTTTGGCGGCTTTGCATCAGGCAAGCTACCGCCTCACCGTGACACGAGCGGCAAGCGCGGCATTAGGATTCCGTAGTTCAACTTCTGTAAGAAGTTGAACGATTCTAGTGGGCAGGCTTATCAATTTGGCGCTGGCTGAGCTGGAATTTCTCTCCTTGGTGGTCGGCTACGATCGGAGGGGAACTGCGCACTCCCCATGCCCTCCCACAGCCAAAGCCTCTCCGACACCCTCTTCCTCGAGGGCTTCGGCACCCGCCGCGTCTGCGCCGGCCTCATCGAGCAAGGCCTCGTCACCGTCGGCGGCCAGCCCTGCACCGATCCCCACGCCGAATTTCCCCCTGAAGGCCTCGCCTTCACCGTCCAAGGCCAACCCTGGGTCGCCCATTCCAAGGCCTACCTGATGCTGCACAAGCCCGCCGGGACCGAGTGCTCCAAGAAGCCCTCGGCCTGGCCCAGCATCTACACCCTGCTGCCGGCTCCATTGCGCCAGCGCCCGGTCAAGGGCGGACAGCCCGGGGTGCAGGCCGTGGGCCGCCTCGACCAGGACACCACCGGGCTGTTGCTGCTCTCGGACGATGGGGCGTTCCTCCACCGCATGACGTCCCCCAAGCACCACGTGCCCAAGGTCTATGAGGTGACCACCAAGCACCCGGTCGACGCCCGGCAGGTGGCACGGCTGCTGGAGGGCGTAGTCTTGGACGACGATCCCAAGCCTGTCCGCGCCGCGGCCTGTGAAATCGTGGAGGCGGCAGAGCCTCAACAAGCGGGAGGAGAGGGCCAGGGCGTGCAGGGCAGCCGCCACCTGCGCCTCACCCTCACCGAGGGCAAGTACCACCAGGTCAAACGCATGCTCGCCGCGGTGGGTAATCGGGTTGAAGGTCTGCACCGCTCGCGCATCGGCGGTCTGGCGCTGCCGGCCGACCTCGCGCCCGGGCAGTGGCGATGGCTGGAGGCGGCGGATCTGGCGCTCCTCCGGGCCTAGCGTGAGCCGGGGGTGGTGCGCGCCAGGCGCTGTGGCCGCAGCAAAGCGTGCGGGTCGGTTGCCGATCTCGTGAGGGGCGGGGGCGATGGCAGGTGCAGTGTCAGGCCGCTTGGGCGGTGACAACGCCGTTTTTCCCGCGTTTTCCGCATGGAGCCACGGGCTACACTTGGCTCGTTCTTCCCAAGGTTCTCGTGTGAATACCCTTCTGCGCAAGCTGGCCCTGGTTGTGGCGGCCACTCTCCTGACCGGTGCCGGGGCAGGCCCCGCCCTGGCCCAGGCCCCAGGGCAGCCCCAGCCCCTCAAGTCCCCGATCTTCGTCCTCAATTCGCTGGACGCGACCGTCTCGGTGGTCGATCCGGCCACCTGGAAGGAGACCAAGCGCATCCCGACGGGTAAAGAGCCGCACCACCTGTACCTGACCCCCGACGAGAAGTCGGTGATCGTGGCCAATGCGCTGTCCGATTCGCTCACCTTCATCGATCCGCGTACGGCCGAAGTACAGCGCACGGTCCGCGGCATCCTGGATCCCTACCACCTGCGCTTCTCGCCCGACATGAAGTGGCTGGTGACCGCGGCTAACCGCCTCAACCATGTCGACATCTACCGCTGGGACGGCAAGGACCTGCAACTGGCCAAGCGCATCGCCACGGCCAAGACCCCGAGCCACCTGTGGATCGACAGCAAATCCACCACGGTCTATTCGACCATGCAGGACAGCGACGAACTCGTCGCCATCGACCTGGTGACACAGACCCTCAAGTGGCGCGCCAAGACCGGCCCGATGCCCGCCGACGTGTTCGGCCTGCCCGACGACAAGACCCTGCTGGTGGGGCTGACCGGCAGCGACTCGGTGGAGGTGTGGGACGTGAGCGGCAAGGAGCCCAAGGTGACCGGCCGCATCAAGACCGGGGAGGGTGCGCACGCCTTCCGCGCCGCGGGTGACGGCAGGCACGTGTTCGTGAGCAACCGCGTGGCGGACACCCTGAGCAAGGTCGACCTGGCCAAGCTGGCGGTGGTCGCGACCTTCAAGGCCCCGGGCGGGCCGGACTGCATGGACGTCTCGGCCGACGGCAAGCTCATTCTCCTGTCCTCACGCTGGATCAAGAAGATGACGGTGATCGACGCCGAGACCGGCCAGATCGTCCGGCAGGTGCCGGTGGGCAAGTCGCCCCACGGCGTCTGGACGCTGGACCACGCCAAGCGGTTCTGAGCCGGCGATGAAAGCGGCCTGGGCGGGGTGGTTGGCTGCGGTGTGCATGTGGGCGCAGGCTGCCGAGCCCTGCACCCGCCCTGTCTATCTCACTTTCGACACCGGCCACATGGCCGTGGCCCCTCTGATCGCCGACGTTCTGGCGCGCCAGCAGGTGAAGGTGACCTTCTTCGCCGCCAACGAGCCCACGAAGGAAGGCGATGGGAGCCTGGGCGAGCACTGGGCACCCTGGTGGAAGGCGAGGGCGGCCGAGGGCCACGCCTTTGCGTCCCACACCTTTGACCATGTGTACTGGCGGGCCGACTTGCCTGGCAATGCCTTTTCCGTTCGCGCCTCCGCCGGTCCGCAAAAGAACGTCACCCGCACCATGACCGCGCCGGCGTACTGCGCCGAGATCGAGCGCGCCGCCGCGCGGCTCGACCAGGTAACCGGACAAAAGGCGCTGCCCCTGTTCCGCGCACCGGGCGGCAAGACGTCTCCCAAGCTCATTGCGGCCGCCCGTGCCTGCGGGTTCGCCCATGTGGGTTGGGCGCCGGCCGGTTTTCTGGGTGACGAATTGCCCAGTGAAGCCTTTCCGAACGACCGCCTATTGGCCAAGGCGCTGCGGGAGGTCAAGGCCGGCGATATCCTCGTGGCCCATCTGGGGATCTGGTCGCGCCAGGACCCCTGGGCGCCTGCGGTGCTGGAGCCGCTGATCACCGGCCTCAAGGCCAAGGGGCTGTGCTTCGCCACCTTGCGGGAGCATCCGGCGTACCGGGACTGGATCGCGAGCCACCCACGCAAGTAGGTCATTGACGCATTTAGGTCATCAAAAAGTGCTGGACTGGATCGACACCTGGTTTTCCGCCGGACAGGAGGCCCTGTTCGCGGCGGTGGTCCGTCCCTTCATGTTCGCCGCCGGCCTGGGCAACCTGCTCGAGGACGGCTACGTCGCCACCGGCTGGTTGCTGGTGGGCCTTTTGCAGATTCTGGTCATGCTGGCGGTCATCTGGCCGCTGCAGCGCTGGCGGCCGGTGGAGGCGGTGACGGACCGTGGTGCCATCCGCACCGACGTGGTCTACACCCTGATCCATCGCCTGGGAATTTTCCGGGTGGCGCTGTTCTTCTCGGTCGAACCGCTGTTCGACGCAGGCTTCGGCTGGCTGCATGCCCAGGGCATCGGGACGCTCCACCTGGACCAGCTCTGGCCCGGTGTGACCGACACCCCCTGGGCCAGTTTCGCGCTGTACTTCCTGGCCTTCGACTTCGCCCTGTACTGGATCCACCGCGGCCAGCACTCCATCCACGCCTGGTGGGCCTTGCACGCGCTGCACCACTCGCAGCGGCAGATGACGATGTGGAGCGACAACCGCAACCACCTGCTGGACGACCTGCTGGGCGACGCCCTGCTGGTGCTGCTGGCCCAGGTGATCGGGGTGGCGCCGGGGCAGTTCGTGGCCATCGTGGCGATCAGCCAGCTCAGTGAGAACCTGCAGCATGCCAACCTGCGCCTCTCGTTCGGGCGCTGGGGCGAGCGGCTGTGGGTCAGCCCGCGCTTTCACCGGCGGCACCATGCGGTGGGCATCGGCCATGAGACGCCGGTGGCGGGCGACGGCCCGGGGCTGGCGCGCCGGGAGGTGCTGGGAGGCTGCAACTTCGGCGTGCTGCTGCCCTGGTGGGACATGATGTTCGGCACCGCCAATTTCGAGGAGCGCTACGACCCGACGGGCGTGCGTGACCAGGTGGAGCAGGGCAGGGACTACGGCCGGGGCTTCTGGGCGCAGCAATGGCTGGGGCTCAAGCGCCTGGCGGGCAAGGCCTGAGGCCTCCGCACCGATACGAAGAAGGAAGAGGCATGAGCCACGCCACAGCAAGCAGCGGCCACGCCGGCAACGAATTCGGCCTTGTCATCGTCGGCGACGAGATCCTCTCGGGCAAGCGCGCCGACAAGCACATGGCCAAGGTGATCGAGCTGCTCTCGGCCCGCGGCCTGCAACTGGCCTGGGCCGAGTACGTGGGCGACTCGCCCGCGCGCATCACCGACACCCTGCGCCGCGCCTTCGCCGGCGACTTGCCGGTGTTCTCCTGCGGCGGCATCGGGGCCACGCCGGACGACCACACCCGCCAGTGCGCCGCGGCCGCCCTGGGCCGCCCGCTCGCGCTTCACCCGGAAGGCGCCGACCTGATTCGCGAGCGCATCCAGGACCAGGCGCGGGAGCAGGGCGTGCCCTACGAGCCCGAGCGCGCCGACAACCTGCACCGCCTGAACATGGCCATGTTCCCCGAGGGCGCCCGCATCATCCCCAACCCGTACAACAAGATCGCCGGCTTCAGCGTGGGCCATGTCCACTTTGTGCCGGGCTTCCCGGTCATGGCCTGGCCGATGATCGAGTGGGTGCTCGACACGCAATACGCCGACCGCTTCCGTCGCGACGCCTACCAGGAGAAGTCGGTCATCGTCTTCGGCGGCATCGAGGCCACGCTCACCCCGCTCATGGAGGCGGTGGAGCGGGACCACCCGCAGGTGAAGGTGTTCAGCCTGCCCAGTGTCGACAACCCCCAGTGGGGCCGGCACATCGACCTGGGCGTCAAGGGCGAGCCGGCGGCAGTGGAGCCGGCCTACCAACAGCTGCTGGCAGGGCTGCGTGCCCTGAAAGTGCAGCTGGGCCCCGAGTTGGTGCGGGGCTGATTTGCACCAAAATGAAGCAATCCTAATGCACGGAAAAAGTGCATCGAAGGCCTCCGAGGTCGGGCGGCACGGCCTGATCGGCCGCCTGAGGCCCGGACTGGGCCCCTTCGCCTTCCTCCCGCGGCAGAGAACCCTTGCAGATCGGCGACAATGGCCGACTTTGCTGCCCCCGACGGGCTGACTGCGGGCCCGGTCCCGCCGCCCGGCGAATGGCACAAAAACTGCATTCCGCAACGCATTGTTCAACCAACCATCCTTACCTGGAGACCCCTGATGGCAGCCAAGACCGTCGCCGACGTGATGAAGATGGTGAAGGAAAACGAAGTCAAGTTCGTCGACTTCCGCTTCACCGACACCCGTGGCAAGCAGCAGCACACCACCGTGCCCGTTTCTCACTTCGACGAAGACAAGTTCTCCGCCGGCCACGCCTTCGACGGTTCGTCCATCGCCGGCTGGAAGGGCATCGAAGCCTCCGACATGCTGCTGGTGCCGGACCCCAAGTCCGCCGTCATCGACCCCTTCTTCGAAGAGCCGACCCTGGTCCTGACCTGCGACGTCATCGACCCGACCGACGGCAAGTCCTACGACCGTGACCCGCGCTCCATCGCCAAGCGCGCCGAGGCCTACCTGAAGGCCTCCGGCCTGGGCGACACCGCCTACTTCGGACCCGAGCCCGAGTTCTTCCTGTTCGACGGCGTGCGCTGGAGCACCGAGCCGAGCAACACCTTCTACGAGATCGAAGAGTACGAAGCCCCCTGGAACACCGGCGCCAAGGTCGACGGCGGCAACAAGGGCCACCGTCCCACCGTCAAGGGCGGCTACTTCCCCGTTCCCCCGGTCGACAGCACCCAGGACATGCGCGCCGAGATGGCCCTGATCCTCGAGTCGCTGGGCATCCCGGTCGAGGTGTTCCACCACGAAGTGGCGGGCGCCGGCCAGAACGAGATCGGCACCAAGTTCAGCACGCTCGTCGAGCGCGCCGACTGGACCATGCTGCAGAAGTACGTGGTGCACAACGTGGCCCACGCCTACGGCAAGACCGCCACCTTCATGCCCAAGCCCTACCACGGTGACAACGGCTCCGGCATGCACGTGCACCAGTCCGTGTGGAAGGACGGCAAGAACCTGTTCGCCGGCGAAGGCTATGCCGGCCTGTCGGACTTCGCGCTGTACTACATCGGCGGCATCATCAAGCACGCCCGTGCCCTCAACGCCATCACCAACCCCGGCACCAACAGCTACAAGCGCCTGGTTCCGCACTTCGAAGCCCCGGTGAAGCTGGCCTACTCGGCCAAGAACCGCTCGGCCTCGATCCGCATCCCCTTCGTGGCCAACCCCAAGGGCCGTCGCGTGGAAGCCCGCTTCCCCGATCCCCTGATGAACCCCTACCTGGGCTTCGCCGCGCTGCTGATGGCTGGCCTGGACGGCGTGGAAAACAAGATCCACCCGGGCGAGGCTGCCACCAAGGACCTGTACCACCTGCCGCCCGAGGAAGACGCGCTGGTGCCCACCGTCTGCCACAGCCTGGACCAGGCCCTTGAGGCCCTGGACAAGGACCGCGCCTTCCTGACCAAGGGCGGCGTGTTCACCGACTCCATGATCGACGCCTACATCGACCTCAAGATGCAGGAAGTGACCCGCTACCGCATGTCGGTGCACCCGGTCGAGTACGACATGTACTACAGCCTGTAATCGCCTGGCGATTCGGGGCCCTCGCGAGAGGGCTGGCAAGAGGGCGGCGCAAGCCGCCCTTTTTCTTTTGGCCGTGTTTGGGCCATACTGCAAACGCAAGCATGCAGGCAAGCCCACACATACCCATGAAGTTCCTGTCCGTCCTTCTCCTGCTCATCACCTCAGCTGCGGCGCTGGCCCAGGGGGCCGCCCCCAGCCCGACCCGCATCTACCGCTGCGGCAACGCCTACACCAACGACGCCGCCGAGGCCCAGGCCAAGGGCTGCAAGCCGCTGGAGGGCGGCAACGTGACGGTGGTGCAGGGCACCCGGGTGCAGGCGGCGGCGCAACCGTCGCCGGCGGCGCCCCGGGCGGCCGGCTCGGGCGCCGGGGCTGGCAGCGGCCCCCGGGTGGACAGCCCCGAGCAGCGCGCCCGCGACGCCGACGCCCGCTACATCCTCGAAAGCGAGCTGAAGAAGGCCGAGACCCGCCGCGCCGAGCTGCAGAAGGAATACAACAACGGCGAGCCCGAGAAGCTCGGGCCCGAGACGCGCAACCACCAGAAGTACCTCGACCGGGTGGCCGAGCTCAAGGCCGCGATCGCGCGCAACGACGCCGACATCGCCGGCCTGCAGCGCGAGCTGTCCCGGCTGTCTGCGTCAAAATAGGCGGCTTGAAGCCCGACACGCCTCCCACCTCCGCGCCCAAGGCGCCCCCCGCGGGGCCACTCGCCCCATCCGCCGCACCATCCGCCGCCCCGGCGGCCGCAACCGCGGCGACCTCGGGCGTCTCCTCTCCCTCCACCCGATTCGCGCCCTTCGACCTGCTGGCCACGCTCGTGGCGGTGGTCGACTCGGGCGGCCGGGTGCTCTTCGCCAACTCGGCGCTGGAGGACGCGCTCGGCGTCTCTCGGCGCAACATCGCGGGCTCCTCCTTCCCCCAGGCCTTCGCTGAACCGGACCTGCTGCGAAGCGCCGTGGAGGGCGCCAGCCAGAACGACTTCGGCGCGCTGCGCTATGAGGCGCAGCTGCAGCGGGCGACGGCTGAACCCATGCCGGTGCATGTGGTGGTGACCCCGAGCGAGCACGAGGGCGAGGTGGTGGTCGAAATGCTCCCCCAGGAGCAGCTGGTGCGGCAGGAGCGCGAGGAGCGGCTTCTGGACCAGGCCAGCGCCAACAAGGAGCTGATCCGAAACCTGGCCCACGAGATCAAGAACCCCCTGGGCGGCATCCGCGGGGCGGCGCAGCTGCTCGAGATGGAGATCGAGGGCCGCGACCAGCTCAAGGAATACACACAGGTCATCATCCACGAGGCCGACCGGCTGCAGACCCTGGTGGACCGGCTGCTCGCGCCGCACCGCCGCCCGCATGTGGTGGGCGACGTGAACATCCACGAGGTGTGCGAGCGGGTGCGTGCACTGATCGAGGCCGAATTTCCGCGGGGCCTCAAGGTGGTGCGTGACTACGACACCTCCCTGCCCGAATTCCGCGGCGACCGCGAGCAGCTGATCCAGGCCGTTTTGAACATCGCCCACAACGGCTGCCAGGCCCTGGCCGAGCGCATTGCCGCAGGGGACGCCGAGCTGGTGCTGCGCACCCGCATCGCGCGCCAAGTGACGTTCGGCAAGCAACGCTATCGACTGGCACTGGAATTGCATGTCATCGACAACGGACCCGGCGTGCCCCCGGCCATCAAGGACCGCATCTTCAATCCCCTGGTTTCAGGGCGCGAAGGCGGTTCCGGCCTCGGGCTCACGTTGGCGCAGACCTTCGTCCAGCAGCACCATGGACTGATCGAATGCGACAGCGTGCCGGGCCGCACGGACTTCAAGATCCTGATTCCGTTGCCCTGAAACGATACATGTGAACCCGAGGTAGGACACCCCCATGAAGCCGATCTGGATCGTTGACGATGACCAAAGCATCCGCTTCGTGCTGGAGAAGGCCCTGCTGCGCGAGGACCTGCCCACCCGCAGCTTCACCAGCCCGCGCGAGGTGCTGCAGGCGCTCGAAGCCGCCAATGACGAGGACGGCCCGCAGATCCTGGTGAGCGACATCCGCATGCCGGGCGGCTCGGGCCTGGACCTGCTGGCCAAGGTGAAGGAGATGCACCCCGGCCTGCCGGTGATCATCATGACCGCCTTCTCCGACCTGGACAGCGCGGTCTCCGCCTTCCAGGGCGGCGCCTTCGAGTACCTGCCCAAGCCCTTCGACCTGCCCAAGGCGGTGGAGCTCATTCGCCGCGCGGTGGAGGAGAGCCAGCGCGAGGAGGTGGGCGAGGAGCGCCTGGTCGACACCCCCGAGATGCTGGGCCAGGCGCCGGCGATGCAGGACGTGTTCCGCGCCATCGGGCGCCTGTCGCAAAGCAACGTCACGGTGATGATCACCGGCGAGTCGGGCACCGGCAAGGAGCTGGTGGCGCGCGCGCTGCACAAGCACTCGCCCAGGGCCAGCGGTCCCTTCGTCGCGATCAACACCGCCGCCATCCCCAAGGACCTGCTCGAGTCCGAGCTGTTCGGCCATGAGCGCGGCGCCTTCACCGGCGCGCAGGCCATGCGCCGCGGCCGCTTCGAGCAGGCCGAGGGCGGCACGCTGTTCCTCGACGAGATCGGCGACATGCCCTTCGACCTGCAGACGCGCCTCTTGCGGGTGCTGTCCGACGGCCACTTCTACCGGGTGGGCGGGCACAGCGCGGTCAAGGCCAATGTGCGGGTCATCGCCGCCACCCACCAGGACCTGGAGCAGCGGGTCAAGGAAGGTGCGTTCCGCGAGGACCTGTTCCACCGCCTCAACGTGATCCGCCTGCGCCTGCCGGCGCTGCGCGAGCGGCGCGAGGACGTGCCGATGCTGGCGCGCCACTTCCTGCAGCAGTCGGCCCGGCAGCTGGGCGTGGAGCCCAAGCGCATCTCGGATGCGGCGCTGGCCCGCCTGTCGGCCTTCGGCTTTCCGGGCAACGTGCGCCAGCTGGAGAACATCTGCCACTGGCTCACCGTGATGGCGCCGGCGCAGTTGATCGAACCCAAGGACCTGCCGCCCGAGGTGGGCGTGGGCATGGGCATGCTCCCGGAAGTTGCGGTGGAGGCGCAGGCCGAGCCGGCTCATGCGCCGGCACCGGCCCTCCCGTCCGCTCCCCTGTCCGCGCCCCTGGGCATGGCGGCGGAGCCGCCGGCCGCCGAAGCGCTGGCCAGGGCTGGCACCCCGCCGGCTGCCTCCCTGTTGCCTGGCGGAGGCTGGGAGCAGGACCTCGAGCGCGAGGCGCAGGCCCTGCTGGCGGCCGGCCGCACCGACGTGTGGGACGTGCTGACCCGCCGCTTCGAGTCGCGCCTGATCCTCACCGCCCTGTCCACCACCCGGGGCCGCCGCATCGAGGCCGCCCAGAAACTGGGCATCGGGCGCAACACGATCACCCGCAAGATCCAGGAGCTCAAGCTCGACTGATCTGCAGCCGGGCGGGGCGAGCGCCTCTGACCATTGCCGCAATCAAAGTCGCATAGATATCTGCGGAAATTTGAAAAAATCCTTGTGAGTCATATACTTGCGAGGAATGGCAAATTCGCAGAAATTCCAGCTGTACGACCATCCGTCGCAGATGGAGCCCCTCCTGCCCTCGGAGGCGCGGCTGGGGCCTGCGCTGGAGCAGGCCAACGACCTCATTAGGCAGGCGGACCGGCTTGCCGGAAGGCTCCGGCCCGCCGCGCTGCCCGGCCTGCGGCAGTTGCTGCGGGCGATGAACTCCTACTACACCAACAAGATCGAGGGCCAGCACACGCTCCCCCTGGAGATCGAGCAGGCCCTGCGCAACGACTACGCGCAGGACGCCGACAAGGCGCGGCGGCAGCGACTGGCGGTGGCCCATATGGCCACCGAGTCCCAGCTGGAAGCGCTGGGCTCGCAATGGAGCGCGCGGCAGGTGTGGGCACCTCAGACGGTGTGCGACATCCACCAGGACCTGTTTGCGCGCTTGCCGGAGGCGGAGCGCGTCCAGGCCGGTGTCGCCGGCGCCCCTTCATTGGTCCCGGGGCAGATCCGCACCCGGGGGGTGAGCGTCGGGCGGCATGCGGCGCCTGCGGCGGCCGCCCTGCCGGCCTTCCTCGCGCGCTGGTCGGAGGTCTACGGCCAGGTCCGGCGGGGCGAGATGCAGGTCGTGGCGATGGCGGCGGCGCACCAGCGCCTGGCGTGGATCCACCCCTTCCTCGACGGCAACGGGCGCGTCGCCCGCCTTCACAGCCACCTGGTCCTCGGGCACCTGGGCTTGACCAATGGCCTCTGGTCGCCTCTGCGTGGCTTCGCGAGAACACAGGAGGACTACTACGCCCACCTGGCGGCCGCGGACGAGCCCCGGGCAGGTGACCTGGATGGCCGGGGCAACCTCACCGAGGCGGGGCTGCTGGCATGGATCCATTACTTGATCGGCGTTTGCCTCGATCAGGTGCAGTTCATGGCTTCCTTGCTGGCCCTCGACGGGATGAAGGATCGTATCGCCGCCTGCCTCGCGTACGAGGCCCAGGTGGTGCGCCAGGGCGTTCGCGCCGAATCCCTGCGCCCCCTGCACTATCTGTTTTCCACGCAGTCAGAGCTCGATCGCGCCGACTTCAAGGCCATGCTGGGCATGGGGGATCGGCTGGCGACCGCGCAGGTGTCAGCCCTGCTGGCGCGTGGTCTGTTGCTGACTGATTCGCCGCACGGCAAGTTGCGTTTCGGCGTTCCCCAGCACGCCTTGCGCTTCTACTTCCCAAGCCTGTGGCCGGAGGCGGAAGCCCAGCACTTCTGAGCGGTCGCTTCAGCCCCGCAGCGTGACGACCACCGGCGCGTGGTCGCTGGGCTTTTCCCATTTGCGCGGCGCGCGGTCCACGGTGCAGGCCTGCACCTGCGCGCGCAGCGCCTCGCTCACCAGGATGTGGTCGATGCGCAGGCCGCGGTTCTTCTGGAAGCCCAGCATGCGGTAGTCCCACCAGCTGAAGCTCTTCTCGGGCTGCTCGAACATCCGGTAGGCATCGGTGAGCCCCAGGGCGAGCAGCGCCTGGAAATGCTGGCGCTCCTCGGTGGTGTGGTGAATGGTCTCGCGCAGGCCCACCGGGTCGAAAGAGTCGCGGTCCTCGGGGGCGATGTTGAAGTCGCCCAGGAGCACCAGGCGCGGGTGCCGCGCCATCTCGGCGGCGACGTAGGCGCGCAGGCCGTCCAGCCAGGCCATCTTGTAGGCGAACTTGTCGCTGCCCGGCTCCTGGCCGTTGACGAAGTAGCCGTTGATGACGCGGACCGGCTCGGCGCCCGGGGCGGTGACGGTGGCCGCGATGACCCGCGACTGCTCGTCGGCGAAGCCCTCGATGTTGCGCGCCACGTCGCCGAGCGGGTGGCGGGAAACGATGGCCACGCCGTTGTACGTCTTCTGTCCGAAGACCGCGCAATGCGGGTAGCCCGCCGCGGCTAGGGCCTCGAGCGGGAACTTGTCGTCCGTCATCTTGAGCTCCTGCAGGCACAGGACGTCGACCGGCGCGCCCTCCGGCTGGCCCGCCAGCCAGTCCAGCACATGCTGGTGGCGGGCGGTGAGGGAGTTGACGTTCCAGGTGGCGATCTTCATGCGGGGCTCAGGTGTCGAAAGGGGCGGGGGCGCGCAGGCCCGCTCAGAGGTGGAGCCAGGCCATCACGCCCAGGCCCACGCCGACGATGCCGGTGGCGAACATGGCCCACTCCAGTGGGCGCTTGCGCGTGAGCAGCACGATGGCGGCCAGCGCGATCGAGACCTGCAGCACGGTGGTGGCCTGGGCCCAGCGATGGTGCAGGTGCATCTGCTCGTCGCTCTTCTTGTCCCAGTCCTTGGCCTCGGCCTCGATCTTCTCGGCCTCGGTCTTGATCTCGTTCTTTTCCTTCTCGTAGCGGTCGACCTTGGCCTGGTAGGTCTCGCGCCTGTCGGCGGGCGCCAGGTCGCGGGAGACCTCGGCCAGGGACTGCTTGGTGCTCTTGGCCTGGAAGTAATTCCACTGGTTGGAGGCCTCGGTCTTCTTGATCGCGGCGTTGTTCTTGTAGAGGCCCGCATTGGCCTGGGTGGCGCCGCCCATGTAGGAGAACAGGGCGCCGACGGTGGCGATGATGGCGGTGAAGAGCGCGATCTGGCTGGTCAGGCCATCGGCGCCATGGCCGTGGCCGCCGGCCGCGGCCTGCGTGGCGTGCTCGAGTTCGTGGTCATGCGGACCATGGACGTGAAAACCGGCTCCGGACATCAGGGGGCTCCTCAGACTGCTTGTTGGTGATAGGTGATGAATTCATAGCCCAGGCCGCTGGCGGCCTGGTGGCGGCTGCGGGCCACCTCCTGCCAGCGTGGGCCGAGCGCGGGGGCGAAGGCGTCGCCTTCGTAGTCGGCGTCGATCAGGGTGACCTCGGCGACCTGGGCCCGCGGCGCGGCGAGGGCGTAGAGCTCGGCGCCGCCGATGACCCAGGCCATCGGCACACCGGCGCAGAGCGCGAGGGCGGCATCGAGCGAGTTGGCGCGCTCGGCGCCTTCTGCTTGCCAATCGGTTTGGCGGGTGACGACGATGTTTCGTCGTCCGGGCAGCGGCCTAAAGCGCGGGGGCAGGGAGTCCCAGGTCTTGCGGCCCATGATGACGGGGCAGCCCTGCGTCTTGGCCTTGAAGTGCGCCAGGTCCTCGGGCAGGTGCCAGGGCAGCTGGCCCTGGACGCCGATGACGCCGTTGCGGGCGCGCGCGTAGATGATGCCGAGCTTCATTCGGGGGATGGAGCCCCGCTCACACTGCCACCGGCGCCTTGATCGCCGGGTGGCACTCGTAGCCCTGCACCTCGAAGTCCTCGTACTGGTAGCCGAAGATGGAATCGGGGCGGCGCTTGATGTGGAGCGTGGGGTAGGCGAAGGGCTGGCGCGAGAGCTGCAGCTGCACCTGCTCGAAGTGGTTGTTGTAGATGTGGCAGTCGCCGCCGGTCCAGATGAAGTCGCCCACTTCGAGGTCGCATTGCTGCGCCATCATGTGCGTGAGCAGGGCGTAGCTGGCGATGTTGAAGGGCACGCCCAGGAAGATGTCGGCGCTGCGCTGGTACAGCTGGCACGAGAGTTTTCCGTCGGCGACGTAGAACTGGAAGAAGGCGTGGCAGGGCGCCAGCGCCATGCGCGGGATGTCGGCCACGTTCCAGGCGCTCACGATGATGCGGCGCGAATCCGGGTTGGTCTTGAGCGTCTTGACCACTTCGGCGATCTGGTCGACATGGCCGCCGCCGGGGGTGGGCCAGCTGCGCCACTGCACGCCGTACACGGGGCCGAGGTCGCCGTCTTCGCGGGCCCACTCGTCCCAGATGGTCACGCCGCGCTCGCGCAGCCAGTTGTTGTCGCTGGAGCCCTCGAGGAACCACAACAGCTCGTGGATGATCGACTTGAGGTGGACCTTCTTGGTCGTCACCAGCGGGAAGCCCTCGGCGAGGTTGAACCGCATCTGGTGGCCGAAGACGCTGCGCGTCCCGGTGCCGGTGCGGTCGGTCTTGGCGGTGCCATGTTCAAACACATGGCGCATGAAGTCCTCGTACTGGGAGCGGATCGGGCGCGGGCTCGTCATGGAGGGCAATTATGGGGGAGCTTGGGCGCCTCTCCGGGCGCACGGGACCGATAGGCCGGAAGGTTTCAGCCCGCCAGCACCCGGCCCGGGTTCATCAGGTTCTTCGGGTCCACCGCCTGCTTGATGGCGCGCATCAGGGCCAGCGCCGGGCCGCCTTTGTACTCGGGCAGGATGCCCGCCTTGAGGCCGCCCACGCCGTGCTCGGCGGAGATCGAGCCACCGAAGCGCCGCACCTGCTGGTAGACGAGGTGGTTGATGCGGTCCTCCTGCTCGCGCAGGAAGGCCGCCGGGTCGCCGTCCACCGGCGCCTGCACGTTGTAGTGGAGGTTGCCGTCGCCCAGGTGGCCGAAGTTCACCAGACGCATGCCGGGCACCGCCTCGGCCAGCAGGGCGTCGGTCTCGGCGCAGAAGGCGGCGACGCGCGAGATCGGCAGGGCGATGTCGTGCTTGATGTTCAGGCCTTCCTCGGCCTGGGCGAGCGAGATGCTCTCGCGCACATGCCAGAGCTCCCTGGCCTGGGCCAGGCTCTCGGCCACCACCGCGTCCGTGGCGCAGCCATCGTCGAGGGCGGCCTCCAGCAGGGCCTCGAGCTGCGCGCGGGCGTGCGCCTCGGACTCGGCGTCGGCCAGCTCCAGCAGCACGCCCCAGGGGGCTGCCGCGTCACCCTGCAGGAAGGGCACCCGCAGCTGCGGGAAGTGCCGCGCCACCAGCGAGAGGGCAAAGCGGCCCATGACCTCGAAGCCGGTCAGGCCCGAGGCCAGGCGGCCGCGCGCCAGCGTGAGCAGGCGCACCGCGGCCTCCATCGAGGGCACGGCGGCCCAGGCGGTGAGGGTGGCCGCCGGCTGCGGAAAGAGCTTGAGGGTGGCGGCGGTGATGACGCCCAAGGTGCCTTCGCTGCCGATGAAGAGGTCACGCAGGTCGTAGCCGGTGTTGTCCTTGCGCAGGCCCGACAGGCCGTCCCAGACGTCCCCGGCGGGGGTGACCACCTCGAGGCCCAGGCACAGGTCGCGGGTGTTGCCGTAGCGAAGCACCTGGGTGCCGCCGGCATTCGTGGCCAGGTTGCCGCCGATCGTGCAGCTGCCCTCGGCCGCCAGCGAGAGCGGAAAGAGCAGGCCCGCCTCCTGCGCCACCTGCTGCAGCTGCTGCAGCACGCAGCCGGCTTCGACGGTGACGGTGAGGTTGTCGGCGTCGAGCTCGCGCACCCGGTTCATGCGTTGCAGCGAGAGGACGACCTGGGTGCCGCTGCCGTCGGGAATGCCGCCCACCACCAGGCCGGTGTTGCCGCCCTGGGGCACGAGGGCGGTGCCGGCCTCGGCGCAGGCGCGCACCACCGCCGCCACCTCCTGCGTGCTGCCGGGACGCACCACCGCCAGCGCCTTGCCGCGGGCGCGCTTGCGCCAGTCCTGCTCCCAGGCCGCCAGGTCGCCCTCGTGCAGCACATGGGCCGGGCCGACGAGGCCGGCCAGGCGGGAAAGGAGGGCGGCGCTGTCGCTCATTCGGGCGTGGCCTTTCGGTCAGTTCGACGGGTGGGAGGCGTCCTGCAGCCCCAGCCTTTTGGCTGCGGCCAGGCGCACCCGGACATGCACCACCACGCCCAGGAACAGGCCCAGGCACAGCGCGATCTCGAGACCGGCGAGCCAGGCGGAGGGCGCCGGGTCGCTCCAGGCGCGCACCACGCCTTCGGTGAAGTACAGCCAGACCACCAGGCTCACCCAGCGGAAGGTGTAGAGCCGGTTGCGAAGCAGGCCGGAGAGGGGAATGCACAGGGGCAGGGCCTTGAGCGCCAGCCAGCTGCCGCCCGGACGGATCGGGGCCAGCCACAGCTCCCAGGCCAGGGACAGGACGATGAGTCCCAGCAGGCAGGCCACCGCGAGCCGGCGGCTCCAGGCCACCACGGGCGGAACCACGCCCGGGGTCGCGGGCGCGGCGTTGTCGGAGCGGGTATCGGGTTCGGCAGGGGCGTTCATGGGCGGTGGCATCATACTGGCCGATGAAAGCCCGCCCCCTGCTCGAGAGCCTGGCCCGCTTCCCCTGGCGAGACGCCTTCCGCTCCCTGCGCGAGCGATGGGCGCAGGACCGCCTGGGCGTGGCCGCCGGCAGCCTGACCTTCACCACGCTGATCGCCCTGGTGCCCTTCTTCACCGTGGTGCTGGCGCTGTTCACCGCCTTTCCCACCTTCGGCAAGCTGCAGGGCGCGGTGCAGACCTGGCTGGTGCAAAGCCTGGTGCCCGACGCGATCTCGCGCCAGGTGCTGGGCTACCTGACCCAGTTCGCCACCAAGGCCAGCCGCCTGGGCGCCTTC
>JACCDG010259745.1_pt1 | contig 36770 bp, 90 predicted proteins | sample 7442471 | NCBI WGS metagenome assembly JACCDG01 (sample SAMN15323444, study PRJNA562643) | freshwater metagenome | isolation source: river surface water | place: USA:Blue River Watershed | collected 2017-08-17 | reverse complement strand
GTCGGTAGATGGCCCGCCAATGTGATTATCGATGATTCTGTTGAGGCCACCTGGACCCCGTACTTCTACTGCGCGAAAGCCGCCAAATCCGAGCGTAATGCGGGGCTAGCCAAGGATGCAAACTCTCATCCGACCGTAAAGCCGCTCGAACTCATGAAATATCTCTGTCGACTTATCACACCTCCGAATGGAACCATTCTGGACCCCTTCGCTGGCTCAGGAAGCACTCTGGTGGCGGCAACCCTAGAGGGATTCAACAGCATCGGCATCGAGATGACGGCAGAATACATTCCGATTATTCAAGCGCGTCTCACATGGGCGGAATCCCAAATCGCGTCCTGAAATCGGCGCGGCTCTTTTAAACATCTCCAACGGAAAAGCAGGAGTGTCAAGATTCCCTATAGGGAGAGACAACCACAGGGGAACACAACAGGCTGCTTTCCACCACCGTCATACGTAGAAGAGCACCTGCCACAGGAGAACCACGTACCAAGCGTCCGATAACGGATAACGACGCATCAGGGGGAATCACACGCGATAACAGCCTTCCCCGCTACGCAGTTTGGATAAATCTATCTGAGATGAGGGGGAACACAAAATTTAGTGTAGGGCTACCCCCCCATTTAGAGAATTTCAAAAAAGTTGCGGGACTGCCCGCACGGGGTATGGGGGGCGAACATTTGTTTGCCGAACACTTGTTCCCCCGAACACCTGTTCGCCCGAACGCTTGTTCGTGTGGATAAGCCTGTTGATAACCACCCCATAGGTGTGGATGGAGTCCCGACTTTGTCCACAGGGGTGTGGATAACCCCTTCTCATACACCTTATGGAACACCACTTTGTCCACAGGTCTGTTGATAACTCTGTTGATAAGTTATCCACAAGCCTGTTGATAACCCTGTTGATAACCCCTTCTTATCTAGCGTAAAGTAGAACCTACTTATTAGTGAAGTGAAACCTCAAGTTATCCACAGGTTTATCCACAAGCAGTCAGACAGCAGATACCCCTACCCCTATGCCTACTCATCGTCTACGGCATTGCGTATTCACTCATTGACTCGCATAGTCATTCATCGTCAGCGTCATCACAAGTCGTGATTCATTGTGATGCTTTGTCATACCTTGTGATTCATTGTGATGCTTTGTGATTCATTGCCTTACGACAAGCCGACCGAGCGATGTCATCGTCATTGACAACACACATCACCATCGCCACATCACATACCTAGTGAACGATGCTCACCTCATTGTCATCGTGTCCATCACATAGGTGAATCGCAAGTGCCACGGGTATCACTACGGGTACATAAGTAGGTACTCATACACACATACCCTCACACAGTATTGCCCTCACCCTCATACACCCCCACATACATAGACACACATAGACCTACATACATAGGTGAATCACAAGTGCCACGGGTAGTGCTACGGGTAGTAGAGAATACCTACACATACGCATACACATACGCATACACATGAGAGAGGGGAGCAACACACTAGGTGCTACTCCCCTCATAGGTGACTACCCTTATGACCACTACCTTATAGGTGTAGTCACCACACCATTACTTCTTTCCACCTAGGTACTGTCGTCTTGCGTCAGTGAATGCCCAAGGTTCTCTCACACTCATACGCCTACCCTGACCTAGAGCAGTGAGGTACTTACAAGCCGTAGCAGTGTCAGGTACAACGACGATGTTGTGACGACTACAGAAGTTCATTGTCTGAAGTGTCAGACTGTCATGACCATTGTCGCCCATTCCAGTCACATGACCATCACAGACCCACACGATAGGAGTATTGGAGCGAGGACGATTACTCACTGCCCACTCCAACGCAGGAAGGTCTACACCGTTCGCTTGACCCCGTGAGAATGGCATCTCATCACAGATACGACCCTTGTCAGCAAGTACCCAAGCGTTGGTGGCAACAGCCTCACCATCCTCACCAATGCGCCAATCGCCCATCACTGAGTAGGTCATGACCGTACAACCTGGGGCAGACAGCACCACTTCACGCAGTTCGTCCCTGCTCATAGACATAGAGCCTGAAGCGTCCACAATCACGATGCCACCAGTCCCCTTGACAGTGCGGTCAAACACTCGCTTGTTGGGGTCACTGATGAGGCGATGGATACGACGAGGAACCTTGCCAGTCTGAGAGGCGAGTCGCTTCTTGCCCAACGCACCGTTGAGAACGATAGGAAGGGGCAGTCTCTCCACCTTCAGTTTCATCCAACTAGGGGGCGACGAGGGAAGGAGTTTCGTCTTTCGTGACTCACTCACAGCATCGGTCGTATCCACTTCCGAACTCTTAGGTCGTCCACGCTTAGGCTTGCTTGCCTCAGTGTCCCCATCGTCCGTGGTATCACCCTTGTCGGTGTCACCACCCTTGCCTTCATCCTCACCCTTAGCAGGCTTAGGCTCAGGGGGAGCAGTGGTAGCCATTCGTTCAGCCCACTCAGCAATCCGCTCAGTGTGACTAAACCCCTCAATCATTCCGTCGCCAATAGGTTCCGTTGATGCGAGTCGCTTCTGAGGGACTTTGGTCATCTCTTTCATCGCTCGCTTACTGATGTCAGCAAGCACCGCACCCCACACCTTGTTCTTGCGACGAACGCCGTTGAGAAACTTCTTGTGTCCACCCGTCCCAGCCGTAGCAAGGGCGAACATGACAGCACCACGCCAATCGTTTGTCTCCACGACTCGCTCGCCGTAGGAGTCCTCAGAACCGTCCATGAGATGCTTCATGTCGTACCCCAGCCGTGAGGCAAGGTAGTTCACTCGCAGTTCTTCCACTGAACGCAGGGCATCATCACTCGCCAGTCCACGCTCCAAGTAGGGAGAAATGTCTGTCGGAGAAACCTTGGCGTGTACCAGTTCGTGAACTCGCACCACTTCCGACAGGGCATCGTTGCCCATAGGAGCAGACATCTTTCGTGACGAAACATTGGTCACGGGTAGTCCACGGATAGGTGCGCACTCATTCACCGACCATTCGCCCGACTCTTTGGGCGTGTCCTTGCGACCAAGAGCCTCAGGCAGTGGTCGTACAGGTGACATGGTGGTCATACCGTCACCCGAGCCAACGAGTCAATACGCATCGCTTCCAAGATTGACGACGCACGGTCACCGAACACCAGTTCAGCCGCTTCACCAACAGGCAACGACGAACGCAGTTTGTCAAAGGCGTAGAACGCACGGAGCGACACTCGCTCACGACCAGCGTCAGCAAGACTCACAGCAATGCCATGAAGGTCGGACGACAGACGGGTCAGAGCAGAGGGGTGAGGTTGGTCAATGCGAATCCGCACAGGGAATCGGTCAGACAGAGCCGTAGGCAGTTCTGCCATGTTCTCAATGTTGGTCGTCATGATGACCGAAAAGCCCTCACGGGGACGATGGATACGACCAGTCTCAGGATTCTCCCACGAAGCAGATTCGGGGGTGTCGGTGAAGGCGAGCAAGGTAGCGAGAACATCACCGCCAGCCTTGTCAATCTCATCGGCAACGAGGCGACCGCCCGTGATGCCGTCTCCGTCCCACGCCTTGAGAGCCGAACCAGCGACCCAAGAGAAGGTTCCCTTGTTGTCGGGCATGAACGCACCGCACACATCGGCGGTAGTCATGTCCTCGGTACAGATAAGGCGATGCGCCCCACCCTGAGTGTTGCCGTGATTCAGACCAGCGTAGGTCTTACCCGTACCCGAAGGTCCGAACAAGATGATTCGGTCAATGCCTGCGGAGAGAGCATTGTGGAGTTTCTTCCAGCAGTTGGGCAGTTTCGTGTTGTCGGTTGTAGTAGTCATGCCACCCTTGTCCGTGGCTCACGGATTTGGATTTGCGACCCGTGACCAGCGGTTATTACGCCTGCTCACGACGCAGACGGTCATTACGACACTCGTACAAGCCCTTCTTCACCTTGCGGAAGAACGGACTGCCGTCAATGAACTTCAGGGTCGTCTGATACGAGAACCCCGACACCTCAACCAACTGTTCGGTCGTAAATTGCTCAGAGTCATGCTCGCTCGCCCATTGCTCAAACGCCTTGTATTGGTCGGCTCGGCTTACTTTCGGCTCAACGGTCGTCACCCCATCCCCACCGCACTCGGCTAGGACAGCCTCAGCAATGGTTGGGGGAATCATGTACTGAGACAGCACCTGACGGTTGATGGAACCGCCGTACTTCTGAATGACATAGAAAGCCCGTAGACGCTCGGAGTTCTCACGAACCTCCTCGGAGGGCGCACGGAACACACTTCCGTACTTCTCTTCCAACGCACGGACACCTTCTTTGTAACGCCGTTCGGCTTCTTGTTCTGTGAGTGTCATGATTCTCCCCTTGTCTAGATGTATGCGATTTGGATTTGGGCAGGATACGCCCGTGAAGTCCCGTCGTCAAGAGTCCGGCAAATCCAAATCCTGACGGCGATGACACGATAGGCATGACTACGACCATTATCCAACGAACAAAGGACGCTCTCGCTGACGGAACCGTCACGGGTGACGGACACACCATCTTCCTGTCAACTTTCTACGCTCCTCACTTCTCCGAGGACGAACTGCGTGTGGCAGGACTCATTCAGACGCTGAAGTCCGACTTCTCTGACCCGAAGTCCACCATCTTTGATACGGACGGAAATCCCGTGGAAACGATGGAAGGCGTTTACAACCTTTCATTCCTTTACTGGCTCTGCGGTGCGTTGGGCGTGGACTCACACAACGACTACAACGGTCGTGGCTCGCAGGCACAAGAACTGGTGCGTCGCATCAAGGAGGCGTTGTCATGACCCCCACCGCTCCGTTCACCATCACCCACCATGACGAAGCCTCGTCGTGGCACGACAGCCCTGTATTGCTGGCTTTGGTCGGACTGACCGTCGTTGTTACAACCAAGGAGGGCTACATCTTTGACGGAGAAGTGGAGTCCGTAAACGACGACGGCACAATCGTTCTCGCCAACCTCAATCTTGGCAACTCTTGGAAAGAGATGACCATTGACATTGGGCAAATCACGAACATCCACTACTGCTGATGGTAAATCCAAATCGTGACGGCGAGGACAGGGTGGCTATGAACAAACCACTGACTATGGACGAACCACTGCGACAGGCAATACTCGCGTGGGCGCAAGAACAACTGGACACCATGCCCGAGGGTGAATACGGAGGCGACTGGTGGGGTGCGTTCAGCGACGAGTGGGACATCAACATCTGGGACTCCCAGCAACTTGGCAGTGTCGCCTACGACCAGCCGACCCGTGTCACGGCATACCCGATGACCGTGGACGGTCGCACTGACCACGGCAACTTCGTCAGCATCGGATTCATCCAAGAGCCTGCTGATTGGTACTTTGACCATTCGTGCGGTGAGTGCGGTGAGCCGATGCGTGGCAAAGGCGACGGTTCTCGCCCGACTCGCTACCCTCACGGGTACGCCCACGGACAGTGCGTGTACGAGTACGAAATCCAAATGTCCAAAGGACGGACAGTAGAAGTATGACCATTGACCCCTGTATCTACTGCGGTGAGTCCACCTCATTTGGTGCTACCCGTGAGGACGGCTCGCTCATCGGCAAGTTCGTCAATCGCATTCCTGCCGAGTACGACGACTACGAGGCTCGTGAGTCCAAGTATGGGTATGCCTGTGCTGAATGTGCTGGCTTTGAGTGCGACGAGTGTGGCAAGCAGATTTACCTTGACTGCGAAACCCGTGTGGAGTTCATGGACGAGGACGGCAACTACCACTACGGCAACTACCACACCGAGTGCTACGACGAAGCGAAGCACGGGATAGCCAACTACGGCGAGAACATCATGGAAGGGAGCGACAAGTGATTCTTCAGAACAACAACGACTTCATTGTGTGCCTCAGGAAGTCCGAGATTCCCCATGACGGCGAAGCAGTAATAACGCTCGCCATTGAGGATGACCCCATCTTTCGGATTGAGTTGATTCGTGAGGATGATGGTTCGTTGTATTACCGAGTAGAGGAAGTGGCGAATCCCCATTTCGTCATTGAGGGCAATTACCCCGAATATTTCCCCGAGGTGACGACATGACCTACAACCATGCCTACACGCTTGGGTTCGCCGTACCCGAGAGCAAATACGAAGACTGGGAGGACTGCTTGCGTTACGAGAAGGCGAGAGTCATTGACTACCTTCTGCGTCGTGTTGCCGAGTTACAAAGCAACGACCAAGAGTTCATGGAAGCCCTAGATGGCTTTGACACTTACGAGGAGAGCGAATGAACTACAACATCAACCTTGCGTCGTACCCCACGGAGCGTCGGGAGAAGATTCTCAGCCTCTTGGAGCCACACGAACAGACAGTCTTGATTCTCCGCTTTGGACTAGACAACGGAGGTACTTCACGGACGCTTGCCGAAGTCGCCGACATTCTTGGCGATGGGCAGACCCGTGAAAGCATCCGTCGCACCGAGGCGAGAGCCATTCAGATTCTTTCGTCCGTGGGAGCGTTTGATGTTGTCAGGGAGAAAGCGTGAGCAAGAACATTGACTTTGATTGCTCCGTTAGCGAGCCGATGGACATCATCGTGACACTCACGGACAATAAATACGACCCCGAGCAGGAAGTCTGTATCGTCCACATCACAAACGAAGGGCTACTGCTTGACTTCTACACAGACGGCGAACTGGTGCGAACCACAGGACGGACTTGGCAGGAGTGGTTTGACTCTTGCCCAGCAGTAGAGCCTACGGTGTGACCTTGGTCACCATAGGTTGCGTACTACGAAATACCGTGCTTACACTCGCCCACCAACAGATAGAGAACTATGAATAAGACAGCAGACATCATCCGAAAAGGGAACGGCTCACTAGATGCCGATGCGTACAAGAACCTCGTCGGACACATAGACATTGACGGTCTCACCATTGAGGTCATCGTCATGGATGCTCGCTTGGCTTACGGGCGATTGGACTTCAGTGTCACGCCCAAGTCGGGCAACGGAACGAAGTGGGTATCTGCCCTCAAGGTAGCACTCACTGGAGATAGAACGCTCCTGACTCCAATGTCAGGAGAAACAAGAACGACAGCCACCACTGGTCTTGGATTTCGTGGGGAGGTTGCCCGTCGCAAGGCACTCCAAATGAAGAAAGACGCAGAGCAGGCTTTCGTAAACAACAAGTCCATTCTGGACTTACTCATCACTCAGAAAGAGGAAACCAATGAATAAGCGGATTGTGTTTGAGAATCCTTCACCTGCGAGCCGTGGGCGTAGCGGCGGGGCTGTCCAGTCCTTCATCGCTCGCCTGTCGGAGACTCCCGAGAAGTGGGCGGTCTACACCCGTGAGGCGAAGTTCATCTCGTACTACTACTCGCTGGCGAGTCAGCGTAACGACCTGAAGGTGTCCGTTCGTCAGAACAAGGACGGCAAGACTTTCACCGTCTACATGATGGTTCTGTCGGAGGCTGGCATCAAGAGCCGTGTTGCCGAGAAGGCGAAGCGTTCTGCCAAGAAGGCAACTGCCCCCAAGAAGGTAATCGCCAAGAAGACCATTGCCAAGAAGACCACCGCCAAGAAGGCACAGGTCTGACGAGTGGTTCGCATGGGGTGGGGGCGTGTCCCCTGCCCCAGCGAACGACCGACAAATCCAAATACTTAGAACTTAGACAAGGGGGGTACTATGCCGAACTGGTGCTACAACAACATGAGCGTTCACGGTGACCGTGAGTCGCTAGAGAAACTGACCACTGCCATTTCCCGTAAGGACGAAGACGGCAACGAGTTCTACGACTTGACCGTCCTGTTCCCCGTTCCCGAGGAACTCCAAATCAAGAGTATGTTCTGGTCTGCCGACTCCACTGACCCCGAACACCTTGAGTTGGCAAAGAAGTACGAAGCCAACAAAGAGAAGTACGGGTATCAGACTTGGTACGACTGGTGTATCGCCAACTGGGGGACGAAGTGGTCGCCCAGCATTGAGCATTGGGAAATCAACGACTACAACGGCGAAAGCACCATCAACGCCAACTACGACACTGCGTGGTCGCCTGCCGATGGACTCATTCGTGAAGTGAGTAAGCAGTTCCCGACGCTTCTGTTCAGCGTGACTTCCGATGAGGAAGGTTGCTCGTTCGCTTGTTGCGAGGCGTACAAGAATGGCGAACTCGTCGCAGGATTTGGACTAAGCCTGCCCGATGACGAGGCTATGCCCGAGGAGTTTCGTGTTCGTCGTCAGGCGATTGACGAGGCGATGGAGAATAACGACCACGACAGCGACGAATACATCGGTGCGTGGGAAGACCATCACGACTGGAACAACGAAATCAAGGAATACTGCGAGGACATGGCGTGGAACGAACTACGAGACAAGGGACTTATCCCTCGCTTGGGTGTGTGATTCACCCGTAGTGCGTCAGGCTTCTTCTGCTGGTGCTTCCTCAGTGGCTTCGTCAGCAGACTTCTTGCTGTACTTACGCTTGGGCTTGTCCTCAACGACTTCTTCGGTCGGGGCTTCCTCGGCTACTGGTTCAGCGACGGGGGCTTCCTCGGCTACGGGGGTTTCCGCCACCGTAACGGCTAGCACAGCGTGTTCGCAGTCGGCGGTGTGGACATGGGCGAGGGCTTTCTTGGCGGCTCGCTCTTCGGGGGTCAGTTTACGCATCACAAACTCCTTGTTCGTTACAGGAAGCAATAATACCAAATTTCGCCAGTGTCATCGGTAAATCCAAATGCCGAGCGACAAGACAGGGGGGTCATGATGAAGAAATGGACAGTCCTAGTAACTGAAACCATCAGCCACTGCTACGAAGTGGAGGCTGAAGACCAAGATGGGGCTTTGGAGGCGTATTACCGCCTCACCAGCGAGCAACTGGAGTCCGAGGACTTGGACGGCAATGCCGATTGGGATGTTCCTTGGGACATTACGGAGTCCGAGGGATAAATCCAAATGCCGAGCGACAAGACAGGGGGAAGTATGACCGCCAACATGAAGTACCTAGACATGGTTCCTACTCGCAGTCGCAAGTGGAACGACACCGTTCGGGAGTCCGCTCCTGATGGTTACAACAACAGCACTAATCCCCTGCCCGAGAAGTTTCGTGGCAAGTCCCCCAACATGGTGAACACGGTTCTCCACTTGGGGTGGAACGAGGATGACACGCTTGCCCTGCTGAACTTTGCCGACGCTACGGGTGACCACCCGAACTGGTCGGAAACTGATTGGGATGGACTCCTGTTCCACTTTCAGCAGATTGAGCCGTTGGCTCTTGACCTCAAGGAGTTCTGCTGATGGGTGCGACAAACTTTCACTGCGAAGCCAACGGAGCGAACATCTCCGAGGCATTCCGACAGGCAGTTGAGAACGCCTATTGGGAACACGGACACGGTGGCTACACGGGCAGTATTGCGGAGAAGATGGGATTCACCGAGTTCCGCATTCCGCTGGAACGCCTGCCCGAGTTGCCCGATGGTCTCAACCCGTCTCTCGCCATGCGAGTGGACGGAGCAATGTGCTTTCTGTGTGAATGCTCCGACGACACCGACATTGACGAGGCTCTGTCCGAGGACATTCAGTCAGAGTGGTCAAAGCAGGCACAAGCCGACGCACGGGCGTTGCGTGAAGCAATGGGACGAAAGGAGTTCCGACGAATGATGGACATTTGGTACGAGAAGTGGGGAAACGCCGTGGGCTTTCGTATTGACGAGGGTATGTACGGCTTCTGCGGAACGGCGAGTTGCTGATGGGTGCTGACTTTATTGGAGGGTTCGTCCCCGTATCCCGTACCCGTGACGAGGCTTTGACCGCTCTGCGTGGAATGAGCGATGAGGCTATCCTCAATGCGATTTACCATACGCACCTTGACCCCGAGTTTGCTGATGAGAACTTCTTTACTTTTGACGAGTTCACTGACGAAGTTGTCGGCATCAACCGTGAGACCTTCATGTCCGAGTTGGAGGGTGTCGTGAACACCATCTACGACATTGCTGAGGGCAAGCACCGCCTCGCCTCATGGGTGAAACACGACAACATTACTTTCGTCATCGCTGGCGGGGCTTCGTGGGGAGACACTCCCGAGTTCGTGGATGAAGTATCTCTGTGCTACTTCTTGGGCGTAACCTACGACCCCGATAAGCAACTTGTATGGGCAGACAGGGTTGAGTCGTGACCACCCAAGCGTTTGCCCGACAAATCCAAATCCCGACTACGGAGACAGGTGTGGTATGAGACTTATTGTTCACGCTGGAACTGGGACGATTATCCCTGCCGAAGAATGCCTTATTGTCACTCTCCCCGACGATGTTCTCCACGATGGAAGCACGGGAACAGAGTTGGAAGACCACGAAATCGTGGAACTAGCAGAGGGACATGGATTCCCGTTAGAGGACTTGCTTTCGTCCAACACCATGTCGTTCTCTCCCCTCGCACTGCGTGAGGAAGCACGGGAAATGCTGGATAGCGGTGGCTACATTGACGCTGACGACACTAGCCCTGAAGCCGAAGCAGTCCGTTGGTGTGCGTACATCGCCACCGATGACGAACTCAACGAGGTCGGTCAGTGGATTATGAACGACGACGACTTGTGGCAGACCTATCGCACCTCGTTCACCGAAGGAATCCGATGGGGATACGGCGAACACGGCAACCTCAAGGGAGGCGACCGTGGGTGACCGTGGAAACATCGGCATTCGCCAGCCCAACGAGGAAGTGACGCTGTTCCTCTACACGCACTGGTTCGGTAGCGGTGTCTGCCATACCCTTGCGGAAGGATTGAGGAAGTGTAAGAACGAGGGTCGCCTAGATGACCCTGCGTATGCGACACGAATCATCTTTGACACCCTTACGGGTTGTACGGGCGAAAGCACTGGCTACGGCATTGCCGTTGGCTCACCTTGCGACAACGAGCATGAGATTCCGATTGTCGTATGGGAGAACTACGGGAATCCGACCATTCACTACGGGTGCGGACGCTTTACCCCCGAAGGTTGGATAGAAGCCTTTGGGCGACAAATCCAAATGTCCGATACGGGGACAGGGGAAGTATGAGCGACGAAATCAACGCCCCTCACATCGTCATTTACTATGACGCAGACATGAAAGAAGCCGATGGGCTTGGTTGGTGCGTGGAACTTCTCCCCTCATCAACGACTCATCGTTTCGCCACTCTTGCCGACGCACAGTTGTTCATTACGGACAACTCTTGGTACTTCCTGCCGAGCATTCATGTGGTGAAGTCGTGACTATCCGAGTCTTTGAGTCCAATCCGACTTACGACCAGTGGTGCGAAGCCAACGGGCTTGACCCTGACGACGACGAAACTTACAACGCTTACTGCGAATGGAGAAGCAATAACCGATGAGCGACCTACCCAAGAGAGTCAATGTTATACGGGTGATTTCCTACAATGTCGCTGACTATGTAGAGCGAATCAAGACCGCCCGAGCCAGCGAGGTCATCTACGACCGAAACGGCTCTCGTCCGCTAGCCGTGGACACGCCCATCACCATTGAGGAAGTTATTGACCTCATTGAGAACGACTGCTACGAGGACTTCTCTAGCACGGTAAACCTTACGGAACTAACATTCCAAGACGAGAAAGGAAACAAACTGTGATTCACTCCGATTCACATTTTGAGTCGCTTATCGGAAAGCGAGTGCGACTCCAGTACACCAATGACCCATACACGAACCTGCGTCAAGGCGACGAGGGAATCGTGGACTTCGTGGACGACACGGGAACCATCTCCGTAAAGTGGGATTCGGGTTCCTCGTTGGGACTCAACGCTGAGTTTGGCGACCGATGGGTGGTGTTGGGATGAAGCGACTACTCCCCATTGTCATCGGGACTCTCGCACTCACTGCTTGCGGTGGAACACGAACGGTCTATGTAGATAAGACGGACGCACCAGACACAACAGTGAAGGTCGTCAAGACTACGGACGCTCCGATTGCGACCCCTGCCCCCACTCAGGCTCCGTGGACGGAGGAAGATGAGTTCATCTACGACATTGAGAGTAATTACTCAGGAACAATCTATGTCGGTCGCTACGAGATGATTGAGACTGGCAGGATTGTCTGCGACTACCTCCTTGACGGAATGTCAGGACAGGAAGTTGTGTGGGCTATTGAGAATGCTGGTGGAGACCTTGAGTTTGTTCAGTTGGTGGCTTTGTCCGCAGTAGCAAACTTCTGCCCCAGTCAGGTCTACAAGTTTGACGGGTTGTGATTATGAAGCGACTACTCCCACTAACAGTTCTCCTCCTCACTGGTTGCTCGTCGGGGGTAATCAGTGGGGAGGAAACCACCCTCGCTCCTTTGCCGACAACGGGCGCACCCGTTATTGACACACTGCCTGCTGAGGAAGTCACTTACACTCCTGCCGAATACGCTTTCTTTGATGATGTTGCGTACTTCTACGGGGGTGTCGTGATGGACGACAACTCACTTCTTGAGTTCGGCGAGTTGTGGTGTCGGTTGATGGAAGAAGGCATGGGCGACACCGATGTTGTGGAGCGCATCAACGAAGGTGCGACTGACGATGTAGACCGTGCGACTCACTTCGCTATCTTGCTGGCTGGCATTAGGAACCTGTGTCCCTCGCAGTCGGGTAAAGCCGAATACATCGCACTCAACGCACCTCTGCCGTAGTCCTTTCCACCACCGTAACGGCTAGAAGGACACATAACCGCAGGTCACGGGTATTTGTGGCTTGCGAAGAAAGCACCCCAAAGCGGGGCTAGGCGGGTTGGCGAACGCCCGTTATTCCATTATTATTGCCATCAGAAACTCGCCAAATCCAAATCGGCGACCGTGAGACAGGGGAACTATGACAATCACCGAAACCATCACCACAGAAACCACCAAGCCCTCCGAGCAGGCGAGCCGTACCTTCATCCGTGCCAAGCAGGCGAAGGCTGAGGCAGGCAAGGCATACGACGAGGCTCGCCAGACCGTCATTGACGCTTTCGCATACGACGGCGTGGAAGTCGTGTTCGTGGACGACCACAAGGTTGAGTGCGTAGATGTGACCAACCGTGACTTTGATGTGGAGAAACTGGAGGCACTGATTCCTGCCAGCGTTCTGCGTCAGGTCGTGAAGATGACCGTGGACAAGGATGCCTTTGACAAGGCGGTCAAGGATGGACTCATCCCTGCGACCGTGGAGCAGGAGGTCGTCACGCCGAAGCACACGGTTCGGGTGGACTCCCGTAAGGGCGTTGCCTCTACCGTGGAAGCGTTGGTCAAGTGATGACCGACCTTTCCTACAGTGCGGACATTGACTTCCTCGCCCCTGAAGTAGCCAAGCGTTTAGAGAAAGACTTGGTGAAGAAGGCAGGAACTATCTCACCCGAGTCCGCACGGGCGTTGGTGGACTTCTACTACAGAGTCCAAGAGCATCGCATCGCACTGGGCAATCAGCGTTCATCGCTGTCTGCCACGGACAACCTGCTCATTGACTTCTACCACCTCCAAATGGCAACGGTTGAGAACTCCGTGAAGCCAGCACTCAAGGCTTACGCAAACGCCCATACCGTTGGGCAGTGGGCAACGAGCCAGTATGGAATCGGAGACATTCTGTCCGCAGGACTGCTCGCCCACATTGACATTTCACGGGTGGAAACTGTTGGACAGATTTGGTCATACGCAGGTCTGAATCCGAATCAGAAGTGGGACAAGGGCGAGAAGCGACCGTGGAACGCCGACCTGAAGTTGCTCTGCTACAAGATTGGCGACTCGTTCGTGAAGTTCCACAAGCAGGACAAGTGTTTCTACGGACGCCTTTACGCACAAGAGAAGGCTCGTCGCATCGCCAAGAACGAGGCAGGTGACTACGCCGAACTCGCCAAGCAGACGCTGGAGTCCAAGAACATCAAGGACAAGGACTTACGGGCGATGCTGGAGCGTGGGATGTTGCCAGCGGGACGGATAGAACTCCAAGCCCGTCGCTATGCCACCAAGATTTTCCTGTCGCACTGGTTTGAGGTCGCTTACTTTGCCCACAACGGCAAGTTGCCCCCCAAGCCGTGGGTGCTGGAACACGGTGGTCACGCCCACTACATTCCGATTCCCCACATTCCCGAGGAACACGCACGGGCGGTTGAGGACGCAAAGCCCAAGAAGTAGGTCTGAGCCGTCACGAATGAGAGAACTGAAATAACGAAGTGAGTCGTCTTGCCGGAGAGAACCGAGAACAACAAACGAGTCCCGCTCCGCGCCGAGCGTTGGCACTGTGGACAAGGCAGGACAAATCCAAATCGTGAGTGAGTAGACAGGGAGATTATGAACATCAACAGCATCATGCGAGCAGAGGGCATCACCCCTGATACCGAGTTGGAAATCATGGACAATGCTCTCGCCTTGTTCCGTGCGTGGGAAGCATTCACCAGCGAACGGACAGCACACTTCATCGCCCACAAAGAATGGTTGCCCTCGTACTTTGAGAAGGAAGCCTCAGGGTTCTTTGGCGGTCGCTACACCGAGGAGGACATTCACGAAGTGTGGGTGTGTGCCTATGACCACCTCAATCCCGACTGGGAACAGGAAGCCGACGAAGCGTTGGCGAACATGACCGACGAGGAACGGGTGGAACTTGAGGAAGCAGTGGACGACATGATGACATTCGTTGGCAAGAAGATTGAGGAACGAGCCAAGACGAATGCCGTCCTAGCCGAACTCGCAAAGGACTTTCAGTAATGGGTCTGTTTACCACGATTGTCGCCTACAAGTTGGGCAAGCGGAGCGGTCGGCGGGACTCCGAAACCGTCGTCGTCCACGATGACCGTGACCCCGAGTGCCTGAACTATGAGTCGTACTGTAAGAACTACGGGTCATGTAACGGGCAGAAGTGCGACTACGGGAACAACTAAATCCAAATCCCGAGCGACTGGACAAGAGAACTATGACCACTACCGAAACCACCGAGATTGACCCTGCTACTACCGAACTCACGGTTGGCATGACTCTCCCCAATGGGGAAATCGTCATCGCTCTCCGCAAGATTGACGAATACCGACTCTGTGAGGACGGTAACTACAACTACGCCATGTGGAAGGTGGTGTGCGTTCGTGGGGGCAAGAACTTCCACGACTATGCCACTCGTACCGTCACACTTCTCCCGACCCACTGGGGCGTGAGTGGTGGCGACTACTGGCACGACATTCACGACGCTCTCAACAAGATTGGATTGGGGAACTGACATGACCACCATTACACAAATCGCAAAGACCGTGGACGAGATTGTCCATCGCACCGCACCTGACAAGTTTGGCATGGAAGCCACCCTGTTTGGGTGCGATGACGATGGTGCGTACCTCTTGGGCGTAAATGGCGACCCCTATCAACTTCTGTGGACTTCCAACCGACCTGACCACATCAAGGCGATTGCTTTGGTGGTTACGGGCTGGGCTTCTCCGACCGACGGTGAGGACATTGCCCCCAGCAAGCACCCCGAGCGCATCCGTGTTCGCATGGTTGTCTGTAAGGGCATTGACGGTTTCACTACCGTCATGCGTCGTGCCGACACCCCCGACGAGGCTGAAGTAATGGGCGACGAAGGTACGGGTTCTCTCCGTGACGCTATGGAAGCGTGGTGGTCACGATGAAGCGTGTCTACCTGACGCAGACCTACGAACTCACCATTACGGTTGATGTTGATTTACCCGACGACCTGTCGGACGAGGACATGATGAACACCCTCACCGACTTTCCCATCAACGCAACGGTTGAGTCAATGTGGCACGAACTCAATGACAGCGACGACATTCCCGAAATCACGGTCGGAAGTCTGTGCGTGGACTCCCTTGTCGCACTCAACGGACTCGGGACTACCGTGGTGACGGACGGGAATGGCGACATCATCCTCCAGTCGGTCTGACGGCAAATCCAAATCCAGAGCCAGCGGACAGGGTGGGTATGACTACCACACTCACCACCACCCAGATTGAGGACATTCAGTTCCTCCTGAACGACATTGACGGAGCCGACCTGCGTTCGTACAGCGGACGAGGGATGTACGGCAAGCAGTGCCTCGGCATTGACATGGACAGCATGGCTGACGCATTCCGTTTCGCTCTCATGGTTGAGGACGAGGACTTGACCGTTGCTCTCTCCAATCCGTGCTTTGACAGCATGGGGCTGGGCATCATCGTCTACTTCCCCAATGTGGAAGCACCTGAGGGCATTGACGACGAGGACGACGAGGAGGAGGAAGTCTGACCGCAAATCCAAATCGGATGCGAATGGACAAGATGACTATGACTGTCAAGACCATACTGAAAGCAACATTCACCGATGCCCAACGCCAAAGTTGGCTGGGTGCGGACTGGGGATGTTTCACCCGAACGGCGAACGAGAAAGTCGCCACCGTCATCATCAAGATGCTTGAGGACGGCATTGAGACCAATCTCATAGAGGATGGATACCGCATCGTGGATGAACTTGAGTCTGCGAGTGGGGTAGGGGAAATCACCGATAGTGAGCCACGAATGATTATCTGTAATGTCTTGGATTATGTGGCTACAAAGGGTGAGATTCCACTTCTCTCTCCCGATTGGCACGACCACGAGGAAGGGGACAACTGATGGGGATGGATGTTTATGGCAAGAATGCCAAGAACGAAACGGGCGAATACTTCCGCAACAATGTGTGGTGGTGGCATCCCCTGTGGGACTACTGCCTGAATGTTCACGGCGACATTGCTGGGACTGTTGAGTACGGACACTCCAACGACGGTGATGGGCTTGACGCTGATGAGGCATACGCCCTTGGTATGCGTCTAATGAAGGACATTGAGGATGGATTCACTGCCGAGTACGAGACTCAGTACCGTGAACGCCTTGCGTCGCTTCCACGAACAGACTGTCAATGGTGCGAAGGCACGGGTATCCGAACCGACCTCATTGGGGTTGAGAACGGGATGCCCACCAAAGAACTGGACGAGGATGATGCCATTCTGTTGGGACGCTCTCACGGGTGGTGTAACGGCTGTCGTGGCGAGGGTAAGAACGACGCTTGGGAAGCGAACTACCCGTTCTCTGTGGAAAATGTCCGAGAGTTTGCCGAGTTTCTCCTGAACAGTGGGGGGTTTGAGATTTGCTAAATCCAAATGTCTCCGAAGTGGACAGGGTTGGTATGACAACCACCGAAACCACCGAACCCGCAATCATCGTTGAGCAAGACGGAGAGGGTTATGCCCTCTACTCCGAATCAGCATTCGTGGAGTGCGTTTACTTCCAGCCCATCAAGGGAATGGCGGACAACTTCCTCGTTCTGTTCTCGCTGAAGGACGGCTCTCAGTACGCCTACTTCAGTAAGGAGTTCACCCGTGCCAACCTGTTCGCCAGCCTGTTCACACAGCCCGTGTTGTCTTTGGGCAAGTGGCTGAACCTCTATGTGAAGCCCATCAGCACGGTCTACCGTGTCAATGAGAAGGACGCTTCGCTGGGCTTGCGAGTCTCTGACCGTTTCCCCCGAGAGGCGGTAGCGGTCTGATGTTTCGTGAACCCATTGACGAACCTGACCCCGAGCCGAGTGAGTTACGATTCACTCCATCGGGGATGACTGACCTCATCCAGCACCTCTACTTGCTGGAGAAGCAGTACGGCATCGTGATTACTGTCATAACACGGAGTGACATTGAGGATGCTTGGGAGGATGCTTGGCGACAAGACCACCTTGCTGACGATAAGGACGCACCGCCGTTCACCGACGAGATGTGGGATAAGTTCCAAGATACTTGGGCTTGGCGTAAGGGTCTGTCTCAAGCCATGTGGGACGGCGTGTGGGAAACAATCCAAGACGGATTGCGAGACATCGCTGACCCGTCGTTTGGGAGGGTTGTATGAGTCGTTCTGCGATGGGATTGCCCCCTCTCTACACCTGCTTTATCTGTGCCACCGAAGTGGACGAGAAGTCTCAGCACTGCGTACGCCGAGTGAGGGCGTGGGTTCGTGCTGGCAAGAAAACCATCTACCGAATCGTTGATGAAGAGCCTGTCTTTGCTCACGACTACTGCTTGGACACCAAGCCCGACGATTCCCCAACGCTGTTCTAGGAAAACCATGAATAATGAAATCGGAAGCAAGAGATGGAATGAGTCGGCGAACTACCGCCTGCTCATTTCAGCAATGTCCAAGGTTCGCTGGCTCGTGTCTCACGGGCGGCACAAGCGTCCAGACGGGGCTCAGGATGTGAAGTTGCTGATGGAGCGTCTTGGTAAGTACGCCAATGAGGAGCATGGCGTGGACTATGTGACCCAACTGGAATCTGTGTCCGAGTTTGTTGGTCTGTCTGTTCAGGAACTCCGATACCTCGCCGATGTGGGCGAATGGATTGAGATTGACCGTAGGACGAACGAGATGGATGACACCGAGTACGACCAGTTTTGGGAGGTGGAAAGCAACACCCCCAGCATGAAGGTTCTCCACTCATCCATGCCAAAGCCCTTGTCAGACGGAGAACTGGAAGAGGTGCGGTCGCTCAACCAACTGTTCTACAGGTGAGCCGAGTTCGTTGTAATCTATACGAATGAACGAACCCCAGCCCGAGCCAGTCCAACCTGAGCCTCAGCCACAGAAGCCAACATTTGTCCGACGGGTAGTTCAGCGTCCCCGAGGATGCTGTCCGCCCAAGTGACGGGACTTCCGAAGGGCTAAATCCAAATCCAGCCGAGGCTGACAGGGTATGAAGGGATACACGCATGGATGTTCTTATTATCACCATTATCTTGCTCATCGCCACGATTGGCGGTGGACTTACCATCAAGAGGTGGCAGGATAATGACGAGTGAACTTATCCATTCGCACTTCCGCTACACCGATGCCAGTCCGTATCACGACCTCATGAAAGGGGACAACTCAATGCCTACAAGAGAGCAGATAAGCGAAGCACTAGAGGACATGGGTGAAAGCACCCTCCTCATGGACGGGTTTGAGGATGCCTTTATTGGCTTCTCCCGTCGCATCAACGAGCCAACACTTGCCGTTTACTCCTACGACAAGATGGTTGATGTTCTCATGTTCCGAGATGGCATGAACTACGAAGATGCCTCCGAATACATTGACTACAACTGCGTGGGTGCGTGGGTGGGAGAGCAGACCCCAATCATCGTCATGCCCCTACACGCATGAGCCGAAACCTGACGGGTGAGTCCCGCCCTCCGGTTCCTTTCCGCCACCGTAAGGATTACCAATGAATCTCTTTGTGCTGTTCTTTATCTTGTTGGTGACGGCGTTCGTGTTTAGCAAGTTCTCCGCCTAGGTCGTCGGTAAATCCAAATGTCCGACCGATAGACAAGGGTGGCATGAGAACCTATGACGATTGGTTGGAGGCTCCCTATCGGGATGCCGACCGTAACGGGGAAGCGATGGAAGCATTGGAGATTCAGTTTCAGGACTCCGATGAGTTTCAGGACTGCTTTGAGAACTGGCAACAGGATGAAATGTCCGAGTTCCAGCCACTCTGCGACTCCCCAATGGACACCTTTCTTACCACCAGCACCTACGCACGGGCGTTGGATGCCTACATTGAGGCTTGGGTCGCCAATAACTCCGAACCCGAGTGGGAGGTGGATGACACCCCCGAGAGTGATGAGGCTCTGCGAGCGTGGGACGAGGCTCCTGTTCTTTCCCTTCGCAAGCGTGTCGTTCGTCTGCTGGCAAAGGTGGTTGGACGATGAGCAGGGAAACTTGGAATGTCACCTTCGTTGGTGACTACTTCTCACTGGTTACGACCGTGGAACTGGATACTGACGATTTCTCTCCCGATGTAGACCCATCCGATGACGATGCGGTTATGGACATTGCCATTGACCTCGCCAAGAACCTACTCCAACACCACTACGGGTGGGACATGGAGAAATTGGCAACGATTGAGATTGGGGCTGAAGTCGGATGATTCGTGCGATTCGGGACTCCCTGAGCGAGATGCGTGAGGCGTGGATTATGAACCAACGAGCCTTCTGCTACCTGCGTGGGCGGAGGGTCGGCTATGCCGTGCCACTCCGAGATAAGGCATTCAGTCGTCCGTGGGCGTGGGTCGCCTACGGGTGGGATAACGACCGACTTGGTGTGTTTGCCACGCTCCCTGAGGCGAAATCTCGCGTATTTATCTACGCCAACGACCCGCAAATCCAAATGTCCCACCCCTCGACAGGGCTGGTATGAGTACAACACCAGCAGGGCTTATCATCGCCCACAACTCCATCACACCCATTCCGTTGGGCGACCACACCACCATCCACGAGCAGGTGGGCGGTTGGTTTGACTGCGTACGGCAGGACGACCTCGTGGGCTATGTCCACGACGAGGGTCTGCTTATCGGTCTGCCCCTCAACCCCATCGCCACGGCTATGTTCGGGCGTATCATCGTCGGCAACTGCGTCGTCTACAACAGCGTGGACAGCAAGGGCAAGTATGACGGTGCTGACTACCCGTTGTCGGTTGAGCAACTGTCGGTCATCGCATTCCACGCCGACGCTTATCAAATGTGGATTGAGAACCACATTCGGGTCACGGAGGCTGAGTCGCTGTGACAACGAATAGCATTCTGCGAGTTCTCGTTGGTTGGGTTGGCGTGGACTCAGGACAACTGATGGTCTGCGACCCGTGCTACATCACGGGTGAGTTTGAGTCCGACGAGTTCCAACCCGACAAGCCCAACGAGGATGGCAACTACCCATTCACCTACAACGGTGCGTGTGGGGCAACTCTGTCCGATGAACGGGCAGGGCAACTCGGCATAGCGAGCGCCGTGGCGTTCAGTTCGGGACTGGGCGACGGCGTGTACCCCGTGTACGCAACCATCGTTGATGATGATGTGTGGGGCGAGCGAATCGCAAAAGTGGAAATCCTGATGATGGACATAGAGGACGAACTCTGATGACCAACCAGCACTACTTCCTTGTGGCTGGCATCCAACACGCTGACGGTTCTGTCTCATTCGTAATAGACGGCGACTGTGACCACTTCTCAACGAGGCGTCCTATTTGGAACGGGGAGGAGTGGGTGTCAATCAGCAAGGACAACGGCGGGGCTGACGCGGACATCAAGGACGCACTGGACGAGGCTCTCTCTATTAGCCACAATCCGTGAGCAACTAAATCCAAATGTCGCACCTAACGACAGGGAAGGTATGAGCGGATACAGCATCAAGCACCTGACCCTGAAGGTTCAGCACCAGTACGGGTGGACAATGGCGTTCAGCGAGGCGTATGCCCTAGAGCGTTATGTGAACGGGCTGAGCCACGACCGAGCCTTTCGGCTGGCGATGAGCAATCCGATGCTCCGAGCGAGCGACAAGCCGAGGGTCGGATGAGCCAAGAGAACCTGAAGGCAATCTCCGAACTCGTCTACGATGCCGTTCTTGGTAGTCCACAGATGGAATATCGGAGCGACTTCGGAGGGGTTGCCCCTTTGGTCATTTACGACCACGACTGGGAGTTTCATGTTCTCGTTCAGGAGTGGAACAACTTTGACGATGAGCCCAAGTGGACATTCTCATTGTGGTTCATCGGAAGCGACGACGACGGCAAAGGAGTCATCGCAACCAAGGTGCGGGACTTCCCCGACCACGACTGGCGGACGGGAAACATCCCCTACGTCGCCTCGGCTCTCATTGTTGAGGAGCGGAGAAAGAAGTTGCGGTCGGGTTCAGAATAGACAGACACGACTGTTGTTGCTTTCCGCCACCGTCATCATTAGACGGACATCCACGGGAGTCCCGTGCGTCGACCCGCATATGGGATGGCTCGAAGTTATCCACAGAGTTATCCACAGAGTTATCCACAGGGCTGGGGAAATCCAAATGGCGATTGGTCGGACAGGGAGAGTATGGACACCACCAAACAAATCAGTACCGCAGTACGGAACCACATCAACCTCATCAAGAACATGGGTCAGATTCAGTACGACGAGGACTACAGCGACAGCATGGACGAATACGAAATCGCCCGTGTTGCTCTCGTCATCGCCGACGAACTGACGGGTCTGCTCTCCAAGAGCGTGAGCGAGGTTCGTGAGTTCCTCACGGAGTGCGACATCTGTTCTGATGTTGCGAACGAGTTCTTCGTGGACGACGAGTTCACCTACGCCGAGGGTGGTGTGTGTGTCTACTGACCCCACCAGCACAAATCCAAATGTCCGACTGATGGACAAGGGGGGTATGACCACCACAACCATCACCACACGGAATCCAGCAGGAACGCCCCCCAAGTACGACGGGGACGCACTCATCCTCGCCGAATGTGTCCTTGACGCAAGGGCGTGGCTCGCATCCTCCGAGTTCTCCTATTGGGGCTGTACCTCATCGGGCTTCAGAATCGCCACGAATCAAGTGAAGAAAGAGGACTCGTTCCTCTATGTTCCTGACGGAACCTTGACCTTCCGCTGGTGCGAAACAGACGGAGCATTCGCCAATGACCCGATGATGAAGATGTCCTACAAAGAGTCGCTGGCTTTCCAGCGGAACCTTCCCTCCCTGACGGAGGAGATTCTCCGACTCGCCCAAGAGCGAGGTCTGTCGCTGGAGAACATCAAGGTCGCTCCCGTTCTCCGCAAGGTGAGGGGTGTCTATCTTGGGGACTGAAGTAGCAAATCCAAATGTCCCTGAAACGGACAGGGGTGGTATGAAGAAGTTGTATGTCCTCATGGCTCACCTGCCCATCAACAAAGACCTCAGGGAGTTCACAGCCGTACATGGGCTGTTCCCCTGCGAGTGGAGAATATACACGGAGAGCGAACTCCCCCGACTCCTGCGTGACGAGGAGCGTTGGCGTGTCCTCTACCGTGAGGTTCAGGTTCGTGAAGTGTCCGACATTTTCACCGCCGAGCAAATTCAGGCGTTGGGGTCGCTAGCGAACCGCTAAGAACTCGCCCCTGCCCCTTTGGGGGTGGGGGTACATAGCCCCAGCACGGCTTGCCGTGTTCGGGGTGTCCATCTCGGAAGCCCCTTCACCTCCAACTCGGGACTTCCGTAGCACAGCCCCCCGACTCAATGTGGTGTTCATTCGGGGGGCATTGTGCTATTTCCGCACAAATCCAAATCCTGACCGATTGGACAAGGTAGGTATGGGACTTGACCAATACCTTTACGCAAAGAAGTATCTCAGCAAGCAATGGGGCAAGGACGACGACAAGGAGTTGTTTGCTTCGCTCATGGAACTTGCCAATGTGGGCGAGTTCGTGGACAGCGACTTTCCGACTGCTTCTATCGGAGTGAAAGTGGCGTACTGGCGAAAGCAGAACGCCATTCATAACTGGTTTGTCCAGAACTGTCAGAACGGCGAGGACGACTGCCAGACCGTATTTGTCGGGCGTGAGCAGTTGGAGGAACTGCGAGACTTGTGCCTCAAGGTTCTCGCTGACCCCATGCTCGCCAGCGAACTGTTGCCTACTGCTTCGGGCTTCTTCTTCGGAACCACCAACTATGACGGGTGGTACTTGGAAGGCTTGCGGTACACGGTGGCAACCATCAACAAGGTACTCACCATGCCCGTAGAGTGGGACTTTGAGTATTCGTCGTCGTGGTAAATCCAAATACGGCAATAGGAGACAGGAAACTCATGGACTTCAGGCACGACAACATCCACTTCACACTCCCGAATGGAAACATCTTCTCTGTTGCCCGCATCAACAACAGGCATGAGGTTGCCGTCCTTGATGAAGGGAACTTCGTCCCTCTTGTGGAGTGGTACGGAAAGAACAGTCTGTGGAGTGACGACGAGGTTGTTCTTCGCATCAACGCCCAAGCGTCTACCCTTCGTGACATCCTCGGGACTGCCGTGGCGTGGGGCGACCGTGATAAGCGTCGGCTCATGGCAGAGGCACTTGACCAAGCCCTGTAAATCCAAATCGTAACCAAGTGGACAAGAGTGTTATGAACGTCACCTGCCCTGAATGTGAGCGAGTCTTTGACCTCGCCAACGAAATAGACCATGCCGAATGGCTCTACGGACACGACTGCGAGGAGTCATGACCACTACCATCAACATCACTTGGCATCAGCCCGACGAGCGTTCCGAGGGGCGTGAAGATGCCGCTTGGTACATCTATCAGTCGGCACACGATGCCGTCTGTACCGTCAGCAACGGCGAGCGTGAAATCACCGTCTACGCCGATGGTGAGATGCGAGTCATCGTCTATGGCGAGGAAATCGTCCGCTACTGCGAGCAGTTTAGGGAGTATGGCATCAAGGCTGATGCCGACCTCATCACCGCCCATGAGAATGGACACATTGAGTGGGCGAACAACCCGTGGTTTGACCTCTACACCAACGACCACAATGTTGGCGAGGACGGCTGGCTGGACTGTGTGTGCGACACACTCTCCGATGCCATTGAGCAGGCAACGCTTCTCCTATCCGAAGAGGAACTGTGGAGGGGAGAATGACCCCCGAACAGTTAGAGGAAGCACGAAGCCTCGTCATCAAGGGGGCTACCTACGCTGAAATCGCCGAGCGTATGTCCCTGAGTCCCGATGCTGTACAGAGCCACCTGTCTGCTGATGGAGTTCTCAAGGAAAGACGTCGTTTGAGAAACGATAAAATCTTTGAGATGCTTCAGGAGGGCAAGACGACACGGGAAATCTCCGTGGTCATCGGCTTGACCTTTGCTGGCACACGGAACATCACCTCCAAGATGCGGAAGTACGCCAAGCAGAAATGAAACACCAACCACTCCTCAATGGACTCGTCTACTTCATTCGCATCACCCCGCAGCGGGGCTCGGGCGTACTGGGATGTCTAGAGGACAAGGGCACGGGGGAAATCGTCTTTGAGTCGGACTTTCCGTCATACAAAGATGCGTATTGGGCGTTGATGGAGATGGACTCAAGTGACTTTGTTGCCGACGAAGTTCGGTAAGGTGGCTGGATAAATCCAAATGTCCAAGGGATGGACAGGGTAGACATGAAGGCAATGAACTACGACAACACCTGTGTTGCCAACCACAAGAGGGTTATTCGTGGGCTGTTTGCCACTTGGCGATACAATCGCTGGTGGCGAAAGCACGACAACTGCGAGCCAACCGAATAAGTCGTCCGAGCGACTATAAACAGCCTTTAGGCTCGGAGCGTGGGCGTAAGCCCGATAGGGAACTCACCCATTGTCCTTTACAGAGGCTTGGGGTCACGACCTGTAAGTCGTGGCAGAGGTAGCGAACCCCTCGTCGGTGGGGGCTAGTGAGTCCGTATCGCCGAATAGGTACGAGGTTGGAGTTGCCAAGACCTCATACTGAAAATCCGTCTACGCACGGAACTGGTAACGGGCGTTGGAAGGCGTTGCTTGACAGGGCGTGAGGGTCGCTCCCTCAACCACTTCCCCTGACCTGTGGCTAGGTGAACCCACGGGGAGCACGGTCATTTGTGACCTGAAGAAGTCCGTGCGCTATTTAGTCACAACGCCCTGAGCATGGCGATAAAAGGCTCGTCAGAGTGGAGTCTACCGCCATGAGTGTGAGACTATCCGGCGGCGGTTCGCAAGAACTTAGCCAAAGAACCTGTCTCTCCGGCGAGGGGGCACACTTCTGACGCCCTGAGCATGGCGTAAAACTGCTCGCTTTGCTTTTCCCTCAGTCGACGAACGGGACGGCTGACAGACGCTTCGCCTCTTCGTAGGCATCACGCAGAGTCTTATGTTCTAGGAAGATTCCCACAGTCCACACGATTCCACTATCCCAATCCATGCGTCGCACCGTGTACCGGCGGAGTCCCGTGTCCGGGTACGACTCTGAGGTAACAAAATAATCCCCGAATACATCTGGATGAATTTGACTGTCGAAGAAACGCATCGAGTCATCGTCAAAAAAGTGCTGTCCTGCGTCGATATTGCGTTGTTTGATTTCTTCGATTGTCCTCATTGACTCAAGTATTTCAGACGCGGGACTCTCGGTCAAGCCTTTCCGCCACCGTAACGATTAGACGCAATGTGTCAAGTTCCTTGACTAAATGTAGACACTATCTTGACGAAATCTTGCCAGAAAGTTATCCACAGGTTTATCCACAAATTTATCCACAGCCCTGTGGAAATCCAAATCGTCACGGCGAGGACAAGGGGAGTGTAAGCCCACCAGCAACATCGGTGGGTGGACATAGCCAGCAAGCCTCTTCACGAAGATAAGGCTCTGGTGGACATACTGCTCTGCTGTACTAGTCAGTACCCAGTCCCTGCTCCACTAACCCGTCCTCTTCTCACGATAAGCAACCGCCACGACTATCGCTCCACCCGTGTTCCCCATCTAGAGGGGGGACAACCGATGGGGAGTCGCCCTCCTGCTGGTGGGCTTCTCCCATTTCGCAAATCCAAATCCCCCTAGACTGGACAAGGTGAGTATGAACAACAACGAGAACCCCAAGCGAGCCGAGCGTAAGCGACTGTTCGCCCTGAAGAACGAGCGTCGCAAGGAGGCTCGCAAGCGTGGACGGGCAACCGTCCTTGCCAACCGAGAGATGGGACACCTTCTGTCGCAGAGGTTGTGGCGACGAGGACAGCAAGCCGAGTCGTGACGACCACGGGGCTGCCTCGCTCCTGATACTGTCGTCAGATGAGCGACATTCAGCGTCATTACGACATCCGAATCAGGGTCGTCACTAGCGATGCTCCAACTGACTTGGAACTTGGCGACTTGTGCCTACAACTGTGTTCCTGTTTGGAGAGTCCCGTTGTTGAGTTCGCCGACGGTTCGTTAGTGAATGCCGACTACGAGTTTGACGGATGGCGACTAGAACTCTTTGAGGATTCAGGCGAGCGTGTGTGGATGTACGCAACCAATGCCGAACTCATCAGCGACCCCATCGACCAGTCGCCATCGACGCCCACGGGACTCCGCGAGCGGGTGCGACGGTTAGCATCGGAAGTCTTGTCGGAAATCCAAATCGTCGTCGGCTGGACAAGGGGGTTATGAACATCACCACCATCCCCACCGATACTGGAACCTACACTGCCGTCTATCAGAACACTTGTTCGTGCGAGGTGTACGACCCCGAGACTGACGAGTCCACCCCTGCCAACGACTGCTATGGCGACTGCTGGGACGATACCGTTCAGGACTTTGAGAACATCACGGAACACTTGTTCACGGAGAACAATCAGGGCTTCCGCATCGTCGGATTCCCCGTGTGGAACGGAACCGTGGACGGATACTTCTCCGCACGGAACGCCACCGAACTACTGAACTCCATCACGCCTGACCGTACGGAATGGCGACTGGAAGTCACGGTTCACGCCGACCGTATCGTCGCACGGTTGTATCACCACGACGCACCGACTGGTGGCACGATGACCGTCACGCCGTTCAGCGAGGATGAGTAGTGGCGACACCCGATGGCTCCGATGTTCTTGTGACCATCAACGGACAGACGGCATCGCTTCGCACCCGCAAACTTACCCGCTCGCAGGGGCCCCGCTTTTTCGTTGTGCGTGAAGGAGAGGGCGACCGCAAGGGACAACTGTTGTTGTCGTCGGCTATCAGCAACTGGACTGGCTGGCTTCCCCTGAAGGAGATACGCATCCACCGGACGCACGGGTAGCGGGGCTAACGCGGGGCGAAGTCGCCGACAAATCCAAATATCCGACGAACGGACAAGGGAGTTATGAGCATCATCACCACACACAAGGCAGGCGAGGCATTCGTCTGCGTCTGCGGTAACACACCCGACAGCGACGGGTTCTTCCCCTGCGACGAGTCTGGACGCATCATTGAGCCGACTGCCGACAGCGACTGGGACGGACTGTATGTCTGCGAGAGGTGTGGGCAACTTCACCGAGAGGAAGAGGTGGTTGCTTGGTGACCGTCGCTTTCCGCCACCGTAACGATTAGATGTAGGCGGGAGTCCCGTTTCGTGCGAACGCACGGGCGAGTTATCCACAGCCTTATCCACAGGCGAGTTATCCACAGCCTTATCCACAGCCTGTGGAAATCCAAATCGGTCGGGTTCGGACAAGGGGGGTATGAACATCACCACCACCCACGCAAGTTTCACGACACTTCTCCGACCTGACTGCTCCGACAGTCAAGCGGTTCGCTATGTGAGTATCGTTCTCCGTCACAACACCGAGAACATCGGCGTCATCGTCCAGTGGGCGAACGGCGACGAGTGGACATACTTGGTTCCGCTGGCAACCGTAATCGCCAACTTGGGCGAGGACTCCGTGGGTCGGTTCGCCAACGCAATGAAGCGTGAGGCGGTGTTCACGATGAACGCCACACGAGAGGTGAACGCCATCCGAGAGGCGGTGGGAGTGTGACCGCAAATCCAAATCCTGACCACGGCGACAGGGGTAGTATGAACATCCCCACCGCACCACTCCCCGACCTCACCACGGTCATCAAGGCTTACCTGCTCGGATACGAGATGGGACAGGCTGACGCAACGCTCGGCTTCTTCAATGCCGATAGCCTTGTGGCAGAGGACTTCGTTGCCCACCTGCCCACCAGCAAGCACACCACCGAAACGCTCGCCACCTACTTCCTCAACGGATACGCACAGGGATACGACGAGATGAGCGATGAGATGAAAGAGGGGGTCGCCAATGGGTGAGCGAGGACACATCGGCATTGTCCACCACAACAATGCGACACCTATCTACTTCTACACGCATTGGGATGGGCATTATGTCCCCACCCTGCTTGCCGAGGGACTGAAGCGAGCGATGGAGGCGGGACGGCTGACCGACGAGTCCTACGCAACTCGCATTGTGTTTGACACTCTCACGGGCTGTACGGGCAGTACCACCTCATACGGCATCCTCATTGGTGAGCCTCAGTCGGATAACGAGTACGCCATACCCACGGTAATGTGGGAGCAGGGGGATGGTGAGCCATTCGTGGTCTACGAGGACAGTCGGTATTCCGCACGAGACTTCATCGCCGACTTCCTGCCCTCATCAGAGCAACCCACAGAACAGGAGCAGACGGCATGAGCGAAATCGCTTCGGCAAGCAAGCAGGTCATCGCCCAACTGCTGACCCCGATGGATGTCCCAGCCATGAGGCGGGACTTGGATAAACCTGAGAACATCGCTTGGCTTGTGCGAAATCTCGGCATCAACAACTCGGCACACGAGAACTACACCCAGACCATGACCCTGCTGGTGTCCCTCAATGGCATACTGGCAAGACCGAAGGCTGAAGTGCCGTACAACATCGGAAGGAACGACCATGACCAATAGTCCTGCTACTCCGCTTGACGGACAGGTAGACGAGGCAATCGCTGACTTGGCTCTCGCAGAACGAGAAGCCGAGACGAACCAACTGCGTGAACTGCTCACGCTCATCGACGGGACTCTCCGAGAGGTCGGCAACACGAACATCTGTTCGTCGGCTGTTGTGGCTGACCATCTGCTGGACATGAGAAACCTGCTGTCGGGCGTTCTGGACGGACGGGTCGCCTAAATCCAAATCCCAACGGTATCGACAGGGTGAGTATGAACACCGAAACCACACTCAGCGACAACGCCGAAGCCATCATTCAGGGGTACTGGACTCTCTGCTCTGGTGGCGAAGCCATCGAAGCCGCCATTGGCGACTACCTCTCGCGGGATGCCGAGAACCCGTGGTCGTTTGACGGCGAAACCGCCACGACTCCCGAGGATTTCTTGGAAGCCATCGTGGAAGCCATCACCTTCTTCCGACTCAAGGGAGAGGTGATGTGAACGCCACCGACTTCTTTGACGCAACCGCCAAGTCGTACGACCCGACGGCGGGACTCCGCATCGGTCAGTACTGGTTCAACTCCCTTGCTAAGGTGCGACCCGACATCGCAGGCAAACTTGTTGGAACACCCACCGACCCGTTCTACAAAGACTTCGTGCCAACTGACTTCATTCAGTTCGTCATGGACTCATGGGGCGAGGGGCAGTAGCCCAGTCCCGAGTTTGAGCCTTCGGGCAAATCCAAATGCTCGTTGAGGTGACAAGGAGAGTATGGAACTCATTGACTACATCTTGGAACCAGCCATTCCGTTCGGCATCGTTCTCTACATCATCTGGCGTATCTTCCGAGATGAGGTCAAGGACGCTTTCTCGGGCGGTGATGAGTGATGTATAAAGTCACCTACAACCGTAACGCCGACAGGTTCTACACGGGTGGAGTGTGTTCGGCATTCTTCACGACCCGAGCAAAGGCTGACGACTTCATCCAAGACCTGCTCTACGGGTGGAAGCGAGGCGGTCACTCGTTTGACATTGACCTTGACAGCATCCAAATCGCCCCCCATTCCCCTCGCCTCTCTTACGAGGTGGAGCGATGAAGCGACTTCTGTACCGCCTCCTTCATAAAGAACAGCAGTACCGCCATCCCGACGGATACATCATCCATTCGGAGTCCCGACGCTTCCCTAAGAACGGGGTGCTCACGAATGTCTGCGTCTGGGACGGGAAGCAATGGCATCAAGCACCACTCTCAATGTGGGATACCCGTGATGGCATCAACTACCTCGGTATTTGGATACAAGCACACTTGCCCCTCGAGCCTTTCCGCCACCGTAATGATTAGATGTGAGTAATCGGCACGGGGCTCCCGCACGCATCACGCATCGCTAAACCGACAAGGGCGTTCCCAAGTTATCCACAGGTTTATCCACAACTCTGTGGAAATCCAAATGCTGTCCGAATGGACAAGGTGAGTGGGAGGTGAAAATGGAACCAGTCAGACTTTCCGTTCAGTGGAAGTCCAACCACTCGTTGTGGGGCTATGCGACTGAGGCGGAGGCACGAAGTGTCGCCGAGAGACTCAGGCAAGCCTCCAATGTGGCTCTGTACAGCCAGTATCATGGCAGTGTGGAGCGACAGGGCGACTTGTGGTGGGTACGGGCAGAATAGCCCTACCCACATAGCCCGAGAGGGTGTGGAGGCTTGACCTCAGGACGGGGGGCTGAATAAGCCCCCTAAGTCATTTCCCAAATCCAAATCCTTTCTCCGTGGACAGGGTAAGTATGAACACCTGCGACTACTGCCACTACCCACTCACCGACTACATCGTCCAGCACGGCGACTACCTTGCCTGCGAAGGGTGCGAAGCCTCCGAGGAACCGAGGGTGGATGAGTAATCCCCCCAACGGGTGACTCGCCCTCGCGAGGTGCGGGGCTCCCCACGTCGAGCGGGCAAACTTATCCACAGGTTTATCCACAGGTTTGTGGAAATCCAAATCGTTGCCGTGAGGACAGGGGAAGTATGAGAGACCCAATGGATGCCCCATACGATTTCGCCCGAGAGAAGTACGAAGCGGCACAGGAGTACTACAACTCCGACGAGTACCGCCGTCAGCGTTGGCTGGAGGACGAACAACGCGAGTTGGACGCCGCCGACCGCGACCGCGACGACGAGGACTACGACGACGAGGAGGAGGATGAGTGACCAGCCCGAATGGGCAAATCCAAATGCCCGACGAACGGACAGGGAGGGTATGAACACAATCACCTACTCCGTCAACCTAGAAACAGAAACCGTGATGGTCACGGCAATCGTGACCGACGGGAAGGCGTGTGGGGCGTACTATACAACCCTTGAGTACCCCTTCGATGACTTTGGGCATTGGCTGGTTCAGTTCGCCCAAGACCTTCGCAAGCGTGGTCAGAAAATCCACGCCGACGAGTTTGTGGGGGCGTAGCCCTCATTCGGGGTGAAACTCGGGACTGTCCGCTACGGGCAATCCTCGGAAAATCCAAATCGGAAACCAGATGACAGGAGAAGTATGGACATCACCAACGTCACCAACACCATCAACCTAGCCATTCTCAAAGAAGCGGAGGAGCGTGGGTACAAGCGTGGGGCGTACGACGCTCTGTGCCTCGCCGAGAGAAACGATTCCCCTCTGTCGGGAGAGTGGGCAGGGGAAAGCATCCCCGAACTGCTGGGCGACCTTCTCGCTCTCGTTGAGAACGACGAGCATCAGCACGAAGTGTGCGAGGCGTACGAGGACGGCTACTCCCGTGGGTACGACGACACTCTCGCCGAGGAGTCTGTCAGGATGGAGAATCAGGACTAGCCGTCTCCGGCGTGCCGGAGTCCCGATTTTCGGGCGTTTGGGCGAGTTATCCACAGGTTTATCCACAGACCGCAAATCCAAATCCTTCCCCCGACGACAAGGGTGGTATGAGCATCACCACAAAGAACCCCATCGCCAGCGAACTGGCAGACACCCTCACCGACCCCGACCACGAAATGTGGGACAACCTGTACGACTGGTACGACGAGGTGCGTGACCTTGACATCGCCGACCACTACACCATCGCAGAACTCCGAGCGGTGGGCGTGAAGTACGCCGACGAGGACATCATCGTCGCCCTGACGACACTCCGCAACGCTGTGGAGCGTGACATTCGGGAAGCCGAGAAGCAGGACCGCTGGGAGACTCGCTACTGGCACGAGCGTGACTACGGCGGTCGCCTCTGACGGCACGGCGTTCCTTTCCGCCACCGTCAAAGTTAGATGTGTGTCTCTGGCGCGGGACTCTGGCGCGCGGCCCACGGGCGTGGCCATCCGGCCAGTAGCCTTCGGCGGCCAGTTATCCACAGGTCTGGGGAAATCCAAATCCCGACCCCGACGACAAGGGTGGTATGAACACCTACCCTGACACCGAACTAATGGAGGCCTACGACCGCTGGTGCGAGGCCGAGTACGACACCGAAGGCCACGGCGACTGGTACGCCGACGAGCCGGAGCACGACGAGGCCGAGCCTGACCACGACGAGGTTGCCGGAACCGCGTACAAGAAGAAGATTTTCTTCCGCGAGGATGACTTCGGCCCCCGACCCATCTGGTCACCCGAGGCCATCTAAGGCCATCAGGGGCCATCCTGCGTGGCCTGCGTGGGCATCGTCGGCCTGCGTGGGCCATCAGGGGCCATCAGGGGCCATCCTGCGTGGGTGGCAAATCCAAATCCTCGTTGGCTGGACAGGGGGAGTATGAACACCGAATACGACGAAATGATGGACGCATACGAAGCACGGTTTGAGCGTGAGGATTGGGGTGATTACGAAGAGCGTGAGGGATGCTTCTCCGACGACGAGTACGACGACGACGAGTACGACGAAGAGGATGAGTCCGACGACGAAGAGGATGACGGCGAACTCTGACGGACGGTTGGGGTGGGGAAACCCACCCCACCACCATCGGTGGCAAATCCAAATCCTCAGTGGGTGGACAAGGGTGGTATGAACACCGAACACGAAACCTGCCAAGACTGCGGAACCACCGACAACCTCAACGACTGCGGAGATTGGGGAGTCATCTGCGACGACTGCGGTGCCGACCGCTACGACCACCTGACAACGGTGGACTGACCACCAAGCCAACCTGATACGGAGACCCCACCCTAGCGGTGGGGTTTCTGCTTTGTCCCCTGATAGCGTGACAGCGTGGAAATCGGGACTATTTGGCTCGCCATGAGACTCTCTCAGCCGATGTGGTTTGGTCCATTCCCCAGCCTCGCTTCAGCGCAAGACTGGGCAACCAAACACCGAGTCATCGCTCGCTTCGTGGAAGTCATCTCACCCGACACCCCCGAGTCTGCGTGGACGCAGTCCCGACTCGTCGACCCACTGCTGGTCGATTCAGCCGTGCTATCACCCACATCGATGGTCGTCTCGACCCACCACATCGAGGCTTGACTCGAACGGGCAATTTGTCATTGTTGTAAATGCCCTGCGTGCGGGGCTGCCGCACCGGACAAGCGGGCAAATCGGTGACAAATCAAAATCCTGACCCCGAGGACAAGAGTGGTGGAGGTGATGGAATGGAAACTTGCGCCGAGTGTCGTGAGAACATCCACGACGACATTGAGGTTTGCTGGGAGATGGCAAAGCCTCTCTGCCCGACCTGCTGGTTGGACAAGTTCGCCGACGACTAGCCTGCGGACGACATAGCCCGACACGGGCAGGGGTACGACCCCAGTACTGGGAGGCTGAACAAGCCTCCTATTGCCGTTCTAGGGCATACACGCACCCATACCAACACTCACCCAGCGCACCCACACGCCTACGCCCACACGCCTTGCCATCGCATCGGGCGGAGCCCCGCGTCGTGCTATCACAGAGATTATCCCTGCTTATGGGCGCATTTGCCCGTCGATGAACCAAATGTGCCGCTCGAGCCTCCGGCCGGGACTCCCGGCGCTGGGCGAAGTTGCTGCTGGTTCTTACCTTGAGGGGGTCTTGATTCTAAGTCCGAGGACGCTCAGGGGACGAAATGCCTGCTCAGAACGCCAAATGCCCGTGCTATCACCCCTGATGAGGGCGACGGCACGGGCGCGGGAGCCCCGCACGCTCACTTGCTGTTGCGGGCGGGAAGAACCGTGGCGGGGGAGCCACTAGCAGGCAACCGCCTCCTCAACCCCCTGAATCAGAGTGCCACACTCACGGCACTCGTCGGTGTAGGGGTGTTCGTGGCAACCATTCCACCCTTGGTACTCCAGACCGTTCTCATGGCAGTACCAGTAGTGGCAACCGTCCGAGCAGAACGGCACAACGTCAAGTAGGTCACCCGTCAGGGTGTCGGTGATGAAGTAGTAGTGGGTCATACTCACCCTGTCGAGCCGTTGAGTATTTAGATTTCCACACCCTGTGGATAAAACTGTGGATTAGCAGGACTTTTCCACACCCTGTGGATAACGCTGGGGAAATCCAAATGGGCGGTCAGGGGACAGGGGGAGTATGGAGGTGATGATGACAGAACCCAGTAAGCAGTGGCAAGATTTTCTTGACCCTGACGCTCCCCTGACGGAGGATGCGGTGTGGCAGGCAATCGCTGATGCGAATGACCTTGACTACTCCGAAATCGCCGACGGAGACCTCTTTGAGTGGCTCTAAGGCGGTAGCGACATAGCCCGACAGGGGCAGAGGGGCTAGACCCCAGCAGGAGGGGCGGAGAAATCCGCCTCTTTCCTATTTCCCCTAGTCAGGCATAGGGGGTGTCCATGTCGCCGACACCACTTGCCACTTATCCAGGCGGGACGTACTTTGGTCGATATCCACCCGCAGGCGGAGCACTTCTTCGTACACGCCGACAATCTTGTCCTCTAGACGGGCTAGGTCAGCATTCAGGCGGTCTAAACGGCTAGCGATTTCATCATGCTCCATACCCAAAGACCGTAGTTGCGCTGAGCCCCGTTACGGCGGAACTCTGCGAGATAAACGGCGCGCTTTTATTTCCCCAACGGATATCAAGGACAGCGGTGTCAGAGGAAGAGAGAAACACTAGGAGGGAGAGAACACAGGAGAGGAGATGCTCGCTCAGGCTCACACCGGGGCTCCCGGCTCGCAGTAACGGAGAGAATCGCATACTACACAGCATTCGTCATACCAAACTAAACACGGGTAGATTTATATGATAAACACCGTTTGGTCACTCTGAGTGAGTGTGTAACCACGGATTGGGTTTCGTGGGATAAGCAGGGGGAAGAGCCACACGAACGCTGATAGAGGTCAAATAGGACGGGAAAACTTGCGAATCTGCCCCATTTCTCACTTTCCGTGAGATTTGATGTCATTCTTCGCCCCAGCAAGGCATAACACACACTCGTGTAGATTTATCTAAAGCGTGTAGTGACCACGGAGAGTGGCGGGACGGCGGCGTAGGACGGCGTGTCGGGCTGAGTGGCTCAGGACGGCTCGCAGGAGCAGATGTCTGCGACATCGCATTGGCACCACTCTGCGTTCATCTCGCAGTAGTAGCAGTACGCCCGACCGTTGAGGTGGTTAGACGGGATTTTGTCGCAACACTTGGTCTTCGGTCGGAGTACGGCGTCCAAGATGTCCTCGCTGGTCACTTGGTTCCTCCAGCGATGAAGTCGGCGACCTTGATGATGAGTACGCCGAACGGTACGGCGAGGGCAATGCCTAGCAGTGTGTTGAGGAAGGTGTCCATACTCATCTTGTCCTCCGTCAGGGGATTTGGATTTGTTTCCCCCCGATTATTCCATTGTTTGCTTTGGGCGGTGTCACACCATATTGTCGGGTGTCTCTCCCCCTGTGTCTGCCCCTCCTGGAGTCCCGGGCTACCGGCATTACTGCTCGTTGAGGAAATGATGTGCGCTTTCTTCTCTGCCTTACCCCTATCCAGTCCTTCATCTCCCTGCCTGATGGTTGTTCAGCCTCGGGATGCTCAGGTCGACGTCGACGGGACTGCCGCACCGGACGGAACCTAAGTTGCTGTGGCTCAGTTCTGCTCGGAGATAAATCTGTGTGAGTGGAAATCGGGCATAAGGGGGCAAACTAGATTTATCTGGGAGTTCTGTGGGTTGCTTTCCGCCACCGTCATTGGTTGAAGACTTCTTTCGAGGGGCGGGGCTCCCGCATCGAGCATACGCCTTGTCCTTAGTAGGTGTAAGGATACTTGTAGCGTACAAGTTACTCATGGGTAAGTTAGCAATCGTTGCGGATTAGCACTAAATGCGAATCAGCAGAGTTGTCCACAGGTTGTGGAAATCCAAATCTGTTGGCGATAGACAAGGGGAGTATGAACAACACAACCACCACACACAAGGGCGACATTGTCGCCGTCCAAGCCAACACCAAGGAAGTCTGGATTCACTACCAGTCTCCCACGGGTGACTCGTCCGACTTCGGGGTTCTCGTGATGCCGTGTCTCACCAACGAGCAGGCTCTCGTCATCGCCAAGCGTCTGGGCGAGACTCTGGGACTAGACCCCCAGTTCTATCCGTCGGACATCTAACGGTCGTCGGGGGTGGACGGTGTTCACCGCCCCCACGCACGGGACTGCCCTCCCTCATCACCTCCAACTGTGGGGGAGGGCAAGTTCCCTATTTCTTTCCAACGGGTTGTGAATGAGATACGGGGGCTGTAGGGTTGGGGGG
>JACCDG010408431.1_pt1 | contig 36779 bp, 42 predicted proteins | sample 7442471 | NCBI WGS metagenome assembly JACCDG01 (sample SAMN15323444, study PRJNA562643) | freshwater metagenome | isolation source: river surface water | place: USA:Blue River Watershed | collected 2017-08-17 | reverse complement strand
CGGCGCACAAAGCTGGTCTTCCGCAAGAGATGGCAGCGGGTATCCACGATGCGTTCGTCGAGTTCGCAAAGACGAATTACGCAACGGGGGTACAGGCGCAATCCGAAGCGATGACGAAAGTCATTTCAGACTCGCTTGGGGCGTTGACGCAAGAGTGGGGAGATACGGACTCTCCCGGTTTCAAGCGCAATCTCGAATTGGCGAAGCGGGCGATCAGGCTCGTCGACCCCGGCTTGAAAGACGCGCTCACTCAAGTCGGAGCAATCGTCAAGGTCAACGGCAGAGAAATGGTCGCTAACTCGACCATCTTCAAAGCGTTGTCCAAGATCGGCGCTGGCATGTACTCCGAGGATAAACTTCACGGAGAAATCGGAACCGAGAAGAACCCCTTCGACGACAAGACGACTGACATGGCGATGCAGGGCCGGATCATTCGTGAGAACCCGGATCAAGCAGCGACGCTCATCAGGGCTGCGGGCAAGGAGAAAATGTTCGCGCAGTTCCTACAAAGGGTCGCACAGAAGCGAAAGTAATTTGAATGGCGACTGTTCGTATTACCGACGTCATCGTACCGGAAATTTTCAATCCGTACATGCTGAAGGAGACCATGATTACCGCTGACATTTTCAACAGCGGGTTGGTCATGCAGAATGCCGATATGGCGGCTAAGCTGGCTGGCGGTGGCATCACCTTCCAGACCCCGTCTTGGAATGACCTGTCGGACAACAATGAAGCCGAGATCGGTTCGGACAACCCGGCCGAGGAAATCACGCCCGATAAGCTGACTGCGTACAAGATGCTGTTCCGGCGTCAGTTCCGTACGAAGGCTTGGTCGGATGCTGATCTTACGGCAGAGCTTGCGGGCGACGACCCGATGGCTCGTATCGTCAGCCGTGTGAGCGCGTGGTGGGGTCGTTCGTTCGACCGGATGGCTATCGCTACGATGAATGGCGTCATCAATGCCAATGTCGCCAGCAATTCTGGTGACTTCACTTACGTCTGCGGCGTAGGGACTGGCGGTTCGACGACGCCGACTGCGGCACTGAACGGTGACTCCTTGATCGATGCCGCGCAGACGATGGGCGACAAGTCAGGGATGATGGACATTCTGTGCATTCACTCCGTCGTTCATGCGAACCTTCTGAAGCGGGATGAGATCGACTTCATTCCCGAGTCTGAGGGGAAGAAGATGCTCCAGATGTACAAGGGGCGTCGTCTCGTCGTGACTGACAATCTGCCGGTGACGCTCATCAGCGCCGGTAACTACGCTTACACGTCGTATCTGTCGACGCCGGGTATCATGGGCTTCGGTGAGTCCCCGCCTGACGTTCCGGTTGCGACGCAGCGTTACGAGGGGCAGGGCAACGGTGCCGGTGTGGAAATCCTCTACACACGTCGCCAATTCGCGCTGCATCCGCTTGGGCATACGTGGAACGAGTCTTCGGTTGCGAAGCAGTTCCCGACCAATGCCGAGCTTCAGACTGCGGCCAACTGGACCCGCAAGTTCCCCGAGCGCAAGCAGACCCCGTTCGTCGCTATCTTGTCGAAGAACGGCTAAGCGTCATTGAGGGTTTACGGGGGCAACTCCGTAAACTCTCAATTCATTCTGGAGTGTACTTTTTAATGGCGAACCCCACGAAGAAAGCGACAATGCATGTGCCAAGCCAGGGAACGCGGTTGGTTGGCGTCCAATCTGGACACACAGTTGTTGCTACCCCTACCGGACCCGAGGACGCACCCGCACCCGTCGTCGATCCGGTGCCGGTTGCTGACCACGCGACTGTCGAGGCTGACGCGGAAGTGACTGTCGAGATCGCGGACACGTCGAAGCTCCCGGTCGAACCTGTCCCTGAAGTTGAAGCGCCCCCGATCAGGCTCGACTCCACAAAGAAGCACAGTCTGCAAGACATGAACCGTGCTGCGTTGGCTGCGTATCACGAAAGTAACAGCGACGTTGAAGCCGCGAAGAAGGCGTTCGAGGCTGCATTCAAATCTCGTCGCCGTCGTCCGCGATAACGGAGTATGAGCATGGCCCGACTGAAACCCTTTCGCCCCGGTAAGCGCGTCAACGTCGGGCCTGCTCGCCGTGGTCCCGCTCCGGGGCGTTCTTCCGTGCGTGTGAAATGGGGCGTGGCGACGCAAGCGGCTCTGTACGACATCAGACGTAAAAGGCGCAGTCCGCTCACGACGGATAATACGACATTCACAGTCGACAGTACGCGCATAACGATCGATGCAACTTTCCGACCGTAAATTGGAGTTCCGGGTTTGGCACAACAGCATTTGGACTTCGGCGCGACCCCGAACGACGGTACGGGGCAGCCCCTTCGCGATGCCATGGACATCGTTGAACAGAATTTCACCGACCTTTACGACAAGATCGGGAACGCTTTCCCCATTGCGGACGCCGTTGAGAAGACGGTGTTAACTGAGACAGATTATGTCCTGATCCAGCAGTCACCCTACACGAATGACGACTTTCGGAAAGTATCTCTGGCGAATTGGGGACCGAAGTGTAATTTCGTCGCGACGACCGCCCCCACGACGACTGATGATGCTGCGCATGGGTATTCTGTCGGGTCAGCATGGTTCAATACAACGACACACGTTTGGTATGATTGTGTCGTTGCGACGACAAACGCAGCATTGTGGGCATCGCGTGTCACACCCTACGTTGCCGGGCGGAAGTACAGCACATGGGAAGGTGTACACGCTGCTGGTGCGGCCGGGAGCAACGTCATCAACACTATGTACTTCCTGCCTTACGTCGTTCGTCATCGAGTCACGATCAAGTCCTTGTATGCTTACGCTCAGAATGCGGGCACAGCATCGACGGTGAAATTCGGAATTTACGCTGATGCGGAAGGTGCAAGTGGGCACCGCCCGACCGGTTCGCCTCTTGCTGCTTTGAACACAGGATTATCGACGACAGGCACGGGTCAAATCGGTGCGACATTAGCGTCTCAAAGTGTGTCCGACCTCGACACGGGGAAACCTCGTATCCTTTGGTTTGCGTCAAAGAGCGAGGGGACGACAAGCGCTGGCTTTATGTGTGCGTCAGCGACGTCATATCGCAATGAGTCATTGTTTGGGCGTGCCATTGGGTCTTCCAGCGCCGCGTTTACGGGTGTGACGTGCACTGACGCAAACGGTAATCTCCCTGACGTTACCGCGAAGTCATTTACAGAAGTGACAGGTAATACGATACCGATTTTGGGGTTTGGTTTGTGATGGCGTTCGCACGTGTCTTCCCTATCCGACTCCCGCCAGATTGGGTGCTCGGAAAATTGTTCGTCACTGGTGCGTATGGGCAGAGCCGGTCGGATAACAGGTCGGAGGGGACAGGGTCGTCATTCTCCGGGACACGGAACCCTCTCCAGATCGACCGAAACTTGATGTTCAACAACAATGGTGCACCGGGGAAGCCTATAGGCGAAGCGTGGCCCCCGGCGACGTTGTCTGGTGTCCAAGCGTGGAAAGACGGCAAAGATACGACGTACGGAACGGTTACGATGACGACTGTCGCCGGGGAACCGATCGTCGTGCATTGGCCGGGGCAGACGCACATGCGTGAGAACGTCAATGTGTTGTTTGCGACGACCGGGAAACTCGACAGCGGCATCGCCCCCGCAAACTCGTATTTTGCTCTTAATTACGACTCCGGGGCAAAGACGTTTCAACTCCAAGATAAGAACGCGTCGGGAGTTCTTCTTGGTGTCCCGATGATTGCTGTCGGTGATCAGAGCGGAGCACATGAGGCACGTACGATCAAGCTCGGGTCGCCACTTGGGCAATCTCTTGGTGTCGTCATGCACGCCTTGGACACGGCTGACATCGCTAATGCGCAGACGTTGAAAAGAAGACTTTTCTTTTCTGGTGGTGAAGGCGGTATGTCAGTTGCCAGTCTGTCCAAAAATGCTCCTGAAGTGTTTACGGGGTACGGCAACTACTTCGACCGCTACATGCGTATGATCGACTCATCGGTCAGCTACGCGTCGTCGTTGTACGGGCGTGATGTTGTCGTCGAGACAATCCCATATCTTCAGCATGAAAATGATGTTAACGCGGGGACTGATGCGGCGACATGGAAGACAGCAACGACGACATTATTTTCCGATCTCAGGTCTGAGATTGTTTCGCGAACAGGGCAATCTGAAGCAATCGTTGTCCTGTTTGATATCGGTGCGAACACAAACAAGGGCACAGCGGCGTCGTACACGTCTGAACTTCCGTTGAAACAAGTCGAGATCGCACGCGCGGGGATCGCAAACACGTTCTCAGTTGGTCCGAGCTATTACTTACCGAGAGCTGACAGTGCCGGTGCTCTTCACATGACGAATGAGGGTGTGACGGTTCTCGGGGAAATGTTCGCACGCGCCCGATCGTTGATCTACCAAAGCGGGACACCTGACTTCGTGTACGCGTCGAGTGCCATCGTTTCAGGCGATACCATCGTCATCACGTGTCACACCGTCGTTGGTAACCTTACAGTCGACGAGACGACAATACCCGCTGCAACAGGCACGAATGGTGATGGTGTCGTGCTGGTCCGTGGTTTCGACTTCTCAGACACAGCAGGTCATGTGGTCACGGGTGTCAGTGTTTCGACGAACACGATCACTGTGACGCTGTCCGGCGCGCCTACGGGGACTTGGACGCTTCGGGGCGGCATCGCAGGGCTTGGGTCGCAGTATTACACCGATCTTGCAGGACGCCGGAGCAAGACCGCGCCTTCCACCATGAACATCCGGGACAGTTTCAGCCAGGCGTCTGCGTACGTGTCGGGGATGGCTCTTCGTAATTTTCTCGCTCCACTGAAATTTACAGGTACGGGTGCGACTGTTGATTGAGGGATTTCATGCGGACACCTTGGTACATCGAGGCTCGACAAGAGATTGGGGTGAAAGAAGTTCCTGGTGCCGCGTCGAACCCGGTCATCATGGGGTACGCGCGGGACGCGAAACTGCCTTGGGCGTATGACAATGATGAGATCGCGTGGTGCGCGGTTTTCGTCAACGCCATGCTCGAACGTCAAGGCATCAAAGGGACGCGATCAGCTTGGGCACTCGATTTCCTCGAGTGGGGGATGTCGTGTGCTCCGTTTCCTGGCTGTGTCGCTGTTCTCTCCAGAAATGGGGGTGGGCACGTCGCGTTCTTCGTCGGGTTCAATGAAGATCACAGTAAGGTTCTTCTCTGCGGTGGCAACCAGTCTGACATGGTCTGCGACGCGTGGTTTGATGTTTCGCGTGTGAAGGACTTCCGCGCCCCTATCGTCCACGAGGAAGCCGAAGCAGTTGCGGTGCCTATCCCTGTCATCGAGAAAGTCGCCCCGACTGTTGACGAAGTGGCCGACGAACTCCGTGACCAGGGAAGCCGCACCATCGCCCACGTGGATCGCGGCGAGACTGCAATCAAATTTGGTGTCGGGTCCATCGTCGGTGTGAACGTCCTGAACCAAGTCAGCGACACACTCTCTCAGTTGACGCCGGTTCTCTACAATCTGAAACCGGCGCTCGACTTCGCAAAGCAATATCAAGGGCTCGTGTTCGTCGTCATCGCCCTTCTTGTTCTGTACGAGTTGAAAGGCGTGAAATTCGCTCGCGCCACAGATTATCTCGCAAGATCGAAGGAAGGCAAGGATGGCTGATGAGTTTGACTCACTCGCTGGGAAAACGCGAGACTTCTTTCGTGTTGTCCGGAGTTTTATGAAAACGAAACTGATCCCAGCGCTCTATGATATTCTCCATATCACAGATAAACGCGCTGAGCAGAAGGTGGGCTTCATCGCGGCTCCCCTCATCCCCGCAATGGGCGGCATCGGAACGTGGCTCGTGTCTCGAGGTATCGCGGTCCTCATCGCTCTCGCTGTAAGTGGAGTGTACATTTCCCACATCAAGTCCGGCGCAACTGAAGCGGAACGTGCGCGTCTGATGAAGATCATGGAAGACGAGAAAAGCGCGGCCGAACGAAAGCTCGCCAAGCGGGAACGGGAGTTGAAGGAACAGCTTGCCACTCTCGACGGCGAAGCAAAGAAGGTTCAACAGACCACGAACGAAGCGATCATTCGTCTCAATGCTGAACTCGAAGGCATGAAGACGAACCCTGTTGCGTGGACCCTGCCGGTGACTGCCGCGATCCGTGCTCAAGCTGCCGCTGCGAATAGTGGTAAGGCCGAAGCCCCGACGAAAAAGCGGAGGATCAAGTAATGAAGTCCGTACTCGTCGCCATTGCCCTCACCCTGCCCGTCGCGGGATGTACGCCGTTTTGGGTGACGCAAGAAGTTCGGGATCGTGATAACGCGAAGGCTTGGGCATCGGTTGTCGTCGTTGCGAAAGACCCGGCTCCGAAAGAGTGTGATCCTTTCGCTCCATTGCCCGTTCTCAAAAGTGGGGAAACGACGGCGAAGGAGAGCGCCAAATACACGTCCAATCTCATCTGGTGGGCGACAGCGGCGAAGAGGGATCACGACAAGTGCGGCGTGTGGGCAAAGGGGCAGCGGTGACAGTGGAACTCGACGCTTCGGGCCGGTTAACCCTTCTTGAGACTGAGTTCCGGAAACATGAGTCACGGGTTGAGGCGGGGTTCACCGACATAGCGAAGTCACTCCGTGCGCTTTCGGACAAGATCGACGCCAAAGGGTCTCCTATCGCGTGGAAGGAGATCGGCGCAACTATCATAACGATGTGTATGATATTTGCGTATGTCGGCAATTATCTTGAGGGGCAGTACGCGAAAAATATTGCTGTTGAAAAGTACCGCCTCGAACAAGTTGAGAAGAAATTGGCGATTGTGCAAACACATTGAGGTTTCATGGCCGACACGTCCGCGCCTCTTTCCGAGGTAGCCGTCGCAACAATGGCGGCAAATCTTCTCGACGACTATCGTATCGCAAGTCTCGATGACGATACCCCACTCAGCCGGTTCATGGCACGGGAGTTTGGCTATGTCCGAGATGAGTGTCTCCAGTCGTACCCGTGGCATTTCGCGGTCAAGCGAGCGGCGCTCCCTGTCGATAACGAAGCACCCGCGTTCGGGTGGACGTACCGCTATACCGTCCCGAGCGATTGCATCCGGCTTTTACCATTGCGGAAAGACGGGGCGTGGCGGGGGGACGAAGTTCCGTACGAACTCGAAAGCCGAAAGATACTGTGTGACGTCTCCGCCCCGCTGAAAATTCGGTATATCCGGCGCGTCACCAATATCGCGGAATGGTCCCCCCTCGCCGCCCGCGCATTCGCCACGCGTCTCGCCCTCTACTCGGCAACGCGGGTCACGGGCAAGAACACGTATTATCAGAAGTGTTTCCAGGCGTTGAAAGACGTTATGTGGGAAGCCACTCAAAACGACAGTCTCGAACGGGGCACGAATGAGGGGTACACCCAAGGCATCAATTCCCTCACGATCCGAAACGGTGGCGGGCAAGTCACGTTGGAGTAAGTATGCCGCACGAAGCAAAAGTCAATTTCACTCGCGGCGAATACTCCCCCCTCGCCCACGCGCGTCGCGATATTGAAAGCTACCAAGCCGCCGCTGAACTCCTGAAGAATTGGGTTGTGCTTCGTGAAGGCGGGGTTCGTCGGCGCTCGGGGACACGCTATCTCGGGAAGACAAAGTACACGGATCGGGATACGCGCCTAGTCGATTTCGTCTACTCTTTGACACAGAGTTACGTGATCGAGATGGGCGACGCGTACGTGAGGTTTTGGACGCACCTCGGGCAAGTTATGTCGGGCGACAATCCATACGAAGTCGTCAGCCCTTACGATGTTGACGACATTCGCGCGCTTACGTGGGTGCGCTCCGAGGATGTACTGTATATCGCGCGACGGTCAATGACGCAGAAGCCGCAGAAATTGAAGCGGATTGCGTCGAACGATTGGGCGTTCGAAGACGTCGTATTCAGGGATGGCCCTTACCTCCCGATCAACGACGTCAACAACAAGGCGACGCCGGGCACGACCCCTGCGACATCCGGCACATCCGTCATCACCTTCGACAACACCAACAACGTCAACGGCGGTACTGGCTTCGTCTCGACTGACGTTGGGCGGCAGTTCCGGTTGCAAGTTGGCGGGAGTTGGTCGTGGGGGCACATTACGACTGTCACCGATGACAAGACAGTCACCGTGACGTGGGACGACGGGCAGGGGGGTGGCACAACTGCGTCGTTGTCTTGGCGACTCGGGGCGTTTTCAGATACGACAGGATACCCAGGCGCGGTCGAGTTATTTCAAGGACGCGTCTTTTGGGGCAACACGCCGACGAACCCACGCTTCATCGGGTACAGCATGTCTGGGTTGCCCGATACATTCTCGCCAAGCGATACTGATGGAACCGTGACCGACTCCCACGGGGGCGCGATCGAGATCATCAACGGTGACGAAATTCTTTGGATGGTCGAGTCGACGGCACTTCAGCTTGGCACGCCTCGCGCTGTCCGGTCCCTCGCCGCCTCGGACATTCAGCAGCAACTTTCCCCTCGCAATATAAAACAAAGCCTAGAGATCAAGGAGGGTGTGTCTGACGTTCGTCCTGTCATTGTCGGGCCGTCCACAATCCACGCGTCTCGGTTCTCTAGAGCGCTGAACGACCTCTATTACGACTATCAAGTGAACTCCCTCGTCCGCCCCGAGTTCTCCACGACAGCAGAGCATTTGTTCTTCAATACCGTCATCGAAGTCGTCTATCAGCAATCGCCATGGCGTCGTCTTTGGAGTGTACTTTCCAACGGCGAATTGGCGTGTACGACGGTCGACAGATATGAGAAGGTCATTGGCTTTACATCGCACGACGTCTCCGGTGACGTCATTTCTGCGTGCTCGATCCCCGGCACGGTTCAAGATGATCTCTATCTCGTCGTACGCCGAACGATCAATGGGCAGGAAGTTCAGTACATCGAAAGCCTTGAACCTGACTTCTTCCGTGATGAGTTGAAGGATGCGTGGTTCTCGGATTGCGGCGGTATCTATCAGGGCGCGGCGACGAACCGGGTCACTGGAATTACCTGGCTCCGCAACACGGTGGTCTCGGCCTTGGCTGACGGAAAGGTTCTCCCGAACGCAACGGTCGACGGTACAGGTGCTCTGACGTTGCCCAATAACCGGACGGCGACGCAGATCATCTTTGGCATTCCGATCGAGGCGCGTGGTCGTGTCCTTCGTGCTCCGACACAAACCCCAAGTGGAAGCTCCCTCGGGCGGAAGATGCGGGTCATCGGTGTCGAAGTGGACTTGTTCGAGACCAAGGGACTGACGATAGAAAGTGACACGGGGCAATCTGATCGTCTTCTTGATCGCCCTGCGTCTCGACAACGAACCGCTGCCGAAACTTTCACCGGGACATTCCGGCTCGGGGGTGACGGGTCGTGGTCGAGTGAAGGGCAGTTCGACTTCGTTATGAACACTCCGCTTCCGGCGACGGTTCGCGCTCTCAACATCAATTTGGACGTGGAAGAATAATCAATGTGCATGGACCCTATATCGGCGTCGTTCATCATCTCGACGGCAGCTACGGCAGGGTCACAGGTTATCAGCGGCGTTTCCTCAATGCAGACGGGGAAGGCGAATGCCGCTGTGTACCGGCAGCAAGCCGCGCTTCGTGAGGTTCAAGCCCAAGTCGACATCGAAACCGCCGACAGAAATCAGCGGCGTGACATGGGCAAGAAGGTCTCGGGGGCGGCTGCGAGCGGCATCGACACTCGATCCTTCCTCGACGTGTTCGCTGATGATCTTGCCGAAGGTGCTTTGGAAAAATCGAAGATCAAGTACGGGGCCACGATCGACGCGAACAATCTCAGAGCGAAAGCAGCGAATGCCGAGATGCAGGGTAAAGCTGCGCTCGTCGGTTCGATCTTCGGTGCTGTAGGTTCGGCGGCGGCAGGCTACGGGAAGGCGCGTGCGTACGACATGAAATCGACAGCCGGGTCAGCCGTAAGCAGCGCCGGTGTGGAATACGGGGACTGATGAATGGCACGGCTACCTGCGTATGAAGCGCGCACGAATACGATCGACATTGGTAACGATACCGCGTCGGCTGCGCCTGACATCGGCTCCGCATTCGCTTCAGGCGCGAACCGCTTTGGTGAAGGGCTGATGGGGGCGACGTCGGAGATTGCGAAGGCGCAGCTCATCGTCAACGCCAAGGCCGACGCTCACCAAAAGGCGATGGACGGCCTGGAAGAGCAGTCGACGTACGAGTCGTTCAAACAGCGCACGGAAGACGCTTTCACCGTTGCTAAGAACGACCCCCCTAGTGCTGGTGCTGGGTTCACTGACGCGCGCATTGCAGACTTCGACAAATCCGCCAAGGAATACATCGGCGGGGCGAAGGATGATGAGACGCGAATGAAGCGGACGTTGTATTCGCAGCGGTTGCGCACAGGCGTTCTCAAGGCATCCGACCATTTTGAAACGACTCTCGCTCTTAACGCAGTCAAGGACGCTCGTGACAAAACGTACGCGGATGCTGGCGGGATCGTTGGTCAGCAACCGACGAAAGAGGGGATGGCGCTCGGGCAGCAGATGCTTGAAGAAGCAGCCGATCGCCTCAACCTCGGCCCCAATGTCCGCGCACGGTTTCTGAAGGAAGGACAAGCCGAACTCGAACGCAAGATGCTCGCCGGTCGCGTGGCTGCCGACCCGAACGGTGTCATCAACACAGGCACCGGTATCTACCGCAATCTTCCGACCGAGGCTGCGACGGGCGTCAAGAAGGACATTATCGATGGTGCCAATGCAGTAGGGTTCGACCCTCGCCTCGCCATTGCAATCGGGTGGATCGAAAGTAAGCACAACCCCAACACGACAACGTCTCTCTCATCGGCGCGGGGCACGTTCCAAATCCTGAAGCGCAGTGCGTACGGAGACCCCAACCAACCGTACGGCGGCATCGATCCCCAGGACACAGCAGGACAGGCGAAGGCGCTCGGGATGTTCCTGAACCGGGTCAAGGATCGGTACAGCGAACAAGGGATCAATCTTACCCCCGGTCAAATCTATATGTTCCACAACGTCGGTGAAGGCGTCGCGGCTCGTCTTGTGGGCGAGAAGGACGGTTCGAAGACGATGGGACAACTACTGTACGAGACTTATGGAAATTCGCGTTTCTCAGGCGGACAGTACGCAGGGCAGTTGGTCCGGGACGTCGTCGGCCGCAATAATCCGAGCCTCTACAGTTCTCGGATGACCGTCGATCAAGTCCGCATGTCGTACGAGCGTAACATCGCGTCGGCCATGAAACAAGCGGACGGCGTCATCAGCGAGCAAGGTGCGACGGCGGATCAGGTCGTCAAGGATCGGTTGTCGAAGTACCTCGGGGTCGATGTTCAAAACCTTGGACCTTCGGAACTCAATCAAGCGATTGGGCTCGCACAGAAGCAACTTCAAGAGAGCAACAAGAAGAAATCCGAGCAAGAGATTGGTTACGGGATTTGGACCGGGCAGATACGCGGTGCTCCTAATGATCCTACCGACCAAAAATCTGTCGACACGATGCTGCGTGAGTCTATGCGAGAACACGTCGATGGGTTCGAGGCAGCTAAGCCAGAAGACATGGCGCTTGCGCGCGAAGGTGTGAAAAACTCGAATTATATTCCGAAGCCCTACGTCGAACGGTCCCGAGCACAGGTCCACGGGCAGGGAAGTTCTGAAACGCGTACGGCTCACTTCGAGTTTCTGGCGAACGTCTCGACCGAGAACAAGGTTGCGTATGACGCCGCGAAGCTCGACGACGAGACAGAGAAGCGGGTTAGCCTCTACATATCAAACAAGGAAAGGCTTGGCCCGAAAGGTGCCGTCGAGTACGTCGACAAGTATTACAGCCCCGAAGGAAAGCAGCTTCGCGAAGCGGTCAAACGATCGCTGAACGGGGAGAAAGGCGAATTGGTCAAGTTGAAGACCAGTGACTTCACCCCGCATATCAGTGAAGGCTTTCTTCGTAATGGTTTGCTCAGCAATGGTCTCAGTTCCGACCGTGCCGAGTTGTTTCTTGAAGACGCCCGAGACGCATACAGGCAATGGCGTGAGGACGGCAATACGCCCACGGAAGCCAAACGCCTCGCCGCCATCGACGTCGCGAAGAAGTGGGGGGCGAGTCAAACATTCGCATCAGCCCTCTCGCCCACGAACATCATGCGATATCCGCCCGACCCTTATTACAACCAAAAGGTGCTCGGGATGCAGCCGTTCGAAAACCAAGCACGTGAGATTGTCGACAGTGAACTCGCTCGACGATACCCGCTGACCAAGGAAGACTTGGAAGGACGGGCAGCGGCGAAACGTGCGGGCGGTGCAACGGCGGCGCAACTCTACTCAAGCGACACTGCAAAGTACACATCTAAAGATGTTCAATTCGAGATCGTCTCGACACCGGAAACGGAACAGGACTCGAAGGACGGGAAGACACCAAGGTATCAGATTATCTATCGAGACCCGAAAGATGGTGCTGTGCGTATCGCGTACCCTAATGACAAAAGTTCGTTGTGGACCCCAAACCGGCAGCGAATGGTGGATGATGACAGGCGGGCCGAACTTGCAGGCATCGCTGCGGAACAGGCACGTACGAAGTGGTGGGAAGACAATATCTGGAATAACGGGAAGCCAGCCTATCCCGGCGATCTGCGGGGTAATATCCGCGCGCAATTCGAGCGAAGCCCCGGCGTGCCCCCTGCCATGCGCGGGACGGCAGAGCAAGGTTCGCCCGCAAATCTTGGCAGATAAGGTGTGATAATGCCGATCGACGAAATGCCTGTTTACGACCGTGGCACTCCTGAAAGTTTCGCCCGGTCTCAACTCTCAGTCGTCAACGACTTCCTCAAAGACCCACGCGCCCCCGTCGTCGAGGCGGACCCGTCGTCTTTGTCGTTGCTGGCGGCTCATTGGCAGGCCGGTACGTCGATCGGCGCTCTATTTGCAAACCGCGCGTGGCGTTTCTCACCGGACGCCGACACGAAGGAAATGACCCCCCAGGACGTTCAGTCTCGTCTCGACGAAAGCGGGATTGAGCCGCAGTTCCGTTCGGCCTTCTATGGCGTGCGGGACACTCAGACGTTCGATGCGGTCATGCAAGACATCCAAGGCAGTCGCGACCGGCACAGGGTCATGGCTGCTTACGGCATGCAGGGCAATCTCGCGGCCGGTCTCGTTGCCGGTCTCGGAGACCCCGTGAACTTGATCCCTCTTGGTGGCGCGGCGAGCAAGGTTCGCATGGCCGCTGACGGGATCGGCTCGACTGTCGCCCACACAGCAGTTCAGGGCGGCGTCGCAGCGGGCATCTCGGGCGCTGTCGTCCAATTCGCAGACCCGACGAAGACCTCCAAAGAAACGGTTCTCGACATCGGCGTTGGGACCGCGTTCGGTGCGCTTCTCGGCTTCGGCATCCACGCCGTCGTCGGCACGCCCAAGGCACGGCAAATCGAGCGCCGTTTAGACACCATCGCCCGCCAGTCCGACACACAGTTCGCCGCTGACCTTGAACGCTCGACCCCCAAGGGCCGAAGCCACGAACCGGCGACACCCGAGGCGATCAAGGCGGCTGACCTGACTCTGTCGGCAGAGAAGGACTTGGCCGTCGTCACCAAGCGCATCGACGACCGGATGGCAGAGTTCGAAGCGCAGATGGCCCGCGACTTCCCGGCCACTGATCCAAAAAAGTTCGACATGGAAGTCCCGGCCCCTGTCGACCAAGCCGCAATCCGGCCCGTACAGGCGCTTGACCAGACCGCCGCTGTCCAAGCCCGCATCAACATGGAAACCCCCGGCGCAATCGATCCTAGCGCGATTGGCGGGGGTGTGGGCGACGGCATCCAGAACCGCGCCCGGTCGATGATCCGTCGCGGGGTGTGGAAGCAGCTTCGTGAGGCGATCAAGAACGACGACAAGGTGGCTGTCGCTCGCATCACCAACGAGATTGCAGCCATCGCCCCTGCGAAGAAGATGGGGGAGTTGAAAGCTCGTCTCGAAAAGCTGGTGAACGACGTTAAGAACGACTTGGACGGACCCGAGGGAAGCCCCGCACCGCTGTCCTCGACCTCGGTCAACACCTACGCCCCGAGCGATCGCGCTGACGATAGGCTTTTCGGAGTGTACTCCCCAAGCTGGCTTCAGAAGAACGTCGGCAAAATCCCGGTCATCGGCCCCCTTCTCCGCAATCCCAGGTTGGAGATGCAAGACGCACTCTCACCGACGATCCGTTCCGTGCTCGACCGCCTCGACATCGTTCCTCAGATCACCACGGACGACATCGCTGGGGTGGTCAAGAACCAGTCGAATGTTCATGGCGTGTACCGGGCTCTCTCGGGCAAGTGGGCGGCGGCTCAAGAAGATGCCGAGTTCCTTTGGTGGCGAAATAAATCATCGTTCAAAAGCCAAGACGACTTCGGGAAACAGGTGTACGCGGCGGTTATTCAAGGTGGGCGCGCGCCGGACGGGAACAAGATCGTCGAACAGGCAGCAGCGGGGTACAGAAATTACTTCGATGCTGTACTAAAACTATTCCGTGATGCGAAAGTGTTAAAGGACGACGTCGACCTATCGGCTGCGGAAAGCTACGCACCAATCGTACACATGATCGACAACGTGCGGCGGGACAGCGCGAAGTTCATTTCGACCCACTCCGACGCCTTTCATCAGGAACTAATGGGGCAGTGGTTCAAGGCACTCGACACCAAGCGCCAAGCGGATGCGAAGCTGGCTTACGTCGAGAAGGCAAGCCGGGACACGACCCAAGTAAAAGTCGACAAGATCAACCAAGAATACGGGAACACACGGCAAGGTAAAGTCGCAGATGTTCGCAAGGAAAACTCGGATGAACTCGCCCGTCAGATAGCAAATCGGGTCGACGCGTTCGAGAAATCCCAAGCAACGCTGAACGCCCAACGCAAGGCCGAGGAAATAACCAGCGTTCAATATGCCCAGCGTATCACCAAAGAACGCATGGCGCGCGAACAGGACATTGTCGACTTCAAGAAGGACATGGAAGCGCAGACGGCCAAAGAAGTTCGCGAGTTGCAGAAGGAACGCGACGAGAAGATCAGTGAGCTTTGGCAGCAACACGCCGACCACGTCGAAAAGCACAGGGAGAAGTTGCCCGATTGGGATCAGCGCCTCATCGACCGCCTGACCACGAACCGTGACACGGCGACGGATCGGGCGAAGACGATGGCGGGAGAACTTGCCGAAAACTACTATCGCGGCGCGGTCAAGGAGTCCGTCATCACCGGGCACGAAGCGGCTCCGCAACCGGGTCTCGCCAACGTCCTGAAGGCGCGCAAGTCCCCACTGTGGCAACAGATCGCCGCCGACAATGGATGGATCGAGACGAACATCTTCCGTCTTACCGAGACCTACCATCGACGCGCCGGGATGGATGCCGCCCTCGCCACCGTGTTCAAGAAGCCCGGTGACGCCAAGAAAAGCTCCCTGACCCCTGAAGAAGCGCGCAACCTGTCGCCCCAAGAGTACCTTCAGAAGATCGCGGAAGGGGCAATGGGCGACGTCGAGATGGTGGGTGACCCGACCCTATCCTTCACGAAGCGACAGATCGAGGCAGAGTACAAGAGCCTCATTGATGACGCTCGTCGGCGAGGGAACCCGGAGCTTGAGAAGAAATTACTCGACGAGCGCGACCGGCAGGTGAAGAACCTCGAAACCATCTTGAACCTCACTCGGGGGAAAATGTCTGATGCGGCGAACATCGGGAGTGATCTGAAAGCCGCTGCCGACATGGGGTTGATGTTCAACGCGTGGCGGCTCATGGGCGGTACGGTCGTGTCGTCTTTGGCGGACCCACTTAACCTCACGATCGCCAACGGCTTCAGCAACGCGTTCCGGTACGGTATCCTTCCCGTCTTCTCGCACTTCAAGGCGGCGATGGGCAAGGTGCCGCGTGACGAGCTTCCCGACGTCATGCGGATCAACCGCCTCATGGGTATCGTCGTCGAGCATCAGCAGAACTCACGGCTTGGGGCGATGGTGGACATCGCTGCGGAAGCCCCAAGCAATCGTATACAAGCGTGGATGCAACGGCTCAACAAGACATTTTGGGACGTAACCGGCATTACATATTGGACGAATTTTTGGAAGAACGCGGCGGCGAACGTCACTCACGCACGGATCATCACGGCAGCACAGGAAGGGTTCGAGGCTCAGTCGGCCGCAACCCAAGCGTGGTTGACGAACCTGAAGATCACGCGCGGGGACTTGAAGCGGATCGCAGCGCAGTATGACACACAGCCTGAGAAGTTCAGTATGGGCGTGCCTTACGCTGCTCTCGACAAGTGGTCGGATCAGACGACGGCAACGCTTGTGGCGAACGCAATCGACCGCGAAAGTCACAACGTCATTGTGACCCCGACCGCTGGGGACAAGCTTGCGCTTCAAGCCACGCCAGTCGGACAACTCGTTTGGCAGTTTCGCACGTTCGGGGTCGCATTCTCGTCTCGGGTCATGGCTCGAAACGCAGCGCTCGCCAATGTCGACAGCGGGTTCCGCGCCAATCTCTATCTCGGTCTCGCGTCGTTGGGGATGGCAGGCGTCCTCGTGGACGGGCTGAAAACCACACTCAGCGACGTGACAATCACCGGGGAGTCGAAAGACGGGTACGACGGTGCGCTGACGAAGTGGATGGATAGGTGGCAAAAAACTCCCGGCGAGGCGATGTATAATGCTCTCGATCGTACCGGCGCGTTTTGGCTCCTGACTGAACCGTCGAACGTCGCACAGAAACTCGGTCTTCCGAATATCCAAGGTGCCATGTCCATCGCCCTCCAAGACGAGGCGGACAAGCGCAGTGGGTCGAGCCGGTTTGCCCAACGCTCTGTTGCTGACGTGGCGCTCGGTCCTTCGGTGTCCCTCATTGAAGACTTCGCCAAGCTTGGGCACTTCGCGACGGGGGCAGCGGCTTACGGGGTCGGGCTCAATCCGGAGTTTACTGCGACCCGTGGGGATATGTCCCGCATCCGTCGAATGGTACCGCTCAACAATGCCCTCGTAATGCAGCAGATCATGAACTACGGGCATCAGCAGATCGGGACCATCTTCGACATGCCGCTTCCTCGCCACTGATTTGCGATGAGTGTACACTTTTTGAACATGGACGGTGCATGAATGACAGTCGAAGTTCAGACGAGGCGGAACGGGTACACGACGAGTGGATCAAGCTCGGGACCGTTCTCAATCAGCTTTCCGTTTTACGAGATCGACGCGTACCTGGACGGGGAGTTGATCAACCCAACGGATTACCAGATCACGGGGGGCAACGGACACACGGGGAGCATCACGTTTTACGAGAACCCCGACGCCGGTAATCTCGTGATCTACGGGGCGACTGCGGCCAAACAAGAAATCGACTACATAGGTCAGGACGACGTCGCTCCCAACCAAGTCGAGTTCGGCTTGGATCGTTTGACGATGGCGGTCCAGGAACTCCAAAATACCCTCAAACAAGACCTCGTCGTTACCCCACAAATCGAGCGACTGTCAGAAGAACAGTTGAATACAGTCGCGACGAAGGCTTACGTCGATGTCGTTTTTGACAGTCATACTGCGTCGATAGATGCTCTCAATTCCGCTCTCCCGGCTTCTGTTCGTGATTACAACCCGATGGGGTATGGGGCGGCGGGGGACGGGACGACGTCGGATACGATTGCGTTCAATGCTGCCCGTGATGCTGCTATCGCTAACGGGTCTCGACTCGTCATCTCTAAGCCGCACAGCATCATGACGAATACGACGGTCACGTGCCCGATTGAGTTCCGCACAGGGGGCAAGCTAATCCCCGGAAGTGGCGTGACAATCACGCTATCAGGTGGGATCACAGCCCCCGTTCGGCAGCATATCTTCGATGTTTCGGAAGGGGGCACGTTCAGTGGGCAAGGACCACTTCAGGGCAACCGCGTTTATATCGATTGGTGGGGTGCAGTCGGGAACTCCAACAGTGCCTTTGCAGACAATAACGACGCAGCATTGACGGCTGCCGTGGCGTTCCTGAAGCAGCGGAGCTACGGAAGTAGGACAGGTGGCGTCCTGCAGTACGGTATGGGCGGGTATGTCCACTCGACGGGTGCTTATATAGACTTCCCTGGCTGTCAGGTCCGAGGGTACGGAAATCAGAGCACGGTCATTTACGTCAATGATCAATCTATCACGATGTTCTATTTCGAAGGTTCTGTCACAGACGGTTCCAAGGCTGCGTACGGATGCGGAATTTCCGACCTGACTATCCAGAGCGTTGCAGCAAAGCCGACGACTGGCACATTTATCATGTTCGATAAATGTCAAGAGTGCTACTGCGACAACAACTGGTTTCTGCACCCGTACATTGCCGTCACATTTTACGAGTGCAGTGGACCTCTCACGAAGTCTGTCGACCGTAACAACTTCGTCGCACCGTCGACACTCCCGTCCATCGCTGGGTCGACACTCATTTTCATTCAGGGCAACCCGACACCATCCGGGGGTGCGACTGGATTGTGTGAAAACGTCTACATCACGCGCAATAACGGTGGTGGTATCGGCATCAACTATGGAGTCCGCCTGACCGGTTTCGACACCGTCATGCTGACGCACAATCACCTCCACGGTGCGTCCGGGGCGCAACTTGCGGTTGACGCTAACTATGGATGCAACTGCTACAACTTGCGCTCGACGGCAAATTGCTGGGAAGCCTTGATCACTTACGGTTCTTACGCGGTGTACTTATCGTCGTCAGGCGGCGTGACCTGCAACTCCTTCCAGTTCACCGGAGATCAGGTCTTGAATGGCACGTCCGGTGTCTTCGTTGTCGACGGCGACGAACTGAACGGAGTGACGATCAACGGGTGTCACATCCAGGGCGCGATCAACACTGCGGTCAAGCTCCTGGCAGGGTCGAACATCAAACTCGTCAACTGTGAGTTCAATGACGGGGACGTATCCGCGTCTGGGTCAGCGTCCTGGGTCACGATTGGAGAGTCAGGCGGCGCTGGACCGACGACGGTGATGATCAGTCAGAACACGATGTCGAACCAGTACATCGGGAATACGCTATCACGCGGCATCAACATTCTTGGCGGTACGAAAATCCGTGTTGACGACAATGTGATCTCGGATGCGACGACTCCGATCCGGGCAGAGATCGCGGCGGACGATTACTGGATCGGACTGAACGATTGTGGTGTACGCTCTCACGCAATCATAGCTGGGGAAACGCTCTCAGTTCCCCTTTCTGCTCACCGTGTGCATCTCTCCGGCGCACTGGATGTTGGTAGCATCGACGACACCGGGACGGGTGGGAACTCGGCGTTTGATGGGCGCGTCGTTGAGTTCTACGTTGTGAATGGAATGCTATTCAAGCACGACGACGGAAACCTTGCGCTGAGGTCAGCCGCAAACACTGCGGTCGCGGCTGGTGCATGTATCCGGTTCATGTATGACCATGACCTCGGGGTGTGGGTACAGACCTGAACGAAGAAACCCCCGATGCCAGCAACGGCATCGGGGGTTTCTTTTTGTCATCCGCCGCCGAACAACGCGAAGACTCCGACCATCACGAGGGCACCGATCACGAGCCATTGGAAATTGTTCATGTAGGCGTCGTGACGTTGACTGTACTCTTTGGGGGTTTCGTGTCCGTGCTCGTCCGGCATAGTGTTCACTCCTTCATATTCAGTCCTCCATAACGATAGCTCTCCCCGACGACTTCCGGCTCTCCAATTGGCCAAGGCGGGGGTACGTCACGATGACGCAACCCGAGGACGTTCTTCGACAGCGCCACAGACGACGACCGAAGCCTCTCGTGGTCAGCGGCAAGGTCGGTGTACGCCTTCTTCCACTCGTCCCGAACCTCCTTCGTGTGAGCCAGTTCTTCACGGGTCTCATCCAACACGCGGATCAACACTCGCTTGCTGTCGAACCAATCCCACAGTCCCATATCAGTCGTCCTCCCGACCGGGGCAAGGCTTCTTCATCTCTTGCCGAGTTGCTTCGTTCTTCAAGTCCATCAAACCACAGTGGATGCAGCAGACGACCCAAGGGAGCTTCCTGTATGGTCTCTTGACTACGTGAGGCTTCTTCATATGAACCTCGTTAAATTCCAGGCCGAACTAAAGACGAGAACATAGAATGCACTTACATCGCATTCTTACACGAGTGTACACTTGTCAGAAGGAACAAGAACCGCTTGAAGTGCCGATGTTTCCGAACTACGGATACACTGCGACCGTGGAAGGTAAATCTTATACCGAATAATTCCACGTAGCCAGGAAACACGGGCGTTTCAAACATTCATTAGTTCCTAGAGGGATTGAACAGTCTTCACGTCTCAGATGTCATGATACCTGATCCAGCCCGACTTGAGCGCCGATTGGACCCTCATTGCCAGGGCAGGGAAGGGTACCAGGGCGCGTTCTTGTTCCTCGGAGTTCCTTGCACGCGCCAGGGTCTCGAACGCCTCCATGAGTTCGTTGGCGAGGCGATTGGTCTTGGTCACATGGTCGACGACGTCCTCAGTCTTCATCCCCTTGATGTCGACCTTGACCTTCGGGGTTCGCTTCGCGGGCGCTGGGGGCGGCGCGGGTGCGGCCTTCACCTTGGTCTTCGGTTGCCGTGCCATCAATCATCCTCGCCAGACGGTACGGGAGTCCACGAGTGAATACCTTCCATCGCGAACTCCTTCTCGGTTGTTGTCTCTACATCGATGGCACGGAGAAGGTACTGCGGTTTGGGGTGCCAATCGTTAACGCCGAACTCCAACGTAAGCGGGATGATCTCACGAACCCGACGTTCTCCCCGCCAGTTCGTGTACTCGATACTGACCCTGTTCGTGTCCATCACGCCGCTTCCAAGTGTTTCGGTGCCGATACCTTCCGCCCCTCGCACGTCTTGCACGGAGCGCCGCCGTCGCGTGACGTGTCACTGCACGCCGGACACACGCCGTTCGCCTGTTCGAGGTACCGCTTGAGGATCGAGGCGAGATGCGCAGTCGTCACCGATCCCGGCATGACCGCCTCGTCAAGTAGCGCGACATCGAGTGCCCTGTGAGCTTCGGCCGCCGCCGTTCTGACGTCCCCGTGGTTCATGCCGCGTCTCCTTTCTTGATTGCTTCGTGGTCGACGGGGCGAAACACGGCGTCCGAGGGGATGAAGGCGAGGGGTATAATCATTTCTTTCACGATCCCCGACTCGCCCTTTGTGAACGGCACACACGGCATAGAAAGGTCGACTGTCTCCAATCCTACGGCGTTTTCCTGTTCCAAACACCCAAGGTACACGCCTGTCACACGCCACTGTCTGTGCCCAACAATGACCCTGTCACCCGGTCGGATACTGACGAATTGAGGTTCCTTTTTCACTTCACCCTCCGTAGTCCTTTGCCCATCTTCTGCTCGACTGCTTCCGCCGCACGCCCCGCACCGTCCGTGGTGGGGTGCACATAAATCGTCCTCGTCGTCTTGACGTCCTTGTGTCCAGCGAGCTTGGCGATGTCCTCGATCGAAGCTCCCGCGTGCTCTGCCCACGACAGTCCGGTGTGTCGGAGTACGTGAGGCGTGACGTCCTTCCCGAGACCCGCCCGTGTCCGTGTAGCGTTGAAGCCAAAGCTGATCTTTTTCAGTCGACCATGACCCTCGTATTCGAGAACCGAACTCGTCGTTGCTCGTGATTTGGCGTCGAGCAAAGCAGCACGAAGGACAGGGGTCATACGGACGACAGCGCGACCCTTCTTGTACCCCTTCTTTGTAATGTCCCTATTCTTGTCTGCGATCCTGAAATCGATCTCGCCCTTGTCAAAGTCGACCCGGTCCCACGTGAGTTCACAGATCGCCGCATGTCGCTGTGTGGTAAGCAGTGCGAGAAGGATGAACAGGCGAATGTGCGGGGCAGAGGCATTATCGAGCAATCGGCCAAACTCATCCGGTGTCAACACACGATCCCGGCCCGCTGGCTTCGCGATATTCCAAACCCTCTTGTGCACCGGCCTCGATGGTGCCTCATAAATGTCGTGGGCGTGTTTGATGGCGATGCGGAGGACATTCAGGGTCAGATGGATCGTCGCCCTGGAATACCCGTTCTCAACGGCCCACTTCGCGTAACCCTTGCACGCGTCCTGACCGATCTCAGAGCAACGCATCCCGGCGAGATGAGATTGAAGACGCTTCCAAGATGCCTTCCCGTTCTCAGTGCGCTTTCCCTCTTTCTCCAAGTGCTCGACGTACTTATCGAAACACCAGTCAATCGTCGGGTCTTCGCCTACGTCAGCGCGATCCAAGGCGGCGACGAAGGCATTGAGCGCGTTCTTCGCCGCTGTTATCGGCTCATACGGTAGGCCAAGCGAGCGGCGCGTTCCCCGAGGGATGGCCCCACTCTCCCCGATGAAGACAGCGACGGCGTTACCGTTGACTTTCCCGAGCGCCCAATCATTTTTCGTGTGCGCGAATTTTTTAGCCACGTGTCGACTCCCTCTTGGGTGATGATGATCTTGCGACTCCCAGGCTTGAAGTGCGGCAGCAAACCATCGCGACACTGCCGCCGAAGATACTCAGCCGAGAACCCCGTCTCTGTTGCGAGCTTCGCGATCGTGTACACTCTATCGTCTCCCGCGTCAACACGTTTTGTGTAAGATCAGATGATGCCCCGGCGCATAAGGTCTCTTTCGATCATCCTCTCCACAACTGCCGCCCCATTCTGTCTTGATCCTGCCCACATGATGCGTTCGACCGTCCATCCCGCCCGAAGCGCGACCCAAAAGAAACGCGCGTCCACACAGTCCTGAGAGTCGCGAATAATGGCACGGATCGCAGGGGGCAACTCGTCGAACGCTTGCATCTCGATCGGTACTTGCATCGATCCCCCGTCGACTGCTTTTACTGAGAAGCGGACATTACTCGTCATCGTCGCACCCGATAGGCTCAGCCACGTCGATTTCGTACTTCCCCTCACCCAGCCACTCGCGCAGCTTGTCCTCTGCGTCGTAGGCGGTTTTGGCTCTTACCGTGTAGGGATGCGGCTTCGATTTCAGCCCGTGAGCGCCGACAGAAACCACGAATGCAAGGTAATAGTGCATGTCCGCTTGTTCCTCATCTCGTCTGTGAAAGAACCGGCGATGTGGCAGTTGAACATACGAGCGTTCATACCTGTCGCCGTTGTCAGGTTACTGTGCGTTGATGGTAGGTTGAGTGACGTTACGATCGGGGGAGTTCCCGTACCAACTCGACCGCCACCGAACCGCAGCATCAAACGCTTTAAGGCAATCCACCAGGTACGCGGCAAGCATGAAGTCAGGCGTATTGCTGCCGTTCTCCACGCTATGCCGGTTGATCAGCACCTCAAGTTCTTCCTCGAACTTCGTACGCTCCCTCATTACGCGGCCTTCGAAGCGCGCGGCGTGGCGTTCGCCTTCTTCACCATTGCATCGTACCGGGCGACGACGAGCGAGCCGTGGGCGGTCTTCGACAGGGTCTCGCGGGCGTTCTTGTCCGAAGCCGACTTCTTGATCGAAGCGCGCAGACCGTCCATGTCCTCACGCGCCATCCCACGCGCCTTCGCCGGGCCATGCAAGAACTCAGCGAGCTTCATCGGAGCGACCAAGGTTTTGCCTGTCGTCAGCTTCTTCACCGTAGCCTTCGCCGTAGCAGTCGCCTTCGTGTTCTTCGTCGCAGCAGCCTTAGCCATTTTCGTCTTCCTCTCTGTTGAGTTTGAAAGTGTACACTCTTGACGCAACTTTACTGTTTCGTCCAATCAGCGAGCACTCGGGACACTGCCCCAGGCTTCGGCCGATTGTCATTCAGGTTCCCCGTTTCGAACGCGTCGATGATGATCCCGATGCACGCCTTCGCATGACCGAGATGGGGAACGCCGCTCTTGGGGTCTATGTCTTCCCCGTCGAGATATTGTGCGAGATGCCGCATCGCCGCCGCGACGTACACCCTCGCTGAAACTTTCCGTTCCCGCCAGTTGTACGGGTCGTACTTGACCGCGCCGTCTTCCATCGCCAACGCTTCGTAAAGGATCGAGACAGGCGGGACGAGGGACAGATCGGGCTTCTTCGCTCCCATAGCCGTCTTCGGGTTGTCGTCGGGATACGCCACAATCATACCAGTCGCCTGTGTGATCTCCGGTGCGATCTTTTCCTCAGCCGCCATCATGACCCCCAATCTATCGATTAGCCCCACGTGCCATCTCCTTCACTGCCTTTTCATGACCGTCCCGAACGCCCTTCTCATACAAGGCACGAAGGATTTCCCCGAGCGCCTTGTCAGTCCCGTTGTCCATCACCCGATTGACGGCGATGATCTCCTTCGCGAGTTCTTCCCGTGTCATTGGGAATATTCCTTCGTCATTGCACCATCAACCCCAAGCGTTTGAGGACAGGTAACGCAGTCAACAGCCCGAGCATCCACCCGGACGATATGGCGAACGCATACATTGCGCCTCGCTGGAAAGCGTAAGCCCAAGACGCACGTTCTCCACCGACGACGACAGAAGGGGGTGCCACGTTGACGTTGAAAGTAGGAGACCTGACTTCAACCACATGGGAACTCGTAGTTGAAACATGACCCGAGGGTGTGACGTCCTTCTTGGTGGGTTCAACGATCTCGATGGCCTTGGCTTCAATGACTTTCGATACCCCGGTCGGTTCCTTCTTCGTGATCTCATCGTACAGTTCCGCGATCGACTTCAGATCCCCGCCCGCTTTCTTCACCGCTGCCAAGAACTCGGCATTCGTCTTCGTGCCACGCTCGACCTTGAAGTGCTTGGCGACGGCGTTGATCTTGTCTCGAAACTCCTTACTCATTGTGCCTCTCCGTCATGTGATGCTCTCCGTTGTGACCGCCCGCATCCTTCTCCGACTGCGATATGATCGGCACGGCCTTGTGGATGAACCAATTGCCGTTGTGTCGAAACCGTTGCGCGGCGAGGGTGCGTTTGACTTCTTTAGCGTCGCCGTAGGTCATGTCGATGGCAGTCAAGATCGACAACCGACCGGCCGGATACCCGAACGCGACCTTCTCCAACAACTCCAACTCCGACCCACGCTCGCACCAATCGACGTACACAAGTGAGACCTCGTCGTCGTCGAGACTGGCGATCTCCACCATGTTCGCCAGAACGACGAGAAGCCCTACGTCGCTGTCAGCCGCTTCCGCCCCCGTCGTCGTCGCCGAAAGGTAAGAGATCAACCGCTCGACGTGACGCTCGCTCAGCATGACCTCTTGGCCGATCTGAAAGTAACAGCCGCTCTCGATCACGACCGCACGCAACGCCGCCTGCGAGAATTGCGCGTCTTTGAACAGGGCGTCGTGTAATCGTTTGATCGTGTAGATCGGTCTATCCGACATTCCCCAACTCCCCGATGCTATCCGTGAAACCGAACCCGACCTTACACGGTTCGTGTCAGGTGGATATACGCTTTCGACACAATCTTTAGTGAATACTTACGGGTTCCTGATCTCTGTAACTTTTCAGCAACAACTCAAGACAGTCGTCTCGACACGATAGCAAGTGCAAGAATTCTAAGGGCATCTTCTGGCCACTCGTTCTTAGCGATGTTGTATTGTGTGGTGACTATCTGCACATTATTCATAGTGTAGCCGCCGTAGTTGTTTCGTCGGTCTAATGACGGTGCGAACGGGGACTTGCTCTTTGCTTTGAACTCTCGCGCAAAGTCGAGTTTCAACCCAGTCGCTTCACACGCGCCGAGGCTCAGTTTATCCTTCACCCACTCAACAGTAAGATCGAACGGAACGCCTAACTTAGTCGCGTTCAACCGTGCTCGTTTGTGTAAGCGACTCGCCCACGCAGGCACGGTCGCCTCCCATCTTTTCTCCCGCGCGTATATCTTGTTGTAGTTCCTTTTACGCGCCTCTTTGCTTTTCTCGTTCAGTGCGTCTCTGCCAAACTTAGCTACGCGCCTGACGTACTCAGCCCTGACCTTCTCCGGGTTCCTTTTTCTCCACTCTCTCTTGTACGCGTTGCTCGCTTCTTTCTTGGTCTCCCGTGTGTCTTCCATGTTCTAACCTTTGGAGCAGACTTCTTATTTCCTCGATCACCATCTCATTCGCAGTTGCAGCCGCTACACTACGTGTGGGCACAACAGAGTATGGGCCGACTGGTGGAAGATCGTCGCGCGGCGCTGGGGAGACGTGCCGATACTTTGCCCCCAATCGCCGCCCGTGTCTGATCTCGTTGACCCGTGCTTGATTGATCCCGAAGTAGGTTGCGATGTGCATTTGCCTGTCGCCGCGTGCCAGCATCCCCTTTATCTGGCTCACTTCCTTTTCACCAAGGACGACACCGGATTTCATGTATTCGACCCCTAGAAATACTTCACCCTCGCGGAGCATTGCTCGACGAGGGTGACGTTGAGATTTCCGACACTTCGTTTTACTGTGGATGACGGAATGAATGCTTGCGCTATACTTTCCGTTGATCTTGGCTGAAACTCACACGAAACACCTTACACGACCGACACGACCCGAACCATATGCTAGATTACAGACGCTCATACTTGCCGACGACGACTCCCAGGACGCGCCCTTCAAGAAGATCGCCGTCATCCGCGTACACGACAGGAACCCCGTTGCGTACAGCGGACACTTTGCCACGCCTGATTTCCACAACATCAGTCACCCCGACACCGGCAGGCACACCAACAATGACCTGCCTCGTCGCGAGATCAGTTGAGAAAATCTCAGCATCAACGCAATGCCACTGGACACCGGGTTGATCGACGTCGACTGCTACCCATTGAACGCTCGCCGGGTAATCCCCGATGACGCCAATCCGTGCCGCACCGTAGGTCTTGGCCCCGAGACGCAGGAACACGCCCGCCTCGATCCGACACTTGACGACCAGCAGCCCGTCGCCGTCGTTGACCACCGCAGCCTCGAACGCCTTAACGACCGGCTTCGGGATATTCTGGTAATCGCTGACCGCCAAGATTTCTTCCAGCGTGATAGGCGGGTTGCCAGCGCCACGGAGGAAGGGTATCAGGCGTTGCACGATCTTGTACGGGATCGGCTTATCGCCTTGCTGTGACTCCCTTGTGTAACGGTTGAGACCAGCGGAGGAACCGTAGCCAAGTTCACGGGACAGCTTGGCTTCACTGATCCCCGCGCGTTCGTACAACTCTTTCAACACTTCCCTTGGCAGTTTCTTGTGCGTCGCCATTAACCAACTCGCGTCTTCTTCACGTCGGCGTCTCGCTACTCGCATCTGTGCATCTCCGTCAAGCACTAAACATGATGCAGCGTGTAAGCTGACCCGCACGCGATGTCAACACGAATGTTACACTAGCAGGGAACGTCCATATTCGGCTATCAACGCGGCGTCTGCCCTGCCCCCGTCCTTCTTGCGCTTGAAGAATGTACTCTCCCCGCCGAAGCGCGTGATCGCCAGCTTCCTCGCCGCATCCTTTGGCTTACCGATCAGGCCGAACTTGCGCTTCCACACGACAGGTGGGACGAGGACGACGTTGATCCCCAATGCGTAAGCGATGCCGACGACGACCCCGTACGCACACATGAACTTGCCTGATGACGAGATGCCTTGACCGGGACGAGTTGCGACGGCTTCAATGACGACTGTCTCCGGTGCGTAGTACGTGAGGAAGTTCTTCACCGAATATGCGTCGACGAAGGGGGCAGTGACAGGCTTGATCCGGGTCGATGGCATGTCACAAACCGCAATCAAACCGTTGCCGTCCAACGCCACCAACGCGCCACTCAAGCCAGGGTCGATACCGACGACGCAACCCTCGTTCAGACCAATGCTTCGTTCACGCGGTACTTCATTTTCGCGACGAGAAGGTTTCTTTGCTGCGCTTGCTCGACCCAATGCAGACCGGCTTCGTTTAGCCTTAGTCCTTGAAGCACTCGTTGTTGCCCTGCGTCCCACGTCTTTCGACTCCTCGCTAAATTCGGATACACTTTCTTCGCTTCACGGGATAACAGCGGCCTTGCTTGTGTGGGCGCGAGCACGATCCCCATGTTGGTCGACGCGTACGCGGAACACGCCGCACCGATGACGTCGAGCGAGTTGGCAACCCGTTCATCCTCAGTGCAGCACTCGTGAAGGAATGCGAACACAGGGTCTTCCTGCATCCGCCATGCGTTCCCACTCGCCACTGACTCGTCGATCGTCGGCAACCCCGTCTCGTCGTCGGAGATCACCTTGCGCAACCCGTCCAACGCCCAATTCAGGATACCCGGCATCTCCCCTTCAGCCGTGAAGCAGTGGATCGGCTTCTTGTAGTGGCCGAAGTGCTCCCGAAGGTCTTCAGGACTGAACGGGTTCTCGAACTTCAGGACGACGATACGACCGTACAGAGCATGGTTGCTGTCCTCGACGCGCGGTATCTCGTTCGCCGTGAAGATGATGGGACCATTGAACACGAACGAGATCGGATCACGACCCTTCAAGTCCACTTCCTGTGCCTCGCCCGTCGCCAACCGCTTGAAGACGAGTGAGTTCATTTTCGTTTTCGAGTCGATTGCGTCATCACCGATGATTGCCTTTGCCTTGACGACGTTGGTCAGTCCGAACCGCGTCCCTAACTGATGGATCGTCGAGCGCGCGACCTCGTGTTTCCCGAACATGGCTTCGATGATGTCCGTGATCGACGACTTTCCCGTGCCAGGATCCCCGACGAGTAGGATCATCTTTCTGTAAGGTCGTCCGTCGAACCTGCGATACCCGGCGATAGCGAGACCGAACCATCTCTGAAGAAACGCGAGATACTGTTCCCTCGTCTTCTCGTCTTTGTCGGCCAACACACGATCCAACATGGCAAGAAACGCCGGACACTCTGCCATCGGGTCGTATTCTATTGCGATGTTACGTGTCGAATAGTGGTCGGGGTCGTGCTCGTACATATCCCCCGTCGCAGGGTCGACCGTCCCGTTTTTGCAGACGATGAAGCCGTTCGCGTCGAGTGCATCGATCGGCATCAACGGGACCGTCGTCTTCACTTGAACCCAAATCTGCTTCTTCTTCTCGGCAAACGGAAAGTCGTTGTCGTTGCAGACGGTCAGCATAATCGACTCTAATGAGTCCTCCAACCGCCCCGAGATCAGCGCCCAATATCCATCGTGGTAAGCGTACAAGATAACCTTGTCGTCACCGACGCTGTTCTTCTCGATCTTGTACCCGTGCTCGGCAACCGCCTCTAGGAAAGCGTCAACGATGACTTTGTACTTTTGCGCTGACGCCATTCTTCGCCTCCCGTGCCTTACGATCTGCTTCAGCCTTCAACTCCGGCCACTTCTCTTTCCACGTGTCGAGTGACCGTTGCCACTTCTCGTGTTCCGCTTGCATGTCCCAACTCGACGTGTCCAAGCCAGGAACCAACTTCAACAGGGTTTCCGTTTGTTTGATATGCGCGGCGTCCTTTGAGTTACGAGACGAGGCGTATAGTTTGGCAAGGGTCAACGTCAGAGCTTCGTGGACGCCGATATACCCACGTGGCGCGTGTTCCCTCACTCTATTCGTCCACATCTCCCGAAGGCGATTGTCGAGAATGCCTTTCGCGCGCCCGGTCAACTCGTCGAATGACTGCGATAGGTTCCCCGAGGTAGCCTTTTGGATTTCCGCCTCGTGAATTTTCTTCGCCAGCTTCTTGCTCGCCAATCGATCCCCGACGATGCAGTTCGGGTAATCTATCGCGGCGTCGAGTAGTTCGTGAATGTCATACCTGATGTGGTGACGATGGAAGACGATCTTGCATTCCGCCTTCTTCGCCCGCTTGTTATTCCACGTGCCAGGAAGACGAAGAATGCGCGTGACGTCGTGGACATTATCGCCGCCCACGAGTTCCATCATGACCTTGTTGGCGTCCTCAATCCCTTGGTATCTCTTGACGCTTCTCGTGACATTGGAAAACCCGTCTTCGAAGTCGATCGCATCATCCAAGAACCAGTACAGGTGCAACCCACCGCCGCTATGCACCATCGTACTCGGTTGCAATTCGACCGGCAGTTTCATCACAAGCTCTGCCGTCTTTCCGATGTCCTGCCCGTGACTGAGGCAATCGACGTCAGCCCACAAAGCAGTCGCCCCGAGAACGTCGGCCTTCTTCCCACTATCGGACGCACGCTTGCAAACCCCATAATACACATTGTACTCAGAATCCTTTGCGCCATACTGATCTGCGAACCCGGTGATAATCGACGGCGACTTAGTGAACACTCTCCGAACCTTCCGATGATCCCCGCTGTTGTGGATCGCCCGAAGCTCGATCAGTCCCGGCTTCATCGGCTCGAACAGGGTCCGCAGAAAGTCCACTGTCGATGTCTGTTGCTTGCCCATCGATCGTTTCCCTGTTTTTCTTTCGAGCCAAGATGACCGCTTCCTCGATCTTCTTCGTCAGCGCATCGCGGACGACTGGATTGCCGCCGATTATCCCTGAGTGAAAGATCAGGTGAAGCAAACGCAACTCAGATTGTTCGATAACTAATACTGTTTCCATGACCCTTCTCCAAAAGAGAGGGACCGGACTCTCGCCCGATCCCCGCAGTAATCCCACTACCCGGTCGTTATTCGCCGCGCTCCGTGGGGTGGCATCAGATCGAGTCGCCGTCGTCCTCCTCGATCTGTGCCTTCCGCTTGCCCTTCCCGACGACGGGCGTGGCGGGCTTCGCGGTATCTCTTGCGACGGTATCTCGTGTGTTCTTCACAACCGGCTTCGCGGCGGGCTTGGCAGGAACCGGCGCTTTCACGACAGGGCGCTTGGCGATCGGTTCGGCCTTCAGTGAGGGCAACGCCTTCTGTGTGCGCTCGACCGTCTCGACCTTGCCAACGTCACCGGAATGCTCGACCGCTGCGAACGAACCGGACGGGCCGGGGTTGTCGCAGTTCTCACGATCGATCCACTCGACGACTTCGAAGGTGGGCACGAACCACGACTGCTTCACCTTCTGATCCCGGCCGCGACGATCCTTCTCCGTGATCTCCCGTTCGACCTTACGCGCCCCGAGCTTCACGACAGGGATTTCCCCCGCGTGCATGGGCATGGCCGACATGATCTCACCGAAGAAATCATAGGCGCTATTCGTGCCCGAGACCGTCGAGAGCATCACGTGGTTGATCGTCGTCTCGTCCTGTTCGCGGCAGGGGAACACGATGATCGGCTTCCAGGGGTCTTGCGGCTTACCGTTGTAAAGCTCCCACTCGTCGGGATCGTCGTCGCCCAACGTGTCACGAGACGGAAGCTCGCCATCGGGATCAGCCAGGAAGACGAGATCGGTTTCCTTCGGCCGCCGCTTGCCCTCATCGCCTTCCCACTTCTGCCAACACGTGACGCCCGCGACGACATTGAGGACGATGGTCGGGTTCGTGACCATCTTCTTCGTCTTCCCTGACGTGAGAACCCAATCACCATTCCTGAAGTCGTACCGATCGCCGGGGAAGGTCCGCGTGAAGCCACCGCCCGCGCCGATCGCCTCGCTGTGCTTCTTCACACGCTGACGAGCACGGTCGTAATCGATGTTGTTGAAGTCGAAAACGAAACCAGTCTTCACACCAGTCGTCGCGACCTGTGTTGACGCTATCATTCGAGCCATGTGTTTACACTCTCCTTGTTGCGTTAGTGTACACTCGGGACGCGACTAAACCACGGAACGGTCACACCATCCGGACGTCGAGACTTGCGCCGCCCTTTGTTTCGGCTTTGCAGTCGTCGTGTTTGCCGCCCAATTCCTCGATCCGCTTCTTCAACATCTCCGTGTTGTACCGAAGTTGCGGGGTCGTCTTCTTCGCGTGGACGACGAACTTGCCCTTCACGAAATTACGCTTGATCGCATTGAGACCTTGATAGACTGCCGCTTCGGTCTCAGCCTTCTTCTTCTTTGCCTCGTCGAGCACCTTCGCAGCTTCGATGTCAGCCGCCGCAAGGGTCTCGATTTGTGCAACCTGTTCGGGCGTCGGAGCTTGAGGATCGTCGCCCGCAACATACGGACGGAACCCGAGGCAACGCTTGGCGATGGGGCACGAAGAACATTCGCTCTCGCCCTTCATCTTTCCCTCGGGCAGCACCTTGTTGAAGTCCGTCGTCCCCATGATCTGAGCCGCGCGCTTGACGAGGGATTGGAAAATCTTCTCGTTGTACTTCACAACGAACGGCGTGATGTCCGAATAGTCATCGGCATTCACGTAAATCAGAAGGGCGTATTCGGGTCGATACTCTGTACCCGCGCGGATATGCCCGATCTGATAGACGCATTGGGCGATGTGCTGTACCTTTGGCAACTTGGCCTTGCTGAACATGGGCGATATGGATTTGAACTCGGTGTCGATGCACTGCCCCTCGCCCAAGTCCTCGACGCCAGCGTCCTTTAACCAATCCCTCGGGAGACCTACAGCGATACCGTCCGGGATGGCAGATGAGAACTCGCCCCGCAACGTCGTCTGTGTCGACTGACCGGCGAACAACAGCTTCCCGCCCGCCGCCTCGACCGCCGTTCGCATGTACCCGGCGATCCATTCTTCCATGTGGTTGCCGCGTTCCGCGAAGCCGCCGATGTCGTCGAAGCCAGGATCTGGGGCGACACCGTGTTTGCTGGCGACGACCTTGCGGATGCACGCCATGACTTCCGACGCGCCGACCGTCTTCGTTCTGTCGTGACTGAACCCGACCTTCTTTCCCGTCACGAATGCCTTGTACGTGGCGTCCTTGTCGAAGGTGGGGATGACTACCGGCTTCGGCGCTGCCACAATGGCTTTCTTCTGTGTGGCCTTTTTCTTCGGCTTCCCCTTCGCCGGTTTCTTCTTTGCCTTGCTCGTCTTCACGCTGCCTCCGCTTCGATCCCGTGTTTCTTCCTGTAGTATTCCATCATGACGGTAGCCACTTGGACCGACCGCGCAGCAGCTTCCCGATCCGCTCTAATATAATCCTGCCACCGAAGCCCCAGCTTACGACACGCTTCTTCTCGCTGCTTCGTGACTGAGACACCGAGCAAATAGATCGAATATAGTTCCTGTCGCTGTTTCCGCCGCTGAAGTGACCTCCGTTTGATTTCCTCGGTCAGGTTGGGGTCTCGTGCTCGCCGCCGACGTTCTTTGTTTCGGGGCTTCGCGTCGTGAGATTTGGGCATCAGACCCTCACTTCTTCGGGTTTGCTTTTCATCAGATCGGCAACCTGTTTGCAGATACGCACATGGTCAGTGTCGTCATCGCGTCCACAACCCCATAGAAAGGGAGATGCGACGAGACGTGAACGCATAACGCGATGCCCTTTTCATCACGGGGGCGCCAGCGTTCCAATCCTTCCAACACACGAGCCGCCGCATCGTCTGTAATCACTCCCCTGTACGGCGTGCGCTTTCCGAACATCATCAGAATGCGAGTTCGGGCGACGTAGTTTTCAAGGGCACAACTCAATTCATCCTCCCTAGACCGCAGTCATCAGTTTGCGCATCTCGTCGTAGCCAACTCGCTTCAATTCGTGAGACGCGTATCGCGTTCGGAATACCTTCAATTCGGCCGCGCTCTCCGCGTCTCCATCATCAACACACACCGCCGACGCCCGATCTGTACGACCTTTGGTCATTGCTACGAGGTATGTCCGCATAATCGCTCCTACTTTGCGTCCTTCCACGTTTTACCGTCGTCGATCTCAGCGATAATTGGGACACGCCATTCGATGAGATGATCCACGCAGGTTTCCATCCCTGTTTTGACGATCTCTTTCACGGTCTCGACGCTCTTGTTCGGGCATTCCAAAACCAACTCGTCGTGGACCGTCATCAGAATGCGAGGACGATCGCCGCCCAAACCACACGTCACCAACTCATCGTGAACCGTGACCATCGCCCGACGCATCAGATCAGCCGCCGACCCTTGGACGATGCCATTGATCGCCAGCCGTTCCGCATGTCCTCGATGATCGCCCTTGCTACTGAGTATATGCGGGACGTGTATGCGACGGCCAAACAAAGTCTCACTGTAGAGATGACGTCGAGCATCGGCCAAGGCATCCTCTTTCCACGTGTACACTCTCGGCGCTAGTTCTTGATGAGCGTCGAGAATGCGGTGCGCTTCATCCAATTCGATCCCCGACATACGCGCAACTTTCGCCGGTCCCGCCCCATAAATCACCGCGAAGTTCACGTTCTTGAAGCCGCCCCTGATCTTGTACAGCGGCTTGTTCTTCTTGTCGGCATACTCCCTCCAATCCCCGCCTCGAACGTCAGCCGCCATTCTCGCGTGAAGGTCGACGCCGTCTCGGAAGCACTGGATCAGGTATGGGTCTTGCGTGATGTGGGCGAGAATGCGGTACTCGATCTGGCTGTAGTCGGCACTCAACAATGACCAATTCGGATCAGTGATGAATGCCGCTCGTAACTTCGCCCCGTCCTCAGTACGCGTGGGGATATTCTGCAGATTTGGCTTGGAGGATGCTCCCCGCCCCGTCGACGTCCGCGTGAAATTAAAGTTCCCGTGGACCCGTCCTGAATGTTGGCTGATCTTCTTCGGCAGGGCAACCGCGTACGTCGACCGCAGCTTGGACTTCCCCCGCCACGCCAAAATCACGTCGACGAGTTCATCGTGTGGCAGGTTTTCTAAGGTGTCCCGGTCGACTGACTGTTTTCGGGTCTTTCGGTCGACTGGAATTTGAAGCCCACGGTCCTTAAGTACGTCGAGAACCTGTGTTGGAGAGCCCAGAGAGAAATGGCGTTTTGATAGACTGTACGCCTGTCGTTGGAGTTCATCTTGTTCCTTTCCCCATTCCCGATCGAGCTTGGACAACAGCTTGACGTCGACCTTGGCCCCGGTGCGCTTCATGGCGTGAAGAACCAGGATCAACTTGCGGTCCTCATTGTAGAGTTCCCACAACCCCTCGCTTCGCAGCATGTGTTGAAATACTTTGGCGAGGACGAGGGTAACTGCCGTGTCCTCCGCTGCGTACGTCGTCGCCTCGGGAATTGGTACGTCACGAAAGTCATCCCGCCCCGGTACATCGGTGACGACTTGATTGAACGCGATCGTGTCGTAATTCAGGAAGCGCTTCGACAGGTAGTCCACCCCCAGCCCGAGTAAAGAGTCACCGTATAGCGCATACGTCATATACATCGGGTCGTGGATATTCTCGATCGTGATACCATACCGGGGTTGCGACAGGATACCGAGATCGTACGCCGCGTTGTGGAATACCTTTCCTTTTTTCCGATCAGCCAGGGCCGGTGCAAGTGCTGTCAAAACCGTACCGACGTCGAGGTTGCGGCCGGTGTGGTGGGCGAGGGGGATATAGCTCGCATCGACCCTCCCCTCGTCCTCGACCGCCAGCGCAAACCCCACGAGAGAGTCGTTGAAGATGTCGAGACCTGTCGTTTCCGTATCCGCACAAAACTCCTTCGACTTCTCGATCCGACGCACCCATTGATTGAGCTTAGATTTCGTGTCGATGGTTTCGAATTGCGATTTGTCGAACGTCAGCATTTTCGCTCACTCGTTTGCTCGGATGACGTACCCGTCGATCGTGCCGATGTCGTTGGGGTAATTGATCGGGGAACGCGTTGGACCGGAAGCCCGCGCGTTCAAGTGCAGCAGTTGCAGCATGTTCGCCGCCCCGTAGTCACGCGTCCTTCCCCTGATGGCGATGGCGACGAGTTGGACGGAGCTATGATAATCCCGGAGTGCGTCGTCGAGATTGATTAGCCGCTTCTGGATATTGTCGTACGGGTTCATCGGGGCGGCGGCGAGTGCGGGGGGCGTTGGTGGTGGCGTTGGTGGGGGCGATACAGGGAGAACGCCGTAACTGAGGATCGTGCCCTGCACAATCGGCAAGCTCCCTGTGTCCGGTTTCTTCCAGTCCCCGTCGCGCCACGCGTACCCGAGTTCATTTATCAGAGCGACTGCCTTGATCCTTTGACGATCGATGCTCATTCGTGATCTCCAATGAAGAACGAGGCGACACGATCCCCGACTTCCCCCGCTCAAAGGGGTTGCCAGTTCTCGTGTCGCCTCTAACCCCAACGGCAGGGGTATGTAGTTCCTTGGTGCGGCGTGTCAGGGCATCACGGCAGGGACACCACTCCCCTTAAACAACCCCCGGAACCACCACAGGGCTTTGCGTAGCCGTGATGCCGTGACACGCCGAACCAGTCAGATCAGTCGTCGTTTCCGAATGCGGCGGCGATGGCCTTGGTCAAGTGTTCGACGGTAGCCTCAGCCTTTCCAACACGGCCGGTCAGATCGTCATTCTCGCCGCGCACGTCGGACAGCGATTTGCACGCATCGTTGTACATCTTCCGGTACTTGTCCGCCTGTTCCGCTGCCATCTTCGCTTCGTTCAACGCGGCGACGAATTGCGGATGGTTCGTGATGTCCATCTCGGGTGCCGGTGCTTTGGCTTCAGTGACCGGCTCGAACCCCGCTGCCCGCGTGTCCTTGCAGATGTCACAGTCGCAGGCGTCAGCTTCCGTGTCCGTCGTCTCCTTTACAAAACGATCCAAGTCCGCCAACAGCGTCGAAAGCCCCACGAGAATACACATCATCGGAACAGTTCTGCCCTTCGTTTCATCCGTGTTCATTTGTATTTCCCTTTCCGTTTGTGAGGTTCGACAGCGACGCTCACAAAATGTAGCTTCCTTTCTTCCGCATCCGTCTATTCCACCAGTATCGACGGTCGCTAAGTGGTAACCCCTTTGGTGCCTCGTACCGAACCGCGACCACGTATGATTGTGGTGCGCCGCGCCGCGTCGTGCGGTTGGAGGTGTGATGGCCGGGGGTACGGTCACACTGCCTCCCCCGAGCCTGTCTACGCCTCTCACTACGCGTTATCGTCGCCGTCTGCATCACCCCCCTCGAATTGCTG
>JACCDG010290618.1_pt1 | contig 36795 bp, 55 predicted proteins | sample 7442471 | NCBI WGS metagenome assembly JACCDG01 (sample SAMN15323444, study PRJNA562643) | freshwater metagenome | isolation source: river surface water | place: USA:Blue River Watershed | collected 2017-08-17 | reverse complement strand
TGTCCCCCGGTGATATAGTTCACAGATAAAAGCTAATTAAATGAGACAAATACCGAACGGAAATCGAGGAAAAAGACGGGTTTTTCATGCGCTTTTGTCGAGATCCGCCGCGCCTTGTCGAGTGGTTTTGACACTCGGTGGCAAAGAAATCGTTCCGTATGTTTCTTAATGCGGGCATATTACCGAACGACGACGTGCTTTGATTTCTGAACAAAACTACCATGAGGGATGCTCCCCCTTACCTCTTTGAGCTTTTCACCGCAGATTCGGCAACGGAGCTTCAACTTTACAGCTGCAATGTAACGATCGGGAGGAGTGCCGCGAGCCAGATCTACGGGATTAAGAATTTCGTAAGATATTCTCTTTAGAGTGATCGCCGACGAGCCGCAAGCGGGGCAGCTCTCAACAGTTTCGAGATTGATCTCAGCTGTTAGCGCCATGTCTTTGAATAACATGGTTCATCAGAACGTCCAGCTTTTTACCAGCAGTCTTCGTGTCTTGGGTATTTCATGCAATACGCAATTGCTTCGTAAAGCGTCATGCCGTAGTACTCCATGAGATCTTGAATTTCTATAATCTCGTCTTCGAATGCGTCACGCAGATATCTCGCAACGTCGCGGTCAGCGCAGGCTTGTTTATGACGATCTGCGATCGCGAGGTTCTCAGGTAGCTCAGTGAAGAGTGTCTGTTCCTGGCTCATGCGTTACCGCGAAAAAAGGCGAAGTCCTTCACCGGCACACCGTCGTACTCGAACTCGACGAAGATCTGCAGGCTCTTGATACGGATGCGATTGCTGCCGCGGAATTCGAACTGTTCGCCCTGGATGGCGAAGTGCGCTGCGCGGATTTTATCCAGGGCTTCTTCGCGGAATTCTTGGGTGCCTTCGGCGCCCAGGCTCTCAGCTGGCTTTTGCATCTGCGAACTCCAATATGATAGGCATACCGACCAGATCCTGAACCTGGGCAACGCCGCGGGCATCTGCATATTCTTTCATGTCGCGGATCGGCAGCTTATGGACGTATTCTTCCTCGCCTTTGCCATCGATATCGATCGTGATCTCGTTCCACTTGCCGCCGTTGCGGCAGCGCGTGGCGATAGCTTTAATGGTGCCAGTGATCTGCTTCATTGCCTTTCCTTGGATATCCACCGCATCAGAGCGCCGGGGCCTTCGGAGAGCATCGCAATTAAATCTGACTGACCGTTTTTGTACGTGTTGAAAACAGTTAATGCTGCTTCTGCTGCTTCTTTACTGGCGAACTTGCGCATGCCAAAATTTAGATCACTACGCTTGAATCGGTGACCCGCTACCACATAACCCTCTTCGTCGTATTCTGCTTCAAGGGCAAAAATCCAACCTGGATTTATCGGATCAACGATAGCCATGCTGTTATACATTAGCCATCTGGCCTCACTATACCTGATTGATTCCGGAATAGGCCGGCGTCCCAGCTCCTCAACGATTTCACCGTTGGGGTCAGCGATCCACCATTCCCTTCTACCAGTATGGAAAAATTGATCGTCATCTTTCCATACGTCGATACCAGGTTGCAGAATAATGTACTCTGGAACCAACAACAAAGCTTTATCAAAGGTGATCACTTGTTGTACTCCTCTTTGAGCCATGCGGCGCGTGCTTTCCTCGCGGTAATATCCGTAATCGAGAAGCTCAGTATCGCACCGCGCTTAGCTTCCCGGCGAAAGAGTTCGATCAGTGCTTCGGGCAGGCCGATCGCTTCGATCTTGAAAGGTGATGTTACCTGAAGCATGTTTCGAAGCTGGATGCTGATTCGGCCTTTGAAGGTTTTCATGCTTGCCTCACATGCTCAATAGCTTTGTTCTCATCGGCTGTGCGCCAATCAGGCCATTGCCGACTTTCGTTTATCTTTTGCTTGTTCTCAATCGCATGGCAAATCTCCGCTGTGCCGGCCCCGCTTCGCCAAGCTCCATCAAACGCCAGAAGAATAAGATCGATCCATTCGCCGAGCCGCTCGGATGATGATGCAGATTCTACCTCCGCAATTTCCTTTTTCATGTGATCGAGAATGCGTTGGCAGGAGTAACCTGGTCCAAAGGTTCTCAAGCTCCACTGTCTCTGACGATTTAAGTGTGCCTCAAGATTCATTGCATGCCTTATCAAACGCCTCTTCGCCTTCGGTTGCGATCCGCAGCGCGAGCGAAGCCAGGCGCACGGCGGTCGTTGTGTATTCGGGATCGTCTTTGCCGTACTGATCGCAGAGCTTCATCGCCGCATCGAGAATCACTTCGTGGCTCGAATGCTGCGGCAGCTCCATCTGATCGCGCGTAACGGTGTCCGCGAGCGACTTCATAAAGTCGGCTTCGGCTATAGAAAGCCCGGCGAGCTGAACCGAAAAGATCGGTCCGGCCCCCAGGTTAACTCTGTGGATATTCGCCGTCATTTCCGGTGCCGCCTTTTTGGTTTTCTGCGACGGTCGTTGCAGTCAAAAAACCAGTTATACTCGTCTTCTGGATTCACGTAGTCGTCCGTCACATATTCCCATAATTTCTTCTTCACGATGCCACCGTACCTTTTCTTTCCAGTATCGATTTCATGCCCTCGATAAGGCCCTGCGCCTGATTGACGCGCAGGCGTCGGAAAGGTTGTTTGTACTGGCGTTGCGATAGTTTGTCGATTTGCTCGTCGCCCCAGCCCATCTTTGCCGCCAGCGCACGGATCTTCTCGACCTGATCGGTGCTGACGAGATAAGTGATGTTGCCCTTTTGCCGACGCAAAGCGTCTGGGTTGAGGTGGTTCAGCAAAGTCTTAATGACATGCGTGGCCTCGTCTTTTGTGAGGTGGGCAATGCTGGTGCGGCGGGTGAGACCGAAGACTGTATCATGCAGCAGCTCGGCGTCCATGTTCAGGCGCGAGGCCAGGCCATAGATCGCCTTGATCTGCTTGATGGTTTTTGTGGCAAGCGCAGCCATAAACCTTACGCCGCGACTTCGATCTCTGCGTCGACCTGAGCCGGTTTGACGTAGAGCAGTTCGTCGCCCTTCTTGATTTTGTAGCCGAGCTTTTTGGCCATCTTCGGATACTTCAAGATCAAAGCCTTGTCTTCGGAAATCTTCAAGACGAGGAAGATCTTCATCAGCTTTGCCTGTAGCGCGTTTACCGACTTCGTGAGCTTGGCTTCGTCGATGACCTTTTGGATCAGCTTCTTCATGCCCGAGCCGTCGACCGATGGTTTTCCGGCGCGGTAGGCGCATGTGCCTGTCACGAGATCGAGAGTCTTTTCGGTACCGAAGAGTTTCTCGCGATTCTCATCGCAGTAGTATTTGATGCCATCTGCAACGTGATTGATCTTTGCGTCATACGGTTCGATCGCCTTGGCCAGTTTTTCCTGAATCGCCTGGATCTTCTCGTTGGCTTCGATTTCGAGACGCTTCTTTTCGCGGTTCAGGTCGCCGAGCAGCTTCATCGCTTCTTCGAGTTCCTGCTTGCTCTTGTACCGATTGTTCGGCAGTTCGTGTGCGAGCTTCATTTTGAACCTCCGGTTTTCCTGGCTTTCTTTGGCTTCGGTGCGCTCTTCATGACAACAACGTCTGCGTTGCTTTTCACGATGACCGCCTTCGGTGCCGCTGGCCTTTTTTTAGCCTGTGTTTTTTTCTTCATACTGCTTGCCTCCTTGGGACATTTTTTGCTTGTACTTCTTGCCGCCGCTTATTCAAAACATCTTCGACCGCATCTAATACAACGTCGTCTTTACTGCCAACAGCATGGCCGTTGGTTACTTTGTTTATCATCGAGGGCGAGTACCTGAGGCCCAGAAGCTCATAGATTCTGTCTGACATTTTCCTGTCGCTCAGGCCGAGTTCGGCCATCGCTGGTCGATAGTTTCGGCGTAGGTAATTGCGCACGGCTTCGCCTGTGATCTTGTCTTCATTGGACATTGCCAGCAGAACGTTGCAGGCAGAGTCGAGCGCCGCTGGGCGTGTTCCACAGCGATGGATGACCTTTTCGATGGCTTCGCCGTTTGAAAACTTAACCCGGCGCATGCGGAAATAGTCGATCGCTTCGGCTTTAGTGAGCGGCTGCATCTCGTGAACACCGAACCGGAAATTTAGTTCCTCTGCGGTGATGAGATTTTGCAGTCCCGGTTTGCCTGAAAGCAAAACCGAAAACAGGTTGCGACGCATGACAGAACTGCCGAGCTCATGCAGTTTTTTGATCGCATACAACGTTTGCGGGTGCATATCTTGTGCCTCGTCGATGACCAGGACAATCTTGCGTTTCAGAGAATGCTCTAAGAGTCCCGCCTTGAGCTGAGTCAGCCGCGCGAGAATATCGCGCCGAGGCTTTTGCTGCATCAACTCACCGATCATGATATTGATGATCGAGCCGCTAATGTCTGCACCCGGATTGTAAGCCGTCGTTCGCATGATGAATATGCGACCCGAGTTACTCATGCGCCCGATGCTGATATCGAGAGCGGTCGATTTGCCGGTGCCGGTTGGCGCATATAGCGCAAGCATCTTATCGCTCTGCACCGTTTGCCTGATTCGCTTGTCGACCGCTACGAATGCCCGCGATGCGACCAGGCCCAGTTTATCAAGCGCGCTGAAATCCTCTGTTTTTTGGTTATCCATGATTTTCTATCTCCTGTTTTTTCTGTACCTGAATCGAGTTGCAGACTTTGATGATGTCGTCTGCGGTGATAACGAAGGGCTCTAATGTTAGCAGCGCGGTGAACATGCCGTCGATTGCCTCGCGGAGCTTATCTGAAAATTCGCTACGCGCATAACCGGTGCGCGCAGCAATAAAGAGCCATGCTGATTCGGCATCTTTGTATTCGTCATGCGGCAACGGGCCGACGATCTTTGCTGGCTCTGCCGTCGGCGAGAAGTGCAGAATATTCTTCTGGGTCGAAGTGATGTCCTCGCGCGTGATACCGTTGGTGATCTTTTTCGCTTCGAGGCGCACGAGGTCGCGGTTGATTTCTCCTTCGGATTTGGGAAAGGCATGGTGTTCTTCGCCGACAACCACACCGACCTTGCCGGTCTTTTTCACCTTGTATTCTTTGCGGTTGTAAATGAGCACCATTTCACCGCTGCGTTTGCGGAAGATATCGAGCTTCTTCTTGCCCATCAGCTCGTGGCTGTTCTCTACCTCAAACCGTTGACCGTCCACAGAGATGCATCCCCATTTGTCGATGTTGCGCTGTAACGGCTCAGTAATCGACGTGAGCATTTCGTCGTCGGTGACGCTGCGAATCGGATGCGCCTTTGCCCCGGCGGCAAATCGCAGCCAAGCCCCGCTCTTGGCATTATGCGCCCGTGCAAATGCCTGCATGTATTCGTTATACTCGTCTATGGTCGCGGGGCGCTCTTGTTTCGGTAGTTTTCCCAACCAGAATTCTGCCTGGCGTTGCAGGGCGTGAATACGCGCCTCGATCGGGCCTTTGGCGCGCGGATTAAACGCCTGGTGCTGAATGAGTTTGATGTCGAGATTTACAGCCATGCGCTCGATGATGCCGCTGGTCATAGCAGAGCCGGGGTCTGAGTAAAGAATGTCAGGCAGGCCATGGCAGGGAGAATGCGACTTGGGCAAGAAAAGCTCTCTGAAAAAATCGAATAAATCGTTTGAATTTTCCCCGAGACGATAACCGGCGAATCCCAGAGGCCACCAAGCCTTGGAAAACAGGTCGACCGCGCAATAGAGCCAGATCTTCTTGAGGTTGTTCTTACGCAGCCGATCTTCACCGTGCGAACGGTCTACGAATATCGATGGGTCGTTGACGATGCTACCGTCGGCGCGCAGGTAATAGATTTTAGAGACCGTCGCATCGACGATGCAGACGTGATTTGAATGGTTCGCCAAAAGCTCGACGGATTTTTTTTCGATCTTGAATCCGCGCTGGTTGATGCCGAATCGCGCCATCCAGCGGTTTGCCGTGCCGATGCTATAGTTTCGCGAGATCAGCTCAACCGTCTCCATTTGGGCGATCTCCAAGGCTCTCTCTGTAGAGCCGAACTCGCCGGTGTTACGCGGAGAACCGGGCAAGCGTAGCGCCGCCAAGGCGAACATATCGCGGCGCAAGGTTTCCAGGTCGGTGACTCGCGGTTTGCCATAGTCGGCGCGGCGGGTTTTCACGATTCCACGATCGAGATCGGTCAGCTTGCGATAGAGTGTCGCAACGCTGCTTTTATGCAGAGCGGCGTAGCGCTTAAGGAGTGCGCGCTTCTCTGAATGCGGCGCACTTTCGTGTTCGCGCTTAATATGCCGCAGCATCTCGTCTGGAATCTTGTGCATGCGCTCAGACCTTTTTTTCAGGTGCTACTTCGAGAATCAGGTGCATGTATTTGCTCTGTACCTGCGAGAAGCCGGCCAGAACCATGCTGAGGACACCGGCGAGCTTAGAGACCACCGTCGGTTCTTCAGATTCGATGGCAGCGAGCCGGGCCATCATGTCGGCAGCCTCTGCTTCGATCGCCAGAATCTCTGTCAGCGCCGCCGCTTTGGCTGTGATGGTTTGAAAGTACTTGTCGGGTACATCGGCGCGTTTTTCGTAATTTCGAATGACGACCTTAGTGTCTTTCAGCTCTTTGCGCGCTTCATCTAAATCGTTTTCGAGCTGGGTGTTTTTCTTCTTCGTCTTTTCGTAGTCTTTGACGATCTCTGTCGTGATCTCTTTTTTCAGTGCGGCGAGCGTGGTGACCGTTCCATTCGATAGCGTGATTTCACCGTCGCGAAACTGCTTCGTCAGTCCCTCGTCTTTCGCAGCAATTTCGAGCAGCTTGCGCGGCTGTCGCATGATGTCGGCGAAGTGCTTCGAGTCGCCGAAGACGTCTGCCATCTTGAGAAGGTAGTAGCCGAAGCGCTCGGTAAATGCGAAGCGCTTCTCAAGGTATTCGCTCATGCTGCCGAGATCATACAGCAGATAGAGTTTCTCACGACGGATTCTGTGCAGCGCCATAGCGATCTGTTCGGCGCCCGACGTGATCTGTCGCTCGGCGCTTACGAGCGCGGCGACCATGTCGTGAGTGACTTTGATCTTGAGGCCGGTCTCTGGGTCGGTGACCGACTTGGGGAAATTTTCGATGCCGAACTCGGCCTTGGCGACAGCTGTTTCTTTCTTCATGGTATCTCCTAAATTGCGAACTTAATTTCGCGCAAAATTTTTCGCGCGAGGTCTTTATTGAATCTGTAGGCGCGCGCCTCGCAGATGATGATCCCTTCTTCGGTGAGTAACTTCAGGTGACGGTAGCAGCTACGCTCTGGCGTGCCGAGTTTCTGCGCCACCTCACGACCGATAAATTGCTCGGTCGGGTGATCGAGAAAAAATCGCAGCAGGGCGCAGAGTTCGTTCACCGCGCTTCCCTCCTTGCGCGCTCTTTCGCGAGCTCGCGCTGCGCCTCGCTGGTTTCTTTGTCAGCGAGGTTTTCGGGTGCAAACTGCTTCGACAGTTCTTGTAAGACTCGCCGTGCAGCGCGCGCCAGTTTGTCGGCTTGGTCTCTGGTCAGAGGCGAGATTTTCTCAAGCAGCTGGAACATATCCCCCCTTGTCGTGCGCCGGGTTTGTGACCAGGTTAGAGGTCCAGCGCAGGCCGCTCTCGCCACCTTTCAGCATGTCGCGCAAGAGTGCCCTGGTATACCGCACGTTGTTGCCGTTGCGGCTTTTGTAGTTCACGTTGTAGTCGCCCCAACTGTCGTCGGCGTAGAACGCCCGGATATCCTCGTCTTTGAGGTTCTTGAGATCGAGCACGTCGTCGGCCAGGTCGACGCCAGCGAGGCAAATGAAGTGGCCGAAGCTCGTGAAGCTGGTGCTGACAACCAGCGGTCGGTCTGAAAGAATGGCCTGCGCCATTTCGGTCATCGTACGTGCCTTGCGAAAAACCACGTCCGCGCCGACGACAGGCCGCATGATCTGGTTTACCGCCCAGGCGATGATCTCTCCGAAATGGCGCGGGCGTAGTGTGCTACCCTTGGAGACCGGGTAGTTTCGCAGCATGTAATCGATAGCGGGTTGTTGTTCGAGCCAATGGCTCAGGAAGTCTTCTTCCTGGTCGAACTTGCCACGCGGCAGGCAGAGCCCGACGGCATGCAGCGCGTTGACGTGCGACGTCGGGCCGCAGCTGCCGTTTGGATATAACGCGTTGTCGCGTTGCGTTTCGAAGGGTTTGCGTTCGAGAATGTGATTCATAGTTTAGCTTCTCCTGTTTTTAAATTACGATGAAGGAGTGCGGTAACTTGGCCTTGCTGATTACGGCTGATCTCGCACATAAAATCGTTTATGGTAGCTGTGAAAACTGGCCTTGTTTTCGGTGGGATACAACGCTTAGAATCGAATGGTACATCCTTAGGCACCATATCGGTTAGTATCCAAGGATTAGTTGGCTTGATCATTGATGACCTCCGCTGTCTTCGCAAACCCGATCGGCAGAATCGCGCTGGTCTCGTGCTTACCATAGGCGAGTAGCACCTGCTTCGCGCACCGTTTGATGCGCACCGTTTCGCCGGCGAGTTTGCCGCAGGTGGAGAAAACGATACCACCGAGTGTGAATTCGCCTTTCGCGTTGAGTTCGACTTTTACCTGTTTCATATTGCCTTCCCCCTTGCTGTGAGATCGCCGAGTTTATACGCGGCTGTCATAAAGTCGTTGAGTCGAGCGCTGGCCGGATTGCTGAGCGTCTCGTCGATGGTGCTGAGCAGATCGAGTTCTGCGCGATCTTGTGGCGTGAGATTGCCGCTGCCTTCTTTGAAGGAGAGCAGGCCGAGACGCGCCATGACTTCGGGTGTCATGCCGCCCTCCGGTCTGCCTTCGGCCACTCGCGCAGCAGCGGCCACAACGCGAGCACCTGTTCGTTGCTTAGACCGAGATCGGCCTGAATCGCCGCGACGATCCAGATGATGCTTTCGCGTCCGCCGAGGGCATGACTCAGTCGCATGTATGGGATTCGCAGCGCGACCGACGCATCGGACAGGCTGCCATGCTTCAAGATCAGCATCGTGCGCACGTGGTTGCGCGTCTTCGGTTCGACGTCGCGCCAGGCGAGACTACGCTGCGCGTCGGCTAAGGTTGTGTTCATGGAGATACTCCTTTTGGTTGAAGGTTTGAGAGAGATGAAAGCGGTGGCGTATGCATAATCTCTACGTGCAAAAACTTGAATATTTCTTCGAGCACGGGAATGCCGAGGACAAGGGCGCGTACAACAGCAGCGAAGAAGTCTCTGTTGTATTGGCCGAATGGTGGGACGAGTTTGATATCGTCGCGATTTTCACAGGCCCCTTCGACTCCTTTACCTTGAAAACTGATCAGTTTATGATTGGGCAACTGAAGACACAAAAACGAGATGATCGTTACGGTGAGTTCGTTGCAGGATTTTTCCAAAACGGAAAGATGTTCGGCGGCCAGCGCTTGGGTGCTTATGACGCTGTGAGATTCGCGCTTCTTATGGCTGATCATTTGCCGCTCCCGAATAAGCTCCAGCTAAATACGCGCGACGTTCCAGAGGTGCGATTTCGGTAAGCTTTCCGCTCTGAGAGCAGTGAAAAACCTTCCCTTGCGTTGCCTCGATTACTACCGATTCGCCTACCTCGGCAATGTCTCGAATATCATACTGAACCCCTTTAAACCAAACCGCGCCGCAAGGATCAACTTTCCGAATTAAGACTGCTCTATCTTGTGACATAATCCCGCCCCTCCCTGTTTCCTTTTTACTTTACCCTGCCTTGTGGCTCTGCCGCGTGGCCGGGTCGGTGTTGCGGCTGCCGTCCGACTGAACTCAGTTCAGTAAGTTAGCAGCAGCAGCGACACAGGGGAGATAGTAAGATAAACGTACTACGTCAACAAAAAAGTGAAGTTATCGTACAATGATCGGCGCTAAATTTGACCGTTTGCTGGAAATGCTTAAAATCTCTAAGGTTTTAGCGGCAAAGGAGCTTGGCGTAACAAAGACAGCCATATCAGATATCACCAACGGGCGGGTTAAAAATTTATCTGGTACGATGATCGAACTGTTGAAACTGAAGTACCATGTTAATCCTGATTATTGGACGCACGAAAATGTCGCAATGTTTATCGGCGAGAATGCCCCAAAGATGAGCGATGCTTATAGTAGATTTTCACAAGGAGGGCTTACAGGACTCGGAAAATCAGAGCGAAAACTTGTGGAAGACCTGATCGCTGTTCTATCCAAGCGGTCGGACTCAAGAGTTTCATCTCAGACAAGGGGTGAAGAATATTCGCATAGCGAGCAACGCGAAATAGTCGAACTCGGCAGTGTGGCCGCTGGGCCTTTGACAGCAGAAGAAACGCCGACAGGGAAAAAGATTCTTTTCCCGCGTGCACTGATTGCGGATCGCGGGCCGCTCTATGCGCTGCGCGTGCGCGGCGACTCTATGATCGGCGCGAATATCCATGCTGGTGACCTCGCGATTTTTCGTCCGGCGCCGCATCCGCAAGAGCTCAAGCAGGGCTCAATCGTGGTTGCGCTCGTCAACGGAGAGAACACCCTGAAACGGCTTTACCGCTCAGATGACGGGGCCATTCTTCGCGCAGCAAACGAGCATTACCCAGATATACCGGTGAAGCGATTCGACGAGCTGGTCATTCAGGGTGAGCTGCGGTATTTGCTGAAGAAGGTGGGGGAATAAAATGCTGGTCAGGATTCTTTTTTACATTTTTTCTTTCTCGGTTTTGGTGGCGGCCGATTATTCGCCGAGTGCCGAGGACAAAGAATCTTACGATATGCTAAAAAAAGATGTCATGGCAATGGTAAAGAGCATAAGCAATGCCGCCTGCAAGAAGGACTCGGTTGGCGTTTTACGTCATCATTGGTATATGCGTGAAAAATGGCAATTCACTAAGCTCGACGAATTGCAACCCTACATCGAAAAAAAGTACGGCCGCGAATTGCATCAGAAGGACATTGAAGAAGCAGAGATTGCTATGCGCAAAGCCTGGCGTGGTTATTTTGAAGGAATTCGCACTGATGTCGCCAAGGGCAAGGATAGCATTTTGTGTGGTGCCAAGTTTGTTTCGTTTAAGGGTAACCCGTTATTGGGAGCAATCACAGCAAAAATCAAATTGAGCAACGACGAAATAGACATCTGGGATATTGTTCCTCGTGAACCAGAACGAGTCGAAGCGGGTGAATCAATGATGATTATCGATCTTGATTCAAAGTCGAGAAGTCTCATGAAGAAAAAATTTCCTTACGTTAAATTTTCCGCTGAGATGATGGCCGAAAGCAATAATCCTTGACGCCGCGAGTTTTTTTGTGCACCTTCGTGCTCAATGGATATCGCGCTTGGCGAACGCAAGTTTTCCGTACGGGAAACAGCGCGTGAACTCGGTGTAGAACCTCGCACCGTCGAGCGTTACATCAACCGCGGTCTGCTTGAAGCCTACCGCTACTCATACCGTAAGCAAGTCATCACCGAAGGTGCTCTGAAAAAATTCATGGAGCGTTCGTGGAAACGCTCGCGGTTGCATCAACTCGACCTCTTCGACGAAAATTTTTTTGCGGCATAAGCGACAGTTGCGCACTCGTGCGACAGTACGACCTTGACACACCCCCCTTCGATACTATAAAACAGCCCCGTCACGACCGGTAACACGGACGGGAACAAGCGCAGCATTGTCCCTCACCTTTTGGCAACGAAAGGTGAGGGATGGTTTTTTTGGGGGCCGATGCAATTTGACTTTAAAGACCTCTTCAACGCCGCAGTCTATGTCGGCGGTCTGGTCTTCTACTATTTTAAAGTCAACAAGAGCCTCGAAATACGCGTTGTGAAATTAGAAACTTCGAGCGAGCACAACAAGAAGCTGCTCGAAGAAATCAGGCAAGATGTGAAGTCCCTGATAACGAAACGCAAAACGAGGTAATATGAATAAACCGCTCTTCCGTCTCACAAACCTCTTCCGGCTTCTCGGCGCATTGCTCGTCATCGTGTCGGGCTTTGTCGCCACACCGCAGCTGACAATCATCGGCATCTTTGGCCAGGCGATGCCCGTCGCCGGCATTCTACTCTTCGCCGGCCCGCTGCTCGTCGAGATGCTGCGCGGCAACGGCACCGAACGCGGTACCGACGACTATGTATCCTTCTGGCGGTTCTCGAATCTGCTGCGCCTCTTGGGCCTCGTTCTGCTCATTCTCTCGATCTTCTTTCCGACCCCTGTGGTCGATATCAAGGGCGTCGGCGGCGAAGTGCTACCTCTTGCGGGTGTGCTGATTCTCTGCGGCCCCACTTTTGGCGAGATCTACCGCGCGGTCAAAGATCGAATTACGCCCAAGCCGAAGACGCCCATCGACGGCGAAGGCGGCATACCGTGATCGCAAAGATTCGCTGGGTCGTTCTCGCGCTCGTCGGTGTGCTCGGCGTTTACTTCGGCTCGCGTGCGGCCTGCTCGAACGGCAAGCTCGGCGAAGTCAAAAGCGAGAAGCTGCACGAGGTGCAGAACCGCGACTACATCGAAGAAGCGAAAAAGGCGCTCAAACAATGAAACTTTTTTTTGTGAAAATCCTCTCCTTAACCATGGTGGGGTTGCTGTCGGCAGGTTCAGTCTCCTTCCTGTCGGCGGCAACCCCGGCCAACCCTCCGGAGCGCGAACGCCAGGTCACGCTACTGCGCAAACAGGTTCTCGAAAAACTGATCCTCGATGCCGAGCGTCTCGAAAAGATCGAAGCTGCTGACCTTGTCGAAGATAAGGCAAAACGCCAGGAGCTTTCTGACGGCCGGTATATCATCTTCTTCAAACTGCACGACCTGAGCTATCGGGTCGAGATGAGCCCCGAGGGCAAGATGATCTCTTTCGGTCAGCCTTACGAATGGTGGGAAATCGCTCTCGCCGCCCTGGGCTTGGTTGCCCTGGGCTTTGCCGGGGGAGCTGCTGTCTCGAAGTAAATGGCATGCCACGGTACACGCATGAAGTCAAAGAGCGCGCCTTTCGCATCTACTACGATACGCGGAATCTTTCCGAGGTTGTGCGCGTTCTTAAGCGTGAGTATCCTAAAATTAGCAAAGCCACTGTCTACCTGTGGTCGCAGGAACGCGACGCCCGGGAGCTTAACTGGGATGACCGCTGCAAAAAGAACGAGGTTGCTCATCACAATAAAATCGATGAAACGATCGCTGGCGAGCGCCGTAAGATCATCGGTGAAGCCCAGGCTTTCAAAGAGCGCCTCTACACTCTCATGCCCAGCCTTGAGGCCAAGACACTCGAAGGCGCTGTCTTCGCTTTCGAGAAGATCAGCAAGTTCATTCTCGAACAAAGTGGCAGCGACCGCGACAGCGAGCAGACATCCCGCGAGGCTGTCAGCGCGCTCTTGCTCGTTCTCCAGGAAGATCCCCGCATCGGCCCTCTGCTCGAAGAGCGCTGGAGCGAGGTAGAGAAACGTTTTTATGAAGTGCTCAAGCAAATACGCAAATCGGAGGCAAAGAAGTGAAACACCTACTCGTCTTAATTCTTACTTTTGTTCTGTTCTGTCCTAAGGACACCATGGCAGATAACAGCGCAGACCAGATCGAGCAGTTTTTGGCTGAAGGGCGCAAGCGCTTTGCCGCAACAAACATGCTCGAATTCGCGATGCAGAACATCCGCATCAAGATCGGCCGCACCTGGCAGCCATTCTCATTGAAAGATCATGAGCCCCTGCGCGAGATTTATACACAGAAAATGCCACGGCATGAAGTATTTCGCAAGGGCGGACAGCTCACGATTTCAACGTACTCCATCATTAAATCATTCTTCAAAGGAATTCGTTTCGGTGAAACGACCGTCTATTATTTTCCTACAGACGAAGATGTCGACGACTTCGTGCAAGAGAAAGCTAACCAGCTGATAGAAAACTCAGAGACTCTCTCAAATTTGCAGAGCCATAAACTTACGGACAACGTCGGATTAAAGCAGTTCGGAAAATTCTCACTCTATTTTCGTGGTGTCTTCTCGAAGCGCAAGGTAAAGTCCATTAGCGTTGACCATGTTGTAAAAGACGAGGTAGACGAAGCCAATCAGGAAAACCTGAAATTCGCCGACGACCGCATGCTGCATTCAGCGAACCCGGCGATCACCGAACTCTCGCAGCCTTCGATCGACGACTTCGGTATCGATGAAAGCTTCAAGCGTTCAGACTCGCGGTACTGGGGCGTGCGCTGCGGTTGCAGCCAGTGGAACTTCGTCGACAAGACTTTTCCCGAGTGCATTATCACGCGTGGGCAGAACACCTATTACCGCTGCATCAAGTGCGACAGAAAACTGAACATGAACGCCGGCGAGTGGGTGCCCGAGTTTCCGAGCCGCTCAAAAGATATTGTCGGCCGGCATCTCTCGCACCTGATCTTCAACCATATATCTCCGGCAGAAATCAAGCGCCGGCATGAGACTGCGATCTCGGTGATTCAAAAGAAAAATTTTTCGATATCGATCTTGGGCTTTCCACGGGCAACACCTGGCTCAAAGCCTTTGACCGAAGAGGTGCTCAAGAACGCGCAACGGCCGTATGGCCTGCATGCGACTTCACGCTTTACCTTCTGGGGCATGGACGTCGGCGACAAATGCCACCTGGTGTTCCTTGAGCCCGGTGAAAACGGCAAGCTTGCTGTCGTCGACTTTCTTGTCATGGCATCCGACGACGAAGGCGCCATCATCAAAGCCGTTGAGCAGCGCGGCGGCTATTGCGGCGTGATTGACGCCATGCCTTATAAGACGCTCGCAAAGCGCATCGCCCGTCACTTTCATGGCCGCGTCTACATCAACTACTATAAAGGCGACACCTTAAGAACCGGCGAAGAAGGCCAGGATGCTTTCAGCGTGCCGAAAGTCAGCGTGAACCGCGACGAGTCGCTCGATGAGACGACCGAGTCATTGACCGAAGGCCGCATCGTATTGCCCGACCCGAAGCGCATGTCTGCCGAAGACGCCGCGCGCTATGAAGAGTTCAAGTCGCAGCTGAAAATGCTCATCAAGGAGAACGTAGACAAAGACGGTCTCGTGGAAGTGCACTACAAGAAAAAAGTACCGAACCACTTCGGCATGGGGCTCAACTACGCCCGCATCGCATCGGAGATTTCGCCGGTGAATATAGTCACCGGCGTCGATCCGATTTACGTAAGTATGCTGTAAGAAGATGTTGCGCTGGCTCAAAAATATCATCTTTGGCGAGACCGTGGTCAACGTGACCTTCGGTGTCGATATTCCCTCGGAGCGTGAATTCACACCAGAGCGCAAGAAAGATAGCCTCCTGGATAATACGACACCACCTGTGCCGTTTGAGATGATCCAGAAGATCGAAGAACTCGTACTCACGACTCCCGATCTTTCACAGGCTGTTTCGCGCACCGTGAGTTTTGCCAATACCGGCCACCGTGTAACCTTCGAAGGTCTCTCTGATTCTGAAGCAGAGAAAGCAAATATCGAACTCGAACTGTTCGCAGCCAGGGCTTTCAAGCCGAGTGCTGGTATGGACTCGGTCGCCGCTGCCCTGTTTCGGCAGATTACCATCAGCGGTGCCCTGTCAGCCGAAGCCGTACCCGAGCCGGATTTTTCAGGCATCAAGAAAGTTGTCCTGGTGCCGGTGAGAGAAGTGCGCTTCAAGCGCGACGAGAATAACGACTGGCGTCCGTTCCAGACCGGCACCGGCGAAGATATTGACCTAAACGAGAACCAGTATATGTACATCGCGCTGATGCGCAATGAAAAGAGCCCCTACGCGATACCGCCATTTACCGCGGCTGTGGCAATCGCCGAACCGCAGAAGAAAGCGCTCAGCCGAATCTTCAAGGTCATAGACAAGTTCGGTCTGCTCGGCTGGATTCACGGCAAGAAAAAGGTGCCGCAGAATTATGGCCTGAGCGATCGCGAGTTCCGGGAAAAGCTCAAAAAAGAGCTCGATGAATTTGCCAAGGGTTTTCGCGCCAATGTCGAATCGGGGGCGATGGTTAGCTACGAAGACGTTTCTGTCGAGCACAAGAGTGTAACCACCGACGCACGCGGCGCCGCTGATCTCTTTCAGCTCGGCGAAGAGCAGCTAACCTCTGGTCTCGACATGGACCCGTCTTTACTTGGCCGCAATTACTCCACGACGGAAACCTATGCAGGCGTCGTGCACGAGAGCTTCATCATGAAGCTGCTTGAAAGGCAACGCCTGGTAAAACGTTTCCTGGAGCGCGTCTACTGGCTGCACCTCGTGCTCCGCGGATTCAAAGTAGACAAAGTTCGCGTATCGTTCAACCAGCCGCGCTCACTGAGCCCGCAATCTGACGCACAAGCGGAGAACTTTCGCCTTTTGAACATCAAGATGAAAGAAGACGCTGGCTGGATCAACGCCGATCAGGCAGCGCGCGAAGCCGGCTACACCAAAGCCACCGGCACCAAGGTCACCGCGACCGCAGGCTTAAAAAAAAAGCCGATCGCCATCATACCGACTGCGAAACAGAAGACTGTACCGGGTGCGAATCTGATACAGTTTCCGATGGTGAAATAGCAGCAGCCGGGCTCGCGTCAAAGGACGAAGAGCCCGCGATTGACAACGTTACGAAACGCAAAGCAGCCGAAAAGGCGGCAGCACAAGATGCGGCCGCCCAGAAGGCGATGCTCGCACAGTACAAGGCAGAAGTCGAACGCATCGTGCGCGGGCTCGAAGATCGTCTCGCAAAAGGCGATGCCGATTCAGCGCTCGACTGGCTCGACAAAGAGATGCGCAACACCTTGCCCGCCGAAGTTTCTTCGGCGGTCAGGGATAACATCCGCGCTGCCTGGGTCGATGGGGCAACGAGCGGAATAAAACCCGCTCAGAAAACCGCGACGCAAAAGCTGCCGCCGGCCATGAAGTGGTTCGAGGCAGCTCAGAACTACGACTACGGCGCCGTATACAACGACTTCCGCGACGACATGCGGCAGGCCGTTCTCGACGAGCTCGAAGGTAAGGGGTCGGGAAAGTCGGTTCGGGAGAAAGCCATAGCCGCAGCGAAAGCTGCCGGCAAAACTCTCACCGACGACGAAGCCCAGAACCGGTACCGGTTGGTAGTCTCGAACGCGGTGAATAAGGCTCGCAACTTTGCACAGGTGCTGTCGATGCAAGAGCTCGGCTTTCAAGAACTGGAAATCGTGGCGATCATGGACCAGAAGACTTCGGCGATCTGCCGAAGTATGAACGGCCGCCGTGTGCGTGTCGAGACCATGGCGACCTTCGTGCAAGATGTCCTGGACACCGATCCATCCGACGTCGTGTCGAAATTTCCCTGGCCGAAGACAATGCCGCAAGGCAAGACGCAGCAGGTGATCTCTTCGATCGCCTGCAAGATGCCGCCCTACCACGGCCGCTGCCGCACGACGGTGGTGGTCGGTCGCGAAGAGCGCATCGTCACCCGCAGCGGCGAAGATCTGACGCAGCCGAAGATACCAGAGGCGAACACACTGGCTGATCCGGCCGACGCCAGGGTAAAGCGGCAAGAGGGTTTCATGCGGTGGCAAGACTACCACGACTTGACACCGAGTGAGTTTGCTTCGAAGATCAACGCCTTTAAGGGTGCGACATGGGGCCACGAAGATGCTCTCGACGAGCACTTTAACAAGCACCGCGAAGAGTTCACCGGAAAGGATGCGCCGAAGGACAAAAAACAGTATGTCGAGCTGGCCAAAAAAGTATTGACCGACTATGACCGACTGTTCGTCTATTATAACGGCGGCAGGCCAAGAACCATGTTCTACCAGCAGAAAGAAAATCGCGCAGTCGTGGTCGACGACACTTCGTCGACGATCGCTACATTCTTTCGCCCGAAAAAAGAAACGTTCGCGCAGTACGAAGACACGTACGTCGAGGTGATCCCATGACCGAAGCGCGTGAACAGATACTTGTCGCCGACTTCGAGCTGGTCAACCGCGATCAGCTACAGGGCGAAGAGTTCGACGCCAACCTGGTCGAGATGAACGCCGACGAGAGCAAATTCCTCGACGCCTACTTCGTCGAGCACCTCGGGGTGTTCGCGCGTAAGGGGTTCGAGGGCATTTTCACCGCCGGCAAGCCTAAGACCTGGAGAAACCACTTCAAGCGCATCGCCGCCGGCAATTACCCGCTCGACGAACTGCCAGAGCATGTGCGCGACCGGGCTCGCGAACTTTACTATCAATAGCCTCCCGATTAGAGGCCATTTCCAGCCATTTTGAGCCGGGTGCCTTTGCGGGGGTAGACAAACCCCCAACTTCGCGTTTCGCAACGAAAATCAACGGCGTTTTTGCCCTCTGAAAGGCGCTGAAAAAGTTTTCTAAACATGAGACATAATCCCGGGAGCCAAAAACACACAAAATCCCGGTAACGCAAGCGCTTGCGACCTGTCTGATCACCGTACGTGGCATAAAAAAATGTCAGTACGACACACACATATTTTCGATCGCTCCGGCGAGTTCCGCTTTGATGCGGAGAGGTTAGAAATTGCCTCGGCAGTCGCGCGCATTCGCGAGCTCGCCAATACGAGCACCGATCTCGCATTAAATAAATCCGTTGAAGCAACTTCTGAAGCTGAAAACTTCCCTGCGACGAACCTGGTCGATGGAAACGCCGAAACAAGCTACAAACCTGATGATGGGGAAGGCCCGCATGAAGTTGAGATCGATCTTGGTCGCCTCCTCTGGCTGAACAAAGTCGAAATCAATTTCGCGACCGATGCGTTGCCGGCTACTGCGGTTGTCTCTGTAGCGACAGAGAGTGGAGGCGATTATGAAGAAGTTGTAAACATCCCGGAAGTCTCCGGGAATATCAACCAAACTTTTACGGCGACACGCGCACGCTTTGTGCGCGTGGTTTTCAACCAGGGCGAAGATCCGCTGGAGATCATCAGCCTTGCACTCAAAGGCCCAACGCAATACTACGACGACCGGAATCTATACTTGCTGACACCTGCGGTACTGATCTCAGAAGCCGAAGAGCTTCTGCAGTCGGCCAGCGTACCCGCGCAGACCGGCATCCGTTACTTTTGGCTGATCGACGGCGTCGCGAAATACTACGACGGTGCAGCATGGGTAAATTCAGACCGCACCTACGACCAGGCGTCGGCACTCGCCAACCTGCCGCCCCTCGCCGAAAAATCCTGGGTGCGCCTCGGCGTCGTGCTCTGTTCGCTCGACGGTACCGCGCGGCCGACGATCACCTCGTGCCAACTCGACGCGGCCGCTCCGGCGCCAGGACTTCAGGAGCCGTTGCTCTGCGTCGTTTCCGGAACTCTCCGCGATGCAACTGGTGATCCGCTGCCAGGCCGCGAGGTGCAGGTCGTAGCCGTTAAAGGCGCCAGCGTGCTGCCACAACCGCGCTCCGTCGTAACGGACAGCCTCGGCTTCTTCGAGATTACGCTGGAGCGCGGCCTCACCGGTGTGAAATTCAAAATCTATCCCGAGGGCACAGCCTTCATGCGCACAATACCAAACTCCGCCACTGCGGATTTTAAGGACCTTACATGATGCGATTGAAAAAGAAAAGTAATGCCGTGATGCTCGTCGACAACGGCTTCGTCGCCAAGCTGCGGGCGAACAACGCCGAAGGCATGTGCATCGGCAATGTCGCGAAGCTGCTCGCACCCAGCGAGACAGAACCCGGCAAAATACGCGAAGACGAAAAGTACATCTACCCGGTTTTTCGCGCGCTCTCGAAGATCGTCATCCCCGGTTACTGGCTGAACTTCTCTCTCGGCGATGTGCTAAAGAAGAGCGTCGAGCTGATCAAGCACCAAACCGTCTACCCGAACCATGATACTGACGTCGAGAAATGGCTCGGCGTGGTCGAAGACTCGGTCTGGTCGCAAAATTCAGAACCCGCCGGCATCGACATCACGCTGAAGATCGACAAGGTCATCAACCCTCGCATAGCCGAAGGTCTCAAGATGCGGCCGCCGGCTCTACACAGCGGCTCGGCCGGCATTCGTTTCAAGTGGGTGAAGTCTCACCCCGACCTCGAAGGCTTTTGGAACAAGCTCGGCACCACCGTCGAAAACAAGCTCGTCACGATCGACATCACGGAGATCACTTCTTACACTGAGTTCTCCGTCGTCTACCAAGGCGCCGACCCGTACGCAAAACAGCAGCTCCGCGTTGCAGACTTTGGCAATGAGGATTATCCGGACGCCGCGACCATCGCAGACGCAGATGCATCATTAAATGAAAATACACACGCTCAGGAGGAAACGAACGTGAAACTGAAAAAGAAACAATGCGAGAAGCTCGGCCTGAAAACCGAAACGCTCTTCGCCAAGGGGGACGAGATCGAGCTTTCGCAAGAGCAGTTCGACGCACTGATGCTCGATGCTGAGCGTGTGCATTCTGCAGCTGCGCAAGCTCTCACCGATCAGGCGAATGAAATCGCGGCTCTTAAACCCAAGGCAGAGCTGGGCGAGAAGTACGAAGCTGCTCAACGCGACGAGGCAGACAAGTTCTACCGCCTCTGCAACCCCGAGAGTGTCGACGAAGGCATGGTCAAGGCCCTGCAGACGTTGCCACTCGAAACCGTGCAGGCGCTCGCGAAGGACTACAAGGCCCGCGCAGAGAAGCTGCACCCAGGCAAAGATCGGCAGTCTTCGGTAACCGAAGGCAACTCACAGCAAACGAGCGCAGGCGAAGAAGACGTCTCCGCATTCAAAATCAAATAAGGCAGGTAAATCATGGCATTTGCAGTATCCAATAAAGCCATCGGCGACGGCACACCCGTCACGATGAAACACACAACGCTCGTCAAAGGCACCGACGAGGGAAAACCCATCAAGGTAAGCGCGAACGACACGGTCATCTTGGCTGTGGCTGACGATCCTTTTGTGGGCATCGTCGAGTCCATCGAACCCGGTGTTTGTACGGTCAACTTCGGCGGCTGCGTTCGCACCCTGAAGTATACAGGGTCGGCACCAGGGCTCAATACCGCCCTTCTTGAATGCGGCGGCTCAGGAGCGGTACAGGTCGATGGCACGAACGGAAAACCGTTCCGTGTGCTCAACGTGAACACCACGGACACAGAAGTCACCATCTTTTTCTAAACTACAGGAGCGAAAAGAATAATGAAACTCAAAAAACTCAACCTCGAAAAGGGGCAACACCAGGAGGCCAAGAATCTCGGCCTTACGTTCACAGAATATCTTGAAACCCTCGACCCGGTTCAAGAGCACAAGGGTACAGCAGCGGAAAAACTCGACGCATTCGAACGTCAGCTCGCCGCACACGGTCTGAAGATCGGCTCTGGCGGGGCATGCCTGGCTGCCGACTTTTTCAAGACATCGAGCAGCACGATACTCTTTCCAGAGTTCGTCTCGCGCAATGTGCGCCTCGGCATGGGTCGAGGGAAGTTCGAAGCGACGCTCGACGAGATCGCCGCGACCACCACGCCCGTCGACAGCGGCAAGTACGAGGGAATCGAGTTTGATCTCTCGACCAGCGACATCGCGCACAAACGCACCGCCGAGGGCGCGCAGTTCAGCAAGATCGTCGGCAGAACTAAAGAGAAGGCGATCAATATCGTCAAGATCGGTCGCCGCATCGAAGCGACCTACGAAGCTCTGTCTCGCGTTCGCGCGAACGTGCTCGCGGTCACCTTTCAGGCAATCGGCGTGCAGATCGGCCGCGACCTGGTCTCCGAAGGGATTTACACGCTCATCAACGGCGACGGCAACTCGAATGCCGCCTCTGACGTAGGCATTGCCAGCTCGGGAACGCTCGCCTACGCCGACATGCTGAAGCTCGAACTCTCTTTCGAAGAAGGCTTCGAATCGCGCCTCATCATTGCCGACAAAGCGACCATGACAAAGATCATGAGCCTCGCCGAGTTCAAAGACGCTCTTGTTGCGAACGAGTGGCTCAAGAACGGCATGCCGCAAACTCCGTTCGGCAATAAGCTGCGCATCAACAGCGGCGTGGCCGCAGACGTCATTCTGGCACTCGACCCTTCATCGGCGCTCGAACTGCTCGAAGAAAAAGGTGGCTCGCTGGTCGAAACAGACAAGCTGATCGATAAGCAAATCGAGAACACTGTCATCGCGAAACGCCTGGGCTTCAACAAGCTCTTCACGGGCGCGTCGAAGCTTCTCGACATCTCGCCATAACAGGGGCCGCAGCATGAAAGTCAAAGTTAGACTGAAAGCGGCGATCGATCAACCGGGTCAGGGATTCCTTGACCCGGCCGGTCAGAAGATCCGCGCAGCGCACCCGAAGCCAGGCGAAGCCTTCAGGAAAGGACAGATTTTCGAAGTCGAAAAAACCGATTTCGTGATCGAACGTCTGGGCACGGGCGAGCTGATCGTCGTCGAAGAAGAATCCAAGCTCTCACAGAAAGAACGCAAAGCCATCTTCAAAGATGCAGCCGCAAAGTTCGACGAGGCGCGCACGCGCTTCAAGAAAGAGAAGGTTCCCGCAGAATTTCAGCCACGGGTCGATGAAGTTATCGGCATGATCGAAAAGGCTATCAAGGAAGAGTCCATCGATCTGCTACGCGAGGCCGATGAAAAATTTCAGGCATTGGGCGAGGCCTTGGGCAAGAAATAGTCATGGCATTCACGAGCGCAGCAGACATAAAGAAGCTCGGCTTTAACGCCGGCTTCTGGGGTATCGACGATGAAACTAAAATCACCGGCGATAAAACTGCGCTCGATGAATTTCTTGAAGGCTACATCTGGGAAGCCGAGCAGCGCCTGACCGACTGGGTCGGCGCTGAGAATTACGCAGCCGCAGGGGGCGAAAATGCCAACCAAGCGATGAAGAAAAAAATCACGCGCGCGGAGCTCTGCCTCGCGCTCGTAGAGATTCTGCCCGAGGCCTGGCGTCGTGCCGGTACGGGCGAACAGTCCATCAGCTTCGACGGCATGAGCATCAGCATGGCTCGCGCCAGCAACGACGAGCAAGACCTGACGATCCAGAATCTTTTGGCAAAAGCCGAGCGTCTCGTCGAGCCTTGGAACGGCAGCGTTGATTTCGGAGGCATAGCGGCCGTATGATCACCGCCGCTTTCATCGTGGCCAAGTTCGAAGCCCTGGCGTCAGGTAGCCTGATCATCGGCAAGAACAAAGGTTCAGCAACGGGAATCAACGCCTCTTCAAAACGTACTTATGATTATACGGAAGTGAGCCCCGTGAAGGTGCGGCGCTTGCCCGTACTCGTCGACCAGACACAGGGCGGCGGGCAAACTCCTGAGCGTTACCTCGTGCGCTTTGTGAAGCGTAGAGACCTGCAGATTCTCGGCGAAGATAAGCTCATCATCAATGGCCGGCTTGATAGCAACAAGCAGCCGGTGGGCGGTATGCCGTGCAAGCTCATCAAACCCGACGAGCAGACCATCAAGCCAGGCGCGACCTTTACAGTTCTGGAGGTGCAGCGTGAGCCTTGAGATTCTGGGCTTCGACGAGGCTCTGCAAAAGATGGCGCATCTACCTGGCCGTATCCATAGCCAGGCTGACAAAGCCGTGGGTCGCGGAGCGAAGATCTTACGCGCGGCCGTCATCAAGAAGATCCACAGTCAGCCAGCCGGATGGCCGGCGCTCGACCCGAAATATGCTGCGCGAAAAGCCAAGGCCGGCGGCTCGAACAAGAAGCTGATCAGCGGTATACGCAGCCGCAAAGGTTCGCATCCTTCAGGCAACTACGTCAACTCGTTTGCCGATCAGAAGGTCGCCGATGCAGAGTATGCCGTGGGCTCTAATCACCCACAGGCACGCGCGCTTGAGTTCGGCTACGAGAAGAGGAACATCAAAAAGCGACCGCACCTGAACCCGGCGCTCAAAGAATCGGCGGATGAAATCCGTGCGGATATGGTGAGCACGATGCGGGAGGTTCTTCCGTGACCTCTCCCAAACTCGACTTCAAATACGAGTACCTGGTCGCCATGCTTTTGGCGATGGGCCTCGACGGCAAAACCTTCGAGCGCAAAGACGTGATGGAGTTCATGCCGAAGCAATACGCTGCGGCGATCCGCGATCGGCTGGTGGTGATCCGCACCCCGACGTCAACGCCGGAACGCGACGAGAGTTATGGTGCGCGCATCATTCACGAGAAGTACGCTACAATCCGGCGCTCGCGCGAGTTGATGCACTACGAGTTCCAAATCGATATCTGGCTGAAAGATCTCGCAACAGAAATCGTCGAGGCCACACTTTCCGACCAGGCGCAGAGCTATGTGAATCTGAACGACAATATCAAAACACCGATCGGCGACAACGTCGAGGTCGAGTATCTCGGCGGCGGCATTGTCGAAGACGAAAACGACGACTTCTATAAGGTCGTACTCCGGCTTAAATTTATCGAACCAAAATACAAAGACGAGCATGTTCCGCTGTTAACCGACGAAAACCAAGTACAATTTGAGGTAAACACATGAGTAAGAAGAACAACGAGGCGCCGGCCGAGGGTGAAACACCCGCAACCGATGCGCCCGCATCACCGGCGCCGGAGAAAAAGACCGAGCCAGTGAAAAACTGGCAGCACTGGGTGAACGCACTCAAGGCTGATCATCCGCTCGCGCGCGGCGCATGTGCCTCGCTCAAAGCGGACTGGGACGCTGAAATCAGCGAGACGAAATTCAAAGATGCGCTGGAAAAATTCGGCGGTAAGAAGATTAACTGGAGGAACGCATGATCGGAGACGTAAACACAAACCTGCTTGATGCAGGTCTCGGCGCACCGCCGAAGGGAGAAGATGGCCAGCACCTTAAGGTCGGCGCGGCCGAGGGCGGCGACGCGAACAAGATATACGAGTTCGGCTCGTACTTCGACGCAAAGCAGGTTCTCGTCTCAGGTCCGCTGCTCGAAGCCATCAAACAATATTACGAAGAGTTCTCGAAAGAGAAAGACCAGACCCCACCGCGGCTCTTTGTGGCCCGTCCAGTGAACGACGTAGCCGGTTCAATCGGCACGGTGACACACACCGGTACCGGCACGGCGACGCATGCGACATCCGGCACGGTAACGGGCACGCGCAAGTTCATCATCGAGATCATCACCGGCGGAGCATCGGCAACCGCGACCTACCGTAAGTCAACCGACGGGGGCAAGACCTGGTCTGGCGCGTTGACAACGCCTGCTTCTGCCTCGCCGATCTCGCTCGCTGCGGGTGTCTCTATAGCTTTTACCAACGGAGGCACGCCCAGCGCTTCGTTCGTGGCGGGCGACACGTATGAGTTTTCGTGCACCGGCCCCACTGCTTCGCTCTCGAACACGCTGACGGCGATTCGCGCGGCGAAACAGTTTCACGATGTGAAATTCGTGCACGTGCTCGGTAACTTCGCATCGAGCTTCTGGGTCACTCTCGCCGCCCTGCGCGCAGAGTGGATCACGAAGTACAAGCACCGCGTATTTTTCATTGTCGAAGTCGCACCGCGCGACACCGAAAACAGCGAGACTGTCGCGACGTATGCGACGAACCGCATCAACGACGCGAAGGCGTTCAAAGATATCGGAGTGCTTCCGATTTTCATGCGCGGTCGCTATAGCGCGACGGGCGAGTACGGCAACCTGGCGAATGTGCTCGCGGCGAAACTTTCGGCCGCGCGCGTGCATGAATCGCCTGGCTTCGTGGCGAAATTCGCGTTTCTGACGATCACCGAGATCGAAGACTACGACGCGCTTTCGAACCGTGACGATGACGAGAAGTCGTGGCTCGATCTTCTGCAAGATAACGGTTACATCGTGGCAGTGAAGTATGAAGACTATCCCGGCTTCTACTTCAGCTCGGCGAAAACCATGGCGCCTGAAACATCGAGCTTCAACCGCATTCAGAAACTGCGTGTGGCTGATAAGGTCTGCACCGTCGTTCGTCGCGGCATTCTGAAGTATATCCAGAGCCCGAACCACGCCGAAGCGGGACTCGGCGGCATTGCCGCTCTCAAGACCGACATCGACAACGCCATAACAGGCCGCATGGAAGTCAAAGGCAACCGCGAGCTCGACTCACACGAGACGCTGCTATCGAGCGCACAGCCCAAGATCAAGGACGGTATTGTCCAGGGCAAGATCAAGATCAAGTTCATCGATACCATGGAGAGCATCGAGCTCGACGTGGCCGAAATGTAAGGAGCAACCATGTCAGTAGAAGAATACAGCTGGAAAAAAACCAAGAACATTCTTGGCGGCCGCACGCTCGTGAACGCCGAAGAGTCGAGCTATAAGATGAAGACCGAGGTTGAGGTCTACACCGACAACGAAGGCCAGCCTTCGTCGTGGGGCCAGGGCGAAACCACCGGCGAAGGTTCGCTCAAAGTCTCAGGCCAGGAGTGGATGAACATCATCGACTTCGCTGCCGCGCAAGGGTGGGATATCCTCAAGATGCCGCCGCTGCCGCTCATCATCATCGTCGAAAGCCAGGACCTGCCCACGGTCACGCATATTCTTTCGGCGGTAAAATTCACCGAAGACGGCTTCCAGGGCAAGAACAAAGACAAGCGGTACATTCACGATCTGCCGTTCAAGATCGTCGGCCCGCGCCAAATCATCAAGGCATAAGGAAACACCATGAGCAAGAAACAAGACAGCGACCCGGCGGCAAATCTGCCGGGCATCGGCGAGCTACCGCTCGACGAATTGAAAGACAAGATCGCCGACTGGAAAAAGAAGCACGGCGATATCCACGAGATCACTGCGGCATTCGGCGATAAAGAATTCGTCGGTATCTTTCGGGTGCCGAACGAAAAAGACATCGAGTCAGCGAAGCGTGACGAGATCACCGGTCTCGAAGGCAACCGCGAAATCTGCCGGCGCACGGTGCTCTATCCCGAGCCGATCGCCTTCAACGACCTGGTTCAGAAAAACTGGGCATTCTGCACGCCGATCGCTGAAGAGCTGATCAAACTCACAAACCTCACGACTAAGGCTAAAGTAAAAAAGCTTTAGAGGTCAGAGAAGCGGAACTGGAGCGCGGTTTTGGCGGCGATATTCTCATACGGTACTACCTCGGGCTCGACCCGGAGAAGCTCTCGCTTGAAGAGTTCAATCGCGCTATCGTTGACTGCAAGTGGCTCGAAAAGCGGCTTGAGGTCAACATGGCCAACGCCATCGCGCGCGCATTCGGTTGATAGAGACGCAAAATCTTGCGTCTGTACCAAGAGGGCTTGATGGATTACTTCAAGCTCGGCGCAGTTCTGACCTTAAAAGACATGCTGTCCGAAAAAATGGACGGCATCAGGGGCAAGATTACCGGCCTCAAAGATAAACTCAAAGAGGCTGGCGGCGATGTCGCTGCATTCGAATCGGCAATGAGCCGCATGAAAGTCGGCGGCGCCTTGTTGGGCTCTGGTCTTGTTCTCGCGGGCGGTCTCGTCGCGGCACGTGTCGAGTCATCTAAGCTCGAAGCCAACATCCGCTCGCTGGGTGTAACCGCCCAGGAAACCGACAAGATCGCGCAGTCAACGCGCGTGATGGCGTCGCAGTACGGCATTGCGAAGGAAACATTTCTAACCGGTATCTATGACATCAAGTCTGCGGTATCGAGTCTCGACCCGGGGCAACTTGCGGGCATCAGCGAACAGGTCGCGAAGCTGGCCATAGCTACGAAGGGCGACTTCGGTGGACTCTCTGATCTTTTCGGTGTCGCTCACGCACAGTTCAAGCGCATGTACAAGGGCTTGAGCGATGAAAATTTCGCGGCACTTTTTGCGAACACCATCAGCTATGCCGCAAACGTATACAAGACCGATGGCGGCAAGATGCAGCAGGCGATGCAGTCGCTCGGCGCTTCGGCCGCATCAGTGGGCGTAACTCTTGAAGAGCAAAGCGCGATACTTGGCCGACTGCAGAACACCATGCAGGCAGGGGTTGCCGGCACTTCTTACCGGGCATTTCTTGTGACCGTCGGCGAGGCATTTCAAAAACTCGGCCTGCGCGCCACCGACGCACGCGGCCAGTTGCGTTCAATGCCTGATCTTCTCGACCAGTTGAAGAAGCGTTTCGGCGATTCGCTCGACGTGAAAGAACAGGCAGTCTTGAAAAAGGCTTTCGGCACCGACGAGGCGTTGAGCTTTCTGAAGGAAGTTCTGCCGAACGCGAAAGAACTGCGAGACGAGATCAAGACAATTAAGGACCTGAACGCAAAAGGCGACATGAAGTTCGTCAACGAGTCTTCGGCTGCTAACCTCGACAATCTTTCGAACCAGCTCGACCGTGTCGGCGCGGGTTGGAAGTCCTTCAAAGACCTGGTGTCGCGAGGCTTTGGTGATTCATTCATCGCTCCGCTTGCCTCTAAAATCGCCGATGTGTTTCAGTGGGTTCAGCAGGTCGCACAACAAAATCCGGCCATTGCTCGAATGCTATCCGCTTTAGGTGGGGTTGCTGTCGGCGTGACAACCGTCATCGGTGCGATCATGGCGGTAAGCGCGGTGATGAAGATTTATACGCTGCTGATGCACCAGAATGCGATCGTTGCCGGCATCATGAGCGTTGCAACAAAAGCACATGGTCTCGCCATGATTGTTTTCGGCAACGGCCTGAACTTCGCCTCGATCGCAGCGGGCGTCATGAAGCTCGCGCAGATGGGACTCAATGCCGTCATGTCGATCAACCCTGTATTCGCTTTGATTACCGCGATCTCTGCCCTCATTGTTTATTGGGATGATCTAAAGAAAGCCATGGGTGGCGCCGGGGATAGTCTGAAAAAGATGTCACTCGAACAGGCAACCGCCATGGGGCCAACAATCACGGGACTCAAGATGATCATCGACAACTGGGAGAAGATTAAAGCCTTCTTCGGCATCAAACTGACTGCAGGCGATCAGTTGGCGATGGATCTGCGTAAGGCCAACACACAGCTCGATGACCTCAAGAAAAAACAAGACCTGCTGCAGAAAGCCGGACAGACAAAGCTGCCCGAATACCAAAAGCTCACGAACGAAATCAAGCTGCAGAGCGATCAAATCGAGAAGCTCAAAAAGGTCGAAGACGAACGCAGTAAGGTTGACAGCGGCATCGAAGCGATCACGCAAAAAATAGATGCGCTCAAAACTGTCGCGCCCGCCGCCGACGCTGCGTCTAAGGCCGCGATCAACGCGCAGCTCAAAGCCTTGACAGATGTGCGCGACAAAGTACAGACCGCACTCGACGCCGGCGACCTCGACCTGGCTAAGAAGCTCGGCGATAAAAGCGTGCTCGATAAGATTGAGTCGAGCGGTGTAAAACTGGCGCAGACCTTTGCCTCCGGTATTGGCAAAGGCAAGCCGAGCGTCGACGTTGCCATGCGTGACGTTACGGCTGGCATCGCCCGGCAGCTTCCGCAATCCGATGCAAAAGAAGGTCCGCTCTCCCGTCTGACAGCATCGGGTCGCGCCTTCATTAAGACTTTCAATCACGGCATCGAAGTCGAAGGCCGCAACACCGACGCCACGGCGGCATTCGTGCGCCAGCAGGCAAGGCAGATCAAAGCCGACTCACCGGTCATGCAGGCAATCACCCAGGGCGCTACTGGCCGGGGCATGAACATCGGCTCCATGTTCGGCAACGTGCAGTTCAACCTGGCTAACCGCGAGATGAGCCGCGAAGATATGGCGCGCGCTATGACGGAATTTTTCATGGGCATGCTGCAGCAGGCAGAGGCATAATGGGGCTCGTCGACGATTTCAAAAACGGCCCCGGCGACTTAGCCACGTTTACCGGCGGCGATGCGCTGCCGTCTCCGTTCAGTCTGCTGACACGCGCGGTTTATCCGATCAAACTTGGTGGCCTAAAGCTGCCACCGACGACTTATATCTCTGCGAAGGCACGCAAGAATATCGTCATCACCGACATACCAGGGGGCAACGGTACGGTAAAAGAGCAGATATCTCACCCCGATTACGAGATTACGATGGAGGGCGTGTACGCGGAGAAAAACAACAAGGCCGCGCTTATGACGATCGACAATCTGACCGCGCTCTGGAACCGAAAATACTCAATTCCGATTGTTTGCCCCTACACCGAAAAGCTGGGCGTCAAACAGATTGCGCTGCAAGAGTTCGAAGCGGCGCCCAAGAAGGGGTTCCCGAGCGTTATCACGTTTAAGATTTCGGCGATATCAGATAACAGCATCAACCTGAAGACCGAACTCAAGAACGGCACGTTCTCCACACTGAGGAAGCTCATCGGCCTATGAGGTACTACACCACACGCGCCGGCGATACTCTGCTGCGTCTCGCGGTGCTGTTTTATTTTCGCCACGATCTTTTCGAGTACCTGTATTTGCACAACCGCAAGGCGATCGGCGAAGACATCTTCACCCTGGCGCCGAACACGAAGCTGCAGATTCCGGTACCGCTCACGGCAGACGTGCCGCATCTCGCGGTCGCCGGCGACACAAGCCGAAGCCTCAGCGAGAAGTATTACGGCATACCTGATTTATACGCGCGCATCGATGCCGCGAACAACTGGCCACCGACCATCGTTGCAGGCACAACGTATCTGGTGCCGGCACTCGTGAGCGTCAGCGAATATGCGGCAGCTGCCGAATTGCGGGAGGAAATTCATGTTGAATTTGACCGCTAATATTAAGATCGGCGGCCGCGTGTTCACTTCGGTGGCGTCGGTGAAGATCACCACGTCGATTGAAGATTTCATGGATACTGCTACCTTGGTTTTACCTCAAGTCGAACGCGGCCAGGTGAAAGAAGGCGACGAGGTTAGCATAGAGCTCGGTTATGAAGACGTTTGTGTAAACTACGAATTTTTCGGAAAGGTGAACGAGATATCACCGGCCTCACCTTATGAGATTCGATGCCTTGATCCGTTCAACGATCTGCGGCGGCAGTACTTGACGCACAATTTTAATCGGCAAAAGATTATAAAAATACTTAACCATTTGTTACGTAACACCGGGTACTCGGCAGACATTGGCCTGATTTCAGAGGGTCGAACAGCTAAGCTCTATGCAGCCGTAAAAGATAGCTGGGGTAAAACGTTACCAATGAGCATCCGCAAGGCCATCAAAAACTTAGCACAAGAGAACGGTTTCTACTGCTTCTTCGTAAACCGCCGCCTTAGGTTTTTGGATAGAAACATAGATATCATTATGCCTGGTGCGATACCACTGTTCAGAGAAGGTAATGCAATCTTAGAGCATTCGCTTTTGTTCAGCGAAGGTAATGAAATACTCGATGTGACAGTCTACTCAGATAGTCCAGGTGGTATTCCGTTGAACGGAACATATCGCCATCCGAAAGTAAAAAATTCAAAAATCAAAAAGACTTTCGATGTTAGCGGCTTTGGTTCTGATGGGGACTGTAAGAAAAGAGCCAAAGAGATCAGTGAGCAATTGAACGCTCCTGGGTACCGTGGTGACTTCAAAACCTTTGGACATCCTTTCGTCAGGGCGGGGCAATTCTGTGGCATAAAAATGAAAGGCCAGGAAAAGCCAACGATCCAAGCTGTAAGAAAAACCGAGGTTACTTTCGACACTGCAGGCTATCGTCGGGTCATTACACCGTTCGCGACAGAAAAGGACGTCATAAAATCAGCATTCCCCTACGTCTTCAAAGAACTGGAATATTTCAAAAGGGTAGCGGCATGAGCGTAGAAGGATCTGCGGAAAAAGCCTTTGAGAGATTGGTATCTCTCTATAGCGGTATAAAGCCCGGAATCGGTAAAGTTAAACGGGGCACCGTAGATGAGCAAAAAGCGATATGCGAGATTGTCGTAGCTGGTAGTGGTCAACGAATACCTCGGGCTTTCTTAAACGTGATTGCGAATCCGGCAGTCATTGTAGTGCCTGCAGATGAAAGTTATGTGGCTTACTTGCACACGCGGAATTTCGCCAATCAGGCCCACATCGTCGCCTGCTCGAAGATCCGGAAGATCATCCTAAAAACTGCGCCCGGCGGTACCGTCACGCTTGAACTCAGCGACGCCGGCGTAGAGCTCAAGGCCGGCTCAAACGGCCGCGTCAAGATCGCCGCCGCGGGTACCGAGATCGGCAGCGGTGCTCAAAAAATGGTGCGCGGCGACGATCTCAAAGCCTGGGCAGATCAGCTCGTAACCAGCCTGCAGGCGATCGTTACCTGGGGCGCGGGCGTAACGCCGCCGCTCACCGGCGCAGTGATTCCCTCGTTCCCGGGCACCGTGCTTTCGAGCAAGAACAAGGTAGAGTAAAATGGCAGCAGGCGCAGAACTACTCGGCAATGACCTCGCGATCGAAGCGAATCACGATCTGGCGATCGACGACGCGGCCGGCGATTTTCGTCTCGCGGCCGGCATCGAATGCCTGAAGCAAGATCTGAAGAGCGGGCTATCGCAGCATCCCGGTGATGACGTGTTCGCTCCCTGGGAAGGCGCGCTGATTCCGCGCCAGGTGCCGACCGACGATCTTGACCTCATCGAGTTCGCACGGCGCTACGAAGACCAGCTCGTGTCTGACCCGCGCGTCAAACCGTCGCCGATCGATATCTATGCCACCGAGGTCGGCGGCGTGCCGCACTTCGCCGCAAACTTCAAAACCATCGACGAACAAATCGTGGAGAATTTTGTACTATGAAGATCTCGGTAACACACGACGAAGTCCGCGCGCCGATTATCACGGCCGCAGCTGCAGACGACAAGCTGAAGCGCCTCTCGAATCTCAACTCGAATTCGGTGTGGATGAAAATCGTCAACGCGGTGTCGTTCGTGTTCACATACCTGGTCAACCAGGTGCTCAAAGAAATCTTCGACTCGATCTGGGCAGCCACCGCCGGCCGCTATGCCCTGGCGCGGCACCTGGGCGAAGAGGGACTTTCCTTCAAAGACCCGAGCTATGCGACGACCACGATCCGCATCGGCGCCAGCGAAGTACCGACCAGCAGAAAAGATATCCCCCAGGGCGCGATTGTCAAAACACCAGGCGAAACAGGATTCAACTTCGAGCTTCTGGATGCCGCATTCATCGATGAAAACACAGAAGAAGACGATGAGGGATTTTTCACCGTACCGGTCCTGGTCCGCGCGATCGCGACCGGCCCTGAGTATAACGTGCAGGCCGGTACCATCACCGTGGTCGACACCGAAATCGACGGCGTCGATATCTGTTACAATCCTGCCGCCGCAACCGGAGGCGCAGACGAAGAAAGCCTCGAAGCCGCGCGCCTGCGTCTCAAGGATAAACGCGAAGGCATCGCGATCGGTACCATGGCATGGTTCAAATCAGAGGCCGAAACTTTGGCAGGTGTGCAGCAGTGCATCGTCGTGCCACGGTATAATGGCCGAGGCACAGTAGGATTGCTCATCGTGGGAATTGGCGGCCCCGCATCTTCAGAGGTGCTCGAAGCCGTCGAAGATCACTTCAACCAGGACGCGCTCGATCCAGCAGGCGCTTTTCATGTTACAGCTGCTCTGCCGACTCCATTCGTTCAGAACATCGTCGCCGAGGTTTGGTACGATTCAGAACTTGGTGCGCCAAGCGACGAGGCGCTCGATGGTGCAATCAATGCCTATCTTACCCGTCTGCCGACGGGTGGCGATATAATCAAGTCGGTCATGGAATCCAACCTGATCGCGCTCGGCCTCAAGGACGCCAAGATCACGACGCCGGCGAACAATGTGACGATCCCGTCCGACCAGGTTGCTGTGATGGGTGCCACAACCTGGACGAAAACGGAGTATTCGGATGGCTAACCGCTTTCAGTATTCGTTCACAAAGTGGATCTGGCAGCACCTGCCTCGCCGCATCGTAGCGCTGAAAGAGACATCGCTCTGGGGTCGCGTTCTCAAGACGATATTGAAGCCCATAGAAATCGTTCTCGTGCCGATGGCGAACGAGTTCATGGATGCGATTTTTCTTTCGACGGCGAAAGACGAAGCTCTCGAAAAGCATGGTGCCGAATACCGCTTGAAGAAAGACCCAGGCGAAACCGAAGACGAGTACCGCGCCCGCATAATTTCGCTGCGCCAGGCCAGGCGCTCCGGCGCCGTCAAGTCGACGCTAAAGTCGCTCAGCTTCGTTTATCTCGGCGTTATACCAGAAATCGTCGAGGCATTCAAAAACGAAAGCAATGCCTTTGTCGTCGGCGTTACGCCTATCGCTCCCGATGAAAGCAAACCGCCCGAATTCTGGGGACTGAACGTGATGGCCGCGCTGCCACACGATGAAAAATATCTCGCTTTCGTATATTGGCTGATCTTGCCCGACCTGAGCGATCGTGAGGGCGTGCCGCGCACAGAGTTCGTTCGCGCCGTCGAGCGTTCGAACTATGGCGGCAACGAGCCGATCATTTTCGAAAAACGCGCCAAGATCAAAGCCCTTGAAGTTGGCATTTCAGAAATAGGCATAAACACATACATGCTGCCGCGCTTAGTCCCGGAGGTGAACACAACATTGAGGTATAACTAATGGCATCAAAAATTTCGGGTTTCAAATACCCAGACCACGGCTTGAAGATATTCGCGGAAGATTTCCGCGGTGAGCAAGAAGCTATCAGCGACGAGATCATCGAACGCTTTAAGAAAGTGTTAGGTACCGGTGTTATATGGGGCGGCGCCGTTAGCATTTCGGCGACAGCCGGCAAGGTCGACGTTGCAGAATTTTTCGGTTTCGATCCCGACGGGAAGATGGTTTACTTTCCGACACAGACCGGCCAAGTCACGCTTGCCGAAGGCACGAACACCATCGTCGCACGCCACAAATTCACAGACGTCGAATACGAACGCCCGTTTTCGGGCGGGCAGGTCTCCGAATTCCAGGAGAACAGTTTCGAGATTATCGCTCGCACCTCGGGCGCGATCGCCGGCGATATTCCACTGCGCACCGTTACAATGGCCAGCGGAGTTCGCACACTCGGCTCAGATCTTCGCACATACGCATCACTGCAGGCGAAGATTAACCGCATCGACGAGCTGGGCACGAACCCTGCTGGGGCTTTTCCAGATATCGCAACTCGGCTCCTTTACCTTCAGAACTTACGGCAAGTAGGTGAAATATTCCCGATGGATCGCTACATACCACCATCAGCGAGTTTTCCAGCGTTGCCACTAAGTTGGTCGGATCGATCATTGAGCGAGGCTAATTGGCCTGATCTGATACCGATCGCCAGATCAGTGAAAATGGTATACATGGCGGGTGAGGGTGCAGAAAAATCGGCTTTCGATATTACTCACTATGCTCGGGCATCAAATGTCGTCACCATAACATTAGCCAATACAACGGCAGAGCTTGCACTTCTTGCCGTAATAGCCGAGGCGAATCTGGTACATGGTTCCTTTTCAAGTTGGTGGGCATTGAATCTTCCCGTTGCCCTAGGGAGTGGAGATGTGCCGGCGGGAGATTATGCTATCACGGGAATCGATGCTGGGAATAGACTGATAACATTTTCCCATAGCGGATCTAACGTAAGTACAACGGGGGTTTCACGCACAGTCGAAATTTATCCTCATCGAATTCCAGGATCTACGTCAACTGTTCGTCATTATCAGGCTGCGGGTCGGACGTTGGTATCAATCAACGATGCCAACGGAGAGGTTTTCGCTTCAGCTATGAGAAGAGACCGCTTTCAGAAATTCGCGATGAAAACCGAGCGTGGATCTCTCGGAACGGGAGTAACAGACCCTTGGGCAAATGCTGACGCCAATGTGGTCAACTATGCTGGTGGCACATATACAGCTTCCCCGTACATAAATGACTTATCTGTGCGCGCACGAGGATTTTTGGCAGATGGTGCCGGTACTCCACGCACCGGCTCAACGACAGATCCGCGTTCCTTGGGCGTAGTTTATTACAAATTTGCAGGTCGCTACCTGCCATAACCAGGAGTCAATATGAAAATTATCGTTACAGGAAATCAACACGAGCAAATCTATGAGCCATCAGAGGAAGAATTTAACGGACTAATGCAGAGAATTGTTCTTACGAACGAAATTCATAATCGGGATAATCCAGAAGATCAGCGTCAGGTGATCGCCTCAAAAGTCTGGCCAATTCCAGAACCAGAATAACAAGAACCACGGAGAAAAATGCCCATCAAGAAACCGATCAAACCCATAAAGCCAGCCGCACCTTACCTGGGCGGTAAACGCAACCTCGCAAAGACGATAATTCCCATCATCGACGGCGTTCCGCATCGAACCTATGCGGAACCGTTCGTCGGCATGGGCGGCATTTTCTTACGCCGCGAATCGTCGCCAAAATCTGAGGTAATCAACGACTTCAACCTTGAGGTCGCAAACCTGTTTCGCATACTGCAGCGGCACTATGTTGCGTTCCTCGAAATGATGAAGTTCCAGCTGACATCGAGGCCAGATTTCGAGCGCCTTTGCCGCACGCGATCTGACACGCTGACAGATCTGGAAAAGGCTGCGAAGTTCCTTTACCTGCAGCGTACATCTTTCGGCGGAAAGGTTTCAGGACAGAGCTTTGGCGTCTCGCTGGGCAGACCAGGACGGTTTGATATCACCAAGCTCGTGCCGATTCTCGAAGAACTGCGTACGCGGCTTTCTGGCGTGGTGATTGAGTGCCTTTGCTACGATGAATTCATCCGTCGCTACGATTCAAAGACAACGCTTTTCTACATCGATCCGCCTTATTTTAACGGCGAAAACGACTACGGCAAAGGCATGTTCTCGCGCGCTGATTTCGGTAAATTGGCAACGCTTTTAGGTGAAATTAATGGCAAATTCTTGCTCTCAATCAACGATGTTCAACCAATTCGAAAGGCTTTTGCGGCCTTCAAAATGGTTGAAGTTTCGACGAAGTATACGGTTTCTGGCAAGGGATCAACTGACGCCAAAGAGCTTTTGATCAGTAATTTTTGATGCCGTTTCGGAGGTTGCCATTTGTCGCATTATTTCGCTTTTTTCCCGCAATTATTGCGCGCGCAAACAATACGGCAAAACATCATTGCGCTTCGACACCTGCGCGAAATGGCGGTCGCCGGTGATAATAACCCACTTACCTGACCTAGCGGA
>JACCDG011402784.1_pt1 | contig 36802 bp, 37 predicted proteins | sample 7442471 | NCBI WGS metagenome assembly JACCDG01 (sample SAMN15323444, study PRJNA562643) | freshwater metagenome | isolation source: river surface water | place: USA:Blue River Watershed | collected 2017-08-17 | reverse complement strand
TAGGTAATTTATAAGAAAAAAAATCGTTTAATAAGGGAATATCTAAGTATTTACCAACTGGGTCCGTAAAATAATATCGGTTAGAAAAGTTAGATCCTAAATCATTTTCCCAATTAATAATAAGCTTTTTAATTTCGTCTACATCATGTGTTTCCAAAAATTTATTAACATCAAAATATTTAATACCTGAACCTAAAGTTTCACAAATTAAATACACTAACATTAATTTTGGAATAGTAAAAATTGGTGTACCACCCATTTCTATTTTAATAGTTGTATCTTTTAATAAATTTAATAATTGGGGTATATGTTCCGCATCAATCCAAGGTTTTAATTTCAAACGTAAACTAAGTTTACCAATTGTGTCACAAGACCTATGTAAAGATAAACTATAAACTGATATAACACTACTTGTTTTTTGAGGTTCTGTTACAAATTCAGCAGTTTTTTCATTTATAAATTGGGCTTTAAGTGTTGAATTCGGTAAATCGGAATTAAACAAGCTCTTTAATAATTGGTCGCTTGAAATATTATCTTGTTGTGCATTAGCAAAATCCATGTCTGACTCCATTGAATAAGACCAATTTTCTTTATTTGCACCTAAACCAGATAATACATCATTTTCCCATTTTTTAATTATTTTTTCCAATGATAAGTCTGCATTTGTATCTTCTGGATTAATTTTAGTTAAAAAATCAAATATATCGGACATTTTAATATTAATAATAATATTTTTTTAAACCAAATAACAAACTAACTTAAAGATATTTTAACCTAGTTATTATAACAATGGAAATAATAAAATATGGAGGAGATAAAAAGGAAAGTTCAAGTTACAGTTCCGCATCAAATTCAAGTCAAATAGTCAAATACGATAATACAAAACCAGTAGACTTTCTTTCAGTTAAAAGTGCTTTTCAGGCTATGATTATTGCTAAAACAATGGAATGTAATGAATACTTATCCGAATTATTAAAAATTTCAAACCCATTAGCTAAAATGACAATTGCTTTTGCATTATTAAATCCATTTCAAGCTTACGCGCTCGGAAAAAATACTTTTAATTATGCTTGGGGATATGGTTCTTATATTAAAAGGTACTTTGTTGCAACCATGTATAGAAAACCAGCCCCAGTAAAAAAAACATGGGAAATATCCTATATAAATGAGAATTCAATTAACCATTTATATGTTGCTTTTGATTGGTATCTAAAATCTAATAGTAAAAAGAAAATTAATAAAAATCATACAGTAATGACAATGATAAAACCAATTGAAGCTAGTAAAAAAGAAAAAGATTACGCAATATTAAAATCAGTACCAGAAGAACAAGAAACAGAATTTGAATATAATTCTTATACATTTGCTTACTCAAAATCATCATTTGAAGATGTTGTTTATGCTCCATCTGGTGAAGTAAAAAAGAAAAACCATAAATTGCTTATTTGGACATATGATTGTCCGTTTGAAACATTTGATAACTTATCACAACATGTAATAAACCAATATGCCAAGTCAAAAGTTGAAGATGTATGGGTTCAAAAAATATACACACATGAAAATATTGGGTGGAAAGAAACCCCATTAGAAAGAAACAAAAGAAAATTTACAACTGTAATTATGAAAAATAACAAAAATAATGAAATTGGTGACATGTTAAAACACTTTAATGAATCTGAAGATTGGCATGTGGAACGGGGTATTCCTTATAAAAAAACATTTTTATTTTATGGACCTCCAGGAACAGGTAAAACTTCAATGATTAAAGCTATAGCAAATGAACTTCAAAGACACATTCATTACCTTAATTTAGCGGTTATTAAAAATGACACTGAATTAATTGGGTTAATGAGTCGAATAAATTTTAAAGAAACTGTTCTAGTTATAGAAGATATTGATGCCCAAGGAAAATTAGTACATAAAAGATCCAAAGAATTTGTACAAGAAAATGGACCATTAACAACTTCTAATTCAGATAGTTCCAATAGTACCAGTAATACTAACAAGCCAGAAGAGAAAAAACCAGAACAAACAGTAACACTATCCTGCCTACTTAATCAACTTGACGGTATTAATAATAATCATGGAATGGTCGCAATTTTAACAACTAATTTTCCTGAAATTCTTGATGAAGCATTAGTGCGCGACGGTCGTGTTGATGAAAAAGTTTTCTTTGATTATGTTAATCATGAACAAATTTATAATATGTTTGTAAATTTTTATAATGGAAAAAATGAAGTTACTTTTGAAATAATTAAAGCACGTGTTGACTTGGCCCTGTATAAAATAGCACCATGTAATGTTGAAAATTCAATGAGACGTCAGTATGCTAATTCATTAAAAGCACTTGATGACTTGATCGACTCAATAGGAAGTAAAAGAACATTTGAAAAGTTTGAGATTTAAAGATTTTTTTTGTATTTGTTAATAATAATGGCTAATACAGAAATAAATAATTGGATTAAATACCAGGAGTCCGGCGCAAAACAAGTAATTGTACAAGATATAATGCAATTTGATGCAATTAAATATATTGGTGGACTTGATATTAGTTTTAATAAAATAGATAATTCACGCGGATGTGCTTACTTGTCAATATTGGATTTATCAACTGGTCAAATTGTATATGAAACACATCAGCTATGTCAATTAACAGTTCCATATTGTAGTGGGTTTTTAGGATTTAGAGAAATTCCAATTTACAAAAACCTAATAGCCCAAGCAAAAACTGAAGGATGGGTACCTGATGTTATAATGGTTGATGGTACTGGAATACTACATGATAGAAAGTTTGGTTGTGCATCACATTTAGGTGTTGAGATTGATATACCAACAATTGGAGTTAGTAAAACTTTGTTGTGTGTGGATGGACTAGATGAAAAAGCAATTAAAAACAAGTTTAGAACCAGTTGTCAGTCCAAATCCGATTCAATTGAATTAGTAGGTAAATCTGGATTTATTTATGGGCTCGCACTAAAAACAAATGCTCTAGCAACTAATCCATTATATGTGTCAGTTGGTCACAAAATAAGCTTGGAAACAGCAAAATCTATTGTGCTTGCAACTTGTACATATAAAAATCCAGAACCAATTAGAAATTCAGACATTAAATCAAAATTGTATTTGTAATTAGGTACAATTATTTAACATAATTAAAATAAAAATTAGAAAATTTGTGTCCATGAGAAATGATCTTTAACATAATTTTAGCAATGTTTCTTGTGTCATCAATTCCCGAATGATGTCTACCTTCTAATGGTAACAATAAAGTTTTTAACATAGATGGCATACCACTAGTTTTGGTTTGATAAAAATATTCAAATTCATCTTTTACATTGATGTAATTTGAATAGTATTTGTGTTTTTTTAGTTTTTTATTTGCGATTTCTCGCACCAATTGAGTTCGTAAATCCCAATGACCACATGTTGCAATAACAAAATTTGCTCCAGCTGGAACATTTGCATCTAACCATGCAATATGTTCCTTATATACTTTTCCAATGGTATCTGCTGAATCAACTTGTTTTTGTGTTATTCCTGTTAACTCAGTACAAAATTTAGTTAAAGTAGGATTAGTTGTTGGTTTAACATATTTTGCAAATTTACCAATAAATTCGGTTGTATTTGTTGTTTCATTAATTTTATAAAGCACACTTGGAAACTCAATTATTTCCATTTGGTCTCTATTTTCTCCAGATTCCCAACATGTTGCTTCAAAATCTAACACACATAAATAATACTCCATTTAATTATTACACTTAATAATTAGTAATATAATAAATCAATTTTTTAGTTATAATACTGAATAAATTTCCACAAATGCTTTTTCATAATTTTTTGGTTGTTTATCATTATTAATGTCATCATAAAATTTTTTTAAATTATAAAGAGTGAATAAAATGGATACATTTTGATCAACATAAATTTCTCTATCGTAAATTGCCATAAAACATAATTTATTTAAATTAGAACATTTGATTGCACAATCTTTAATTCCAAGCGACACATCTGAAATAACCGGTAAAGAATTTTCAACATTAAAAATATTTTTTTCATTTAGGTTTAAAGCTTTCGAGTCTATAATACAAGAGCGTGGATTTTTCAAGTCATGCAAACAAAATTGAACCATTTCTTTAAATTTTTCTGCAACATCAGAATTTGTTATAGACAAAAAATAAAAATAAGTTGAACCATATTTGTAACAATCTTCTACATGCACATCCATAATTATTTTATTTAAATTTTCAAAGTTAAAAATACCCTTAATAAAACTAGCATTATGTGGGTTTTCCCCATAGTAAATATCAAAGCAATTACTTGAACTATATTCTAAAAAATTTTCATTTTTTCCATTTGGTAAAACATATACAATATTATTTAAAAATTCATAACTATACAGGGAAATTTGATGTAAATTACAAAAATTAATTAATTTAAATACATCATCTCTAAATTGTAAATTTTTTTGTTTGTTATAAAAATTTTTAATTTCACTTAGTCCCCGTGTATTTATTTTTTGTGTTTTAATATTAATCATTGGAAACTCAGCAATGTATGAACTAATACCAAATCCTAATTCTTTAACTGCTTTTAATTCATGTAATCCTGCTCTAAACCTTGCATCAGGATTTGGTAATACTTGATTTGTATTAAGTGAATACTTTGCAAATGGACTTAAGTATAACCCTTGATTAGACCAATACATTACCGAGTGTGCAAATGGATTTGAATTGAACATATCTGAAGGATTTGATGATTTTATATTAAATAACCGGACCATTCGCGGGACTCCTTGAATAATTATATGTATAACACCAGATCCAGATGCTCCTGCAATAATATGTTGTTCAAAAATTATTTGTAATATATTTATAATTTTTTCCATAATTTTTATTTTATTATCAACTGGACCAAATAAATACAAATCAATGTATTCAAATTCATTATCATCAATTAATTTTGATTCTGTTTGAGTTGAATTTAAATATGATTTTACTAATAAATCTCCAGAAAAAACCAATGAATTAACATCTAACGGCATTAATTGAAGAATTTCTTCGGTCCAGTAATCAAACTTAATTGATAAACTATTTTTATTGGATGTGGTTTGAGATTGTTCCATTAGATAAGCTGTAAAATGTTAATAAAATAAAATTCAATCAATTTTTTTAACAATTCAAATCAAAAATTTGTTGTGGCATAAAACTTGTTCTTGCACGAGTTTCTTGGTTTAGTGTTGAGTTTTTACCACCTTTTTGAAAATTTTTAACATTAAAAACAATGTAAACATCTTTATCCAGTTTATCAGTTAAAAATTTATCATATTTTAACTTGATTTGTTCTTGGTAACCTAATTGATTTTTATTTGGAATATCAATTGGAACTGGAATATCAATTGGAACTTCGCCAATTGTAAGTTTATCCCGGTAAATTGTTGCAAACAAACAAAATTCATTTGATTCAGCACATTTGTTAATTTCCTCTGTTAATTCCGCATTTGCATATTTCCCATGGGGAAAATTAGTTACATTAAAAATAGTTTTCTCTTCTGGGCTTAGTGCTTTTGAATCTAATATTCCTGTTTCATAAAATTTTAAAAATTCATTTTGCACATCCAAGTCTGTTATACCGGTTTTAATTACATTTTTAACAAAATCAATTTGTTCCTCATCTACAAGTGTCCATATCACATGGTAACTCCATTCACCTTTATAATCATTAATTTCAACTGGTCCAAAAATTATTTTTTTAATTTTAGCTTTAATAATAAAATCAACAAATATGGTTTCATTTGGCATTTGTTCATTGGCTTCAATTGCTTTGTTTTGGTTTTCATAAATAACTTTTTTCCCAACTAACGAAGTATAATATTCATTATCATTAACACGTAGACTAACAATATCCAGTTTATTTGAATCATGTAAAAAATTTTCTTTTGGTTGTATATATCTAAAATCTCCAGACCAATTTACTTGAGTTGTCCAGGTTTGTTCGGAAATATCAAATAAATTTTTATTTAATTTGAAAAAAACAAAATCGCAAATATTATAATGATTAATATCAACTAAATTTTTTGTATTTTTAAATATTATTTTTTCTTCTGATTTTTTTCTTATTTGCGATGCATCATTGTTTGTTATTGGAAATTCTTTAACATAATCAGAAATATTTAATCCTCTTGATGCATATTTTATTAAACGGGATAGTTTTGCTCTTTTACCACAGTTTGGATTTGGTAAAACTTTTTTTAATTGAACCGCCATTTTAGCAAATGGGCTGGCATAAAATCCATTTCCAGTCACATGCATGGCCACATGGGCAAAATCAAAAGAATCAATTACTTCATCTGGTTTTGAATAATTAGTACAAATTAATTGGACAATTCTAGGTATACCAACAATATAAATTGAAATTACCGAATGCTGTATAGAAGTACAAACATTTTCATCCCCGTAAGCTAACATTAAGTTTTTAATAATTTTGGTTGTAATTGATATCTTGTTTTCTTCGGTTCCAATTAAAAACAAATCAATATCTTTCAAATCTTGTAAATCATAATTGGGCTTTGTTTGATGAACGTGTGCATAATATGCATCAAATAATAATCCTCCTGTAAACACAACAGAATTAGAATCAAGTGGAATCAATTTAAATAACCCACAAGTAAAATAATCCAAATCTAATTCCGGACAAACATCGGGATAAACATTAGGCTTTGAATTGGGGTTATTTTGGATTTTTTTTCCAATAGTTTTTTTTGCTTTTTGCATTGGGTTTTTCAATCATTGGGTTAAACAAACCAAAAATCAATTTTTCTAATTTTAAAAAAAGATTGAATTTGATATTTTATAAATAATTACATTTAGTCTCCAATGGATAACCTAACTCAATGTGTGCTATTAGTTGAAAGAATAGAGCAGGTACCAAGAAATGATATTGAATTATATCGAATGGATTGGTTTAAAATTCGTTCTCTTTTGCAAAATCCTGGTCCTGATACTGTTCTACTCAAAAATGAACAAATGTTAAAAATTATTTCCAGAGTTGGAAGTTTTTCTTGGTTAACAATGTTTTATAAAAATCAAAAAATACTTCCGCCTGATTCAATTAATTACTGGCTTATTACCCATAAAGAAAAAAATATCAATTACAATATTGTGTTATTTGAAATTGATATTACCAAATTACCGGACAAGTTTTATTCATATTTTACATCAAGTCCACAAGATGAATTTTCCTTTGAATACTTAGTAAATATTATGAAACATCATTTTGAAGAAATGAATAATTTAAATAACAGGTCTTGTGAAAATGAGTCTATATCTAATATTATTACTAAAACAACAAAAGAATACTTCAAATCAAAAGCTATTGAACAACCCGAATTTATTAAAACACCCTTATATTTGTATCAACTGGTTAATATTTATTGGATGGCATCAAGAGAAGCCAACCCACTAGCTATTACATTATCTGATGATAAAATAATTAATTGGGGTCCTCAATTAGAAATAAACACTGATAAAAAACTAATTTTAAAAAAATCTGAATACCAAACAACTAATCTAACAAACTCAAACATAAAAACGAATTATTTAGTTGGAGGCTGTTTATGCGATGATGTGGGACTTGGAAAGTCTGTTCAAATTCTGACACTGGCTTTGTTAAAACCATCAACAACACTAATAATTGTTCCTTCCCATTTGGTTTCTCATTGGGTTAGCGAATATAATAAGCATGTGGGTGCAAATTCTAATTCTGAATTTATTGTTTGTAATGGTTTAATATCACCGCATGACATTACACATTTTATTGAATCAAGTGAAAAACTTATTGTATTGGGAACATTTGAACATTTAAAATCAGGGGCATTTATTAAATTCAAATTTACTCGAATTGTAATTGATGAATTCCATGAAATTGCAGATGTTAAAGGTTCAACAATTGACAAATTAAATGCAGATTTTAAATGGGTTGTTACTGCAACCCCATTTGTTAATTCCAACATGATATCCAATATACTTAACTGGGTTGGAAAAGTTCCAATTCAATATGCAAATATAACCAAGTATAAAAAATATGTAAATACTTTTTCTGAAATGTTTAGAAAAAATACAAAAGCCAATGTGACAAGTGAACTAGGCCTGCCTCAAATTAAAGAAATCAAATATTATTTAACTTTTAGCCAAAAAGAAAAACTATTTTATGATTCAATTTGCAATTCAAAAGATATTATACAAATGAAAAGAAACTTTTGTATTAATCCCAGTTTATATTTTAAAAAGGATGATGTTGATGCTTTTGTTTCAATTGATGCACTTGATGATACTTTAAAAGCACACCATCAAAAAGAATATGATGACCAAGCTAAAAAAGTATATGAATTTAAACTAAACTGGTTAAAAACCCATGAAAAAATAAAGTTAATGCTTGAAACTAATGAAAAAAAAGCTAAAGAACAAGAAGAAAAAGCAAATTCTAATTATAACCTAACAAACATAGTAAATACCAAACCTAAAGAACTAACTGAAGAAGAAAAAATTCAAAAAGAAAAAGAAACAAATGAAAAATTTTGGGACATGGCAGTTGGGTTAGATTTGGTTGACACTCAATCTATTGATAAATTCAATTACTTAAGCAAAAAACTCCAATCAATTAAATCAGCAATGACATATTTTAATTTCCAATTGGATTTAATAAATAAAACAAAAAATATTGGGTTAAACGAACCAACCAATTCTACCCAATGTGTTCATGAACAAACTGATACAGAATGTGGTATTTGTTTGGGAGAGCTAAATAACCAATTTACTATTTTACATTGTGGACACATGTTTTGTTATGAATGTATTAAATTACTTAGCAAATCCCCATTAACTAAATGCCCAATGTGTAAAATTGGACTATCTAACACAGTAAATTATGTTGTTGGTGTTGAAAAAATTAATAACAACTATGGAACAAAAATTAACCATTTAATTAAAATTTGTAAAGAAAAAAAAGGAAAAATTATTTTGTTTTCGCATACAAAAGCACTATTAAACAACCTAAGTAGAATATTGGGTGAATATAAAATTAAAGCTAAATTATTTAATCAAAATGAAGCTATTAGCTTTGAATCAGACGATACCCAAGTACTAATTTTATCATCCGAATCAAATGCTTCCGGTTTAAACTTTCAATTTGTTTCAACAGTTATTTTGTTAGAACCATTAGAAGGTGAATATATTTATCGTAAGCAAATTGAAAATCAAATTATTGGTCGATTACATAGAATTGGTCAAACTAAACCAATTGAATTTATTCGATTAATTATGATGGGAAGTATTGAAAGTCAAATTGATTCAGCAAATAAAATTGCTGATGCTATTTATTCTGAAACAAATGATGAATTTAATTTGCCTATGAACCAAGTTGAGATTCATGTTTAAAAATAAAGTAATATTTTAAACTTGCTCATTAAAATAATTAGATTCCAATTATAATTTTTATTTTAGTACACATCAAATAATAAACAAAACTTAATTTAAACAAATAAATCAATTAGTTTTACATAAAAAATCAGTATCAAAGTAAACATAAGGGCAATATCTTGAGTCTTTAGTTTTTAAAAAATCATTTACTATAATTGCTTTAAAATCTCCAAGAATTTGTAATCGAGACCCAGGAACCCAGTATTTTGGGTTTACAAATTCACTTTCATTCAAATGTTTCTTTGTCCAATTCCAATTAACTCCTCCACTTACACCAATATAAAGCTTTTCTGATTCAACAAAGTTGTTTATTGCATCCTTAAAAAGACCTAGGCGATTTGGATTATGTACACAAAAATACTTTTTTTCTTCTGGTTCAATTGCCTTAGAATCAAATAAACATGTTGTAGCCCATGGTTTTTGTTCTCCCAAGCATTCCATCACCATACGCACAAAGGTTTTAATGTTTGAAATTGTTTGTGGATTATCAATTGCAAGAATAACAACATGAGGACCTTGATAAGAATAAGTTTTTTTACTATGGTATTCTCTAAAATTTTTACAATATATGTAGGAAACAATTTCCCCATCAATTAAATATCTGTGCCGATAGCTTCGAGAAAACTGTTCTGGAATATTGTATTTGTATAACTTGGCATAGTAACAATCTTTAGTGCACCAAGTATTTTTAGATTTTAAAACACGAAAGTCCCGACGTAAAAATGGTTCAGGACCACCAAGATATTCAAAATCACCTGACAAATTTACTTTGTTTACATCAAATTCTTGTGTTTGTGTTTGTTTAGATTCTCTAGAATATTCAAAACCCAAGTTGTCAAACACTGCAAGTGGTCGCAAAACTTTTTTTAATTCTCCGTTGGGTCCAGTAAAACATTTATAAAATTTTTCTCCAATTGTTTCCAAATTATTTGTTTTATTGTATTGGTAATCAATGTTTTCAAATAAATTTGCTTTATATTCATCTTCAAAAATAAATGGGTATTCGCTAATATACCTACCAATGTCCAGACCTTTTTCTTGGTATTTAACTAATCGAGACATTTTAGCTGTTTTTTTTGATTTTGGATTTGGAAGTATTTCCCGCATACTCATGGAAACTAATGCAAATGGACTTACTCGTAATCCCAGATTTGACCAGTATAGCATCACATGAGCCAAATCAAAATCATAAATAACTTCATCTGCCGACCATTTATCAGTGCATGTTAATTGTACAATTCGAGGAATCCCAACAATTAAAATTGTTATTACTGCTCCTTTTAATCCTACACAAATTTTGTCTTCGCCAAATTTTCCCTTTAATATCTCAATTACTGATAAAATATTTTTTTTCTTTTTTTCAGCAGAACCAAACAAAAACAAATCAATATCTCTTACTTGGGTATTCGCCCATGGCATTGCCTGGTTAAAGTTTTTCTTCCAATAGGTATCAAATAGCAACCCACCAGAAAAAATCATTGAGTTAATATCTAATGGTATTAACCCAATAATTCCATATGTTACTTCATCTAAATCCAAATGATTGAATAATCCTGTCAAACATATTTTAGGTGTTTCCATTGTCAATATTGAAATCTATTATAATAAAATGGTTTATCAATTTTTTCCAGTTTAAATAAAATCTTTCATTAAAACAAAAACCATTTTTGTTCCGTTTGATTTATTGGCCAATAGTACAACTAATAATATACCTATAATGTTATCATTGGGTTTAATTTTTTTTGTACCATCAAATTTAGCTATAAAACATAATTTATTTAAATTTATACAGTTTGATATTATATTATGAAAATTAGGTAAATCTAGTAAAGTATTTTCAACATTAAACTCATCACGCTCTTGTTTTGATAATATAGCAGAATCTAAAATACATGTTTTTGCTTGAGTTTGTTTATTATAATCAAAACCATTTAAGTTATCACAAGCAAACTTAATTATTTCTTTAAAGTGATTAATTGGTGTATCAGTTGTTAGCGATAAAACACAATATTGTATTGACTCATGCAAATACACTTGTTCAACTTGCACACTTAGCATTAAAGTATTAGAATCATGAAATTTAAAAAATTGTCCAATTCTTTGTCCCTTATATGTTCCATCCCATAGGATTGTAATTTGACCATTAGATAAAAATGATTCATGGGGTTTTTCCACTGGAATTAAATCCATTAAATTAGCTTGAGGTTCAACATATTTAAAATCAAATAAATCCATTCCACTGGATTGGATTATTGGATTAGATTTAGCTTTCCCATTTGTTAAAACCGGATATTTCACACATAATTTACTAATTTCAAGCCACGTTTTAATATTGGATTGTTCTGTTGAATATCCATTGTCATGCGAAACCATTGGATATTCTTTAATATATTCACTAATATCAAATCCCAGAGCTTTTGCATTTATTAAATCAGTTAGGTTTGCTCTTGTTTCGGGTATAAAATTTGGATATACTTGTTTGGCTTTAATAGAAAATTCAGCATGAGAACTCAAATAAAAATAGTTTTTAGTACAATACATACAATCATGTGCAAACACAAAACTTTTTAATAAATCAGATGTTTTCATATGATGAGTTTGATAGATTCGAATAACAAGCGAATCTTTAAATAATCCAATATATAATGGATTTGGTTCATTTGTTTTTCTTTTAATTGATTTAGCTCTGGACCCAGTTAATGCTTCTTCCATTTGATATATTCTTTCTCTTTGTAATTCACCAGGACCAGTTAAATACAAATCTAAAAATTCTATTTTTGCACGAGTTTTTGGTAATGGTAATTGATTAATTATGTTCATATATGCTTTTACAAGTAATGGACCTGAAAAAACCATCAAATCTAGTTCCAATGGCAAAAGTTCAAATAAATTTTTTGTCCAAAAATTTAAATTTAATTGGTCAAGTGTTATTAATTTTTTCATAAATTATTATTAATTTAAATAAATAATAGTTTTTTCAATCTTTAAAAAAAATTGAAAATTTTATAAACTATTATATTTTCTATTTATTTAATGGATAATTTAACCAATACTATTTTATTAATTGAAAGAATAGAGCAAGTACCTAGAAATGATATTGAAATGTATCGAATGGACTGGTTTAAAATTAAGAGTATTTTATCAAATCATGATTCAAATACTCAAATTTATAAAAATACCCAAATGATTGAATATATTAAAACAAAACCAAGTTTTTCATGGTTTATTAAATTTGTTGAAACCCAAAAGCTTATTCCTACTGATGCTATCAACTATATTTTAATTAATTACTGTGAAAAAAATATTTATTATGGAATTGTTTTGTTAGAAATTCAAATTGATAAATTACCAAAAGAATTTTATGCATTTGCCAACTCAAATGATCCAACAACTGATATTACTGAACGAGTTAATAGAGATTTTTTAAGTTGTGTTATGTCAAATCACTTTGAAATTATTAATAATATTAATAATAAATCATGTGAAAATGAAGCCGTATCAAATACTATTTCAAAAGCAACAAAAGATTACTTCAAATCCAAAGCTATTGACCAACCAGAATTTATTAAAACTCCATTGTACTTGTATCAAAAAGTTAATGTACATTGGATGAGTATGCGAGAAAAAGAACCTTTACCTATTGAGTTATCAGAAGATAAAGTTATTAATTGGGGTCCTAAACTGGAAATAAATGTTACTAAAAATCAAGTTATTGATAAATTAAAATATAAAAAAAGAAAAGACTCTATTAATTATTTACTTGGTGGTTGTTTAAGTGATGACGTTGGACTCGGCAAAACATTACAAATATTAACTTTAGCTTTAATGCATCCATCAACAACACTTATTATTGTTCCTCCACATTTAGTAACTCATTGGGTTGATGAATATAACAAGCATGTAAGAAGCGATTTTGATTCCAAGTTAGTTGTTTGTAATAGCGAAACATCCACGTTAGATATTGCGCAATATAATGAATCAACTACAAGATTAATTGTACTTGGTACATTTGAACACTTAAAAGCTGGATTATTTATAAAATTCAAATTTAATCGTGTAGTTGTTGATGAATTTCATGAAATTGTTAATGAAAAAGCTAATAACTTGGAACAATTACATGCAAATTTTAAGTGGGTAGTTACTGCAACACCATTTGTTAATTCTCAAATGATTAACCATATACTTAATTGGGTTGGTAAATATCCAATTCAATATCAACAAATTACTAAATATAAAAAATATATTAATACATTTTCTGAAATGTTTAGAAAAAATACAAAAGCTAATGTGGAAAAAGAAATTGGTCTCCCACAAATTAAAGAAATTAAATATTATTTAACCTTCAGTCAAAAGGAGCGACTTTATTATGATTCAATTACCAATTCTTCAGATGTTAATAAAATGAGAAAGAACTTTTGTATTAATCCTAATTTATATTTTAAATCTGATAATCCTTCTGATACCTTTTTATCGATTGATGCACTTGACGATACTATTAAAGCCCATCACCAAAAAGAATATGACACTCAATATGCTAAAATTGTTGATTTTAAGGCCAGTTTATTAATACCCATTGTCGAATCTATACAAAAAACAAAAAACAATTTAGAAGTCAAAGAAAATAAACAATTTTACGAATTAGCTGATGCTTTTTTATTACAACCAACAGTAACAAATACTGAAAAAATGTGGGATATTATTACAACAAATATTTTTTATCAATCATTAATTGCTAATGGTTTAAATACATATATGTCTATGAAAAAAAAATTAGATGAAATTAAAAGTACAATGACATATTTTAATTCACAGTTAGAATTAATTAATAAATCTAAACAACCTGATAAAACTGAAACTCATGAATGCGATGAAACTGATTGTGGTATTTGTTTGGGTTCTCTAGATTCACAATTTACTATTTTGCATTGCGGACATATGTTTTGTTATGAATGCATTATGTTATTATCTCAAACCTCACTTAACAAATGCCCCATGTGTAAAACTGGAATTACAAATACAACTAATTATTTAGTTGGTGTTGATGCTAAGCCTACAGACTATGGCACTAAAATTTCCAGATTAATTAAAATATGTAAAGAAAAGAAAAGCAAAATAATTTTGTTTTCACATACTAAAGCCTTGTTAAATAATTTGAGCTCAATATTAGCTAAATCAAATATTAAAGCCAAGTTATTTAATCAAAATGAACCAAATACATTTGAATTTGATGATATTCAAGTACTAATTTTATCATCTGAATCTAATGCATCTGGACTAAACTTTCAGTATGTTCAAACTATTATTCTATTAGAACCATTAGAAGGTGAATATATTTACCGTAAACAAATTGAAAACCAAATTATTGGTCGTTTACATAGAATTGGTCAAACTAAACCAATTGAATTTATTCGATTTATTATTAGTGATAGCATTGAAACAGATATTGATAAAGCAAATAAAATTGCTGATGCCATTTATGCAGATACAAATAGCGAATATAGTTTGCCTGTTATTCAAACTGAAATTGTTATTTAATATTTAAAGATAAATTTTTATTTTATGTAAATAATGCTACAAGGAAAATATATTTTAATTGAAAATTATAAAAATACAAATTCTGTTAATTTACTTTTAGATTTAAAATTTGTTAATTTTGAATCAATTTCAACTGCTGAATTTGCATTTGATTCAGTTAAACTTAAAAGAACCGGACCTACTGGTGAAACATGTGAATTAACTGGCAAGTTAGAAAACTCAATAGAAAATTTTTATGAATATAGTCAATACTTTAAAAAACAAATTCTCACAGTTTACAAGATTGCAAGGGATAACTTTGGTGCCCCATATAGTGCTCATTTAATTATTTTTACTGACAATTCTACAGGATGGATTGGATATGGTTCTGGTAAGCGATATATTAATGTTAAAATAGGATATTTGAATAATAATAATATGGAACTTGCAAAAACTATTGGTTGGTTTTAATTTATTATTAAATAATTTACACCAAATAAATTAATCTATCATATTAACCACTGCAAACCCAGTTGCAATACCAGTACCTATAACTATTCCTGCCCCAATTGCACCAACGGAAAAATCATTCGAGTTGTTATTGTAATTACAATCAATTACTGGGGTTAATTGTTTTTTTTTATATAATCGTTGAATTTTTATTTCAGGATGTAAAGGTAATACACAATCATGACCAATAATTAATTCTATTGATTTTTTCTTTCCTTTAGTTCCTTCGATATTATTTGAATAATAGACGGTACAATGTGACCACATATAATTATTTATATTTGATGAAACAACATACCTATTTAATATTTTTTCATCAAATTGGTCTAACCATTTCGCAGTTGCAGGAATATTTTGTTGATTAGAATATTCCGAACAATAAGCTTTAATTTTGGCCATTTCATCAAGTACTTCAGGACACTTTGCAATATTATGTTCAGGACATTTGCAAAAAGAACAAGTTGGCTTAGCGTGGAGTTTAATAGCAGTATCAGAAACTGGGACAGATACTGAATCTGAAACTACATTGGGTAAAAACTCAGGCTCGTCACTTTGAGGTAAACAAGTTTTCGTATTTGTCATACCAAATATTTTTTTAATAAAGTTTAACATTATTAAATTATAGTTAAACTATCTATTAACTTGGAAATTCAATTTTTTATTTTAAATAAAAGTTAAAATAAAAAATCACAAAGAAAATGTTTATTTACTTTTATTTCTCAGTATATCGAAAACTAACAATATTATCCATTTTAATTATCATTAAGGGTTGCAATAACCTTCAAATAAAACCAAACCCAAAGAATTAAACCATTGGGTACAAAAATAAATTAAACTTAGTACTGATTACACCATCACTTGCCAGCTACCTTGATTAGCTGTTTTTTAGCAGGTGGGTCAACATATGCAACATCTACTACATCTGTATAATTTAAAATTAATGATGGTTGCCACACATGACCTAAACATAAAACAGTTTCCAAAGAATCAAACCAACTAATTGCAAAAGAATTTCCTATACCATTTAGTTTTCTTCGTGCTTTATCTTCAATAAAAATTCTATTAGCTGAATAAGTTTTACCATCAGTTTCAATATTAATTACTGCACCAGACATTGCTTTAAATAATGGATTGGCTAGGGTAATATCTGGAAAAGTTAAGTAATTGTCTTCTGAAGAGTCGGAACTTTCAACCAATTCCATTGGAATTTCTTTAATGGTACTGTCTTGACTTTCCATTAATCTTAGTTTTCCCCATGTTCCCCCATAAATTCTAATGTTAAAATATGCATCCCCTTGCTCCAAATAAATATTAAATTTATGTTCAGGGCTTTGAGAATTTTGCCTTGGTTTTACTTGTCCTGTTTCCCGGTCATAAAAAACCTGGTATCTTTGTGTATCCAAAATCACCATGCCCAATAAACCTGGCATAAAATCTGGAAACTTAGTTTTTTCTATGTCTATTTTCCGTTCAGGAAATTCACGAACAATATGTTCAACTGATAATTCATGAGGATAAGGTACTAATGACTTATAATATTCCCTGATATCGTGAAACCCAGTTTTGCCCATTGGACCATATCCGCTATTTGCTCCTGATATAAATTTCTTGGGGCATTTGTATGGTAATGTATGTCTTAACTTGTATAAATCAGCTTCAAGAGCTTTATAAGCAAGTTGGGCTTTAGTTTCCCGGTCTAATTCCTTAGCTAGTTGGTCCGGGGTAAATTGGACAGTGTAGGTGCATGATTTAGCTAGCCGGGAACTTTCCCAAAAAAAGTAACCATACATATACATTTGCCCAAGTTTTTTTCTTGGACTAATTACTAAAACATTTGGTACAATATCTGCTTTTTTTCTTGATACCTGGGCTTTAACATATTCATCTGTTTTTCCCATAAGAAAATCCAATTCGGTACCTATGGTTTTCAGTTCTTCTCTCCATGCTCTTTCTTGTTCCATTTGTTCTGCATTCCTAGCTTCAGATAAATCATGAATTATTCTGTATGAGTCAGTTGAAGTTACCACACACAGATTTTCCGGGTCAGTTTCCAAATGGTAACTACATAACCCATAAGGTAAATTATTTACTGGAACACATGGAATCCAATTATTTGACTCAAAAGACCAAAACCAAGTGTTTTGGGTTTTATCTGGGACCGGAAAATTTACCAAGTGACGTGAATTAATTTTTCCTGCATCATATTTGGTATCAGGATATTTTAATAGTATTTTATCACTATCCATCTCCTTTGTACTTGTTTCCATAATTTTACTATCATTATTTCCCATTAATAACACTTTAGTTTAGACTAATAGAAAAATAAATCAACTTTTTTTAATATTTAAATCATTGTTTGACAAACTACTTGATTAGCTGTTTCTTTAGCTGGTGGGTCAACATATGCAACATCAACTAGGTCAGTATAATTTAAAATTATTGATGGTTGCCACATATGACCTAAACATACCACAGTTTTCAAAGAATCAAACCAACTAACTGCAAAAGAATTTCCTATAATATTTAGTTTTCTTCGTGCTTTATCTTCAATAAAAATTCTATTAGCTGAATAAGTTTTACCATCAGTTTCAATATTAATTACTGCACCAGACATTGCTTTAAATAATGGATTGGCTAGAGTAATATCTGGAAAAGTTAAGTAATTGTCTTCTGAAGAGTCGGGACTTTCAACCAATTCCATTGGAATTTCTTTAATGGTACTGTCTTGACTTTCCATTAATCTTAGCTTTCCCCATGTTCCCCCATAAATTCTAATGTTAAAATATGCATCCCCTTTCTCCAAATAAATATTAAATCTATGTTCAGGACTTCGAGGATTTTGCCTTGTTTTTACTTGTCCTGTTTCTCGGTCATAAAAAACCTGATATCCCTGTACATCCAAAAGCACCATGCCCAATAAACCTGGCTTAAAATCTGGAGACTTGGTTTTTTCCATGTCTATTTTCCGTTCAGGAAATGCACTTACAATATGTTCAACTGATAATTCATGAGGATAAGGTACTAATGACCTATAATATTCTCTAATATCATGAAATCCTGTTTTACCCATTAGACCCCATCCGCTATTTGCACCTGATATAAATTTTTTGGGGCATTTGTATGGTAATGTATGTCTTAACTTGTATAAATCAGCTTCAAGAGCTTCATGAGCTAGTCGGGCTTTAGTTTCCCTAGCTAATTCATCGGCTAATTGGATCGGAGTAAATTGGATAGTGTGAGTGCATGATTTAGCTAGCCGGGAACTTTCCCAAAAAAAATAACCATACATTTGACCAGGGGTTTTTCTTGGACTGATAACTAAAACATCCGGCACAATATCTGCTTTTTTTCTTGAAACAACAGCTTTAACATATTCATCTGATTTTGCCATTAGAAAATCTAATTCTGTACTTACGGTTTTCAGTTCTTCTCTCCATGCTCTTTCTTGTTCCATTTGATCGGAGTTTTTGGCTTCAGATAAATCATGAACCAATCTATAAGAGTCAGTTGATGTAACCACACATAAATTAGCTGGATCAGTTTGCAAATGATAACTACATAACCCATAAGGTAAATTATTTACTGGAACACATGGAATCCAACTGCTCGTTTCAAAATCCCAATACCAAGTATCTTTGGTTTTATCCGGGGTTGCAAATCGAACCAAGTGACGGGAATTAATTTCACCCGCATCATATCTGGTTTCTTTATAAATAGTTTGTGATAGTTCCGCATTATTAACATAACAACTCTCACTCCCTTCAACACTATCTTTATTTCTCATTGAAATATGTCAAACTCCTTGTCAAATAAATTAAATATCAATATTTTTTTATAAATACAATAAAAATAAAATAAATTTCCATAATATTTATTTTATTTTTATCTTGATTCAATATTAGGATTTGCCAGCAAAATTTCAACTAATGTGTTTTGCTTATTGTTAACCCATTCATTAAATTCAGCTGGATTTTTTAATTCTGGGTCAGGTGGTGAATATACCAATCGATATGTTCTGGAATATTTATTTTGTTTCTTGTTATAATAATTATCAATCAAACTAACTTCTTCAATATAATCACCAACTTCATTTCTAATTATTTCATAAAAATCATTTTCGTATAACCATTTTTTTTGAATCTGTTCGTCAAGTTCTAACTGGTCGGTTTTAACATAAAAACTTACATCTTTATAAATAGAAGGAAGCTCAGAATATGGAATAAATTTGTTTAATTTACCATTTGCGTATTGGGAAATAAATCTTGGATGTTCTGACCAAATGTAACGAATGTCAGGAATTTCAGTAAATATCATCGCTAAACGATCTAATCCAAATCCTGCAGCAATTGCTTTTTTCCCGGTAATTCCATTTGCTTCCAAAATTGCAGGTTGAACAACACCGCATCCTAAAATTTCAAGCCATTTGTCTTGAAACTTTACTTCAATTTCAAATGATGGATGTGTAAATGGGAAATAATCTGGGTTAAATCTGAATTCACAATTTGGAAATAACCAGTTAACCAATTGAGATAATATGGTTTTTAATTCTGCTTCAGGATCAACATGAACATCAACTAAAGTTAATAATTCCATTTGATGGAAAACCGGATAATGTCGTGAATCAATTTCATCTTTTCTGTAAACATCACCAGTTACAATAAAACTTGTTATTCCACGCGCAAGTAATTCATTTTGATGCGCAGATGTATGAGTTCTTAAAACAGTAGTTTCATCAACATAATATGTATCTGATTTACTTCTTGCTGGGTGAGATTTTGGAATAAGTAATTTATCAAAATTATCGCCAACACTAACAATTGAACTTAAATTATCAAAATATTCAAATTTATAATTTGGTAATTGAGAAAAAAACTTATAAATATGGGACTTAATAATTTGAATTGGATGATTTGGCAAGTTATGAAGTTTTCTATTTAATTTTTTCTCAATAAATTCTGGTATGTTAGAATATTTTGACTTTAAAATTTCCCCATTACCTTTCTTGTCATTACTACTTTCTTTATTATCCATTGTACATTATTGATTGGTCCCATTAAATAAATAAATCAACTTTTTTAATATAACATATATAAAAGTAATTTTCCCCATATAATTATTATACAAATGGAAAAATTAAAAGGCTTATCAAATTTAACTAATGGAAAACAAATTTTAAATGAAACGATATGTATTGGAACTAATACATTGGAATCGTTACAAGCGCAAAAAGAAACTCTTGAAACTATTGAAGATACTTTAGAAGCACATGAAAATACATTAAATAAAACAATGCGCACACTAAGATCAATGGAATGGTTTGGTTGGATTGCCAATGCATTGGATTTTTCAACTGGTATCAATAATACTAGTAATCAAAATAACCAAACGGAAAATTTTGTAAATACAAACTGGTTAAATACTCCAGATACAGTTAAAACTATTGGCAATACAACCCACATTTCTAGTTCTAATGCAATTATTAGCCAACAAGATAAGGATTTGGAATTAATTGACCAAGCTCTTGAACAATTGCATCTAATTAGTACAACAATGAACACCTATTTAATTACAAACCAAGAAACCTTAAATCAAGTGAATAATAAAACTGACAGAGTTAATGGGATGACCTTAGCTTGTAGTTTAAAATCAGCAAAAATTTCTGGTTCATATGGGAAAAACCAAAGTATCCAATTAGGTACTTTCCATTTTGTTGATGTGATAACCGGAGCCTTTTTAGCAGTAGAAAACAACTATTTAATATTAACTGATAAACCCAGCCTTTCGTCCCAATTTTCTTGTGAACTACGAAATAATAATTTAATTGGAATTAAAAATGTATCAACACTAAAATATATAGGTACAACTTTGTTGGGTTCCATCAAAGTAGCAGGAGAATATTGGGGACGAATGGAAGACTGTTTTATTGATTTATCTGGTCAACCAACTGGTATATTAGTTGTTGGGAGAAATTGGGGTTTGGGTGCATGGATTAAAAATACTACTGGGTATAATAACTATTTTACTGATTCAACAACTGGATCCCATGATAAAAATTCTATGTTAGTTGTTAAAGCTTGTAAAATTACTAATGAAAATTCTAACTAATATTAGAAAAGTTGAATATTAAATTTATTAATCTATTATTAAAATAATTTTTAATGAAGCCAGCTCTCCATGCACATTCTGAATATAACTACTTAAAAAATAACTATATGTGTAATAATGAAAATTCAAATCCATTTAAATTCACATATAACAAGTCAACAAAAAAAATTAGGTTTGTTAATTCAATAGCTACAAATTCTCGTGTTATTAACAGACAACCAGGACAACACTTACTCAAATGCACATACAATGTATATTTAAGATCACATGATGGATATTGTTCGGAAGTAGAAGATTATGAACAAGTAGGTTATGAAAATGAAACTCAAAAGTTAATTTGTTTGTATTTTCACATTCCTTCTGATTTATTTGATGAATCTGGTATGCTTGATGAAAGTTTACTTGATAATGATGGAAATTTAGTTAATTCAGAGCGTACTTGCAAATATTTTTCCAAATGGTCTGATGAATCTTCTTGTTGTGGTGTTTGTGGATATACTGATTTATATATACCTGAATATATTGAATGGGTTAAAATTGTTTAAACCATAAAAAATTTTAATTTAACTTTATTCAATTAGTTCCAAAAAAATATTATAGAAAAAATTGGAAAAATTGAATTTGATTTAATTTATAATTTGAATTAAATTGTTTATGAATCACCAAATATTTAATATTAATTTTACTGAAAACGAAGTTTTTGTTACTCATTGTCCAGACCAACGTAAATTTACTAATACAATGGATATTGAATTCACAACACATGGATTTAAAAAATTAAATGGAAAAACTATTATTAAAGAAAAATTGGAGGCATGGGATTTTACGTACACAATTAGTCCGTATAGTTTAACATTAAAATTTAAAGTAACTTATGGATCCAAATCTACGCACTATTCGATGTGTTTACTAGAATTTTTTGAAGAAATTAAAATATCCAATGAAATAGTATTATTACCCGAATTAACCAATACACTTTGGGCTTTAATTAACAAAGTAAATAATTTGTCAGCTAGGCTCGACGATAAAGAAGCTGAAGTTGCCAGATTAAATACAACAATTTTTCAACTTAAATTTGATCTATCACAAAAAGCCAATATGCAAGAATATTAAAATTACTTACTTGCCTTTAATTAAATCAAATCAAATTAAAGTCATGTTACCTATTGACATTATTGAATCTATTTCTTCCATGTTATTATCAAGTAATTCTAACTTTGCATTAAAAAAATTAATTGTATTACGCATACGAAATTTATCTTGATAATAAATTTTTTTAGTTTCAAATAATGTTTTAATGTATGATTTTGCTTGATTAAAAATTGGAATTTGAATATAATTTATTTTATAATTAAATATATCGGTTATTTCTATTGAACGTAACCAATAAACATGAATTTGAACGTGTTCATTTAGTTCAATAATAGTATCGCATAATATATTTGTTTTATTTGTTAAATATTCCTCGGGTTTTTTTATTGGTAGGTAAGTAAACTGAGAATTTGAATTAATTGATAAATATTTTATTATAGTAAAATCTGATGGTTCTGCTTGATTAAATTTTTGAATTAGTAAGTAAACAGTTGTTTTATGTTTGGCTTGTTCAAAGTAAGAATAATTACTTATACACTTATTTAGTCCAATTACACGATGAGATTTATGAATAGGTCGAACTGGTTCTTTCATTAAATAATAATTTTATTAATTAAATTTATTATTTAATCAATTTTTTAAACACCAATATCTGGGTTTGGCTTTTGATTTAGTTATTTATTATTTTATTTAACTTACTGAATTAACTTTTATTATTTTTATATTCTAATATAATAAAAAAATGAATAATTATTATGCTAAATACATTAAGTACAAAATTAAATATATGTCACATAAAGATAAAAACGAAAAAAAATTTAAGGAATTTATTAAATCAAATGTATCAGATGCAATGATACATATTGATTTTTTGCACGATAACGCATCTGCAAAAGTAAAAGGTAAAGAATTTTATGATATGGTTAAAAATAAACCTGTAAAAATTTATTCAGGTGCAAAGCCAACCGATTTGGAAAATTTTATGCATAACGAGCTAGTTGATTTAGCAGTTGATGCTGATTCCCATTCTGTTTTTGCAAACCAATTTGCTAATAGTAAAACAATAACTAAGTATAAAGATTTATCAGAATATACATGTGTATTAGATAAATCTGTTGATAATCAGGAAATGGTATTGAAATTAAAAACAATATTTAATATTACTCAGTTTGAAAAAACATTTGTTGGTAATTGTGAACAATTTCTTAATTCAACTGGACAAATTGATAAAGCATATTTAACGCCAAATTCAAATTTAAAACATGAATATTTAGCACAAGCAATTAAAATTGGATTGACTCCCATCAGTAAAAATCAATTAATAAACTTTAATGCACTTGATAAACCTGATGGACAAGTTGTTTTTAATGAATTAGTAAAAATTAAATTGTATATTGAAGAAACTTTAAAATCAATTGGAAAAGTTAAAAAATATTTTACTCCGGACTTTTTAATTAAATTTATTACTGATTTGTCTGGTGGAAAAATTTTATTAAATGAAATAAATAATTCAAATGATATTAAAACTAAATATTTAGGAACAACAGATGAAGCAATTAAAACCAGAAACTTAATTGAAAAAATTGTTTTTTCATTAAAAGAAGCAAGAGATATTTACTATGTCGAAGAAATTAAAAAATTGATGGAAATCAATCCCAATAAAAAATATATTTTGGTTTCTGGTGATTTAGTTCAATCATATCGTGCAATTTGTGCAAATATATCAACAATCAATGTGGTTTTGACAATAATAAGATTTATGGGAATTTATAAATCTAACAAGCTAAGTATTATTGGAAATCCATTTGAATTAGTAAGTTCAAACAAAAACATTATTAATAACTACATGACTGATACCATTAAAAAAAATATTATTAGTATGATTTTATCGAATCCAATTATTAATTTGAGAAAATCAAAAGCATTTAGTGCAAAGTATTTTTTTGATAATTATGAGCAAATTTACACTAGGGATTTTATGGTTGGAATGGCTGAGATATTTGTTGATGACCCCGGTATACCTGGGCCAACAGAACACTCATCAACCGAGCTAAACCTGGAAAAGAAAAAAGCCTATATGGATTATTTACTGGATTTTGCCTCTAATAATATTGAAAATGAAACTGATTTATTGTATGTGATAAAACATATTAAATCAAAGTTTGATCTTGATTTTGCTTTTGATTTGGCAATTAATAGTATCAATTGGCAAATTCAAGCTAATACTTCTGATTTACCTGTCAAACCAACAGATAAACCAATTGAATCGTCAACTTGGCAGTTTCAAATATTATATTTATGTACTGTTTTTAAAGGTTTTAGTATGATAGAATACATTATCCCAGTTGCTAAAAAGTTGTATCCAAATAAATTTAATTGGGAGGAAATTGAACAGCTTAGTTAATGCAATTATTAATAGACATAATTACAGGCTCTAAAGCCTAATAACACGTCTAATACGCCTAAACATCAATATCTGGGTTTGGCTTTCGCTTAACTTTACCATCAGTATAAATTCCATAATATTCCCCTGTAATTTTATCATATACATTTGAATCTTTAACTATATATGATTTAGATTTTATTTTAATTTCTATTTGCACACTATCAGGAATTTCTTCGTTGTCATCGTCTGAATCTGAACTTAATGTTGAATCATTTGAATCTTCCATCGCAATTATACGAGATTTAATTGGTAAATTATCAGGGTTTTCAAATATTTTTTTTAGTTTTTCTTGTTTACGTTTAATTTCTTCATCTTCTGAATTTTCTGTATCAGAATCATCGGATATTTCGTTAAAATCAACTCTTTTAAATTCTTTATTATCGTCTTGTTGTTTATTTTTTAACGAAGACCAAGTTTTTTGAATTAAATCTTTATTATTATAACTAATATAATTTAATTCATCATAATACCTTTTCATATATTTTCGGTTTTGAAATAGTAATTCTCTTAAATTTTTAACTGTATTTGTATATTCTTCTCTTTCCTCTTTTTTTAATTTTGTATTTTTTGTTATTTTATCAAGTTTTTCCAAGTAAGAAACCAATAACTGATCAAATAAAGTAAGTTTATCTGTTTTAACTATTGAATTTGTTTCAGGATTTATTACAGATGCGTGTTTATCGTTTAATGCGGTCACGCAATAAGAGTGGTTTTCTGGTATTTCTACATTAAAATTTAATTTTTCGGCCATATGTGTTATGCAGATTAATTTTTTACTCATTATTTCTTTTGAAATATCTAATGTTAGTTTTTCTATATTTTCTTTACCATGTGCATTTATAACTAGTTGAATATTATTTGTTGTGTTGTTATTATTTATTATTTTTTGTGGATTTTTTTTCTAAAGTGTTTACCTTTTCTGTTAGCTGATTAACTTTTTCTTCTAATGATATTTTTTTTGAATTAATTTCTTTGCATTTCTGCATGTGTACCCACCTATTTTGTCTTGAGTTATATTGTTTATCACAATATTCACATTGGTATTTAATTGGTTCATTGCTATTTTTATGAACAAGTCTATTGTGTTTTAATAGACCGTTATGTGTTTTATAGCTCATGTTGCAAATTTCACAAACAAATTTTAATTCAATTTCGTTAGTTTTTACATTAGTTTCTTTACATAAAAGCATTTCTTGGTTATTATCTGATGATGAATTATTATTTGTTAAATTTATTGGTTGATTAATATTTGTCTGCGATATATCATCAGCTGTTGTTTGTAAAATTATTCCATTATTAACAATTATTTCCGCAATTTTACTTTTTTCTTGGTTATTTGATTGACTATCATGCTTATTGGTTGTATTAAAATTATAACCTTTGGTAATTGATAACACATCCATTATCATTTGTTCAACATCACCCATAAAATATTCGGTGCCATATTCAGTTATTTGTTTAAATTTGGTTTTAAACAGGTCTTTAATAATTTTTTCTTTTTCAACACAATTGTCGCACTTAACATGTAATATAAGTTCTGATCCTGTAGGATATTGTGCAAAGCGTTTCAAACCTTCTTGTTTGGTTTGGCCAATTTTATATATGGATTCCTTTAATTTGATTGACTCCCGGGTCTGTAGTAAATATATATAGCTCATTGAATTAAGTTAATAATTATAATATATTGAGTAATTTATATTTTCAATTTTTTAGTACCATTTAAATCCAAATAAAAATTGAATTAGTAAAACTTTTCATACATATCTATTAAAATTCAATGAATACATATGAATGTGTGAGTGAATTAAATGAAAGTTTTGTAGTTGAACAATCGGAAATTTTAAATAATAATTTAGGTCCATATGTTCCATTAGAAGTGCCACCAAAAATTAGCAATGTTAACCAAACCAGTCAACCCAGCCATACCAATTTAATAAAAGAGCCTGAATTTTTTGTTAATATACCTGATGTTTATTATCTTAAATTCCATAAATTAACTGGTGCAAAAGTTTTATCCTGTGTAATTGAAGGAACCCCAATTGAAAAAACAACTTGGTCTAACACAATTAGAACCCTATACAAACAAATTGCTGATGGTGCAAGAATAATTAAAGATTCAATTTTAGAAATAAAAACAGTTAGAAAAGTTGATGAAGGTTTTACTTTTATTAAAGATTTAGGTATCAGTGTGCACGTGAAGGAACTTAGAAAAAACTTTGTTAGAGAAATTTTTACCCAAGCAAAAGCAAATAATTTGTCTGTGTGCATGAAAATCGAACTAACCAATGGTACAGGTTTGATTATTAATATTACCAAAGCCAAATAAAAAATATTGATGATTATTTTATTTTATAAATTAAGCCATATAACTTAATGGAAATGTATGAACGTGTTCAACATGAAAATGGTGATATTTTGCTTAAAAAATTTGTTGTGGACATATCTAAATATAACATTGTTGTTCAATCTGATGGAGACAAATTGTTAGTTAAGAAAAAAAATATTGTTATAAATAGCATTAACTTATAAAAAAATTATAATTTTGCCCATGAAAAAATTATTACCTGTTTAATAAATGGGGTTGAACAAAATCAACTTAAATTTAAAAAAATTTTAGGCGAAGTTTATAATTTAATAAATAATGGTGTTGCTATTATTAAAAAATCAACATTAAATATTAAAACAACTGAAAAAACTGATGAAGGCTTTAGTTTTATTAAAAACTTAGGTATTAGTGTTCAAGGCTGTGATAGTAATAAATGTATTAATGAAATTTTTATACAAGCAAAAGCAAATAATATTAAAGTTTGTATGGAGGTTGAATTGGAAAACAAAACAATGTAAACAATTGATATTTAAAAAAATTGATGATTTATTTACTTAAAACCCATTAAATTATTTCCAATGGACAAATATAATATTGACAAGAAGGTGGATAAATTAGTGGAAAAGCATTGGGACATGATAGTTCAAAATCTTACTGCTAAACAGGTTAAGGAATCAATTGTGTCAGAAATTGATGGGCTTGTTGAAGAATTATTTGCTGATAACAAACTAGGTCCAACCGATTTTACCAATTGGTTCCAAGAGCCCTGTATGTGGGATTATGAAACTCAAGAAGATTATGACCAAGCAGTTGAAAAAGCAGAATTGGACCAAGTACTTAACCCAGTTTTTCATTGGTATTCAGTTACTAAAAAAGGTTTTGGGTTATTTAGAACATGCGGGGATCCAGTTGCTGAATATAAAGGAATTTATATTTGGGGACGAACAACCAATGGGTCAAGTATTGTTGAGGATTTTACCAATAATAAACGTAAAATGGATTTGATGAGTAAAATATTAAAGACTGATAAAAAATAATTTAAATATTAAATAGCTTAACTTTTATTTATTTTTTCTTTTAGTTTTAAGTATTTGAGTTTATATTTAATGTATTTGTAAAAATATAATCTTGATGGTTCAACTTTATTACCATATAATAAAAGTTTGTTTGATTTTTTAATTTTTACTTGTGTGTTATTATCATTAATTGGTAAAATAATAAATGAATCCATAGTTAAATTTGTTGGTGGAATATAATTATAAACATAATTGTTTATAATAATTGGTGTTCCGGTTAATGCCATTTATGTTTGTAGTAATGCATCACTTGTTTGTATACTTATATAATGCTTTTTACATATTTTTGCCTGAATCCAATCTCCATAACGTTTAAATCCAAATAATAAAAACAGCAACAAACCAATTGAATTATCACAAAGTTTAATTTTATCTAATGCGCATTTATTAATATTTATTATTTCATCTGTTTCATGTGTTGTATTATTATTTAAGTATCCAATGCATTTGTCTGCATATTTTTTAATATTTGGGGCATCATTACGATTAACTTTTAATATTATATCATTAAATTCGCAAATAAAAGTTTTGTCATTTAATAAAAAGCAATATTTTACATCCAAAAAGTTAATTACTAAGTCTTCATTTTGTGTTGTTTGTGTTAATAATAATTTTCCGAAACTGTCATTATTTTCAAAAACATCAATTATGTTTGTTGATTTAATAATTTTTTCAGGGTTTGACATTGTATTTGCACCATCAAAATGTTTTTTGTTTACATTAACAATTTGATATAAGTATTCATTTATATGATATTCATGTAACATTAATGAGTTAATATTCATATCTTGTGTGTAAATTATTGGGTAAGTTATATTTTGATTTATTTTTAAGCATTTCTGAATTATTGTGTTTTTATTTTGTTTAGTTTTTGGTATAATTTTATCAATAAAAAATTTATTAATTGGTCAATATTATTTTTATTGGTATTTTTGCAATTATAAATAAGCCAATACAATGGTATTCTTAGTTGAAGAATACTTTCGTTACTAAATAATGATAAATTAAATATATAATTAAAATTATTAATTATTAATTATTAATTATTATAGATTTAACTTCATCTAAATTTGTCTGTTGTTTAATAATACTATGGGTTAAACCATAATTTAAAAAATCATTAAATATTTTTTGTTCAAATGACTCGTTATTACTTAAATCAATTTTATTTAAATTATTACTATCAAAAATATGTCGATATTTATTCATAAGATAATTATTTTCATCAAACAATATTTTTGATTGAAAATATTGTTTAAATTTGTTAAAATTTTTAAAATTATTGTTAATATTTTTATTTTTTCCAGAGTATCTTTTATAAAAATCATGGTAATTATCAAGAATTCCCAACATTACTATTGCATTTTCCATTATAAATATAATAGTAAATAAATATTACATACTTTTTCCCCAAAAAATAACAAAATTAAGATATTCTAATAAGCTTTCAAATGCTGATACAATTTCATTATTTGTGTATAAATTAGGTCCAATTACAAAATTAACAAAAATATGTTTATTAGTTTTGTCATAAATAACCTCGTCATCGTTATCTGTGTTGGTTTTAACACAAATATCATCCCCTGAATACTTTGCTAGTAACAAACTTGTATAGTCATAAGAAAAGTCTAAGGCTAAATATTTTTTTAGTTTTGCTTTTGTTAACTGATATTCACTTTCTGGATATTTACAAGATATATATGCTTTTATTTTTTTATTTGCAATAATATTTGGATAATACTGATAAATTGTCTTAGTATTGCATTTTTTTAAAATCTCATACATTAATTTGAATTTAATTATTGAATTAATGTCATCAAAATTAAAATTATCTTTTAGTGCAAACAAATTTAATAAATATCCAATATCCCAATCTGAACCGTTGTCATATTCAATATAAATTCTTTCTAATAATCGATTAGAATTAATGTCGTAACCTGATTTTCCAATTATATCAACTTTATTAAATTCTTGATTTCGTAAACAATCATATATAAATTCTTCAAACTTAACCGGTTTATAGATAAATTCAGTTGGTTCATCATATAATTCATTATTTTTATAAATTTGTAAAAACTGGTTAATATAATCTGTATTGGCCAATAACCAACAAAATATTTTAGTACCTGGATATTCGTTATCAACAACATATTTAATAAACTGATAATTTAACTGAATGTTATTGGATTTAAACAACTTCCATAGTTTTATTGATTGGGGGTTTAACATATATTTCCATATTGGAATAGTAATATTTGACTTAGTAACTTTGGTATCAGATATGAAAAACTTAGGTAAAAATATTTTGGTTAATTCTAACGAGTTAATTTGCATTTGTTTAGTTCGTATTAATTGAACTAATTGTTTTATGGTTAAACACTCCATTATTTAATAACAAGCTAATTTAATTCTAAATAGGTTTTTTATTTATTTTTTATTAAATGCTCTTATTATTTATTAAATAATTATTGAACTTGATTATTAATTATATAATTTTGGGGACGAACAACTAACGGGTCAAGTATTGTTGAGGATTTTACCAATGATAAACGTAAAATGGATTTAATGAGTAAAATTTTAAAAACTAATAAAAAGTAATTTAAATTAATTTAATAAATAGTTTCACTTAAAAAACTTTTTTCAATTGGGATTATATATGAATAATAAAAATAAATTTAAATTATGGACAAGTATGTATTATTCTAACCAAATACTCCATAAAACATTTAGCAAATATAGTCAATTTATTGATTTTGCAAATGGAAAACATTCCATTGGACCAAATCAAAAAGGTGGAGATAAAATATATTCAATAAATTATAAAAACCACGATTATAAATTTGATTATATTGAAAATGACAATATGATTGTTTTAGCTTCATGGGATAATCCAAACAACGAATGTGTTGGTATTCATATTGATAAAACTAGTTTTATTGCTAATATTAACTCAATTAATGCCGATATGCCAAGTTGTGTTCATTCGGTAACACGTGTTGGTACAATATTACTTAAAATAACAATGGGAATGCTTAAAAAATATAAAAATAAATTAGGAATTAAAGTAATTACACTAAGTGATAAAAGTTATTTAAACTGTAACGGGAAAACCATAGAGTTGAGCTATTTAAGTGTACTAGCAACTGGGCAAACCTGGTGCAACTCTTTGTTAACAAAGAGTCACAATTCCGAAGGAATGTATGGTAAATATGGTTTTAGACCATTTAAATACGAAAATAATAGTCAAGTTGTTTCACACGAGTATTTACTTCAAGTTTATAATACTAATATAAAAATTATGGACGAGATAACTATTAGCCAAGTAAATTGGAACCAATATATTGAAAATCAAAAAGTATTAAAAGCTATTGAGGAAATTATTTTAGTAAAACCATCTATGTTAGTAAAAGAATTTATTAAAAACATTTTATTAGATTGGAATAAAAATTGTGACCTAATAAGTAAAACTTATATAAAATTATTTAATGATATTGGATTAATACATACAGGTACCTTATATGGAAAATTTATTTAATGGTTAAACTAATAAAATAACTACATCATATTAAATTAATAAAAAATATTGATAATTAATTTATTTGCATGACTAGATGTTTAGGTCTAATTAATGGAACTATCAAAAGAAAATATTAAACAATTGGCTATTGTAAACTGGATTGAAGCTAATGTTGTTTCTTGTATTAATCAATTAGTACCCGAGTTATTCACAGAAGGTAAAATTGGATCTGAAGATTTTTCAAATTACTGGGAAACACCAAATCTTGATGATTATGAAACTTCCCAAGCTTATTGGGAAGCAGTTGACAATCCTGAGCCACAAGAAGTATACGAATGGTATTGTGTAACTCAACCCGGATATAACTTTTTTAAGTTGTGCGGGGATCCAGTTGCCAAATATAAAGGCATTTACATTTGGGGGCGAACTAGCACAGGACAACGCATTAGTGTAGATTTTATTAGTGATAAAACCCGAATGGATATCATTAATAAATTTTTATAGTTTAACCAAATGTTAGTTTAGTTATTATACCAGATATTACAATACATCTTATAGTATTATAGTAAAAAACTTCTTCTTCATTATCATAATTAAATACTAATATATTATATGGCGCAACATCTTCTTTTAATTGTTTTGCAACCTGTTCAGTATATGGGCTTCCAATATATGAGTTTAATTTAGATTGGCTAGGTTTCGCAATTTTGCTATTAGAGTTAAACATATTTACAATATTATCAAATTAAAACTTTAAACCAGTTTAACCAAATTTTAAATTGGTAATTTTACCATTTGCAACCACACATCTAATTTGATTTATCCAATAATTTTCCAAATAAAATCTACTGGGTTCACATAAACTTACCCGGTAAGGTGCAAATTCTGTTTGTATTTGTTTAACAACCTCTTCTGTATACTCACGCCCAATGTAACTCAATAATCGGTCTCTTCTTTCACTCATTAATTATTACAGAAACTAAGTCTTTAAATATAAACCTAACCAAAGCACAATTTAGTAATTTTACCATTGAAAACTACACATCTAATTTGATTTTCACAATAATATTCTAAATAAAATTCATCCTCTGGACATAAACTAATAGTCCAAGGTGCAAATTTTCTATTTATTTGTTTAACAACCTCGTCGGTATACTCACATCCAATATAACTTTGTAACTTGTTATCCTCAGAATCACTCATTGGTTTTAATAGTAAACTTGTCTTTAAGTCGAATTCCAATTCTCTTAACTGGGTACTTGATGTTCCACATATTCGAGGAATTTAAACTAATACTAATGGTTTAAGACCATTTGACGACCTTAATTGGTTAATTTCCTGGCCGGTTTTAATCGTTTCATCAGACAAAACCAAACATTCTAATGTGGAATCAGATATTCCAATTGAGTATTTATCATAAATTAACATTAGCGTAACCTTAATGTAGGATTTATTTATTGATTGAATATACTGGTTTACTTGAGCTTGACGCTTGCCAACCGGTTCAATTAATCGAGACAGCTTTTTACCCGCACACATGGAATTCCCGGTTATTCCAATAACTAATTCCCCGAATTCAGCTGTAACCTCAAAAGCCTTGTCCAATAATAATTTATGCCCCTGATGTAATCTATCAAATGTTCCGGCAACTAAAACTCGATTATACATACTTATATTAAACTAATTAAATTATAAACCCATTTGCTTTTTAAATAAATTCAAAGTAAATTTCCAGTTCAACAGAGTTATCTAAGCAAATTGAATTAACTGTTGTGAAAAATTTTTCTCCAACAAGTCCAATGATTTTTTTACTAAGGTTTTTAATAATAATTTTTTCAGGAGTAAGTTCACAGATTCCACCTCGAAGAGAATCCTCAAGTGCATCAAGATTATTTCCAAACCATTTTGGCGCACGTGTGCTTGCACAATAATCCACATAAAAATCTTTGGGTGTTTGCCAATTGGAAGCATCCAATGTAATAGTTATTTTTGTATTTTTTTCCGATACCATTATAAATAATAAAATAATGTTTGTTTAAATAATTATAGTTCCAAAAAAACATATACGCATTGTAGAGGCTATTCATATTTGGTAAAATCTATTGTAGTTAATGGTTCGCCAAATAAAACTTGATAATATTCGTTACACATTGCGATTGAATCATGTGTTGTTCTATTTACGAATTTTTTAAAATCATTAGTATGTCTACTCATTGTTGAGTAACTTTTGTTAAAATAATAATTATAGTAATCAAGTATTTGGTTTTGTTGAACTTGTATCTTATTAATTTTATCCAAGTTTTCACTATAATTTGGACACAAGTTTAAAAATTCTTTTATGGTTTCAAATAAACTATTAGGCAATGTATCGGGTTTTTTTATATAATATTTTGGATTTGTAAGTTTTGGTGCACTTTGATAAATAGAATCAATCCAATAATCAGGAATGTATTGTGATCTTAGCTCAGGATTTAATAACTCAGCTTGACCAAAATCAATCACATAAACTTTAAAATTAATTTTACCCTTAACAGATTTAAATCCAATATTATTACCAAAATCGTATTTGTATTCAAACATTGTTTGTTGTTCCTCAATAATAAAATTATTTATATTAATATCATTATGTACAAATCCACAAGCTTGAAAAGCAAGTAATTGAGCACACAAGGCTTGATTTAATAAATTTTTCATTGCATCCAACGATATTTTTTGTTTTAATAGTTTGTCTAATTTATTTGCTTTATAATATTTCATTACTTCTAAGGTAACATAACCATCAGATGATTTACCATTACAAAACCCTTTTGCAGGTTTTCCATTAATAATATAATCTGTATCAAGTATATCAGTAGATTCATTACATTCAATAGTACAATAAACTAAAGGAAAATTAGGAATAGATTGTAACTGCTTATTAATAATTTTTAATTTACCGTTAGAATTAGAAGTTACACGAACTAAAACATCTTCTTTATCAACCATTCGTGCTAAAATTTGTTGAGCATCAGATGAATTTGTTATAAGTGGTTTTACTGGTTTTAACCATTCGTTTGTTGGAATAACATAAGCCTTTTTATCGGAATTACTTAAACATTTTAAAGGTTTGGATTTATTTGATTCTTTTTCCATTATATTTAACTAAGATAAAAATTATTTTAGTTAAACAAATTGACTAATTTATAAATTTGTTACTGTTGGTTTTAAATAAAACCCGCAATAATCTTTACATGTGTTCGCATGTGCTTGTATATTTTCTTGGGTATAACAGTTCCGACATAAATTATAAACATCAGGTGGCTCTGGTTTTTCTTCTTCATCTGACTCTTCGTCCCCAGATTCTCCAGCTAATTCTTTGCACACGGTGTGGTCACGCACAACCTCACACTGTTTACAAAAGTAAATATCATCATAACAATGGTTATCACCACAAAGATCACAATTAAAACTACCAATTAAAGTTCTAATCATTTTAACACGGAATTCATCAGCTGATTTAATTACATCATCCATGTCAAATTCGTGTTTTTCCACATTATATGGTGGTTCTCTCCATGGAAATTCATATTGTCGGTCAGTTTGTAAATTAATTCCCTGAGTTTCGCAATCTAACCACCTACCATCAACTTCCCAAACTTGATTTCTCAAATATAAAATAGAATCACACATTGGACAATTAAAAAAACAATTTCCTGCGGGTGATAAATCAATATTGTGTTTTTTGTTTTTGGTGAATTTTATTGGCTTTGCGCCAAACATAGTTTTTAACTTGTTAATTGATTGGTGACAAGTTTCTTGATTTAAAAAATAACCCCAAGAAGTCCAACCGTCTTGTGATAATGTATAAAAATATAACCCGGTGTATTTATAAAAATGGACTTTAACTCCCTTACCTTTTACCTTGAACTTATAACCTGCTTTTAGTGTATATTTTTCCGGCTTTTCTATTTGTTCCATTAAAATATAATAGTTATTAAATCTTTAAATTAAAATCAAATTAAATAGGTAAATTAAATTAAATAGGTAAATTAAATACTCCAGAAGTTTTCAGTTGTTCAAATTGTTTTTGTGATTCACGGTATTGCTTTTGCAAGTATCGTGTTGCCCAGGCTCCACAAATTGATTCATTTGGCTTGTATCTAGTAAAATCAGGTTTGGACACATTGACTAAATACTTGTAATTCCAAAAAAATTTATCAAGCGCACTAGATTCGTTTGGATTATCGGATTCATCAAATGGACCATAATTTGCATTAACGAATTCCCTGGCTTCATAATCAGAACCAAATACTGGCAAATTATTAAAAAATTCTACTCGATAATAATCCCTTGGTCCAACCCCATGCCCAATCACATAATGATACCGGTTTTGCCCATCGCATTTTGCAAACACATATGAACAACGATTATAATGTAATTGTTCTCGGTATTCATCAATAAATAGGTAATCGCTAGGAATCCCACCAGCTTTAATTGTTTGGTCATGTTTTTCAAAATATTCATGAGAATACCAATAATCTCGTCCATAGTGTCTGGATAATTCTTCACCTGGTTGGATATCTCGTAAAGCCCTGACAAAAGTTACTCGGGGTTTCCCAGCAATTTGAGCTTCAAGACCAAATGTATTAGAAACATTAACATAGACCAAGTTACTGGCTGTCTCGGCTTGAGCATAATTTTCATCATATGACTTGGCAGAACCAGTATAACCTAAATCATTACACATTCTACTAATGCTGTCTT
>JACCDG010807895.1_pt1 | contig 36803 bp, 63 predicted proteins | sample 7442471 | NCBI WGS metagenome assembly JACCDG01 (sample SAMN15323444, study PRJNA562643) | freshwater metagenome | isolation source: river surface water | place: USA:Blue River Watershed | collected 2017-08-17 | reverse complement strand
TTTTCTCTGTGTGTACTTGAGTTTTGATATTGATTTTTTAAGAAAACGTGGGTTGTCGTATTTTTTACCATCGGATGTTACAAGGAATGATTTTATTCCCAAGTCAATGCCTACAGCCGTTGATTCTTTAATTTTTGGTTTTACCGGAGCCTGCTTATTGTTTTCAGCTAGTATTGATGCAAAGTATTTTCCGGTTGGGGTTCTGCTAATGGTTATGTTTCTGATTTCTCCCTTTATTTCACGGTGCAATACAATATCTATTCCTTTTTTGAATTTTGGCAGACTCAATTTATTTCCAATTATTTCAAATCCTTGTGGCACATGGAATGATTGGGAATCACGGTGTTTTGATTTATACCTTGGAAAACTAGCAATGCCTTTAAAAAAAGCCGTATACGCTCTGTCAAGATTAACCACAGCATGTTGCAAAGATTGTGAGTTGATTTCTTTTAACCATTCGGCTTCTTTCTTTAGGTCTGGAATTTGTTTTACCAAGTCAAAACAAGTCAAATTAACCTTTGAGCCTGCGTATGCAGTTTGTTTTGTCTCAAGCGCAAGATTATACACAAAGCGACAACCACCGATATGTTTATTTATCAGCTCTTCCTGCTTTGGTGTTGGATTAATCCGGTATTTATACGCTTTTAGCACAAATCAAATTTACTATTTTTATAAAAATACACAAAATATTTTAATTACTTTTATACACAAACCAGTGCGTATCGCTTATATCTCCCGCTTGAAAGAGGAGGTTTTACGCTCGGTTGGCATAAAAAATTAACAACAAACCAATGGAAGAAAAAAAACAAAACAGATTATCAACCAACAGAAAGTTGGCAATTGGGATAGATAAACCTATTGCCTTTTTCGACTTGGAAACCACAGGTCTTGAAATTTCAAAAGCAAGAATAGTTTCTATTTCTATAATAAAACTATATCCAAACGGAAGCAAAGAAGCAAGAAGTACAATCATTGACCCAGAAATTCCAATTCCAAAGGAGGCATCCGATATTCACGGAATAACAAACGATACAGTAAAGGGTAAGCCCAAATTTAAACAGCTTGCAAACGGTATCAGGGAATTTATTGGAAACGCATATATTGCCGGATTCAATAACAACAACTATGATAATGCTGTTCTTGCTGAAGAGTTTTGCAGATGCGGGATAAATTTCCCAAGCAATGTAAATCATTCAATTGACGTTGGAACTATTTTCAAGAAAAAAGAGGAGCGCACCCTCACTGCTGCATTAAAATTTTATTGCGGTCAGGAGCTAGGGGAAGATGCGCACAACAGTGATAACGATACTGTAGCTACTTTGGAGGTTTTCATCTCTCAGCTTGAAAGATATCCAGACTTAGCTCAAATGAGTGTTCAGGAACTATCCGAGTATTGCAAGTATGATGACAGAGTTGATTTTGCCGGAAAGATTTGCAGAGATGAAAATGGTGATTACATATTTAACTTCGGTCAGCATAAAGGCAAAAAACTCAAGGACGAAGAAAAATATGCCAAATGGATGCTTGCTAATGACTTTACGGAAAATACTAAAATGCATGTGAAAAAAGCATTGGGAATGATTCCGGATGAAAAAGAACAAGAATTAAATTTTGATTAAACTATGCCAAAAAAATTAAGCAAAAATCAAATTGAAGTAATAAATACTTTGAAAAAGTACAAAAACTCAAGGATAATGTTTGATGGTTATTTGACGGGAGATGTTGGCGTAAAATTGAAAATGAACACGGTTAAATCTCTGGAGAGAATTGGGATAATCGACGGTGGAAGGTTAACAGAAAAAGGACTGAGTATTGAAGTTTAGCGACAATATAGAGAAAGAAATCAAAATAATAATGGTAAATACCATTAGGGGGGAACTCGAAGGAATGAAATTTCCGGATGAAATAGTTCTTGACTTTGGAGCCGTGATTATTGACCCTAAGAAGTTTTTTGAAAGCCACCTGAATATTGTTGAACACAACACGGGGTATATTAAAAACATTTTTGGAGAAAGATTAACAAATGCTCTAAATGTAATTGGTATAGATGCTCACAAAATAAGGAAACAGGCAGAGAAATTTGTTTTAAAAAAATATGGTATAAATGGAAAGTAAAGTTAAAAAAGATGAGGGCATATTTGCTTGGGCTCACAATCCGGATGAGAGGATAATCATTCCTCAAAATGAAAATGTTGTTTCTGAAAATGAAAACGCAACAAAAAATCCAACGAGTAATGAAATAATTAACCTCAGCAAGGTGACAATTAACGCCGAGTTCATTGCAGAGATGAACAGGAGGGAAGATTGGATGGAAGTGCAAATTAAATTCTTCTTAAAAAAGAAAAAAAATGTATGAAGAAGATTTGATACTATTAATAGACAAAAATGGTGATAGGATTATAACCTCATTGGACTTAGATATTGTTGAAAAAATTAACAGTTTCCCAATTAAAGTATATCTAGCTAGAACCTTGTCTGATTCACACAAATTAAAAAATGGTAACGAATGAAAACAAAAATTTTAGAAGACAAAAAGAAAGACCTTTTTCTAGTTGACGTTACAACTATTAAAATTGAGGACGGGTTCAATGTAAGAACTGATTACGGAGATATCGAATGGTTAAAAGAATCAATCAGGGAAAATGGAGTTATTCAAGCTTTGAGATGCCATAAGACAGATGGTGAATACGTGTTGATTGATGGCCACAGAAGACACAGAGCATGCATGATGCTTGTTGAAGAGGGTATTCAAGTACGTGTTCCGGTAATGATGTGCGGTAAGAGCACAAGTCCGGAGCAACGTATTATTGAGATGATGACTCTCAATGAAGGGAAACGACTAAACCCTGTTGAAGAGGCAGAAGGGATAAACAGGTTATTGAATTACGGGTTATCTGATTCGGAGATTTCTAAAAAAATTGGGAAAACACTTTCTCATGTTTCAAGTATGAAGACGCTTCATAACCTTCCTGCAAGAATAAAAAACATGGTTCGTGATGAAAAAATCACAGCTACTTTGTTGATTAGCTTGATGCGGGAAACAAAAGATGTTGACGAGCTAGAAAAACTAATTGCTTCCGGACAAAATGTTTTGAACAACGAGATTGATGAATCAGAAAAAGCCTCTGGAGAATCTTCTAAGCAAAAGAAGATAACAAAAAAGCATATTGACATGGCAAAAAAGAAAACAAATTCTGTATCTGCCTTAAAAAAAGCTTTTGCGTTCGCAAAGAAAAGTAAATTGATTGTTCGTGAGGACAACAACGAACTTCATGTTTTTGCAAAAAAAATAATTTCTGGAGAACTTTCGAAAGAAGATTTGATATGGATGCTTTTTGAAGAAAAAACTAAAAAGGAACCTGTTCGAAACATTTCAGTAAAAGATAGACCATTCTCACCAGCCACTATTGATTAAGGCAATTAAAAACATCAATAAAATAAACCGATATTTAACGGGTTTCTTTTAACATTAAACCCCTTTTGAATATTGGTTTTTTGAATAAAAACACACTAACTTTGTAACACAATGGCAAAAGCAAAAAAAAAATCAGAATTCAAGAAGTATTTAAAATCAATTGGAATCACTCAGGACGACTTAGCAAACATGACTTATTTATCAGTTAAAACGGTAAATAAACTTGTCAACACTGGTATTGCCAACAAATCAGTTGTTCTGCTTATTTCATACGTTCTTGGGATAAATGAGCAAGAACTAAATGAAATGCTTAAAATTGAGAAACAAAAAACTCCAAGAAAAAAATAATTCCAATTTTAGATGGCTGGAAAGAAGAAGAAGACACGCAAAAAGAGAGGGAGACCTATAGGTAGCCGGAATAAGCGTGTCAATCAGTACGTCTACATACGGTCGTTAATTTGGAAAGAAAGAGGTAGCAAATACAAAAGCTTTTTTGACCCTGAGCTCATCAGCATGGCAAAAAGGCTTAATGATGAGTGTAAAACTCTTGGTACAGATTGCGATGCCGGATTAATTCTTTATTTTCATGATGAATGGATTGAGGGCGGTAATAGATACCCGTTACCGAACATTAGTCCGATTCTATTAGAAATAAGACCTTATTGGGAAATTAAGGACATAACAGATTTTGCCAGCGCTCAGGCAAATATCATGTTTTATTCCCCAATGCTTATAGCACCACCATCTGAATTTAGGAGCGTGGATTACGGCTCATACCGTACATCAGATGGAGGTAGGGATTATAGTATTTACAGAGGCTATTCTGAGTATTTTAAAGAGTGGGTTGACTGGTGCAATGAACAATACAGGAATTCTGGCGTTACTGATTCTGAAGAAATTGAGATTTATTTCAAAATAATACCTCCAACAGAATTTGATGAACAACGAGGGTTTTGGATAGTTGAAATAGTGTCTTGCACATCAGATGGCAGGATAAGTTCTTTTGGTTTTACTCCTACAGGAAGCGGTGGTGAAGGTGAGTTTACGTCTCCTGAAGAAGAAACCACAATTATTCAACATCCTCAAAGCGTTCAAGAGCAGGTTCAGCAAACAGAAACAGTACAAGAAAAAATTCAGGCAGAAGAATACCGTAAAGATAAAGAGCTTGAGCGTTTATTGAAAATGAAGGAAGATGCCAAGGATGATTACAAGTTCTGGAAGGACATGGATGACCGAGACGAAATGGAAGAGTCTAAAAAAAGAATCAAAGAAATAACAACCCTAATTGACAATCTGAGAAATGGCAGTTAGTCTTATCAAAGACAATTTTAGCACACAGGAAAAATTCCTAACAGATAACCGGAAAAGTTTTTATATACATCACAAGCGTGGTGTAAAAACTATTTATTTTGGCGGTAAGGCGGTAGCCGTGTCCAATGACAAAAAAAACAAGGTTAAAAGAAAAAAATTACTTGATAGAGAAATCGTTAATTTGATTGCCAACGTTTCCAAAAGCGTTAACAATTTTATTGTAAAATCAAACTTTGAAGTCGAACCTGAACAACAGATGCATCCCAGCACTTGGACAAACAATGATTTATATTACCAAATGCCCAAGGGAACCGAGTTCATTTATATTGATATTTCACATTGTTTCTGGCGCATAGCTTATCTTAAAAAATACATAAGCAAACGCATGTACCAATCGGTTCTCGAAAAACCACATCTAAAGACATACCGAAACATGGCTCTTGCCTGTATAGTTTCTGATTCATGGAGAGAATACATTATCAGGGGCGATAAGAGATTTACCATATACGAAGACAGGACAATTCACCGGACGGTTTATGACAATATTCGTTTTACGTGCTATAATTTGATGGGAGACATATCTGATATGATTGGAAGAGACAACGTGATAGGATATCGAACCGACGGTATAATCGTTATTCCATCTGTCAAAGACGATGTTATTCAGCTGATAAAAGACCATGATTTTGAGTGCACGGAAAAAAAGATAACAAAAATGGATGACTTTTATTATCTTACAAACAAGGGGGCGAAAAAACACATTTAATGATTTAATCGTATATTTACGGTTAAATTGATTTAAAATGAGCCTTCAAACAATTGAGATAGAAGGGACATACAGTCCTACTCTGGATATCGGGGTTATTTTGGTTGACACACGTACTAGTCCGTGCACGATAACGCTCCCGAATATTGTAAATTCAACGGCTGACGATATTGGATACAAATTAATTATCCAAGACAAGTACAATAATGCATCTGTCAATAACATAACGGTTGTAGGTCTTCAGGACAAGAAATTAATGGAGGAAGTTCCATTGTATTGAATTCAAACGGAAGCGTATTGGCTCTACAACCATTTGCTAATATTTATTGGGTTGGATTTCCGATAGGAACTGGCTCATCATCTTCACAAAGAACAGGTATAATAGAAGTTCCATTGACTCTTTTTCAAAGTGGAGCAAATTACTACGGAAAGATGAACAGCGGGTTCAATGTTTTATTAGGAGATGGAAGTGATTTTTCTATCACAAACAATGTAGGAGCTGTGTCTGATACAATAAAATCTTCATCAAATATAATAACTAGAGTTGGTCTAATTTATTATCTCCAGTGCATTACTCAATCGGGTAGTGTTCGTGCTTTTGGTTCATTATTTGGCGGGGCAAGAGCTACCGGAGGAGCCGTTTCACCAGCTATAAGTGTGAATAATTTCAGGATGCCACTTCCTATGGAATTGGGTTACGTTGCTCCAAACGATAATATATCGTCTCAAATATCATGGAATGGCTTAGGTACTCTTACGCTGAATTCAGCAACAATTTTAATTGAATTTTTATACTAATTATTATGCAATACGAATTTAGAGAGTTTAAAGTTTTTGATGCTCCAAAAATAAATGTTCCGGAACAAGGTAAAATGACCTTAACAATAGCGTGTACAAGTGGTATAGTTGGAGATAGTTACGGATTTGAAAAAGTTGATAATTTTAATTTTGTTGCTCTTCAAACAGATGTTGTAAATGATATTCTAGCTGAAATACATTTGGCTTGTGTTGAATATGTAGCTACAACCTACCCAAATACCTAAAATTAATCCTGAAATAGAATTATTCAGGTTTAACGCCCCAAACATCTGCTTTGACTTTGTACCTAATAAACCCTTCGTAGAGCACAACGTTCTGCAAGTACATTCCGCCTTCTTCAGACTCAATACACGCATCAATAGCACCGTCTAGGCTAAACGCCTTTTTTACGACTCCCGATTCAAGGAGCACTGTATTTTCAGTGGAAGATATGTTTTTTGTGGAAACCATTGTGAAATCACCCATCCTGCAAGAACACAAGATTAAAATTGATAGGATTGCTGTTGCTTTTTTCATGATAAACAAGTTAGTTAATAAAAAATAATATTAATCAAATATATCATATTTTCAATAGATTACAAAATATTTTTGATTATTTTTAAAAATAATTTAATTTTTATTTGGATTGTATTATTACAATTTTATATATTTGCTCAAACAAAAACCAAATAATTTATGAAAAATCCAATAGAAATAAGCATAAAAGCTACCACAGGTGGTCAAACGCTAACCGCAATTTATCCGGCTCTTAGAATAATTGCTACGCAAAACGGGTTAAACCTGAATGTTGCAAGAGAATTTAAGATAGCCAGAGCTATCTACGAGCGGTCATTAATTCTCAACTAAAAACAAATATATATGAAACGACACGCTTCAATAACCGAACTCGCTCAAGAGCTTCAATCCGAAAACGCTAAAAAGTATGATATCGTCATTCCTTCATCTAAAATAAAGATGAAAGATGGACAATTGATTATTAGCGGAGACGGTTTGGACAGCAAATTGACCGCTGTTCTTGCTGAAAGCGGTATCTCGCAATCCGAGTCATTGACTCTTGATGTAATGGGAACCGCACATGGTAATATCTCGGATAAACTGGGGATACCAAAAAAATACTATGACAGGATGATTTCTCATCCATCAATACTTGATGAAAATGTCAACTATTGGTTGTCAGAAACAAAAAAGAATTATTTTCTTAGAAATTTTGTTGATAAAGCAGAGCAAAAAGGAGTGTGCAGAGCCTTGTTGTCAGACAGGTTCAAAGTGATTGATAATTTTGATGTATTAATGGCAACTCTTGAAGCTGTAAAATCATCTGGGGTTTCACTACAAATTCAAGACTGCGATATTACAGAAACTAGAATGTATGTCAGATTTGTTGCTCCTGAAATAGAAGTTGACAGTCCAGAACTTTTAAAAAATTACCGTGTGCCAAACGGTAGCCCGAATCAGGGTAAAACCGGAATTATTTCTGGATTCGTTATATCCAATTCGGAAGTAGGATGTGGTCAATTTAGTATTTCTCCACGTGCTGTTGTCCTTGCTTGTAAAAACGGGATGGTATTTAAAGACGATGCTTTTCAAAAAACACACCTTGGTAGCCAAATGGATACTTACAGCTCCGTTGAATGGTCTGATGCAACCCGTGAAAAAAACATGGAGCTGATTATTTGTCAGGTAAAAGACGCAATAAAAACATACATTTCTGAGGAGTTTTTTACAAAAAAAATTCAACACTTGGAGCAAGTTGGGAAAAAGAAACTTGACAACCCATTTGAAGTAGTGAGAAACGTGAGCAAAAACCTCCAGTTCAGCGATGAAAAACAAGCGGAACTTTTGAATTATTTTACTATGGGTGGAGACACAACAGCTTTCGGTGTTTGCCAAGCTATGACATATTTTGGTCAGGTTTGTAATGATGCTGATTTACAGTTTGAAATGGAAAAAGAAGCGGTTTCAATGCTTGAAAACATCGAGAATTATGATGTGCCTATGAAAAAGAAAACATTAAAAACATTGGCTGTTTCGAATTAAACAATATTAAAAACAAAGAAAGAGGGAACAACCCCTCTTTCTTCTTGCTTGTAACCACTATGAATGGAAAATCAAACAACAACCGACACGAATTTAAGGACAAACTGTGAATAACAAAGAAAAAAAATAATTAATAAGATTACTGAAAAATTGTAATTTTATGCCTCCTGAAAGCAAGAAAGAAATATCATGACGGAGACATAGTGCTGGCAACAATAGCGCCACCAGCATCAGGGTTATTATTTCACAGAGGAATAGTAATGCACATTAAAGATGAAAACGGGATTCCAGTTCCGCATGTATTTCACAACACGCCAATGAAGCTGAATAAATTTGGTGGAAATGTGGTTCTTGAAACACTGGAGCAATTTGAGAAAGACGGGAGAGAGATAATTGAAGTTCAAAAGTCAAACATAGATTTAAAAAAAATCACCAAGAAAAACGAGGTGATAAAAAAAAGAAAGTTCGACTGGGCAGATTTTAATTGCGAACACTACGTAAGTTTTGTATCGAATGGTGAAATGAAAAGTTCTCAAATGGGTAAATATGTGTTTGTAGCTACGGTTGCAATTACAACAATGGCAATAATAAAAATTGTCAGAAATACCAGAAGAAAAAAATTGAACTAAAACATTTTTAATGAGAATTTCGCAATCAATGATTAAAAGCTTAATGAGCTATAATCTGGGTAATCTATGTGGGTTACAATTCGAAGAAAAATTTATCAAGGGTAATTTTGATAAGTTCGCTCCTACCGGAGCCATGTCAATAGGTACTTGGTTTGAATATAAGCTAACCGGAGCCAAACCAAAAGATGGTAAAATTCCAGAACCGCAATACACTAAAAAAGGTGAATTAACTGCTGAATATGCAAAAATGTTAAATCATATTGATTCTTTTAAATCAACAATGATGTTCTATGGTTTTACTATTGAAACGGTGGGCGAAAAAATAGTGCATGGAGATTTGGAAGGAACATTGGATTTAAGATGCCGAGCTACTCAAGATATTAAAACAGAATCAGGAGTTGTAATAAAAAAGGGTGAATCTTTTATTGTGGATTTAAAAACATCTGGTCAATTGGACAATAAGTGGGCAGATTATGGATGGGAGCTTAACAACTTATCAAACAAGGTTAACATAGTATTGCAACCAATACTTTATAAGTATATTGAAAAATTGAATGGTAGAGATACTAAATTTCTTTTCTTTCTTTACAACACACAGGACAAAGATGACTGCCGGATAATAAACTTTATTTGCGATGATTCTGCTTTTCTTGAATTGGAAAAAACAATAGATAATTCAAGAAAAATGGTTGAAAAACATAAGCGCACCGGATGGAAAGCGAAACCAAATAAAAAAATTTGTGCAAAATGTCCAATAAAAATTGGATGCAAATATTTTGCGCCAGTCCCACCAATAACTGATTTCTATTACGATTCTTCTAACGCTTAAAAAATATGAAAACCAGCGAATACAAATTAATAAAATTAACGAACCCAAAAGAAGTCGGAGTAACCTCAGCAAGTATTGAGATTGTTAGTGAAGACTCAGGGGCGCTTCATGTTAATAAAGCAGAACAAACCCAGACACACATAGTTCATAATGAGAAATTAGGGAAACAAAGGTTTAAAAGACTTTTTGATTTGGACGGTATAGCTAAGTGGTCTGATGAAATTGATGAAGCAAGTGAACTAGTAAAAAACAATAAAACCAGCGATATGGCAAAAGAAACAACCAAAACAACCAAGAATAAAAAGGAGCCGGAAACTAAAAAGGAAGTAGTAAAAAAACAGGAAAACAAAATTACTCATGAAAAAGTTGATGCAAAAATAAACCAGACAACTCAATCTGATTTGTTTTCTTCTAGTTCCGAGTTAAATTTTGAATCATTTGAAATCAAAGAAGATTTGCCTTTTGAAGAACCGGATAAAAAAGAAATAAAGCCAAGCAAGAAATCTGAAAACAAATTGGAAGAAATTGTTTCTGAAAGTGTACAACCAGTGAAGGTAGATAATTCTACCGGAATGAAGGAGTTTAGCAAAAAAGCAATTGAACTTATGTCAACTAGTGTTTTGATTAAATCAATTGGTGATGACAAACAAAACGAAGATGCAAGAGAAGCTGGTAAAAAGTTGAGTAAGCTAAAAAAAGAAATTGATGATTGCAGATTATTGATAAATAAACCACTCAGAGATGCTATAACTGCCAACGATAATTTAGCGAAAAGTATTTCAAATCCTATTGATGAAGAAATTAACCGATTAAAAAACTCCATCAGCAAATACGAAACCGCCAAGGAGGAAAAGAGAAAGGCTGAACTTGCTAAAGCCGAAGCTGAAAAGAGAGAAAAGGAAGAAAAAGAAAGAAAAAATCAGGAGCGCATAGAAAAAATTAAAAAAACTATTTCCAACATGCAATCTGATTTGTCTGGGAAAATTCAATCATCAACATCAAGCGCATCTTTGGACGGGTATTTAAAAAAATTAAATGAATGGTCTCCAAACCCAGAATTTTATATGGAATTCTTGCCGGATGTAAAATCAATGGTTGAAGAATTGAAAAAAATGATTTCACAAAAAATGGATATAGTCAAAGAATTAGAGAAAGCTAAATCTTCTGGCGATATCGAAGCTGTTCAGGAAAAAAAATACAAACTTGAAGAAATAACACAAAATCAACAAAAAGAACAGGAGAACAAGCAATCTGAAATTGCAACCGACGATTTCAAAGCACGTCAAGAATTGATTTCATTATTCACTTCGATGGGGGTTGAAAATGTAGCTGACAATGTTGAAAATGTTATTAAATCATATGGAACTGCTCAAAAAGCAATTGAGCACAAAGAGGATATGATTAGAGCTTTTAACGAGCAGGGAGAGGATAACAAGCTGAATGACTTGAAAAAAGACAAAATGAAAAATCAAAAAGTAGAATTGATTTTTGAGATTACAAACGAATCATTGGTTGACAGACAATTTTTAAAAGTTAATGAAGTCGCTATCAGAGCTTATCTTCAAAAAAACAGGGATGAAATAATCAAAATGATTGAATCCGAAAAAACTGATATTCTGAAAGGAATCATAATAAAAAAAGAATATAAAACAATTTTAAAATAAAAAAAATGAAAAATCCATTTGCAATACCAACAAAAGAAGATTTCTTAGAAGTTGATGGAGCTAAAATATCCCACTTACAGGGGGCTCAATTTTCACTTGTTCAATATCGGAAACACGTAATAAATATGAAGTCAGTAATTGATTTTCGTGAGTTTGACGAACACATGATTGTTTTTGATGACAAATTAAATCAGGACTACGCTGAGAAGATGAATAAATGGAATGAAGCCGTGAATGCACTTCCAAAAAATATTAATCCGGCAATTTACAACGCTAGTTTACCACCTCAACCTGTTCCGCCAACAATTAAAATACATTTGATAGGAACTATGGTCGTTTACCAAAACGGCATGGAAAGACTCATAATGATGTCACTTGAGGATTGGAAAAACTGCTATTACGCATATCTTGAAAAAATGAAATTGGACTATTAATTTTTACTTATTAGAATGGACTTAAAAGAACAACTGGATGAAGACAATTATGAATTGAATAAATCCAAAAACATGACCATCGTTTCATCAATTGAAAGCTTTGAGGCAGAAACCAGAGCGGAAGTTGATATGCAGGTTGCCACAGCAAAAAAATACCCACGCAATTTAAGGCAGGTACTTAACAATATTGAATACTTAGCTACCCAAGACCAAGAAACGGCTGAAAGCTGTTTCTATGCTTTGAAAAGAGATGGGAAAACAATTACCGGAGCTACTGTTCGTCTTGCGGAAATAATTACAAGTTGTTGGGGTAATATACGCAGTCAGGCAAAAATAATTGCCAATGATGGTAAATTCATCACAGCTCAGGGTACTTGTTGGGATTTAGAGACTAACGTAGCATACTCTATTGAAGTTCGACGAAAAATAACGGATAAAACCGGAAAGACGTACACTGAAGATATGCAAATAGTCAGTGCAAACGCAATCTGCTCAGTTGCGTTAAGAAACGCTGTGTTTAAGGTTATCCCGATGGCAATCACAAGAAAGATTCAGGATAAAATTAAAGACGTTATATTGGGTGATGAAGAATCATTTGACGATGTTAAACAGAAGGCGGTCGAATACTTTATTGGTAAAGGTGTTACCAAAGCTCAGATTTTAAAATTTGTCGGAAGAGAATCCATTGAAGGAATTGACAGAGAAGACGTTGTTATTTTACGGGGCGTAGCTACTGCAATTGAAGACGGAGACACAACCATCGCTTCAGCTTTCAATCAAAATAATAAATATAGAGCAAAGGGAATCGGAAACATGATTGATTTTACCGATGATGATGAACCGGATACCGACGAAAACGAAGTTGTTATTGTGAATGAAGTTCCATTGACAGAATCTGCTACTTCTGATATTTCAGAAAAATCTGCTAAATCAAAAAGAACTACAAAGAAGAAATAGCAAAATGTTGCGAAATACGAACACAGAAAAATGGAAGGATGCTTGGTTTACCGGATTATCTCCGAGTGACAAACTTGTTTTTATTTTTTTGACGGAGAATTGTGATATGGCTGGGTTTTACGAATTAAACCTAGAGCTTATTGTTAAGCTAACCGGAATACAAATGAACGATTTGGTAAAATCTCTGAAAGTGTTACAAAGAAGTTTTGTACCAAACAAAAGGGATTTAAGACCAAGAAAAATCTGGTTAAAAAAATATTTGCTCCATCAGAATTGCTTACCTCTTAATTCTAGCAATCAAGAGCACATGAAAATAAAATTCATGCTTGAGAGCAGTCTTGATGATTTTAATAATGATAGTTCAATTCTTGCTATAATAAATTCGGCTGTCAAGCAAGATAAAAAAAGTAATTCAAAAATTGATAAAAAGAAGTTTGTTGTGCCGGAATGGGATGAGTTTCGTGATTACTATATTTCGATTTATAACAATGAACAATCAGCAAGACGCTTGTTTGACCACTACATAAGCGTAGGATGGAAAGTTGGAGCAAAAAAAATGGTTGATTGGAAAGCATCAATAAGGAAAAATATACCAAATCATCAAAACAACAATGGTTCCAATTACAATAACCAAAAAAATAGTGAGCAACAAACACGGACATCTCACTTAAAAAAAGCAAGCGAATCATTTTTAAACGATACATCACTAGATGATTAACAGCGAGGAAAATAATCAATTAATTCAGGTCAGTGAACTTGAATCAAAACTTTCGATAGAATGGTCAAAGTTTGAAGGAAACGCTTTGCCTAAAAATCCGGTGGATAAAAATGATATTGCAAAACTAAAAACAAGCCAGAAAAACAAAGACATAATAATTGCTTCTCATAATTTCATATCAGTGAGTCAATATCCGTCACTAATCCTTAAGTATAAACTTTTAATAGCCATAAATAAAACAATATTATTTGTTGGGCACAACGTGAAAGATGTTGATTTTTTGTACAAAGGCGTTTATGAATACGTAAAAAAAGAATCCAAATATCTCACTATAGAAGAAATTGAGATAGCTTTTAAAAATGGGTCGATGGATGAGTATGGAGAGTGGCACGGTTTATCGGCAAGAACTTTTTGCAAGTGGATAAAAAAATACACATTTGAATGCAGAAGAAAAGCAATGGAAGAAAAATTAAAGATTAAAAACAGAGAGAGAGTCCAGACTCCAGATGAAAAATATCAATCAGATGTTAAATGGTTGAATTCTATTTTTGATAGATACGATGACTACGTAAAATCGGATAATGAAAATTTCGATTTTTATGACTTTGGTAATCATTTCTATAATCTCCTGACTTACCTTGGAGCTATTGATTTGACAAAAGAACAAAATGATTCATATATAAATAAAGCCACTATCGATTATAAAAGAAAATCAAACAGACAGGTTGATTTTGCTATAATAAAAATACAATCCCGTCATTTGATAGTAAAAGATTGGTTCAAAAAAGCAAAAGAAGATAACATCAATTTGCGTGAAATGTTTGAACAAAAAAATGGATGGGATGCTCTCAAAAAATTAAGTAACGAATAAAAGACAAAAAATGAGTGGAGAAATATGGGATTTTGACCTTGTTCACGAGTGTTCAAGATGCAAAAAAAAGATGGGTAAAAATCAAGACACGATTCAACTGCACGAAGAAAAATATTGCACAGAACAAAAACAGCTGAAAGAAAATGCACCGAAAAATAAAAGAAAAAAGAAAAAATCTTAAACCATTAATTATCACAAGTAATGGAGCGATATTCAAATGCCATTATTGTCAAGGTATTGTTTCAGAAAATTATATCACCAAAGACCACTTGAAGGCAAAATCAGATGGCGGGGCAAATCATCCGTCAAACTATATGCCATCATGCTTTGATTGTAATTGGTTGAAAGCCGACATACCTTATGAAAAATTCATGTCTGTGATAAAAGAATTTGGACTTGAATTAACCAGAGTAGAGACTCAGGAAGGCTCATTTAACCATACAATTGCAGAGGGTGGTTTGTTTTATTATTTGCCCAACGGTAAACCCAAATCACAGGTGAATGATAAAATTGGATTTGGTAGCCGGATACTCACAACGGTAACTGTTAAAACAAAACTATACCTTTTTATTTCTCTCAAAAAAAACGGACATGAACAGCCAAATCCAGAAAACTAAAAAAATTGTATCGTTTGATTTTGACGGAACCCTTTCAAGAAAAGATGTTCAGGGATATGCCAAAGAACTTTTAAATCGTGGAATTGATGTTTGGGTTGTTACAGCCAGATACGACGACCTGCACAGGCATATGTATTCATCAAACCCATCAAATGAAGATTTGTGGAAAATAGTAGACGAATTGAATATACCAAGATGGAAAGTCAGATTCACATGCATGGAATCAAAATCAGAATATTTGGAAAACACAAGAGTTGCTTGGCATTTGGACAACGATGAGTTTGAGCAGGAAATGATTAATGGTTGTTGTGAATCTTTTTGTGTGTATGTGCTAGATGATGACTGGAAGGAACAATGCGAGAGAACATTAAAGAAAAGGCTATGAAAAAAAATGAATTTTTTAACTACCTGTATTTTTCACCATATATTCTGTTAATGGCGATTGCTTTTGGAATTGTTTTCGTTCTTTTATGCTTCAGAGCCAGTTGGCAACATTTTTCAGGAAAAAATCAACACTATTATGAGGATTTTTTGGAATCAAAACAAAAAGCATTGAATATTTTAAAGTCAATATTCGATTAGTTTGTCGCAAAGTAGTAAGTTACGGTTCCAACAACCGCACCAGACAGAAATATCACCACTTTTTGCCCCCATTTAGCTTTTTCCTCAATCACGTAAGCTTTTATACCAACGGTTTCAATGAGGGGATTTGTATTAACAACTTCAATACGACTTTCCTTTTTAAACAGTCCGGTCTTTTTCTCTCCAATAACAAATTTCATTTCATTTGGTATAGACAAACTATCTATTACAAAATCAGAGCTCTTTATGGTTCCAAAAAATGAATACTCAGGAGATTGCTTTTCTACTTTTATTGGTTCAAAATCACACGGTATTGTGTCACTCATTTTTATTGTGTCGTGCTTGACTTTGAAAACTGTTCTAACCTCTCCGGCTCCATCAATATCTTTTATCCCTTCAAGAAGCAAACGAAAGTCTTCGTCCTTTCTTAAAATTGCTTTTATCTGATTCTGATTTTCAAGTTCCAGAGCTTGATTGTAGGCAACTGTTTTTCCGTTTTCTAATTTATAAAAGTATGCGGTGTCTTTGTAATTTGACACTTCATCAATAAGACCATCAACCTCTTTTTGATGCTGACACTCTCTGAATAATAAAATAGTGATATACAGGGCTGTTATCCCTAAAAAACTTAAAACGTTTCTGATAGTCATTTTTTAATAGTTTGGTTGTCCTGTTACAGCTAAGACATATCCCTCTTTGTCAACTTTACCTTTATTAACAAGGTCTAACATCTGCGCTGTAGTTTTATCTCGTTCAATGTAAAAGTGGATTGGGTCGTGGTAATTCTTAAAATCTCCGCCCCAGCTTATGCCCATATCTTTTGCAAGTTTAATAATACCGCTATTTTTCCACTCTGCATCTGAAGATGCTTTTTTAAGTGTTTTTCCGGTTTTATTGTCTACCACATTTATATCGATGGCATATCCGTAATTGTGATTTGAATATCCTGCTTTTGCATTGCTTGGATTTTCATTATGAAGCTGTTTTTGTTTTTCAAAAGTTCTGTACCCACTAGTTATTACAACTGTGTATCCAAGTTTTTCAACTTTGTTTATAAATTCCGCAAACTTCTTCCTTGCGTTAGGATGAAGGTCTAAAACAAAATCACGATTTGACTCGGAAAGTTTTTCGATAAGCATTTTTGGAACAGACTTGTCGTAATGATGCACAGCAAATGCAACACCCGTCCCAATTATGGCAACAGTAAAAACTCCTACTACTATTTGAATTGTTTCTTTTTTCATTTTGTCAATTTTCCACGACGGCTTTTTCTACGACAACACTCATCAGCCGTTTCATAAGGTCTGCATCCATCAACAACAGTTAAAGTTCCGTATTCAGTCATACAGTACACTGATTTTTGTTGACCGTATGGGTAGTACAAACCATAATAGTAATATGGGTAAAAATACGGATACCCATAACTGTATATGTTTATGTTTTTTGGTGGATGATGATGATGCGGTTTATCTCCGCTCGGTGGCGGAGGAGATGTCGGAGGTGTTGGTGATGGAGATGGAGATGGGGCTGGTGTCGGTGTTGGTGATGCCGGAGCTGATACCGGAGCCGAAACTGGAGCAACAGGAGTACCATCAGCATTCAGAAACTGAACAGCAGTTATTGTTGCGTTTGGAGAAACGGGAGCTGTTGGTCGCAATAAAACAGCGCCACGTCTTCCATAGAAATTTGATTTGTTCTCTGGTTTTCTTCGTGTTAATAAGACTGTTGCAACTGTGAATATTACAACTCCACCAATAAATACTTTCGCTGATTTTTCCATCGCTTTAAATTTTAACCTACTTCAGAGCTTTTCTTTTTTTCATTTTCTGAACCACCAACTGAATTTCCAGTATTTTTCAGTTTTACCAACCCGCCTAATACTCCTTCAATGAGTGAATCTTTTGCAGAAAGAAATACCCATCCAACAAAAAGCAAAAGAACAAAATCAAGAGTAGATGCTTCGTAATTTACTTTCTCTGCCATCACTGGAATAAATTTCCAAACACATGCACTTAGCATTATTGCTATTCCAATTACGCTTGTAATCCAATTTTTAAATCTCTCTTTCATGTTTTTTTGTTTTGATTAATTAAATCCACCACCTTGATTGAAATGCTCGTTTTCTTTCTTTTCCTGTTCTTTATCAGGTGTGGACATAGCAGTGGTTATTTTGGAATTTTGAATATCCAAAATATCAATCTTTTTATTGTTTGAGCGGATATATGAGCTTGTTGCGATGCTAATTGGAATTCCAACTAATATTCCGCCAAGAAAAAAGTATCCAACTTTTCCCCATCCTGATTTTTTTGTATTGATTGCATACATCAATCCTCCTATGTTCCCAAGGAAAGAAATTCCAGCTGAAGCAACCAAAGCGTTTGTATTCTTCTGCTTTAACTGAGAAATTTCAACATCATTAAGTGTTTTTTTAGGAGCCTTACTGTTTGAAGTGTCTATTTTTGGCATATCTTATTTTTTTTGTTTTGATTTAAGTCCTCTCAACATGGCAATCATTTCTGGCTGTGGGTGAATATCTGATTTGTCTGAGCGATAAGAAGTGTGAGACCAAATTCCTGCTTCACCTTTAAGAGCCCTGTCACTTACATCCCACATATCCTCATTATAGTCTAGTGGAATTCCATATCTTTCTCCCCAATACAAAAGTAAATCTTCCACTGCTTTTATTTGAGCATCTGTATACCGTTCATATCCATAATAGCCACGATATGGTTCGGCGTATTCATAAACAGTTTTTGAGTCAACTTCAATATCATATGAATTATACCATTTGCCGTTTTTCTTTTTCAATCCACCGTATCCATCAATCTCAATAGCAATAGCAATTTTATCAAGTCTTTGATATTTTATGCCACGTTTTTTGAATACAGACTCTTCTATACCAAGATGATATCCCCAGTACTTAGACGAAAAACATTGATGAATGGTTCCGTCATGAGCAATAATCATTTGAGTGGCTATCCTTTTAGGGTCTTTTAGCCAGTGGCGAATATCGCCTTTCACCCCTATTCCGGAAACCGTATGGTGAAGAGTAATTTGTTTTTTAACCGTTTCTTCTTTTACAAACTGGTCTTCAGGAAAGTTTTCCTGAATTATTTTTGTCAAGTCTAATGCCATTGATTATCTTATTAATAATTTCCTTTGTAAATTTCGTACAATTCATCTCTGAGTGTTGTGCTAAAATATGGTTTTTGAGCAAATCCATCATTCTCATATATAGTACCAACTTCGTTCATTATCCATTGCTTAAAATCAGGAGCGTTCGAACGGATATACCAATCAGCCATTTGACCAACATCTTTTAGCATTTGTTGAGAACTTGTCAGGGACATTAATTCTTTTCTTACATAATGAGCAACAACTTTTCTCATTTGGTCAAAAGTCTTCGCTCTCCCAATGTAAATTTGAGTTGGCGTTCCTTGTGTTTCGTGAATTATGTTTTCCCAATTTTCGTAATCTTTTTCATCAGAAACAACGGTTAATCTTAAAGCATACGGTACAAAAAAATATCTACATCCAATTTCCTTAATTTCATTAGAAAGTGATAACCAGTTCTCAAGCATGTTTCCAGACAAGGCATAAAAAAGAGGTTTCATCTCATTTCTGTATCTATCCAAGTCAAGCGCTTGTTTTGCATATTTGTCCCAATAAATAATATCAATACTCCTATCTGTAAAATTTCCAGAGGGAGCATTTTCAGAGAACGAAACTGCCGGATTTTCTAATATGTTTTCTACCCAAAGTTTTTTCATTTTTCAATTAAATAGCTTTTCCAAAACACCTCCATCTTTGAGATGTTTGGTCGTATAAAAATATTGAGCCTTCGTTAGGGTTTAACAACAAGCTTCCGTTCATTGCAAACCTATTAGCGACAGATGATAATGCACTAGCATCAATTAGTGTTATGTTGCTTGCTCCAATATTAAAAATTATCATCTTTTTCCAACGTGGCGTATTTGGAGCAACAATTCCAGTTATCTGGATAGCACCGGAAGATGATATTCTTAAGATTGAAGATGTTTGTAGGTTAACAGGATTGTAGTTATTTTGATTACCAACTATGATGGGAGGTGTAAGTATCACGGATGGAGAAACACTTTCTTCACCCATGTTAAGTAAAGAATTACCCAAATAATCTAAATCAACACCTTGGTCATTCTTAGCCATTTGCTGTAATAATTACGTTTATGTTGCTCCCATTTTTGGTAACATCAAAACTGTTGTTTGTAAAATTATCGATTCGTAAAGACATAACAGAACCATCTAAAACCTGCTTTACTTGAGCTATTGGAGCGGAATTATTTAGATTGTGAACAACTGTAACGGGTAATCCGCCACCAACAGAAATTTGACCGGATGTAAATTTTCTTGATACCTGATTACCATTGTTGAGAATCAAAAGCCAATTATTTATATTGACAAAATTCATTACTCCACCAATACCGTTTTGATTCAACGTTATTGAAGTAACTCCATCCACAAGGTCATCATCCATACATTCAATGATTATATTGTTAACTGAAGCGTTATTACCAATATCATAAAATCTAAATCCGGAATAAAAAATACCGCCAGTTCTTTCAAGATATTCCATTATTGTTGAAATCTTTGGCGGGACAATTATCACCGCTCCTGACCCACTGGTATCGCATTTAATGAATAAATCCGAAGGAGATAAAAATGTTTTACCAGCACCAACAGTTCTTGTATATTGACTCAAAGCATCCATTAATTATCTTGCGTGTCTTTTTTTAGTTTTCTTAATTGGTACAAATGAACAGCTATTCCGGTTCCGTAATAAGCTAAAATAGCCACTGTCAAAATAGTAGCAACATTGCCTATCTTTTTGATTTTTTTTTCACTCAGTATGTCTTCTATACCCCTCATTTTACATCGTAATAAATTCTCTTGAAGCTCTTATTATGTTTGGCGTTAATCCCTTGCATGTTTTTATTTCTTTAAGCGACACAGGATAAATAACTAAATCAACCTCTTTCTCATCTAGTTTTTGCACAGCAAGTGATGCTTGTTTTTCAGTTTCTTCATTTTTAAAAACGTAAACACTAATAAATCCTTCTGTTTTTGAAAAAGGGTCGGTAATTTTTTTCTGAACAAGTTTTGGACTTCCGTTTTCATCTGTTTCACAAAAAGACTCCATCACTTTTTTTCTACTTTCTCTAAAAACATTAAGTATTTCATCAACGTTTTTTTGAGTTTTAACTATTTTCAAAATAGTGTCAACATCTGGGATATCTTTAAAATCACCAATCAATCTCAAAGACGGCTCTAATTCAAGACTAATTTGTGAGTGTGTGATTTTTATTTCTTTACCATTGTTCTGGTTGTCATTCTCTTTTTCGCTCATAGCATTTTTTTTAAACGGTTTATATCGAATTCAAATTTAGTTTTTGTTTTGCGTCATTGTACCCTAGATTCAACATGTTATTAACATCATACTCGTTGAAATCTGTAATATCCACATTGATTGGTGAATCTGGTCTTATTACTGTAATTGGTATTCTTCTTTTTCCTTTGTTTACTCCTGATTCAATTGGACTTCCATCTTCCGGAGAAATCATATTTATAAGTTCTGCCTCACGAATATCATTGTTAAGACTATTGTTTAAAATGATATCAAGCAGACGCTCGATATATTTGAATGGTTTATTGCACTTAACATCAATTGCTCCTACATGTTCGGGGCTATTTGAAACACAAATAATTTCGGAAGCTCCTTTTTCAAAAGCGATTTTAAGAGGAGCGCAATCAACCAACCCCCCATCACAATACGGTTTATTTTTTACAATTGAAACTGGCATAGCTAATGGGATTGATGAACTAGCGATGGCATAATCAATGTACTCGGTGTGATTTTTATCAGCGTAAAATATTTTACCATTATTTAAGTCAACTGTTCCAGAATAAATATCAATTGGAGAAAACTTTAAATACCTTGATTCGATGTGTTTTTTGATTATTTTTTTTAGAGGTTCATTTGATGAGAATCCGTTAAATTTTCCAATAATCAATGACCAAACTATAGATAAAAAATTTCGTTTGCTTATGACGTTTGATGGTTTTTTTATTTCATTCTCCCACAACGACCAAATATCCTCGCCAATTTTTTTATAATCAATTTTTTTGTTAGGAGTAATTAGTTTTTGTTTTCCGGCTAAATTTGATATAAACATACCGTTTATTGAACCAACGGATATTGTTGTTATTATATCTGGTTCAAAACCACTTTCCAGCATAAATTTTACTGCGCCAGCTTGGTACGCACCACGTATAGAACCACCTCCCAAAACAAGTACCTTCATGTTTTTTTTAAATTGTTGCGTTTATTATTTCGCAAAAGTTGCCTCCAAGCAAACTGTTGAAATAATTCATCAGCCAAATTTCAGCTTTTAAGCCGTTATCGGTCAATTCTTCAAACTCTTCCAAAGTCATATCTTTCTGCCAACCAGCGGGTATTTCATTTGTCCATATGTTTTTAGAACGGTTCAAATCGTTCTGGTAATCAGTTTTTGATTGCCACATAAAGTTGTCATACATGATTGGTCTTCTATATTGCTTCTCGTTTTTTGCATCAAGATACGGAACAGGGGTCAATATGTGAACTGTTGGAACAACGACACTACCAGTTGGAACTTGAAGACCAACAGCTATAGTTAGTGCTTTATTAATTTTAATTGCCATTTTATTTTTTTTTGTTAATTATTAAAGTTTTACCCAAGCCCCATTTTCTCTCCCCCAAAAACCAACAGAAGTAAATGTACCATCAGTATTGGTTACATAAATAACCTGTCCGTCTTCCGCTGTTATTGCACCTGCTTGTGTCACATTAACCCCGTCAATTTTGAATCCTGCTTTTGTTGTAGAAGAAAATGTAACCATTGCATTTTGACTAGGTGTAGCTGTTCCAAATCCACTAACTTGTTGAGCAACGATTAATCCATAATTATTAGTTCCTGTTGTATTTGGCTCAATGTAAACTCCATATGTATTTGTTCTTGTACCGCCAGATACATTTGTAGGTGTTTTAACAACTAATCCATACATATTTGTGATAGCTCCACCAGATAAAGCTGTTGTATGAGCGACAATAGAAGCAAAATTTGTAATAGTTCCAGTCTGAGCTTGTTTATCTGAAAATATCCCTCCGGCATCAATAATAGTTGCGTTACCTCTTATAAGCGCCAAATTATATTGCCCATAAAATTCATTTACCTGACCCGTTCCTTGGTTATCCGCAACAGAATAAGAACCTACAGTGTGATAAGTATTGTTAGAGCCATATTTTACAATAGAAGAGGTTAATGCTCTTTGGTAATAAGCATTATTAGAAGTTGGGTTTAATGCGTTTTCTATAAAAGCAAGCGTATGATTGCCGACATCTCCATTATTAGCACGTAAAGCAAATTTAGAAGTTAAGCCACCTATTCCAGTGGAGAAATCAGATGTGTTCAAACCAAGTTGTCCAGCATCATTCAATCTCATTAATTCAATTGTCGATGTGTTTAACCATGTTTGATTTAATGTCGCTGAAGTTGCTCCGCCTCCGGTCACAGTTAATTGAGCCGTGATTGTAGCTCCACCTATTCCCCAATCACCAGAACTGTTTATTCTCCCTGCGAGTGTTCCGGTTGAATTTGTATAAAAATCTAAATAAGTACTTGTATCAATGTAACACGCTCCTGAAGACCCAGCAACCATAGTTAGTATAGTTCCAGCTCTATTTGCTCTAAATCCAGTTATTGTGGCTGTTGATGAATATGCGGTAAGAGGGGAACCCGAAGCAGGAATATATTCTAAATAGTTATTAACATTATATTCAGATTTGAAATATCCATTATTATTTATTTGAAAATATCCAGCAACAGTGCTGTTAAACTGGATATAGGTAGTGAAATATATATTTCTATCTCCGGTGATTATCCCATCTCCTGTATAAATTGTTGTTGGGGCAGCGGGTATATCAGAAAGTAACGCAATAGTTCCAGAAGCATTTGGTAATGCCCATAACTTTTGACCACCAGATGTCGTTGCAGAAACAAGTCTTCCACCAGTACCTTCATTAAATAATGCTCCTTGACCTGAATCAAAAGAAATATCATTTGCTCCGGTGGTGTTCCCAACAGCAAGAGTAGTTGATAGAGGAGCCTCCGTGTTATCAACTTTTTCCCATATTGTTCCGTTGTTTACAATCCAATCTCCAACTTCCCAATCATTTACCCCGTCGATTGATGTAGTCCCAGCCACAGAAACCACGTAATAATCCCCCTTAACACCTCCCGCTCCACCATTTCCTAACGTAGGAGTATTGGTATTAGCGTTCCAAGTTCCTTGATAAATTAAACCACCAATTGTTCCGGATAACATCACCCAAGATGTTCCGTTGTAGATATAAGCAATACCACTTGTTGAATTAAAATAGGTTTGCCCAGCAAACATTCCCGTAGGCTGTGTTGGCGAGCTTATCATTCCAATAGATATGCGTGAACCCCATCCTCCCATTTTACTTTATTTTTTTTTAATAAATAGCTGTAATTTCTACGGTTGTTGTTGTTGCATCTATTATTATAGCCGGATATCCTTTCCCGTTTGGAGCAAAATCATAATATTCACCAGCATTCAAAGAAACGGGAGTAGAAGGTTGATTTCCATTTTGTTTATCACCGGTGTAAGTAGCATCAGAATCACCAGTGTTTTTAAGGTAAACTTGTAGCGCCCCTTCTTGAATAGTTATACTTCCGTTTGTCAACGTATGTGTAAATATTTTGTTTTGATAAGTCATTTTAAATTATTTTAAAAATTTCATCCATACTGACTGGTCTTACTGGTTTCCCTGAGCTAAACAAATATCCAGTCGGTTCTATTTGTTCTGTCTTTGTATAAATTCTAAGCTCTATCGTTGATACAGGAGACTTAGCCTCTTTGCTAAAATAATCCATGCATCTATTCAGGGTTGAGCGTATCAATGTTTCTTTCAACACCCCTTTTATTCCGCTTTCAATGTTCAGGGCTTCTTTAAGTTTAAGTTCCTGAACCTTCTTTTGTTTGTTCATCACATGGTAAGATAAGGAGCGTGAATCTGGTTTTGCAATTGTCAGCCTCACATCCAGTATCGATAAATCATGATTTCTACTTAATCTATTTAGTGTTTCTGTTAATAATTCGGTTGTTTCTTTTTGAGCATCCATTTTGGTTGTATTTTTTGATTTCAAACAAAATTACAAAAAAATCACGTCCGTTTTTTATCTGTTTTTCGTTGCTTTTTTTTCTTCTGCTTTTCTGATTCAGCACAAACATCTACAGAATTAGGGTCTGTTTGGGTCAGTTCTTTGAGCGACCAAGTGGATTCAACAAACAAGTCATCAACTCTAGCAATACCAGCTTTAAGCGAAAGAACGCTTTTTACAGTTATCTCAAGATTGTCTTTGTTTTTTATTAAATTATTGATGTTTTTTACACCTTTTTTCAACAAATCTGTTGGGTCAAATGAAACGTTAATTGGGAATGTCTCAACTGAATGAGATGTTAACTTCAATGGTTTTTCTGTTGAAAAAACAGCAACTTGCATTTCGTTTAAATAAACATCGTAAAATTGTTTGTCAATGGTCACTGTTATATCCGAGGTGTTCTCTATTTTAACAAACAAAGTAATTCTCACATTTGTCAGGCTGAAATCATGAATAACAGCACCAACAACCGCATAACAAGAATTGTATAGCTTATTGAATTCTTTCAATAGATACACAACAACACCGGATACGCCAACAACGGCTAACCCTGTAATCAATATTGTTTTAAAATTACCCATTTTTCATTTTTTTAACCGCTGCAATAACTAAAAGACTCACCCCGATAAAAGACAGTCCAATACCACTCCAAAGAATGTAGTTAACTTTTTTAGGAGCCACTCCGCTGTTGTCTTTTGTTGCAAATACTTCTACTTCCGGAAGATTGTAACCAGCCTGCATTGCAAAATCAAAATTAGTGTTACTCAAAATTGGTAATGTTACTTTTGGATAACCTGTATATTTTGCACTCAAATGAGTTCCGGATGGGACATCAATTTTAAATGTTCCATCTGAATTTGTTGACGCTGAAATAACTGGTTGAATTGGATTACCACTTTCATCAGTTACAGCTACAACGGCAAACGCAAGAGGCTGATTAGTCTCCTTATCAAATACTTTTCCTTCTAAAGTTCTGCTCATTTATTTTTTCTCTTGTGACTTGTTGTACACATAAACTGAAACCGTTCCTAATCCAATTAGCATCAGACCTAATCCAATCCATGCTACCGCTTTTTGTTGTGTTGTCATATTGTTTATTTTAATTTTTACTTAATCCATAAATTATTCCTGCAACAGCAATTCCTGCAATCGGCAATAAAATCCACAAAGCCTTATTTGTTGATTTCATCACTTTTTTTTTTGGAGCAGGAATGTAATCCTTAACTCCATTGTAAACCGACGTTATTGTGTTGGCGTAAGTCGGTGATGTTGCATAACCTGCGTCTTTTAGTTTTTGAGCTTGTTCCTGCACCGTTTTTGCTTCAAATACCCCGTGTTTGGCATATCTTGAATTTTCTTGCAAAAATTTTATGTAATCACGTATAGAATCTTCAACGCTATCATAAGAACGAAACGTTGCGTCTTCTGTATAGTAATCGCCACTTTTAGTGTATTCTCCGGTTTTAATATTAAATGTCTTTCCCTTCCATCCACCATAAGCTTTAATACCAAAATAATTATTTGCTTTTTGAGATAGTGTACTTGCTCCAACTCTCCAGCTTCCATTAACTTTACCTTGGCTTTCAATAATAGCTTGAGCAATGAGAGTTCCGGCTAAAATTCCGGTTCCCTGAACTTCATTATTTATGAAGTCTCCATATTTCTCTACAAACTCTTTTCTTGTGTAGGTCATTTGCTTAATGCTTTTACAGAAACAGCCACTCCCAATATCAAAACAACTGATGCTATAGTTATTCCGATTATCAATTTGGTATTGTCTGATTTTTGTTCTACAATATTTTGTTCTTTCAAATTTTCTTGTTCAGCTATTTTTGCTTTTTCCTGCTCAACAATAACTTGGAATTCTTTTTCCTTCAATTTTTCAGCAAAGAAATCAGTTTTACATTGCTCGTATTCTTTTTTCTTTTTATCACGCAAGTTTATTTTACTCCCACATCTTGCGTTTAGTTCTTTTTTTATTTCGGGTCTATTACTCACTGCTGTTACAATTGCTGATGTTAAAGCAACAGAACCAGAAATTAACGCTCCCACAAATTCCGATTTGTTTTCTGTTAAATCAAAATCTTCAGGAACAGAATTTTTTGCATTGCACGTATCTGAATAATCCTTAGAAAATACCGTTATATTTCTTCCCTCATTTTTTCGTGAAAGATATGCAAATGCTCTTTCCATTGCCTCTTTTTTTGAATCTCCTGAAGACTTAATAAACAATGGTAAAACGGTCATTATTCCTTCGACCGAATAATTAAAGCAATATGTTTTCTTTTGTGGTTTCAAATCAATAATTTTTTTCTAAACTGTCTAGCTTTGTGTTTATTTCAATAAGCTGATATTTAATATGTCTTGCGTGCACAGATTTGTCACAAACAGAATCTTCTTTCTGTATATAGACAATATCTGTTTTTGATGTGTCTCGAACAAAAGAGTCATCTTCGTTTTGAACAAAATTCTCATTACAATTTTCGTTCACACTATCAGCATAATTTAATCGTCCACTTTCAAATGAATTATTCAGGCTATTAATAGAACTACTCATTTCAACAGCGTCAAACCTTAAAATCAATCCATTTGAATCAATATAATTGACATAAGTTATCGATGTCATAGTGAGCATAGACAACATTATTCCAAGACAAATAAAAAATACTGCTTTCATAATTAATCTCTCCTAAATTCTTTCATGTCTTTCTGAAGATTATCAACTTTTTCCTCAATACTGTTGAGAATATACATCATTGTTTCCAAATTGTATTGCTTTAATTCGTTTGACACTTCTTCGATTTTTTCAATATTTTCCTCAACCTGAAGTTTTAGTTCCTGTCTTTCTGCTTCAGCGCTATAATAAGAACTGAAGTATGATGTAACGCCAGTTAAGACAATAGTTAGTATGTAAATAAAATCTCTTCCGGTAATTTGTCTTTTCTTATCGAATTCTGACTCTGCCATGTTGTTATGTTTTAAGCAATTGTAATCACTTCTTTAATGTTTTCATCCGGATTCCCTTCTGCAATCAAACCATTATTTGCAGACCATTTTCCAAGCCCTTTTGTAACCCTCATGTATTGACCACCTCTTGAGTAATTACCCTCAATGATGTTGCCAAAAACACCATCAAGACCTATAAAAAATCTACCATTGCTATAAAAAACAATAGTTGCTTTTTTATCACCAACTCCCCAAGCAGGATTTGATTGTTTTATTTTAATCCGGTCTCCAAAATCAGTTGCTTTATTACCAAAATATTTTTTAACTCCGGCAAAACTTTGAGCCATAGCTAATTTAACAGGGTCTTCTGTTCCTGTTGGTCTTCCAGTCGGTGCGTTTACTCCAGTTCCAGAACCACCTCCAGATGTAGAACCTGAACCGCTGGTTGATGTAGAACCTGAATCTTCAGGAGACTTACCATCTTCACTACTCTCATCATCTTTTGGATGGTTAGAATATATTACAAAGGCGGTAATTAATCCAGCTACAATAAGCGCTGAAACGGAAGTCCAAACAATTGCTTTCTTACTCATAATTATATCAATTTTGCTTTAATTTGTTTTGAAAACACGCCTTTATTGAAGGCGTATGGGTTTGCTGATACCACCAAAGCTATCCTTTGGTACTGCTTATTATCCCTATCACCATTAGGAGGAATAGTTATTGAAACTATTTTACCATTATTTATTTGAATTGATTCAACCTTTTTAAATCCATCAAAAGAATCAGGGGTTGTGCCAGTTACCTTAATTATCTCTCCAGTTTTAAGATATCCTTGTGGCTTCAGTGTTTCTAAATGAAAAATAAACCCAACTGGTTTGCCTAAAATACCTTTTTTAACCTCAACATTTTTTATTGCAGAAAAAGGAGTGTATGTTGCGTTTTGTACGCTGTCAGGAACAGGTCTTGATGTGGTAGGAATACCAAATATACCAATGGAAGGTTTTCCATCAGAAGTTGGTCTTGAAACATTTGGTATACTAACCAAGTCAGCAGTCGTTCTTCCTCCAGTTGGTTGTGTTGGGGTTTCAGTTGATAAATCCGGAGACTTGTTTAAATCCCCTTTGTCCGGTTCCGATTCATCTTCTTTTTTATTGTTTACGACAACAGCCGTCACAACTCCCGCTGTAAGCAATAATAAACCAATGCCTATAAATATTTTATTGTTTTTGCTGATTTCCATAAATTATTTTTTTTGTTCTACGTTTACATTAATTTTCATTGATTCAGGAATCATTTGCTCCATATTTTTCCATGCGTATGGATAATCTCCTTTATCAATCATCCGGTCAACCATCATTGTTTGTGGAAGCCAGAAGTTATAAATATTTCTGCCACTTTCAGCAAGTATTTCAACTCCGGTCATGTCTTGCTGATTAATAGTTCTCTTAGCAATTCCAGCTTCCGAATCATCAGAGAAATCAATTTTTCTAATGAGTTTTTCAGCTCTTTTTTGTTCTTTATACCAAATAAGCAAAATCACTGTGGTATTTGCCGGAATGGTATATTGGGAATAACTGTTAATATCCATGATATAACCATTTTCAAAATCAACCAACGCAAATCGTGGGTCAAATTGATTTTTTGAATTATAGTTGTTCGGGATATATGGAACAGAGCACTCCTGACCATTTGCATCTTTATTGACAATCACCCAAGGATTTCTCATCGCATTAAATGTCATATCAAATTCGATTGCAAAAACACGTTTAGGGTCATTGAAAATTGATTCTACAAAGAAGTTATAATCAACCGAACCAGTTATATAAAATGATTGTGTTATTGGAAATTCTGTTAATTGACCAGCAACAGTTCCTCCGGTTCCTTTTGATGCATATACATATTGAGATGGTGCAACAACCATGTGGGCAGTAGTGTTTGTAGAAATAGTACCACCTACCGGAACCCTGTTGTCAATAACCGTATTAGACAGTGTGTTTATGGTGCTTATGGTGTCAACAAGTGAGCGTGTATCATAAGCAAAAAGAGTGTTTTGAGTTATTACAAGATTCAAAAAACTACCATACGTAATAACGGAACCAGATATAATGGTTGTAAATGTTACTGCTGTTAAATCAAAATAACCAACACGATTCAATCCATTGCCAAAAGCAGCCCCAAACAATCTTCCGTTTGATTCGTCAACGGCTAAATTAGATATTGAACCTATTCCGGAGGTGTTGAAATTATAAGAACCAACAACTGTTTTTGAATCTAAATCAATAACCGTTATTGTAGAGCCGGAAGGAGCCGTTCCACCAACATATAACCTACGATTGTCCACGTCCATTGCAAGTGTCGAGTTAATTGTAAGTGGAGTTATTATATCGGTCAAAGTGTTTGTTGACAAGTCAAACGAACCTAATTTAAATACTCCGACATATCCAAAATAAATGGTATCTGTATATGGGTCATAATAAACGCCAGCGTTTTGTGTTGTTGTGGTAACTGGAAATAAAACTTCTGTATTGGCTTGCCAATCACTTTGAATAAGTGAAGAAGCTCCGGAATTCACTCCCCATAATTTACCGTCAGCTGGTCTTTCTATAATATTGCCCTGCATACTATTTGCCCCAACCGTATATTCAGAAATTTGTGTTTGATTTGTTACATCCCAGACAATCCTTTTCCCTCCAATACAAGCCATAAAGATGTAATTAACAGAAGGCAAGTAGCCCATCCCGTTAATAACTGGAGATGTCCCGCTTACTGTTTGTTGGTTTTGATTTCCAACTGGATTAAAAACTTCTGGAGTAGTTCTAACATTTGATAAACGGCTTGTTTTGAACAAATCAAAATTAACTGGAAAATCCGTAGGATTCACCAAATTAAATTGAACAACGTCATACTTAACGTCAGTCAGCCATCTATCTTTTTTTTTGTTTACAACCACAGTTATTTTTTTACAACTTCTCTGTATGAAGTAATGTTATTTCCAAAATATCCTTCGTTGAATTTTTTAACAAAATCAGTTAGGATAAGCATTCTTCTTTGATTCATTTTATTGTCGGCATTTTTAAATACCGTAGCAAAAGCACGTATTGCCTCAACCTCACTGTACCCAAGTGATAAATACATGGAAAGAGCGTTAATATCAGCACTTACCTCGTCTTCAACTGGCCTTCCAATTTTCGGGTTCTTCCATTTATGAGAATATTCATGAAGTAAAATGATAACTCTCATAGGAACCGTATACTCAATAAAGTCGGATTTTGACACTTCAATTATTCCAGACTTATGACCAATTCGTGCTGGAGTATTCTCTTCCTGACCAGTTTGTTTATCAAGAATTTTATCGTAATAATCAATCTCAAAATTAGCGTCGTTTGAACGGTAAATAGCTGGCTTTCTAACGCCAGAAGCTAATATACTGGCATTTTCTGCGAACTCCTGAGCAAAATTTATAAATGATTGGTCTTCATTCGATAACCAGATTGGATTTTTCTTTAATACTGTTGGTTCAAATTGTGTTACTTTAAAACTATTGTCACGACCATCATTTGAATTACCATTGGCTGCATTATAAATTTTTATTCCAAGAACTTTAGGTGTAATTGGGAATTTCAAATCAAAAGGAAACTCATCAACAACCCTAACCTTTCTTCTGTAATAGAATGTTTTTGGTTTTCTTGGGTCAAAAGCATCTACACAAATAACTATCGGTTCCGATGTATTGTTAACCACTTTGGTAAGTAGCGTAAACGGTACTTGATTTGTTGGTAATTTAAATAGCATTTTTCTTTGTTTTAGAAAAATTATTTAGGCGTTTGAACGTGTTTTATAATTAAGACCACTGCTGTTCCCACAGCAACAGTTCCTAAAATTATACCTGCAATAGCAAGAGGTGACAATTCCGGTTTGTTAGAATTATCGTTTCTATTGTCATCTTCTTGTGAACGCCCATCACCAACTCCTGCATTAGCTTGATTAATCATTGTTTGAAGAACTTGAGTTGCACATGCTCTGTATGAAGCTCTCTTTTTTTCAAGTAAGGGCTTTCTTCCACAGGCAGTTTTTATTGCTCTGTCAACTTCTGTTTTTTTGGAACCAATCAGTCCAATAAGATTTCCAGCAATATCAATACCAGCATTAACAAGACCTGATAAATCTGGTTTTTCACCAGAGGCGTTTAAATGTCTGGCTCTATTTTTAAACACCCTTGTTGATGGTCTCCCATCTGTACCATATGTTATATCATCCGGATTCACGAATCCAGACAATAAATCATCAGCGTGTCTAAGTGCACTCAAATCTTCTACAACGTAGTTCATTATCCTTTGTTTTTAAAATATTTAACTGTAGCGACTGTCACAATCGCAGCAGTAGTTACTCCGACAATCCACCAAACATTTATTCCAAATATTTTTGGTGGTTCAGATTTCGCATGTTTTTTTGCTGAAATTTCTTTCGCTTTTTCTTGTTCTAAATCTTGGTTGTCTTCAGATTTTTGTTCCTTTGATTCTCCTAAAATAGTAGCATCATCAGTGTTGCCATTAACACCAGAAAATTTATCCTCAATTACATCTTGAATATCAGATATTCTCTGTTGTTTTAACTTCCCTCCTGTTGTATTGGAAACCTCTCCCAATAAATGCGTGTTTGAAATCATAATTAATTATTTTGGTTGTGTTTAATTTGCAAGTTTTTTATATATCAAAATACCAGTTATGGTAATTGCGACTAAAGATAATGCAATGACAGGAATTGCCACGGGTTTTTCCATACCTAAAATACGAACATCACTGTTAGTATCTTTTGCGCTAGAACTTGGGGCTCCGGCATTATCTGATGTTTTTGTTTCAGTAGTGCTGTTCACATTTGTTCCGGTTTCCCAATCTCCAGTATCGGTTCCGGATGTCGTGTTTTTTCCTTTTCTATCGTCTTTCACTGTTTTATCTTCTTGACGCAACCCTGCTTTACAATCACGATATTCTTTTGAAAAACGGCTATAACCCATTGTTTTATGGCAATAAGCATCTCTTCCGGCAAGCTCTGAAAATTCTTCATCGAATGAGCCATCAATTAATCTCGAATTTGAAACATCTAGTCTAAGCATAATTTATTTTTTAAACGCAAAATCCATTTTTACACATTCTTCCATTTGGACACCATGTTCCACCTTGATTGCAATGAATCTGAGCAAATCTTCTTGCCTTTGGAGCTGGATTACCAGAAACATTTGATTTTGTTTCTTTTGGTTTTGTAGTAGTTGCTACAATAATCAATGATATTCCGGCAAGAATAGAAACAGCAATAATTGTATTTTTAGCGGACTTGTTCATGTTGATTAATTTTTGTTTTCTTTTACAGCAAAATAAATTACCGTTCCAGTCACGACAGCAAGTGTCAACCAAATCCATCCAGAACCTTTTTTCTTTTCGGTTTCACCAGCGCCTTCTTCTTCTGATTCAGCAGAACGGGATGAAAAACCTCCACCGCCAACAGCTCCTCCACCACCAGCCATTACAGGAACCACTGGAGCACCAACACCAATAACAGGGTCAGAAACAACCGGAACACCACGAACAGTTTCTGTAGTGTTCAAATTGATTATCGTTTGACCAGAAACAGGCTCTCTTGTTGATGTTGCCGGAATGTCTGATGTTGACGCTGGTCTTGTCGTTGCTGTAGTTGTGGTAGTTGTAGTAGGTCTTGATTCAGTCGCTGTTGTAGTAGAAGACTGTGTTCCAGTAGATGTACTAGTACCAAGTGTTGGGCTTGTTGGTAACGTACTTCTTGTCTCCTCTTTTTCCACATCGCCGATAGCGTTTGAAAGCAATTCCGACTCCAATAGGTGCGAATTTGAAAACATATTTTTTACGTTTTAGTTTGTTTTAAAAATTTGATACAAAACAAATACTCCAAATGCAACTGAAACAACAGTTATAGCTGTTTTTTGTCCGTCAGTCATTCCTCTTTTTGGAGCCGGAGCTGGTCTTTTTTCCATAACAACATCTTTTGTTCTGCTGTCATTTGTTTTTGGAACCTCATCACCAGCCAACATTTCGTTTTCGTTGTTAGTCGCACCGCTTTTCCCAGCGTCGACAACATTTTCAGCCATTACAACTGGTCTAGCTTCTGTATTTGCAGGAGCAACAGTTGTGTTCACATCGTAGTTTACTGATGCTACTGGAGCCTGAATAACCATTCTTGACGCTTCGCCATCAACATTAGAGTAGCCTCCTTTCAGATTTCTGACTACCATTCTGTCCATTAATCTTGTATTTCTCATTTTGCTTTTTTTTAAAAAAATTAATATTAGTATTATCGGTTGCGTCTAATCATGTTTTTTCTCAAACCTGTTTTTTTGTAGCTCATTGCGCTTCTTGGAAACGGTCTGTTTATCTCTGTACCACGTCTGGTATATCCTCTGAATTGAGAATTCTGAGAATCTCCCGTGGAAATCTGTTTCATTGAGCCGTTAGCATCAACCATTTGACCAATTAATCCGCCAACGACCACTCCTAACAATGCAAATCCAACAACACCCCATTTGCCAGATGAGTTTGATAGACCGTATAAAATTCCAGCGGTTAGACCAACTCCGGAACCAATTACTTTCCCTTTGTTAGCTGACATATATGTCAACTGGGATTTCGCCTGTGTTGCAATATTCATTTTTTATCTTTTTTATCTTGAAAAGAGGTAGTTTTAACTACCACTCTTCAAAATAAAATTATCTTCTTCTAACTGAGGCTTTCGCAACATTTCCGGCTTTAGCCATACTTCCTTTTGAACTGCAATACGCTTGACACGCAACTGGCCCAGTAGTCATTGTTTTCGGGATAGTTGGGTCTTGACACCAGCAGTCATACGATAATCCGTCTCCTGTTGCGCTTGAAACTCCATCCTGACCAGCTGTGTCATTTACTGCGGTTTTGTCTCCGTTATCTACTGGGAGAACCAGAGTAGGTTGTTTATCAAACATACCTCCTAAAATTGCTCCACCAACAGCCCCAGCCATTGTTAATCCGACAATCATCCAATTGTCTTTTTTACCTGCCAGACCGTAGCTCACTCCTGCAATTATACCTAATGCAGAACCGATAGCTTTTCCTTTGTGTGTTCGTGCATAATCATATTGTGATTGCACTTGTGACTTTAGATTCATACTTTTTTTTTTGTTTTTAGTTAATAATTAAATTGAATCTTGAAAGGTCATAGAAATCATCTACAACCCGTCAAAATTTTTAAGCACGTCTTCTGCGATTTCCGCTCATTACATACTGTCTTGCTCTTACGCTTCCGATAGCGTTTGAAACACCTTCAGCATCTCCGGCATTAGCTGTAGCAACATTTATTTCACCATTGCTGTCGGTTCCAACAACCAAAACATTTGGCTTATCAAACATGCCACCAAGAACAGCTCCGCCAACCATTCCTGCCAGAGCAAACCCAGCTACCATCCATGTTTCTTTTTTACCTGACACTCCAAACAGAACTCCTGCTGTAAGTCCAAGTCCACCACCGATAAATTTTGCTTTGTGAGCCATAACGTCGGCGTACTGCGATTTTGCTTGATTAACAATTTTCATACTTCCTATTTTTAATTTTTAACTTTTATAATTATCCACTATATCGTATACTTTTGACAAATAACTCTCTTCCAAAAATCCTGTCATAAAATCCAATAATCCAACTTTATGTTTCTTATACATAACATCAGCGACTTTTGAAAGGTTGTAAGTTGTTCCTGCTTGTCTCACTGCTCCAAGCACAGCGTCCTCGTCATCATCAATTAAATACCCGCCCAAAGAACCTAAAATATTGCCTCCGGAAAGTTTTGCTTTAACATGCCCGTTTGCCATATAAATTGTTTCAGCTAATTGTTCTGCTGTTTGCTGAGAAATAGTAACTTTTGAAGGTTTATTTCTTGCGTGTGTTGGGTCAAAAGATTCTTCGGTGGTCAACTCTCTGGTTTTTTTACCCTCTTTTTTCTCTTCTCTAGTGTCCTTGAGTTGTAGCGCTTCCATAAGTTTAATAACCACGTAAGTCGCTAAAGCTCCACCAACAACAACAGCCCCAACAATCAAAATGGTTTTTGTTTTTGTCATTGTGGGTTGAGCCACAACAATAGTACTAGTCGATTTAGTTCCGCTACTCATTATTTAAACCCCTTTTTAATGAAAAAATTCAATGTGTTTTCAGCCATAGGAACTTGTTTCAACCCGTCAACAATTGATTGTTTCTGCTCTTCGGTCATAACCGCCCAACCATCTTCAAATGCTTTTGTTCCGGTAAGAGTCAGTGAATCGTACCACATCGCTAAATCAGGGTGTTTTTTACGTGCCATTTCAATCACGTCCCCAAACTCTCCAAACTTTTCTTTTTCCTCTTCTCTAACCTCTTTTTCCTTTCCATCGGTAATAGAATTGTAAATAAGGTATCCAACCGTACCAATAACAGCTACGCCAAGCACTCCAATAAATATTTTAGTTCCTGTTTTCATTTCTGTTATTCGTATATGTGAACAATTTTATAGTAAGGTCTGAACATGCATTTGGTATAAACACACCCGTTAAATCTTTGGTAAGGGTAATTCGGTTCATGACCTAGCGCCTTTGTAAATTCTACTATTGAAATTTCATCACCTATTTTACCGCCTTGTTCAAGCATTTTTTTTGCAGTATTGTTTCTGTCTGAACGCTCAGGTCTATCTTCTTTGTAAACCCTTCCGGTTTTTAATCCACGTTTAATTTGTTCAGGAGTTGGTTTTTCGTAATGATTACCCTTTATTCTATACCCAGCTGGTTTTGCCAATCGTTTAGAGTCAGAATTTTTATCCTCACGGTAAAAATCTTCACGTTTTATTTTACCACCTTTTTTGAATTTGTAAACACCTTTTTTAATGTAACCAGAAGCTTCGTATTCTTCAACAACAGAAATAT